>Ga0172363_10003870_pt1 | contig 12134 bp, 7 predicted proteins | sample LakKivs2_kivu2a2_FD_114541 | JGI IMG/M metagenome (GOLD analysis project Ga0172363, IMG submission 114541) | Sediment microbial communities from Lake Kivu, Rwanda - Sediment s2_kivu2a2 | ecosystem: Environmental > Aquatic > Freshwater > Lake > Sediment | place: Rwanda: Western Province, Lake... | reverse complement strand
GCCTTCGGCCGTGCGGTTGGGACTGGCCGTCGCCCAGCCCGGCACGCTTCTCGGTCGGGCCCTGGCAATGGCCGCCCGTCGCAACGCGCTCGGTCACGCCCGCCGATTCATCGCCGGTACGAACGAGACCGAGGTGCTCGCCGCCGCCAAGCGCGAACGCCGGCAGCAGCGAGCCTTCACGCTCGACGTGTTGGGCGAAGCCGTGACCAGTGAGCGCGAAGCGGAACAGTACCTGGCCACTTATCTCGAGCTGATTCGCGGCACCGCCCCGATTGTGAACGCCTGGCCCGAGGTTCCGCTGATCGACCGCGCCGGCGGCCGCGAGATTCCTCGCGTCAACGTCTCGGTCAAACTCTCGGCGCTCGACAGCCAGTTCGATCCGATCGACGCCGCCGGATCCGCACGTAGGGCGGGCGCTCGCCTGCGAACCTTGCTGCGCGCCGCGCGCCAGGCACGGGCTTTCGTCAATGTCGACATGGAATCCTATAAGGTCAAGGATCTGACGCTCGCAATCTTCCAGCAGATCATGCTGGAAGACGAGTTTCGCGATACGAGTGATGTGGGAATTGTGATCCAGTGCTACCTGAAAGATTCGCGGCGCGACCTGCTGGCGCTGGCCGATTGGGCGCGCGAGCGCGGCACGCCCGTCTGGGTGCGGCTCGTGAAGGGAGCCTATTGGGATTATGAAACGGTGCTGGCCGAGGCTTCCGGCTGGCCCGTGCCCGTATTTAAGCAGAAATGGGAGACGGACGCCAACTATGAAGCCGTGACGCGTGAGGCGCTCCTGCGACACGATCACCTGCGCACGGCGCTGGGCAGCCACAACCTGCGGTCGCTCGCGCACGGGATGGCCGTGGCCGAGGAACTTGGCGTCGGCGGCGAGGCGTTCGAGCTGCAAATGCTCTACGGTATGGCCGATGCCCAGCAGCAGGCCCTGGTCGAGGCCGGCCAGCGTTTGCGGATCTACATGCCCTATGGCGAATTGATCCCGGGCATGGCGTATCTCGTTCGCCGGCTGCTGGAAAACACGTCCAACGATTCGTTCCTCCGCGCTAGCTTTTCCGAAGACATCTCGGCGGAGACCTTGCTGATGAACCCGCTCGACAAAGCACACTCACTCGGGCAACGAGACGGCCATGCGCCGGGCCAACCCGGCGCTCCCGGCCCGTTCACGCCCGTTTATAAGAACGAGCCGCTGGCCGATTTCAGTAAGGCCGACGCGCGCGACGCCATGCAGGCGGCAATCGAGGAGGTCGAGTCGCAGCTCGGCGCCGAGTACCCGTTAGTCATCGATGGCGAGCGGATTTTCAGTGGCCAGTGGATCGAGTCGATCTGTCCCGCGCACAAGCGGCGTGTTGCAGGGCGCGTGGCCGCGGCGGGCCCGAGCGAAGCCGACGCCGCGGTGCGTGTTGCCGCTCGCTCGCTGGCCGAGTGGTCATCGCTCGGCGCAGCGGCCCGGGCAGAGTATCTCCGCGCGGTGGCCGAGATCATGCGTCGTCGCCGTTACGAGCTGGCCGCGTGGCAGGTGTTCGAGTGTGCGAAGCCCTGGCGCGAGGCCGACGCCGACGTGTGCGAAGCGATTGATTTTTGTGAGTACTACGCCGCCAGCGCGGTTCAGCTCGAAGCGCCGCACGGCGCGGACCTGCCCGGCGAAGAGAACCGGTTCGAGTACCTGCCTCGCGGCGTCACGGCCGTGATCGCGCCGTGGAACTTTCCGCTGGCGATTCTCACCGGGATGACGACTGCCGCGCTGGCGACGGGAAATACCGTGGTCATGAAGCCAGCCGAGCAGTCGAGCGTGATGGCCGCCAAGTTGATGGAGATCTTCCTGGAAGCCGAACTGCCGCCGGGCGTCGTCGGCCTGCTCGCGGGACAGGGTGAATCCATTGGCCCCGTGCTCGTCGATCATCCGCTGATCGCCACGATCGCGTTCACCGGCTCGCGCGGCGTGGGCCTGGCAATCAACGCCCGGGCTGCGGCGGTCTCCGCTTCGGGCAAGCTGAAGTTCGTCAAACATGTGATTGCCGAGATGGGAGGCAAGAACGCGATCATCGTCGATGCTGACGCCGATCTGGATGAAGCCGTGGTAGGCGTTATGAAAAGCGCGTTCGGCTATCAGGGGCAGAAGTGCTCGGCCTGCTCGCGCGTGATCGTGCTCGATGCGGTTTACGATACCTTCGTGGAACGCCTGGTCGAAGCTTCGCGCAGTCTGAAGGTCGCGCCGGCCGAAGATCCTGCGGCAAGCTTGTCGGCTGTGATTGACGAAGATGCCTATGCGCGGATTCACAAGTTCATCGCGGGCGGACGCAAGACCGCGCGCGAGGCACTCGCAGTTGATGTTGGCGCACTTGCCGACGAAGGCTTTTATGTTGGTCCGCACATTTTCACGCACGTCGCTCCGGACGATCTACTGGCGCAGGAAGAAATCTTTGGCCCCGTGCTGGCCGTCTTGCGTGCGGGCGATCTCGACGAAGCGATTCGGATCTTCAACGATACCGATTACGCGTTGACTGGCGGCATCTTCTCTCGCAGTCCGGAGCACTTCGACCGCGCTCGCAAGGAATTGCTGGCCGGCAACCTGTATCTGAACCGCGGGATCACCGGCGCGCTGGTGGGCCGACAGCCGTTTGGCGGCTTCCGCCTCTCAGGCATCGGCACCAAGGCTGGCGGGCCGGACTACCTGCTGCAGTTCGTCGTTCCCCGGTCGATCACCGAGAACACGATGCGCCGCGGCTTTGCACCGCAGGCGGGCGAGTGAAACTGTTTTTTCAAGTTGTTTGACAAGTGATTCTGCGGAGTTACAATCGACCGTTATTGAGATTGCGTCTCAATAACGGTCGGCCTTCGCCCGCCACAAATTGGCTCGCCTCGGGAGAGATGTCGCATCCTCTCCCGCGCTGATCGGCAAGTTTTCTGATCCTGCCGAAGAAACTGTGCGAGCCTCGCGATCATGAGCGATCCAACCTCCTTCAGTGTGGCGAGCCCGCGCTCGCTGGCCAGTCCTCCACCGCTGCCGCATGCTCGCCAGCGGCAACCGGCGCGCGTTCCGCGCAGCCGCCCCAAGCCGGCGGGCAGCTTCTACCGCGTTGTCTGGCGATGGCATTTCTACGCGGGCATGATCATCGCGCCTGTGCTGCTGGTCGTGGCCGCAACTGGTGCGCTGTACATCTTTCGCGAGGAGATCGAATCGGTCGTCCATGCCGAACTGCTGTCTACCGCGCCCGCCGACACGCGCGTCAGCTACGACAAGCAGCTGGAGCTCGCCCGGGCGGCAGCCGGCGACGGCTATCGGGTGACGAACTTATATGTGCCGTACGAGCCCGATCGCACGCCGAGCGTGTTCGTGACCAACGGCGAGAAGTATCACTCGACGTATCTCGATCCGTATCGCGGCGAGGTCCTGGGCAACATCTCGAACGATGGATTCTTCGCCATCGTGCTGAAGATTCATCGCCAACTGTTCATCGGCACCACGGGTCGCATCATCGTCGAACTGACCACTTGCTGGACGATCGTCCTGGTGATCACCGGCGCCTATCTGTGGTGGCCGCGCAAGCGCAATCAGGTGTGGGGCGTGTGGCTGCCGCGCCTCCGCGGCGGGCTGTACCGGTCGCTGCGCGACGTACACGCCGTGAGCGGCATCTACGTCGCGATGATCGCGCTCGCCATCGCCACGACGGGCCTGCTCTACACATATATTTGGGGACAGGCCTACGGCTATGCCGCCCAACAGACCGGCGCGTATAGCATCTATACGGATCCGCCGAAGAGTAAATCGTCCGCCGATGCGCCGCCGCTGGCGCTGGATGAGATCGTGCGCATTGCCCAGGAGCGGATGCCCGAGGCCGAGTTGTCTTTCATCCTGCCGAAAACCCCGGACGCGGCGCATGTGATTTTTGCCACGCGGCCGATCGGCCCTTCAACGGACGAAGTGCTGGTGCTCGATCACGCGACGGGGGAGGAACTGATGCACAAGTTCAACTCCGAGTTTCCGGCGCTCAGTTGGTGGGCCAGCTGGAACTATCCGCTCCACGTCGGCTCGGTTCTCGGCCTGCCGACCAAGATCCTCTGGCTCGTCGCCTGCCTGGCACTCATGGCGATGCCGATCACTGGCGTCTGGATGTGGTGGCAGCGCAGGCCGAAGGGTACTGCCGGCATGCCGCGCAAGAGCGACGCCCACGTGCCGCGGTGGTTGGTCGTGGTGATTTGCTCGCTGGGACTGGTGTTGCCGGCGCTGGGCATGTCGCTGGTGGCGATCTTGAGCGGCGAGTGGCTCGTTCGTAAGTTGCGTCGATCCAATGTGGTGGCTGCAACGTAGAATAGTCCGGTAGAAGATCCCACAGGAACACCGCTGCATGTCAGCACGTCGAGACGGTTCGCACCCCATCATGCGCAGTCCCGTGGCCTGGGGCACCTTGGCCTTTGCGGTGGTCTTGGCCCTCGTGGCGATCGTGCGGTGGCACGACAACACCTGGGGCGCCGCCGTCTGGCTCGCTTCGTTCGTGGCGATGCTGGCCATTCGAATGCCGCATTCGATTCGCAACCGGCAGAACGTGATCGTCTCCGCCCGCCGCGATCTGAACGAACGGATCCTGCTCAGCGGCATGTTCCTGACGATGATGGTCCTGCCGCTGTTGGAAATCGGCACCGGACTGCTCACCTGGGCCGACTACCAGATTCCCGACTATCTCACTGCGATTGGCGCCGCATTGCAGCTCCCGGCTCTCTACATGTTCTGGCGCGCACACGCAGATCTGGGACGCAACTGGAGTCCCGGCCTAGAAGTGCGCGAGGACCACGGGCTGGTGAATCGCGGAGTCTATGCCCGCGTGCGGCATCCGATGTACGCCGCCATCTGGCTGCTGGCGCTGACGCAGCCGCTGTTGATTCACAATTGGATCGCGGGCGTGCTGGTCATTCCAGCCTTCACCGCGATGTGGCTGCTGCGCGTGCCGCGCGAGGAAGCCCTGATGCGGCAGACGTTCGGCGCCGCTTACGACGAATACTGCCGCCGCACGGGCCGGCTATGGCCGAAGTTCACGCAACATGCCGTTTAGCTCCCGGCTTTGACGGGAGGATCGTCGGCCACCGCGATTCTAAAACAACTCCGTCAGCGGCGCGCCTTCGGCCAGTAGATCGTACGGCCGACCTTCGCGATCCGTCGCTTCGAGATTGTCGATCCCCATCGCGTGATAAACGGTCTTCGTCACGTGCGCGGGCGTGATTGGCTTTTCGGCTGGGTATTCGCCTCGGCGATCGCTCGAGCCATACACCTGTCCGCCACGAATGCCGCCGCCGGCCAACACATCCGTGAGGCAGTGCGTCCAGTGATCGCGACCCGAGCCGCCTTGCCCGCCCGAGCGTGGATCGCCGATCTTCGGCGTGCGCCCCATCTCGCTGGTGACCATCAGCAGCGTGGAATCGAGCAGGCCGCGATTGGATAGGTCCTCGATCAGTGCCGAGAACGCCTGGTCGAATACGGGTAGCAGGTCATCCTTCAGGCAGTTGAAGTTGTTGCCGTGCGTGTCCCAGCCGCCAGCGCTGGCGCACTTCTTGGCCAACCGGTTTTCATCTTCCTTCCAGAACACAGTGATGAATGGAACCTCAGCCTCGACCAGTCGGCGCGCGAGCAGCAGGCTCATGCCGTTCACATTCTGACCGTAGCGCTCGCGCAGCGCTTCCGGCTCCTGGGCGACATCAAAGGCCCCGGCCGTTGCCGACGACGAAAGCAGATCGAACGCTCGCCGCTGCTGTCGGGTCCAACTTACCGTGCGCTCGTTGGCTTCGAACTGCCGACGGGCATCGTCGATCGCCGTGAGCAGCTCGCGCCGCGAACTCACGCGCTGGCCGGTCATGCCTTGCTGCAATTCAAGCGCGGGCGCGGAGAACTTAAGCGGCTGTTCGAGGCTTCCTTCCAGATATAACGGATCGTGTTCGACGCCCAACCGAGCGGCAAATTGCCCCGGGCGCGTGTACGGCGCCTTGCTGGGCTTGTGCGGCAGCGTGATCGCATTGGCCAGCGTCGGATGCGGCGGCCGCTTCGCGGCGACCACCGTGCCCATGTACGGCCAGTCGTCGGAATAAGGCGTGCGGTTGTTCCCCAGCGACAGGAACGTGGGATCGGCCGCGTGCCCCGTCAGGTTGTAGTAGTAACCCGCGTGATGGTCGTTCGTGCTGACCGAAGCGCCGATGGAGCGCACCAGCGCCAGGTGATGCGCCTGCTTGGCCAGCAGCGGCAAGTGCTCGCTGAGCTGGATACCGGGCGCCGTGGTGCCGATCGGCTGGAACGGCCCGCGGTACTCGAGCGGCGCGTTGGGCTTCATATCCCAGGTATCGACGTGCGATGCGCCGCCGCAGAGGAAGAACAGGATCGTGCTCTTCGCCTTGCCGCCGCGACCCGCGCCCACCCGCTCGACCGTGGCGGTCTGAGCGGGCTTGCCAAACTGCATGCCGGCAAAACCAACCGTCGAAGCAACCAGAAACGCACGGCGCGACGTCGTGGGGACGTGATGCATGGCGGAGGTCCTGCGGGAGGCGGGGAGGGCGGGCGGATCTTTACGGCTGGCGCTTCGAGCTATTCGGCCTTTTTCGCCGTGGCTTTCTTGGGGGCGGCTTTCTTGGGAGTTGCCTTCTTCTTGGTGGCGGTTGCACCGGCCGCCTTCGCGTCCTGAGCAGCCCACATCGTCTTCAGATTCTTCACATGCCGCTTCCGCTTGCGTGCAGCATTCTCTCCAGCGCGATTTGCACCCATCTGAGTATCTTCTCCTAGCATCACTGAAATCGAGGTCGATTTGGCTGCCATCGTGGCGAGCCGCGTGGGCCTGAGTATAGCCGACGGTTGCCGGTTCTGCCGCCTCTCCCGTCTGAGGCCCGCCAGAGCGAACTCAGGTCCATCTAGAGGTGTCCCTGCTTACGCTCGGGTACATCTGGCTGGAACCCCCGGAGCGGCAGCAACTTAGCCCACCGGCCCCGCCGCCGTGAGGGCCGCTTTTGGCCTGCAAATTGCTTGTCCCAAGTCCCCGGGTGAGGTATCTTAATTTGTTTACCCTGAATGAGTTTCGCTCAGGGTGTGCTCCCCTATTCTGTCAACCTTTTCGGAGTGATCGACCTGTGCCTACTACGACCCCCAAACGCGCCGCCGCGGCCCTGCAGTCAGGTGCCGATATCCTTGTCGAATGCCTTGTGCGGCACGGCGTCGAGGTCGTCTTCGCCTATCCCGGCGGAGCCAGCATGCCGCTGCATCAATCGCTCACGGCTTATAAAGACCAGATCCGTACGATTCTGCCCCGCCACGAACAGGGCGGCGGCTTCGCGGCCCAGGGCTACGCTCGCACCACGGGCAAACCTGGCGTGTGCATGGCCACCAGCGGCCCGGGCGCGACGAACCTCGTCACCTGCATTGCCGACGCCAAGCTCGACAGTATTCCGCTGATCGCCATCACCGGCCAGGTAAAGACCGCCGTCATCGGCACCGACGCATTCCAGGAAACGCCGATCGTCGAGGTCTGCCGCGGCATCACCAAGCATCATTACCTGGTGACGGACATCAATGACCTTGCCCGCGTAATGCGCGAAGCGTTCCACATTGCCACCACCGGCCGTCCCGGCCCCGTGCTGATCGACGTGCCGAAGGATGTGCAAGTTGCCCAGATCATCCCCGACTACGACGCGCCGATGAATCTGCCGGGCTACCACGTCGAAGACCGCAAGGCGCGGCCCGAGCAGATTGCCCAGGTGGCTGCCGCGATCAAGCGCTCGAAGCGACCCGTGATCTATGCCGGCGGCGGCGTGGTGATGGGCGACGCCAGCGGCGAGCTCCGCGAACTGGCCAAGAAGACGAAGATTCCCGTGACCATGACCTTGATGGGCCTGGGCGCGTTCCCCGGCGACCATCCGCAGTCGCTCGACATGCTCGGCATGCACGGCAGCGTGTACGCCAACTACGCCGTGGATCAGGCCGACCTGCTGCTGGCCTTCGGCGTGCGGTTCGACGACCGCGTTACAGGCAAAGTCTCCGAGTTTGCCAAGCATGGCAAGATCGTGCACATCGACGTCGACCCGTCGGAACTCAACAAGAACAAAGAAGCTCACATTCCGATTGTCAGCGACATTAAGTTCGCGCTTTCCGAGCTGAACAAGATTGTCGAAGCGCCGGAAGACCTCGGCCCCTGGCTCGCCCAAGTTGCCGAGTGGAAGAAAGATAATCCCTTTAAACTTGGCGAATGCACAGGCGAAACGATCACCTCGCAGTACGCCATCGACAAGCTCTGGCAGCTCACCAAGGATCGCGACACGATCGTCACCGTGGGCGTGGGCCAGCATCAGATGTGGGGCGCTCAGCACTATCGCCTGAAGGAGCCGCGCACCTGGTGCTCGAGCTCGGGCCTGGGCACGATGGGCTTCGGCCTGCCGGCAGCCATGGGCGCCAAGGTCGCCCACCCCGAAAGCCTCGTGGTCGACATTGATGGCGACGGCAGCTTCCAGATGAACATCCAGGAGCTGGGTACCTGCTTCTGCGAAAAGATTCCGGTCAAAGTGCTGCTGCTCAACAACCAGCACCTGGGCATGGTGGTCCAGTGGGAAGATCGCTTCCACGAAGGCAATCGGGCTCACACCTATCTCGGCCCGATCGACAATCCCGAAGCGATCGGACAGGGCTGTGCCGACAAACCGGCCGCGCGGTTCCCGGACTTCGTGGGCATCGCCAAGGGGTACGGCGCCGGCGCTCGCTATGTGAGCAAGAAGTCGGAGCTCGAAGAGGCCCTGCGCGAGATGATCGAGTATCCCGGCCCGTACGTGCTCGACGTTGAAGTTCCCTACCAGGAACACGTGCTCCCGATGATCCCCGCTGGCATGACGGTGAAGGATCTGATCAAGGAGTAGCGGCGATCTCGTAAGAGGGCTGAAGGTCGCGATGCCTACGGCTCAAACGGTTCCATGTGCACCAGCACATCGCGAACCGATGGCACGGCCGCGCGGATGGCGCCTTTGACCTTGCCGCTGAGGATGTGCGCGTCGTGGAGCGACATCGCCGGGTCGGCCTGCACGTGCAGGTCGACCATCAGTTCCGCGCCGAAGCGTCGGACGCGCAGCTTTTCCGTGGCCAGCACGCCTTCCACGCGGTACGCCGCCTGCTCGATCTGCACCAGGATCGGCGCGGCGGGCATGCGATCCATCAAGTCGTTGACCGCCACGCGTAGGAAACGGCCGCCATTGATCGCGATGATCCCCGCGGCCACGATCGCTGCCCAATCGTCAGCCGCCGCCCAACGCTCGCCACCCCAAATAGCCAGCGCAATGCCGACGAACGCTGCGGCCGAGGTAATGGCGTCGCTGCGGTGGTGCCAGGCGTCGGCCATCACCACATTGCTGTCGACCTGGTGGCCTACGGCCAACACCTTGCGGAACAGCACCTCTTTGATGATCACCACGCCGGCCAGCACGTAGAGCGTAAACATGGCGGGCACGTGGTGCGGCGTCATGATTTCCCGCACCGCAGCGATCACGATGCCGATCGCCGCGCCCAGCAGCATCAGTGAAACGGCCGCCGTCGCCAGGGCCTCGGCCTTGCCGTGTCCGTAAGGATGCGACGCATCCGCCGGCTGGGCCGAGACATGAAGTCCGCCCCACACAATTAGCGAAGCGAAGATATCGGTCGACGATTCGACCGCGTCGGCCACCAGGGCATAGGAATGCCCCACGATGCCGGCGACGAGCTTGATTACCACCAGCGCAGCGTTGACCAGAAGTCCCGTCTGCGCCGCCCGAATGCCTGAGTTGAATCGCCGCACGCCGCTAGTTTAGCAGCCGGAAGCGCGGTTCGAGAAACCCTTTCCAAACCGAGGACGGACTTCCGAGCACTGTCGGCGCAACCGCTACGACCGCCCCGCTTCTGAAGTGTAACTTTGCCTACTCTGCTTCAGCCGCACGCCACTCGCGGCCGATGTAAACCTTGCCGCTCATGGAGGAGTCTGAGGATTGGGCAAGGCTGTCCGCACCGCTGCCAGGTGCGCCGTCGGCCGCTGCTCCACGTTTCCTCCAGCCACAGGCGGCCAGCAATCGTCAAGGACGCGACGAGCGAGCAATCTCGGCATCCTTGACGTGACACGTGAATAAACAAATCCCCAATTACCTGCGGCTGGTGACCGATACTAGCTTGCAGCCACGCGGACCGCGCGACGAAGACCAGGCCGTGCTCGACCGAGCATGCCAGGCTTTCGTCGAGGCCACCGGCTGGCAACTGGATTTCGCTCGCGACGCGACCAGCGAAGCACCAACGAACCTGATGTGGTCTGCCCCGGTTGATCCGGGCGTTGGAGTCTCTCCCGGACACATCAGGCTCTTTACGAGTGCTCTCGACTCGGTGGCGATCCCGCTTGAGCAGGCCTCGCTGTTGGCGCAGTCGATTGGCGATTTGTGGGGCGAACTGCTCGCCACGCGTCACGCTGTTTGGGAGCGCGAGGCCGATCTGGCCACCGGCGTTCCACTCGTGCTTCGCACGGATGATCCGCGGGCGCCCAGCCTGGCGCAGCGACTGGAGTCCGTCCTGAAAGGCGGCGCCGAAGCGATTGGCTGCCAGGCCGCCGCGCTCTACCTGCTGGATGAAGCGACGACCGAGCTCAAGCTGCGCTCGAGCTTTGGCCTGCCGCGCCGTCGCCTGCTCGAACCGGCCCGCCCGCTACGCCCGGCGCTGGCCGATCTCGAAGCGCTGTTAGGCCACGCCGTCGTGATGAACGAACCGGCGCTGTTCGACTACTGGAAAGTGCCTGAGCAGGGATTCCGTTCGGCAGTCTGCGTACCGGTGTCGAGTCCTTCGATGCCGCTCGGCACGCTCTGGATTTACAGCGACCGGGTCCGCGACTTCAGCGATGCCGAGACGAACATCGTCGAGGTTGTCGCCGGGCGGCTGGCTTCGGAGTTGGAACGCGAAACGCTCGTGGAAGAGGCCGTATCCACGCGCAATCGTTCCCGGAGCCAACAGCGCGAGGCACGCGAGCAGACCTGTCCGCTGCCGACGGTTGCGCCCCAGATCGAAGGTTGGGAAATTGCCGCCCAGGCCGTGGGTGGCGGTACTCCGGCCGGCGCGTTCTACGATTGGCTGGCCGCCGACGATGGCAGCTTGACCGTGGTGGCCGGCAACGCTGGTTCGCCGGGCAGGGCCGGAGCGCACGCCGCAAACTTGCTCCGCGGCGCGATGCGCGGAATCTGCACGCAGCGTCAGGCCGCGGGCGAAATCGTCACGCGGCTCAACGATGTGCTCTGGTCGTGCAACTCAGGGGACGTTCAGGCGGGACTCGCGTGCGCCATTTTAGCGCCTAGGGCCGGCGTGCTGGAGCTGTGCACGGCGGGGCCGATCCGCGCCATCGTGCTGGGCACTGACGAGAGTCGCCTGCTCGAAGGTCCCTCGCCCCCATTGGGCCAACAGGTTGATCTGCGACTCGCTTCGCTTCACGCCCCGCTGCTTGCCACCGAGATGGTGCTGGCCTATTCCACGTCGCTCGTCGATCCCACAGGGGACGAATCGCTGCTCGCTGCGCTCGACCAGCGGTTGGCTCTCTCGCTGGAACCTCATCGGCACCGTTCGCTCGAAAAGCTGGTAGAGGTCGCCGCTGACGTCCTGACAAGCGCCGGTTCGCCAGACTCAGACGAAGGGGTGATCCTGCTCGTGCGTCGCCGGAAAGTTTAGCGACCGGATGCCAATACACGTCGCCGGCACCGATTATTCAGGCGAAATCGGCCGTTCTGCACGAGCCTGCGCGACCGACGTAACTTCGCCGCGCAGCACGCCTTGACGCCCGAACCAAATGCCGTAGACTTCGAGGATAGCCGATTTATCGATGCGGGAATGGCGGAATTGGCAGACGCGCTAGGTTGAGGGCCTAGTGGTAGTAATACCGTGCAGGTTCAAGTCCTGTTTCCCGCACTCAACACTGACTAAGGACTTGCGAACGACCTCGCGAGTCCTTTTCTTTTGCCTCCTCAGCAGAATTCGTGGGGGAATTCTGGTTGAAGTAGGTGTCCAAGTTGGTGGTAGAGGGCCAGTTCGATCGTTTCGTATTCGCGAAAGCCGTACGATTTTCTCATGGTCAGTTTCGCCTTGTTGTTGAAACCCTCAATGATGCCGGCCGAAATCG
>Ga0172363_10003869_pt1 | contig 12135 bp, 10 predicted proteins | sample LakKivs2_kivu2a2_FD_114541 | JGI IMG/M metagenome (GOLD analysis project Ga0172363, IMG submission 114541) | Sediment microbial communities from Lake Kivu, Rwanda - Sediment s2_kivu2a2 | ecosystem: Environmental > Aquatic > Freshwater > Lake > Sediment | place: Rwanda: Western Province, Lake... | reverse complement strand
TGCAAAACAAATGATTAAACAACAAAAAGGCAAAATCATCTGCACTGCATCAATGGCTGGGAAAGGGGGAGTTGCTACTCAAGCACATTACAACGCATCAAAACATGGTGTTGTAGCATATGTAAAAAGCCTTGCACAAGAACTTGCACCACTTGGCATTAATGTTAACTCAATATGTCCAGGTTCTATTAAAACATCAATGCAAGATCGAGAGGTTCAATGGAGTGCTCAGATACGTGGAGCTGGTGCTACTGCTGAGGATATCCGTGAGGAAATGGCTAATTTTACACCTCTAGGGAGAATCGGTTTACCAGAAGATATTGCAAAGGTTGTAGTATTTTTAGCATCTGATGATGCGGCTTTTATGACTGGACAGGCAATTAATATAACAGGTGGTCAGATAAACACTTTATAAAAAAAAAATTTATGTAAAAGAAATTTTTCATTGTATATATTTATAATAAATATTTCTATTATATAAATATGAGGTGTATTATTTTTGTCTGAGAAAAAAGCACTAATAGTAATTGCCCCAAATGATTTTCAAGATATTGAATTTTTACATACAAAAGAAGAACTTGAAAAAAATAAGATAAAAATAATTATTGCAAGTACAAAAAAAGAAACAGCAGCTGGTATGCAGGGGGCAATTGTAAACATAGATTTGATACTTAACCAAGTGGATGTTAATGATTATGATGCAATAATTTTTATTGGAGGACTTGGAGCAAGTCCTTATTATAGAAACAAAAAAGCGCTTTCTATAATAAAAGAGGCTTATAATAATGGAAAAATAATTTGTGCTATATGTGTCGCACCATTAATTTTTGCAAAGGTAGGGATTTTAAAAGGTAAACGTGCAACAGTTTATGATATAAATATTAAAGAGCTTGCACAGATGCTTAAAGAAGAAGGTGCTATTTATACTGGAAAAGAAGTTGAAGTTGACGGCAATATTATTACAGCAAATGGACCAGATGCTGCTCGAAAATTCGGACGAACAATAGCAAGAGAACTTAAAAAACAAAAGAAAAATTAATCCTATATTATTTTTTAAATATTCTTTACTCTAATTGCACCATTACTTGCAGAAGAAATATTTTTTGAGTACAAAGCAAGTAAACCTTTTACAACATTAGACTTTGGTTTTTTCCATTTAGATAAACGTTTTTTTAATTCTTCATTACTAATTTTTACATTTAATTTTCTATTGGGAATATCTATTTCAATAATATCTCCGTCTTCTACTAATGCAATTGGTCCTCCCTCCATTGCTTCAGGAGAAACATGACCAATACAAGGACCAGCAGTACCACCTGAAAACCTTCCATCAGTTACAAGAGCAACAGATTTATTAAACTCACTTTCCGAAATCTGCATAGTAGCCATAAGCATCTCACGCATACCAGGTCCACCTTTTGGTCCCTCGTACCTAATTATAATTACATCCCCAGATTTTATTATACCTTGTTCAAAAGCATCTAAACATCCCATCTCTGAATTAAAAACTCTTGCAGGGCCAGTATGAATAAACATACTTGGATCAACAGCAGATGCTTTTACAACCGAACCATCTGGCGCAAGATTCCCATATAATGCAGCTATTCCACCATCTTTTATATAAGGCTTGTTTAGAGGTCTTATTATCTCATTATCTTTAACTATTATATCTTTTAGATTTTCACGAACTGATTTTTCTGTAACAGTCAAAATGTCTAAATTTAATAAAGGCTCCAGGCGTTTCATCACAGCAGGAATTCCACCAGCTTTTTCCAAATCAGAGAAATTAAAAGGACCATTAGGTTTTATCTTACATAAACATGGTGTTTCTCTACTTATTTTATCAAAATATTTTAAATCAATTTCTATGTCCAACTCATTAGCTATTGCTGGTAGATGAAGAGTTGTATTTGTTGAACCACCTATTGCCATATCAACTTTAATAGCATTTTCAAAAGATTTTTTATTTAATACATCAGAGGTTTTTATTTCTTTTTTAATCAGATTAATTATCTGCTGGCCAGAATTTTTAGCAAGAACAAGTCGTTTAGAATCTGTAGCAAAAATAGTCGCACAACCTGGTAAAGTTAAACCTAAAGCCTCTGTTAAACTAGCCATTGTACAAGCAGTTCCCATTAGATTACAAGCCCCAGGTCCTGGACAAGCTGCATTAACTACCTGTAAAAGTTCTTCAGGATCTAATTTTCCTCTTGTGTATTCAACATAATATTTCTGAAGATCTGTAGCAACTATTTCTTTTCCTTTAAATGAACCTGGTAGCATCGGGCCACCTAAAACAAAAATTGTTGGGATATTTACTCGTGCTGCACCCATAAGCATACCAGGTATAATCTTGTCGCAAGTACAAATGCAAACCATTCCATCAAATAGACCTTCATGACCCAAAATCATAGCCTCGATTGAATCAGCAATTAAATCTCTACTAGGTAAAGGATATCTCATACCCGGTGTTCCTTCTGAAAGACCATCGCAAAGAGCAATCGTGTCAAACTCCATCGGAGTTCCACCAGATGCTTTTACACCTTCTCTTACTGCCTGCGAAATAGATCGAAGGTGAACATGTCCTGCAACAATCTCGGTCCATGAATTAGCCAAGGCTACAATAGGTTTTGACATATCATCTGATGAAAATCCTGCTCCTCTAAGCATAGGAAAAATATCACGCATATTTTTTCCTCCCTAATATTTTTCTAAAATTATCCTAGCATCAACAACTATTGCTTTATTTTGATATGAAAAAACAGGGTTTAGATCAATTTCTTTTATTTTTGGGTGATTCTGAGCAAGTTCAGAAACTTTGGTTAAAATGGACATTAAAATATTTTTATCAACTGGTTTATATTGACGGTATCCTTCTAATAATTTATGAAATTTAATTTCATCTATCATTTTTTTTGCATCAAAATTATTTATTGGAATTAAGCGCATTGAAACATCTTTTATCAACTCAACAAATATTCCACCTAATCCAAAAATAATAATTGGACCAAACTGTAGGTCTTTTTTCATCCCAATGATTATTTCAACCCCTTGTTTTTCCATTTGTTGCACAGAAACACCAAAAATAGATGCTCTAGAATTAAAATTTTTAGCATTATTTATTATTTCATCAAATGCCAAAATTATTTGTTTTTCATCTTTTAAATCTATTTTAACACATTCAACATCTGATTTATGAATAATATCTGGCGATACAATTTTTAAAGTAACTGGATAACCAATTTTTTTTGAATATTTTACAACTTCTTCTTTGTTTTTAGCTAAATAAGAAATTGTTGTTGGTATTTCATATAATGATAAAAGCTGTTTTGATTCAATTTCTGTTAAAATTGTTCTATTTTCATTTAAAGCATTATCAATTATTTTCTCACCAATTTTTGTATCTATTTTAAATTTTATTTCTTCTTTATACGATTCTTTTTCATCTAAAAATTCTCTATATTTATTTAATGACGCTAATGTTCTAATAGCTCTTTCAGGTGTTGGATAAAATAATAATTTCAAAAGTTTTTCAAGCAAAGGTTTTATTGTTTCATCTTTTAAATTACCTGCTGCAAGAAATGGTGCATCACCTCTCCCAAAAATTTCTTCTTTTGTTAATCCTTCAAGCGATTGTATAAGTGGCTCATATGATTTTACTATTTCTTTAATTTTTGAAAAACCTGATCCAGGAAATGAGAAAAACCAGGAATCAATATTTGAATCAGAAAAAATTTCTCTAACATCTGCCCAATTTGCAAATAAACTTTCTGCTCCTGAACCAGTGAAATCCACAGGGTTTTTATATGAAGCAAACTCTGGTAAAATTGATTTTAGAATTTCTTGATTTTTTACATTAAAAGATGGTACTTCTAAACCTAATTCAGCGCATTTATCAGCAGCTGCTACGCCAACTCCACCGCTTCCAACTAATATTCCAACTTTATTACCTTTGGGTAAAGGTTGTGTAATATATGCTCTTAGATAATCAAAAAGTTCTTCTATATCATATGCTCTAATAATCCCAGCTTGTTTAAAAGCAGCATCATAAACCTCTTCTTCACCAGCTATTGCACCTGTATGTGATTGTGCTGCAATTCCACCTACTTTTGATCTACCTATTTTTATAGCAAAAATAGGTTTTTTTCTTGTAATTTTTTTTGCAATATCAAAAAATTCTCTACCTTTTTCAACACCTTCTAAATATAAAACTATAATTTTTGTATCAGGATCATTGTAAAGATATTCTAAATATTCGTAGTCTTGTAAATCAGCCTTATCACCAGTACTTATGAATTTACTAAAACAAATATCATTAAGCATTGCTGTTGCAAAAATTTCAAGACCGTATCCACCGCTTTGGGACACAAAAGCAACATCTCCTTTTTTAACAGATAAAGCAGTTAAATTCAAATTTTTCGTAGAGGAATAAACTCCCATGCAGTTCGGGCCAACTATTCTGATGTTTCCTTTACGTGCAATATTTAAAATTTCTTTTTCCCTTTTTTTGCCTTTTTCGCCAATTTCTTTAAATCCTGCAGAAAAAATTATAACTCCTTTAACTCCTTTTTTTACGCAATCCTCTATTGTATTTGGAACTAAATCTGCTGGTACCATTATTGCTGCTAAATCAATATCTTCCTTAACATCAATAATGTTTGAATAAGTTTTTACACCACTTATTTCATTTGTTTTTGGATTTATTAAAAAAATTTTTCCCTGAAATGAGCTGTTAAGTGCGCTAGTTGTTATCCAATTACTAAGTTTTAATTTATTACCAGATGCTCCTATTATTGCAACAGATTTTGGTTTAAAAATTGGGTTAAGTTGATCAATTATGTTCATATTTACCTTTATATTTCTTTTATCATTTTTTTGCCTTTTTCAAAAGCTTTTAAGTTCAGTTCTGCTGATTTAGCCAGTTTTTCTATAAAAGATTTTTTTATATCTTCTTCCTTAACTGGTAAAATACCAGTTGCATATGCTGCACCTAGCATAACAATATTTAGAACTGCAATATCACCTATTTCTAAAGCAATTTTTGTACCATTAATTTTGTATAGTTTAGAAGAAATATTTTTTAAAAATTGGAATATTTTTTCAAGTTCAGGATAGTTTTTATCTGATGGTTGAATAGGGTATTCATTTGTTATTATTATTCCATCTGGTTTTAAAAATTTACTTGCACATTTTAATGCTTCAAAAGGTTCAAGTCCTATTACTGCATCAGCATAACCTTCTGGTATTAAAGGACCGTAGGTTTTTTCTTTTGTTAATCTAACATGTGAAAGTACTGCTCCTCCTCTTTGTCCTGCACCAAAGGTTTCACCAATTAGTACATGGTAATTTGCTTCTATTGCCGCTTCACCTATTATTCTTGAGGCAAGTACATTTCCTTGTCCACCTATTCCAGCAACTATTATATTATAATCTTGAGTCATATTATTTCACCTTTACCTTTATTGCATGGGCTTCACAAATCTGAGCGCAATTACCACAACCAACACATAAAGCCTCATCTATTATGGCTTTCCTATTTTTTGCCTCCCATATAATAGCTGGGCATCCAAACTCATCTAAACAGATTTCACAGCCATTGCAAATTGATGGGTCAACAGTAAAAGGTTTTGGTAAGGTTTTTCCATCTTTTCTGCGTTGTCTTAAAAATTCTATTGAACACATTCTCCTAAAAATTATCACTGATGCTTTTGGAGAAGATAATGCTTTTTTAGCAGCTTCAATAGATTTTGTAATTTGATATGGATCTAAAACTTCTACATATTCTATTCCACATGCTTTTACTAAATCTTCAATGTTTACGATTTTTGTTTTATCACCCATAGCTGTATAACCTGAACCCGGGTGAGGCTGGAAACCTGTCATTGCTGTTCCCTGGTTATCCAGAATAACTGTTGTAAATTTTGTATTGTTAAAAGTAGCGTTTATCAAAGAAGGAATCCCTGCATGATAAAAAGTTGAATCACCAATATATGCAACCACAGGTTCTTTTATCCCTGTTTTAGCTATACCGTTTGCCATACCAACACTACCACCCATACAGTTGGTAAGAGCAAAAACACCAAGAGGTGGAAGTCCCATCATACCGTAACATCCTATATCACCTATTCCTGCAAAAAAATCAACTCCCTGAGAAAGAATTGCTTTTTTCATAATATAACCAGATGCTCTATGAGGACATCCTGCACATAAAGCAATTCTTCTAATACCAGAATATGGGGTGATAAAGGAAGCAATCTCTTCTTTTTCAGAATGTAAAATAATTTTTTTATTTAATGCATTAGCAATACTTGTTTTTACGATATTAACATTATATTCACCTGCAAATGGAGTAAATTCATTGATTTTACCAAGTATTTCTACATCAGGTACTTCACTTTTTGCAAATGATCTTAACTCTGTTTCAATAACTGGATCTGTTTCTTCAAAAACAATTATTTTTTTAACAGATTTAAGTAGTTTTAATACATGTTTTTTTGGTAATGGAAAAGACATACCTAGTTGAAGAAAAGCAACATTTGTATTTAGTTGATTTAATGCTTCTTCTACATAATGACGAGTAACACCTGTAGCAACAACACCGATTTCTTCGTCACCATCTATTTTTAAAATATTTTTTGAAAAATCATTTGAAACCTCTACTGCTTCTTTTAATCTTTTAGTATGAATACGATCATGTAAATAAGCCATATTTACCCAGCCATATTTTTCAATCATTTCCATACCTAAGGAAATGGTTGTGGGAAAAAAACTTGGTATCTTTTTTTCTTTAGGTATTTCGCCTAGAATTACATCCCCTGTTGCATGGCATACCCTTGTTGTCAATCTAACATAAATTGGTGTTTTAAGTTTCTCGGAAAATTCAAATCCTTCTTTTATAAAATCTTTTGATTCCTGTGGATCTGCTGGTTCAAGTATTGGAATTTCAAAAACCTTCATAGCTAGATTTCTTGAATCGTATTCATTTGATGAACTATGACCACCAGGGTCATCTCCTATTGCTACAACAAGACCTCCTTCACCAATCTGCCAATGTGAAAAATTTATTAGTGGGTCAGTCATCCAGGCAACACCATGATGTTTAGCTATACATAAAGATCTAACACCACAATATGTTGCACCTGCTGCTGCCCAAAGAGCTACCATTTCATTTGTTGACCATTGGGCATGCATACCAACATCTTTTGCCACCTTGCCTAGTGTCTCCATAATTTCTGATGAAGGAGTACCTGGATAAGATGAAGCAAACTGACAGTTACCTTCTATTGCCCCTCTAGCAACTGCTTCATTACCCATAAGTAATATTTTTTTACCAGGTGTATCTGCAATTACTCCTTTTTTCATTTTAAATCACCTTTTTTTATTTTTTCTAAAACTTCTTTATTAACAACATTTTCATAAACATTGTTTAATGCTTTTTCAACCTGTTCTCCATTTTGTCTCATTAAAGCTGCTACACCTTCAGATGTTTGAACTGCCATATGTGGTGATAAAACAATGTTTTCTAGTTTTAGTAAAGGATTTTTTTCATCAACTGGTTCTTTTCTAAAAACGTCTAAACCAGCGCATCTAAGGTTTCCGTCATTCAATGCATTATAAAGTGCTTTCTCATCAATTATTTCTCCACGTGCGGTATTCACTAAAATGGCTGATGGTTTTAATAATTTAAGTTTTTCTTTATCAATCAAATTTTCTGTTTCTTTTGTTAATGGTGTATGTATTGTAATAAAATCTGATTCTTTTAAAAGGGTGTCAAGATCAACTTTTTTACCACCGAATTTTTTTATTTCTTTTTCTTTTACAAAAGGATCATAAACCAGTAGAATCATTTGAAATCCTTTCATTATTTTAACTACTTCTTGTCCTATTCTACCAAAACCAATAACACCAAGGTTTTTGTTTCTTAGTTCTACACCAAATCCGCCTATTCTCCATTCACCTTTAATTGTACTTTGATGTATTTGTATTAAGTTTTTTGAACAGGCTAAAATAAGTGTAATAGTGTGTTCTGCTACAGAAGTGGTTGTAGCAGATGGTATGTTCATAACAACAACATTATTTTCTGTTGCAGCTTTTATATCAATTTGATCAAAACCAACACCAGCTGACTGTATGAATCTTAATTTTTTGGCTGATTCAATGATATTACGAGTAATTGAGTAACTCATTGTTTGCATAAAAAGTATGCCATCAAAATCTTTTACTATTTCACTTAGGTTTTCTTCAGAAACATTTGCCGTGCAAGTAATCTCTGCACTTTTAATGTAATCTCTGCACCATTCTGGTAAATAATCTAACCCAGTTACAAGAAGTTTTTTTGCCATTATCTCATATCTTTTTTATCTATTTTTCAATAAACAGAATATTTTGTTTAAATAAAATAAATACGATTAATCTGAACTATGTATTTATGTTAATTAATATATGAATTTTTTTAAGATAATTTACATTACACCTAATCCTTTTAGTTTCATTCCAATGCTTATGTTTCCTTTGAACCTAAGTTTACCGGTCATATATGCCTTATCACCGGTCATTTTTCCATTTACCATATCCACATAGTCTGTATCTTTCATTTTTACTGTTATCACGGGATTTTGATGAATTCCTGTTTTTACTTCTAGTTTTTTATCTTTTATAATAAGATACCAGTCTCCTCCATTATCACCAGTTATATTTAATTGAACAACTGCATCAATACCAGCTGCCTTGTTTGGATCAAACTTTGCTGGTAAAACCACTTCAAAAAATTCTTTAGGTGTTTTTGCTTCCATAAAACTCCTCCTTTTATAGAATATTATTAGTTATATTTAATTCTTCCTAGATTTAATTATTAAAAAATTAGTCTGTTGAAAAATTCTATAAAAACAGGAATTTTTTAGACAATCGATTTAAAAATTGAAATCACGCAGTATGTTTTTATTATTAGAACTGTAAAAAGGATTATTTTATTTCAATTAACATCATTGTTAATCTATTTATCACTAAAATAATTTAGATAATTTGATACATTATATTTCTGAAATTTTTTATGTGAATTTTCTAAAGAATGTTTTGATACTTCTTGGTGAATAACCAAAACATTGGTTAATATAACCAATGATCAGCATTCCTATACAGATAAAATAAGTGTAAAGCATTACATTCTTTTTACCATATATACTGAGTTTCTTTAAATCCAGATAATCTTTTAAACGAGAAAAGAATCGTTCCACAGCAACTCTTTTTTTGTATTTTTCAAGGAACCACTGTGGGTATTGTGGTTCAATACGTGTTTTTGATGCTTTAATTATTGGTGTTACTTCATCTTTTAGAAGTGTTTTTCTGATAGGTGTTGTATCAAAAGCTTTATCACAGATATAAAACTTGGTTGGAAACCTGGTTTTATAAGACTTTATTTTGAAATAAAGACTTTGAAACTCTTTTGAATCATGAACATTTGCTTTAGTTACACTGAAAGCTATAGGTAGTTCAGTTTTTACATCAACAATTACATGTATTTTGTATCCATAGACATATTTTTTTTCGATATGATCCCATCCCCAACCTGCTTCAAGATCATCAAGGTTTGCTTCAATAATACTTCCATCTTGAGCTATGGTATGAAGGTTTAGAAAACCTTCATCAAGTAGTTGCTGTACAACTACTTGGAATAGTTGTTCTAAAGTTTCGGTTCCTATTCTTTGTAGGAAATGTGTGAAGCTGCTTATATCTGGTGTTTTTTTAAAACCTAGTGTTCTTCTCCAGAAACTATCTTTTTCTAAAAATGCATGGTAGTCTCGGTATGATTCCATTCTTAGAATCATTATTATGAACGATAGGAATATCCCTGTTGGAGTTAGTGGTGGTCTTCCAGGTTTATCCGGTGTATATTTGTACTTGCTTCTCAATACCTCTTCTGTCTTTGAAAGATTAATATTTGAGATAATCTTTCTTAGACTTGCCCTCCTTTTATTTTTCATGAATGCATCCCAAGCATCATGAATCTTGGGAGGGCAATTTTAATTTTTCAACAGCCTAAATTATTAAAAAATGTTTGTTTTTATTTTTTTTTAGCATAATCTATTTTATAAAAACTTTATTAAAACATTTTACATTAACATTTTATGAAGGAATATGTCTTATATAAAAAGATTTAAAACTATTCTCCATCATCCCACTGATTCTTTTCAAGAAATTATAAAGTCCCCTTCTTTTTTTAAAACCTCAATTATAATTATAATAAGTAGCATTGTTTATACAACAATTGCAGAACTTGGAATGTTTAATAGTCTAATGCCACATTTTATCGCAGCTTATGCAATTATGTTTACTGTTATATGGTTTTTACCAACGACTATTTCAATGATTTTTTTTAAAATAATTGGAAAAAAATTTAACTCAGAATCATACATTGAAGCAAATGCCTTGTCAATTTTTTCAATTTTAACTCTTTGTTTTATATTTTTCACTATTTTTATGATATATAGTAATATATTTGCAGAACCAAAAAGAACAGCTTACTTTGCTATGGTTTATTACAACCAATGGTATCCTCTTTTAATTATTGGAATAATTGGAGTGATTTTAATTTTTCATCGAGTAATAAGAATTGGGCAACTTATTGTTAAAGCAAAAATACATCAAACAATAATCATTTGGGCAATATCAGCAATAATTTCAATTTATATTGCTTATTTAATATTTAGGGGATGGTTATGAAATTAAATTTTTTTAAACCATATATTCCTACTATTATATTCATATTTATCTTAATCGCGGTAATGAATATAACATATGTACCATATCCAAATATCATAAGATTTTCTGAATCAGATTATCCAAATGAGTATGTTCCAACAATGATAGTGCCCGGTGAATATTTAAAAATATCAAAGTCTTTTGATAAAGTCTGGTTGGGTTTCATAGAATTAAAAAGCGAACAAGAAAAAATTAAGATACCTGATGATTTTTCTCCAGGATGGTATAATATAACTCTTCAAACAAATGGAGTAAACACTACAATAAATAATTCAATTTATATTACTCCGATAAGCATAAATGATTTTACTTTTATTCAAATAACAGATTTTCATACAGACTGTTATGATGGATTAGATTTACAAGAAAGAAAAAATGTTTTTAATTTGGTAAATGAAATAGGACCTGCTTTTGTTGTTGATACTGGTGATATGACAAACTATGGTTTAGAAAAACAATATATGTACTATAAAATGATAATTTCTGAACTTGAAATGCCGCTTTATACAATACCAGGTAACATGGAAACATACTCTGATCCAAATTTAGAAAGATACACCCATTTTCTAGGTCCAGGTAATTACTATTTTTATTTTGGTAAAATACTTTTTGTAGCAAGTGCTGCCTTGCATTCACCAAGATCATGGGGTGGATTTGATAGTTCTCAAATAAAATGGGTAAATGAAACTTTATCCAAAGATTCTGATATTAAATTTTTACTAAATCATATACCAATTGTTGCTGAGGAGGGTAGAGATTATAATTTTGTTCCATGGGGCTGGAAAGAAGGTCATTTCAGCCAGATTGAAGATGGATACGAAGAAATAGTAAAAATATTAACAGATAAAAAAGTAAATGTACTCTCAGGACATTGGCATGGTTATTCCAATAAATTTCAATACAAAGGAGCAACCTTTTACAATACACCAAGTGTAACAAGAATGTCTGGTATAAAAGAAGGACCAAGATTCAGACTTTTTCAAATACAAAACAATTCGATAATATATGATAAAGTTTTAGATGTTGAGAAATTTTACATAACACATCAATATAAATCAAATCAAACACAGGTCAAAATAATAATAAGAAATGAAGAAGGATTCTTTGTACCTTTAAATTTACACATTAAACTTTCGCCATCGGTACCATCATATTCTATAAATAAAGGTATAATTATTAAACAATCTTCAGGAGATATTTGGATTAAATACAACGCTCCAATTGGAGAGAGCTCAATAGAAGTTTTGCCAATAATTTAAAGAAAGAATTCCACCAGTCTATAGCGAAACGAAATGAGCGATGACTGGTGGTCACAGAAACAACAATAAAAAACCTATTTTTTATTAGATAACTTTTGGTGGTGCCACTGCCCTTTGT
>Ga0172363_10003867_pt1 | contig 12135 bp, 11 predicted proteins | sample LakKivs2_kivu2a2_FD_114541 | JGI IMG/M metagenome (GOLD analysis project Ga0172363, IMG submission 114541) | Sediment microbial communities from Lake Kivu, Rwanda - Sediment s2_kivu2a2 | ecosystem: Environmental > Aquatic > Freshwater > Lake > Sediment | place: Rwanda: Western Province, Lake... | reverse complement strand
GCGAGCCGGCGCAGCACCCGCACGGCGAGCAGCCCGCCTCGTCGCAGGAACGGGACTTCTCGTCTCCCTCCAGCGTACACTCGTGGAACAGAGGCGCGCTGCGCGTGAAGCGGATGGCGCCGCCGACCCAGTGCGCGTGGTGGTAGCGCTCGCACCAGCTCGGTCTCGATCCGGCGAACGGGCTTTCGGCGAAGGTCTCGACCGTCGCCGGCGAGTCGAGCGCGCTCGCGGCCAGCGCACCGACCACGATCGAGAGCCGGACGAGGCGTCGCACTTCAGCAGCCGAGGCGCGTCACGCGCTCCGCGATCCACGCCCGCGTCGTGTAGGGCACGTCGACCGAGGTTCGACCGGTCGACGCGAGAACGCCGCCGATCGCGTCGATGACGGCGTCGAAGAGCGCGCCGGCTTGCCGACGAAGCGTCACGTGCGAACGCCAAGCGGCGATGACGTCGTCGATCGCGAGGTGGTGCACGGTCTCGCGCTCGAGACGCCGGACTCGCACGAAGAGCCCGCTCGCCTCGAGCAGCGGGGTCTGGTCCGCGCGCCGGCTTCCGTGGTCGAAGCTCGGGAGCGCGCTGCGGATCACGGCCTCGATTCGCGCCTGCAGCGGATCGTCGAGCCGGCGATGGTTCCACATCAGGATGATGCGACCTCCTGGTGCGAGGATCCGCGCCGACTCCACGAGCGCCCGTGCCGAATCGACGACGTTGAACGACGAGCCGAAGCCGACCAGGTCGCACGACGCGCGCGCCAGGCTCAGCGTCTCGCCGCAGGCCGCGATCCACCGAATCCTCGGCATCGCGGCGGTCTGCTCACGACCGAGCGCGCGCATCGCGGCGTTGGGCTCGACGGCGACGACGTCGAACCCCCGCCGGGCCAGCGCGAGCGTCAGGACGCCGGTTCCGGCGCCCACGTCGCAGGCCCGGCCGCCTCGCGTTCGCCCGAGCCCGTGCAGGCAGTCGTCGACGACCGCGTCGCAGTACGCGGGCCGCTTCGCATAGGTCGCTGCGGCGTCGCTGTAGTCCCAGACGAGGCTCATCGGCCGCGCTCGAGCGGCAACGCGGGGACGAGCCGCGTCAGGATGCGTTGCGCGATCTCGTGCGGATCGAGGTCGCCGTGGTCGTCGATCACGAGGTCGGGTGTCGTCGGCGCGTCGTCGGCGACGCCGCCGACCGGGGGACGTGTCTCGCCGCGACGGCGGTCGCGAGCCTCGCGGAGCGCAAGCGGCACGCGCAGATAGACCTCGAGATAGCCCGGCAGATGTTCGCGGTTCCAGCGGTGGACGTCGGCGAAGAGGGAGACGGTCGCGACGACCACGTGGAGACGTTGTCGCGCGAGCAGGCGGGCCAGGCGCGCGTAGCGGCGCGCTGCGCGGCGGCGATCGTCGCGGTCGTAGCCGAGATCGTGCTCGAAGGCGGCGCGCAGCTCGTCACCGTCGAGCAGCACCGTACCCGGCCAGCGCTCGCGCATCCGGGCCACCAGCTCGCACGCCACCGTCGTCTTGCCGCTCGCGCGAAAGCCGGTGATCCAGACGACCGCGCCCTCCTCCTCGCGTGCGTCGACTCCGGCTTCGGGCAGCCGATCGGTGCGCGCTGCGGCGTGGCCGTCGCTCGCGCGCTCAGGACCGCCAGTCATGTAGCCACTCCTCGTCTGCGTCGAGGCGCGTCTGGTAGAGCGCGAGGTCACGCTCGGAATCGACCTCGCACCAGCCGCCGCGCACCGGCGCGGCTCCGACGTGCATCCCCGCATCGACCAGCTCACGGAGCAGCGTCGTGGTGTCGATCCGGCGGCGCGTCTCCTCGTCGATCCCGGCGAGCCAGCGCTCGACGTGCGACCATCCGGCCGACGAGAAGCGGATCAGACCCAGGAACTGTCCCTCGATGCGATCCAGCTCCGTCACGCGACGGCCGATGTCCGCGACCAGCCCGTCGCGGACGCGCAGCGACTCGGCGTCCTCCTCGGGGCGCTCGAAACGGTCCTCCCAGAGAACGCGCCACGCGCGATCGTAGACGATCGCGACGTCGTACGGACATGCGAGCAGCGTCTGCACGATCCGCGGGTGGTAGACGATGTCTCCGTACGAGACGACGCACGGACCACCAGCGAGCCAAGCCCGCGCGGCGAGCAGCGATGCGACCATGTTCGAGGACGCCCAGGCGCCGTTCTCGAAGCACGGCAGGCCCGTCCGGCGTAGCTGGTCTGCGCGATAGCCGGCGACGACGGCGACCCGTGCGAGTCCGGCGGCGCCGAGCGCGCCGCGTTGCCAGTCGAGCAGCGTCCGCCCGCCGAGCGTCACCAGGCACTTCGGGCGATCGCGCGTGAGCGGCCCGAGACGCGAGCCTCGACCTGCCGCGAGGATGAGCGCTCGCCACGCCGACACGTCGGTCATCCGAGGGTCGCTCGCAGAAGGCGGATCGCCACGTGCGGATCGGGAAGCGGGCGCTCGGGGTGCCACTGCACCGCGGCGATCGGCGCCGATCGGTGCACCAGCCCTTCGACGAGTCCATCGGGCGCGAGCGCGAAAGCCTCCAGGCTCGACGCGAGGTCTTCCTCATGCACCCCATGCCGGTGGTACGAGGCCGCGTGCAGCGCCTCGCCCCCGAGCAGGGCACGACCGCGGGAGCTCGACGCGCGGACGACGTGTGAGCGCCCGTCGTGGTGCATCTCGTGCGCCCGCGTCACGCGGCCGCCGCAGGACGCCTGCACCAGCTGCAGGCCGCGACAGACGCCGAGCAACGGCAAGCCGTGCGCGATGCAGTGCGCGAGGAGCGCGAGCTCGGTCGCGTCCCGCTCGGGACGCGTGCCGAGGTCATCGCCACCGCTGAGCACCACCGCATCGAGCGCCCAGCGTTCCGCGAAGTCGACGGCCAGCGCACCGAGGTTGGGAACCGGCAGCCAGGCCGCATCGGGCAACGCGGACGCGAGCAGCGTCGCCCAGTCCTGCGCGAGCGCATCGCGCCGCTCGGGATGGCCGGCGCCATGCGTGTCGACTCGCATGGTCACGCCGATACGACGGGGCATCCAGGCCTCACCGAACGTTCCGCGCAGCGCAGCTCGACGTACGGCGCCGCCGAAACGCGCGAGAACAGCTCGCGGCCGACGCCGATCGCCGCGGGGACGCCGAGCTCGAAACAGCGGATCGCCATGTGCGAGTTGCCGCCACCGAACTCGGTGACGAGACCCGCCGGCCGGTACGCGAACAGCCAGTCGAATCCCGGATCGGCGCTCTCGATGCACGCGATCCGCCCCGCGACGTCGGGTCCCGCATGGGCGCGCGGGTCGAGTCGCAGCGGAGGTGCGGTCACCGCCTGGCCGGTGACGAATGTCGGCATGGGCGGCTGCGCCATCTGCAGGATCAGGTCCGCACCGTCCCGGATCAGCGGTGCGAGGCGCAGCGTGCCGAGCCGCTCGAGCCGCGCGCGCCGCTGGACGATCACGTCGCGCAGCAGTCGTGGGTCCCGCCGCGTCGTGCATTCCCTCAGGTCGTCGACGGTCAGAAAGGAGAGCTCGTCACGGCCGAGGCCGCGGCTCGCGGCCCAGGCAGCCATGCCCTCGAGCGCGTCCGAAAGCAGGCGGGACAGCAGGAACTTCGCGCGCTCGCGCCCGATGATCGCGGTGCTCGCGTGGTGCAGGAACCCCGCCGCCGATACGCAGAGGCCGGACTCACGCAGCAGGCGATCGAGATCGTCGCGCTCGCGATGGCGCAACTCGAAACGCGGTGGTGCCGGTCGCTCACGGACGAGCGCGGCGTCGCCGAAGAGCTGCGGACGCTGGTCGTAGCGCGGCGACGTCACGTCGAAGGTGCCTGGGCGGAGATGGCCATAGCGCTGCAGGAACTCGGGACGGCGCGCCTCGTCGCGCAGCGCCTCCGCGAAGTCACGGGCGACGTCGCTCGCGACGGTGACCTGCGCCCGGCGGAACTCGCCGAGGCGCGCCGCGTCGAGCGCGCCGCGTGCGACGGCGGAGCGAAGCAATGCCTCGGCGACGAATGCGTGGCGTGCGACGATCGCGAACGGCATGGCTCCGGCCAGTCGGCACCGCGCGAGCACCTCGAGCGCGCGCCCCAGGAGACCGTCGGCGCTGTCACATGCGACGCAAGAAGCCCCTCCGCGCCCCGAGCCGAGCGTCCCCACCTTCGCGAGAGCGCGGGCGAGGCTCCCGCGCGCGTCCGTGCGCAGCGCTCGCACGGTGAGGTCGCGCAACGCTCCGGCATAGAGCTGCATGCTGCTCGGGGGCAGCAGCATGCCGTAGCGAGCGCGGAACGACTCCTGGAACGAGAAATCGAGCGCCGTGTGTGCAACCTCGAACTCGACCCGGTCGTGCAGCTCGGGATGCTGCCGAAGACGCGCGATCCAGGCGTCGACCAGCGGCTCCGCATCGCGCTCCGGGAGTTCGGCCGGCAGAAAGGAGTTGAAGCTCGCGCGCACGTCGACGTACGGGCGTCCCGCCAGCGCGACCACGAGTGGCACACCGCGCAGCCGCCGATAGCCGACGGTTGCTCGTGCCTCCCGCCACACGCGGTCGGAGACCAGGTAGCGAAAGAGCGACAGAGCAAGCGGTGCGGGCTTCGCACCGATCAGCTCGGCCGGATTCCAATCCGGCATCTGACCGAGGATCGTCCGCCGCCCCGCGAGGGAAGCACGACGCCTCTCTGCCTCGGAGACCTGTTCGGCGACCTCGGCGAGACCGTCCGCGACGGTGCGCTCGATCGTCCGCCGCGCCTCGCGTCCCGGTACGCAAGCGAGTGGACGTGCCTGCAACACCGCGACATCGTCCGCCGCCGTCTGCGCGAACTCGATCTCCAGCGGCACCCCGGGCCAGAGCCGCTCGACCTCCTGACCGACTCGCAGCAGACGCGCGATCCGGTCGGGCGCACGCTCGGCGCGGACGCCCCGGTGGATCACGGCAACGCGTGGGACGACACGGCCTGCGGTCACCCGGTCCGGCCGTGAGGAAGCCTCGTCGTACTCGATGACGTAGTACGGCGCGCCGGTATCGGGGTCGTGCGACAGCATCACGCCGCTTGCGTGCGCAGCGAACATCTCCTGGACGACGACCCGGTCGTCGCAGCGGCCGGGCAGCGACGCGATCACCTCCTCGATCGCACCGTGGAGTGCGGCGGCTCGATTCGGAACGTCGAGTCGGGTGCGGTAGTGACCGGCGAGCGAGCCGGCGTGACCGTCCTCGTCGCCGGCCGAGCTGCGCACGGCGAGACGCGCGGCGCCCAGCTGCCTCGCGATGCGGTCGAGCACGCGATCGGCCGAGCGTTGCCACTCGCGGACCGTGAAGTGGATCAGGCACGGGACGATCGCCGTTCGCAGAGCGCCGGCCAGAAAATCGAGCGTCGCAGCCTTGCCCGTCCCGGGCACAGGCGGCGTCCGGGCCGCGTTGCGCGGCCCTCTGCTCAACGTGGCCGACACGCGGCAAGCTCCGCCTCGGCAAGCACTTGCCGCCAGCGCAGGCACTCGACGAACTTGTCGTGGTCGGAGAGCACAGGCTCGCGCGCGGCCGCCTCCTTGTAGCGGACGAGTGCGTCGCCGAAGCCGCACGACGCGACGCGGTCGCACAATGCCGTCTCGACGCGGTCGTAGAGCCGCAGGTCGTGCTCGACGACCTGCTCGATACGCGCACGCAAACGCGCCGGTAGCTGCTCGACGTCGACGGCCTTTGGCGCCGCGAGGATGCGCCACCACATCCCGATCGCGTCCAGTCCTGCGAGGACGCAGAGCAGGAAGATCGTTTCCTCGAAGCGCTCGGTCGTACCGACGACGGCATAGCTCTGCGCGAGCTCGCGCTCGGCGATGGCGCCGACGTCCGCGTCGGGCAGCCCGTCGATCGCGTGGCCGGCGCAACGCGCCAGACCAGCGACCTGCGTGAAGCCGCGCGCCGCTTCCGACTCCACGAACTCCTCGAGCGTCGCGAAGGGAAACTGCCTCGGGTGGACGAGGGCGTTGTAGTGAAAGACCGAGACCAGCCGGCGGACCGGCTCGCGCAGCAAGGTCACGCGCGCCGAGCCCGGCCCGAGCGCATCCGCCGCGCCGTAGCAGGCGTGCCCATCCACCCAGCCGTATTCCGGGGCGCCGGCGGCGAGCACGCGCGACCAGGTCGGCCCGTCGTCCGCCTCGGAGTAGACCGTGATGGCGCGGCCTTCGCGCGCCATCGTGCGGCGCATGAGCTGGTTGAGAGACGCTCCGCCCACCCCGCCGAGTCCGGGAAACACGAGCCGCGCGGGCGGGGAGCGTCGAGTTGCCGCGGGTACGGAGTACCGGGCGAGATCCAGCGGGTAGCGATGGGCGAGATGTCGCGCGACGGGAGAGACGCGCAGGACGACCGGTGGCAGCGTGGTGCCGTCCCATGCGACGTCGATCGCGAGACAGCCGTCGGCGATCGCATCGAGGTGCTCCTGGACGAGGAGGAAGCCGTAGAAGCCTTGAACGTCGGTCCTGGCGAGCGCGCGTGGGTGAACACACGGGCGCAGCAGCACCTCGCGATCACCGCAGCGTGCCTCGAGAGTCCCCGCTCCCCGCACTCCCGTCACCATTCCGCTGATCAGCTCGACGCGATTCACCAGCAGGCGGTCCGCGGGGCTGTCGAGGACGATCTGCATCGCGCCCTCACGCGTCGAAGCGATTGGTCACATCGAGGTACGTCATGATCTCCGCCGCCACCTCCTGCATCTCGGCGGGTGTGAGTGCGCCCGGATGCTGGCGGATGTTCAGCGCTCCGAGAGGCCACATCTGCTGGTCTGCCGCTGCGGGCAGCAGGAGGTCATGCTGCCGGCAGAGCTCGTAGAGCGGCGTGCCTGGCAACGGGACGTACTGGCTGAACACCGAGAGCTCGGGCCGGATCGCGCGCATGAGAGCGAGCGTCGCGTCGACGTCGGAGCGGCTCTCGAACGGCATGCCCACCATGGCGAACGCGAACCGTTTGATGCCGTGCTTCTGCGCGGTCGTCGCGGCCTCGATGATGCGCTCCGTGGCCATGCGCCGGTTCAGATAGCGCCGCCGGTACTCTTCCGAGCCGCTCTCCACGCCGAACCACATCGAGTGGCAGCCGGCGGCACGCGCGGCCGCGCAGAACTCGTCGCTCATGCTCTCGACGCGCGCGAACATCGAGAACGGCAGGCCGACGCGCTCACGGTACGAGGAGAAGAGCGTCTTCGTGTAGCGTGCGTCGTAGACGAACTCCTCGTCCCAGAACTGGAAGAACTGCACACCGTGGCGATCACGGAGACGCGCGAGCTCGCGGGTCAGCGCCTCGGGATCGTGCTTGCGCAGCAACCCGTTCTTGCCGCCGAAGAGGTCGAGGAGCGTCGTGTTGGCGCAGTAGGTACAGCGGTACGGGCACCCGCGGCCGCTCAGCACCGGTAGCGTGATCAGCGTCGGTGACTGGATCGCGCGGGGGCTCAGGTAGTGGATGTCGCCGTCGCGCTCGAAGAGACTGTAGTCGGGAAACGGCAGCTCGCGCAGGTCCTGCACGAGAAATGGCGCGCCTCGGACGACCGTCCCGTCGCCGCGCTTTTCCCAGAGGCCGGTGATGGGCTCGGACACGGACGTCTCGCCGGCGAGCCTGCGGATCAACGCCGCCACCGGCGCTTCGCCGTCGCCGACGCAGACGAAGTCGACCGCCTGGTGAGCGATCGTCTCCTCCGGGCTGACGATCGCCTGATAGCCGCCGACGAGGACCGGAACGTCCGGCAGGGCGCGCTTGAACGCTTGCAGGTACGGATCGCTCGGCAACCACGTGGGCGACATCGCGGCGACGCCGAGCAGGTCGGGCTGCAGATCCGCGACGATGCGCGCGACGCGCTCCGCGTCGTCGCCCCGCAGGATCGGTACGAGCGACACGCGGACGTTCTGGATCTCGCGCTTGGCGTAAGCCGAGATCGAGGCGAGCCCGAGCGAGTATGCGGGATCGCGCTGGTAGAACGCGAGTACCAGCGAGAACGGTTTCGGCCTCCGCCCCCGTGCCGCGAGCGCACGCATGGCAGCCGACGCGCCCGGCCATCGGTCCGGCAGCCTGAGATGCATGTCTCCCCCCTCGGCGGCAACGGACGGTGCGGCGTGACGGAGCTTTCAGCGGACCGCCAAGAATTTCGCCGCGGACGGGAGCCTTCGCGTGGTCAGTCGCGACGACCGGTGGCACAGGCCGCACACGCACCTCACCGAGCCGCGACCCCACGGTGCCATCGGCGCCCCTCGCGGCGTCCCGCACGACCAAGACGCGGCCTTCGATCGGGTTCGTCAGCGGCGAGCGGACCGCGTATCGACAGTTCGCGCCGGTCGCGCCGCAGACGACGGTCCGCTTCGGCGTGACCGTCGCATTCCCGACTACCGGCCCTGGTGACGGCTACGGTCGCAGGGCGCAGCAGAACCCTGCCGACATCATCGCTCGACCCCCATCAGTCGCAAGTCGCCGGCGCCGGTGCCTTCGTTGCCTTGTATTGCGTGCCCGGCTTGAAGCCGACCGTGCCGCCGAATTCGCCGCAGTAACGGATCGCGCTCTCGCCGATCGCCAGCGACAGGCGAACCGGCCTCGGATCGGCCGGCAGCTCGAAGCCCAGGCCGGCGCCCTTGCCTTTGACGACGACCGGCTTCCCGGGCCTGATCGTGACGCTGCCGATCGGCCCCGCGAGCCGCTTGGCGTCCTTGTACGTCCAGCCGACGACGGCGCCCTTCTTGAGCGTCGCCTTCCAGTTCGCTGCCGGCAACGGATAGACGAGGTCGAGGTTGCCCGCCTCGCTCCGCAGGTGGACCGCGCCACCCGCGACGCGAGGATCGTCGGGGCTGCCCGCGCCGAGCCCGAGATCGACCGCGGCACCCTCGAGCGTCGCGGTCAGGATGCCCTTCTCGGGCGCGAGCGGCTTCGCCCGCAGGACCAGCATCTTGCCGCTCAGGGGACGCGGACGGTTCGCGAGCGCGGCGCACTCCGTCGCCGTCGCGTCCGGCGCTCCGAACGGGCAGAAGCAGTCGAACGGCGCCAATTTACCCACCACGGTATCGTAAGCCACGTCCTGCAAGGGCGCCCTGCACTTGCATTCACCGGGTTCAGTGGGGATGGGTTGCTCCCACTCGCAGTTCGGATCGTTCGAGAGGACGCCATCGGAGCGCCTTCTGCTGCCCTCCAAGCAGTTCTCCAGGTCGTTCCACTGCGAGCACGGAAGATTGTGGCAGCAGATCTTGCCGGCAGGGCACGGTGTGCTGGTGTCAGCCGGAAAGCCGTTCGAATTGTCTGGGTTGTCCCAGAGGCACTGGCAGTTACCGAAAGTGTTGTCCGAGCACCCCGTTGGGTTGCAGGAGCCGTAGTCACGATAGTCGCTGCAGGCGAGAGGGAGGGCAATCTGCGCCGACGCCGACGCCGCCGGCATCGAGACTGCAAGAACGGTCCCGATCAAGAAAGCAGGAATGATTCCGCGGATCGTCGGCATGAAGGCTCTCCTCACGACTGGTCGAGATCGAGTTCGTAGCAGGGCCGCACGCTTCAGCGAAGCACGCATTCCACGTGATGCCGCCGATCGGGCGCTGGCGGGATGGAACGGGCGCGTTTCGGCCACACTCGAGGGCGGGGGCGAGAGATCCACCCCCACGCCCCTCGGTTTCACACTGGGCCCGCCAGGCCTCGAACCTGGGACCAACCGGCCATGAGGGGCGACCGGGCACCGAAGGGCGTCAAACCGCTCTTGTCGCGGCCAGACGCCCTCGCGACGCGCTGCCGGCTTCGTCCCTCCTGGGCGGCGAAGCCGGTGGGGACGTCAGACGCCGCTGTGGCGGCCGGTGAGCGCCCGGGCGAGCCCGGCGACCAGGGTCCCGATCGCGATCGCGGACGTCAGGTTCCAGGCCATACACGGCACCCCGCAGCCCGGCGTCGCGAGCGACACCAGGGTCAGCGGGAAGAGGGCGAGCAGCCCGCACAGCGGTCCGCGCAGGTACCACGGGCGGGGCCACCAGGTGATGCCGACCAGGACGCCGATCAGCAGTCGCGCGGAGTACCAGCCCCACACCGCGACGTCGCCCCGGATGTAGAGGATGTCGTACTTCTGGGGGATCGGGCCGTGCAGAAGCACGGGGATCCAGCCCAGGAGCAGTCCGATCGCGGCGCAGACGAGCGCGTACGGCAGGCGCAGCCGGAGCGACACCGCCGCGTCGGTCGCGTCGTCGTGGGGTGCGGGCGTCGTCGTCATCGATCCGGCTCGCTGGTTGCCCGTCGAGCGCCGGACGGCGCGCGGACATCGTGTCTCTAGCGCAGGGTCGGGTCCGCGTACAGCCGCGCCCGGGCCTCGACGCCCCGGGCTGGATTACTTGACGATCCGCGCTACAGTCTGAACGTGCGCGTGGTGCTCGATCGCTGCGGAGACCTTCCGCTCGCCGCCTTCCGGACCGGCGAGATCATCCTCGAGGACGGCGGCCGCAAGGGCGTGCTCTACATCCTCGCCAGCGGCAGCGTGGAGATCGTCAAGGACGACACGCAGATCAACGTCGTGACAGAGCCCGGCGCGTTCCTCGGCGAGGTTGCGGTCCTGCTCGACCAGCCGCACACCGCGACCGTGCGCGCCCTCGAGGCCTGTGCGTGCCGCGTCGTCGAGGACCCGCAGGCGTTCGTGGCGGAGCACCCCGAGGTCGGAATCGAGCTCGCGCGGCTCCTCGCGCGGCGGCTGCACTACCTCACGACGTACCTGGTCGACGTCAAGCGCCAGTACGCAGGCAGCGACCACCTCGGCATGGTGGACGAGGTGCTCGAAACGCTCGTGCACCATCAGGAGCCCGAGGCCGTGCCCGGCTCCGACCGCTGTCCCGAGCCCGACCCTACGGTGGAGTGAAGCCCGCCACCGGCCGCTCGAGCGGCCGGTCGAGGTGGACGATCTCGCTGCCGGCGAGCGACGTCCAGATCGCGACGCGCTCGTCGGTGTCGAACACGACGTGCGGCGGGCTCGGCGCGACGATCTGTCCCGCGTTGAACACCCAGGTGGGGCCGATCCGGTCGACCCACGATCCGCCCTGGCGGAACGGCGACTGGTGTACGTGTCCGGTGAGCACGATGTCGGGCTGCAGCTGGCGGATGAGCTTCACCAGCTCCGCGTCGCCGTAGTGCTTGCTCCCTGTCCAGCTCACCGGAGAGGCGTCGGGCGGCGCGTGGTAGACCCAGATCCACTGCCGGGTCCGGCGCGCCACATCGGCGACGAGCTGGGCGCGCACCTCGGCGCACCCCTGCGGGCCGTCCCACCAGCGCGTCACCGAGATCGAGGCGTCGCCGAGCTCGGCGTACTCACCGTCGCTGACCACGCCCGGCAGCCGACCCTTCGCGAGCCAGCTGGCGACGCGCTCGCCGTTCGCCTCGCGCACGTTCAGATCGTGGTTCCCGGAGCTGGCGACGACGCGCGTCCGCTGCGCGACTTGTCGCAGGTACTTCGACACGACGACGATCTGCGCGCCGAGCGCGACCGTCGAGGAGATGTCGAGCGTGTCGCCCGCGACGACGACGAGATCGAACCCGTGCGATGCCTCGCGCACCCAGTCGAGCTGCTTGAGCGAGTAGTGCAGATCGGAGACGAGGAGGGCGCGCATCGACGCTCGGATCTTCCGTCAGGGACCGGAGTGCGTCAAATCGCGCGCCCGCGCGATCTCAGCGGACGAGCGCCGCGATCTCCTGCGTGAGACGCGACGCCGTCTGCGAGGCGTTGCGCAGCAGATTCTCGAGCACCACGAGCTTGATGGCCGGCCGTGTCCCGCCCAGCGCGCGGAAGTCTTCGATCGATAGCGCGAAGCACTCGGTCGGCGTGTCGGCGCGGACGTCGGCCGAGCGCGGCGCGTCGTTCAGGACGGCGAGCTCGCCGAAGGTCATGCCGGTGGAGAGCGTCGAGACGCGCTGCCGGCGTCCGGAGGGCAGGTCGATGGTCACGCTGACCTTGCCCGCGACCAGCAGGTAGAACGCATCGGCGCGGTCGCCCTTGCGCAGGATCATCTCGCCGGTGGCGAAGCGGCAGTGCTTCGCGAGCCGCGACAGGTGCGCGACGGCGTCGGCGTCGAGTCCGCGGCAGAGCTCGTGGTCGGCGAGCGAGATCGCCGCGCTGCCGGCGACGAACGAGCCGCGCGCGGACAGCAGCTGGTCCTCGGCGCGCTCGAGCGCGAGGTCGAGCT
>Ga0172363_10003866_pt1 | contig 12136 bp, 10 predicted proteins | sample LakKivs2_kivu2a2_FD_114541 | JGI IMG/M metagenome (GOLD analysis project Ga0172363, IMG submission 114541) | Sediment microbial communities from Lake Kivu, Rwanda - Sediment s2_kivu2a2 | ecosystem: Environmental > Aquatic > Freshwater > Lake > Sediment | place: Rwanda: Western Province, Lake... | reverse complement strand
GCGGGCCCTCACTTGGGGACCTTGATCTCGAAGATCTGGCGGATCTTGCCCTTCGTCCCCTCCCGGCCCTGGATGATGACGTCGACGTAGGTCGTCCCCGGCGCGAGCGCGCGCGGGAAGCGGAGATCGACGGTCTTCAGAGCCTCTCGCTCGGCCGGGGCCAGCGTGACGGTGCGGGATTCGCCGAAGTCCTCCTTGGACTTGCCCCCGTCCGGGTAGATGTAGAAGTGGAAGACCAGGTCGATCTGGTCACGACCCTCGTCGTTCTCGCGGAACATCAGGGCCTTGGCCGGGATGCGGACCTCGATCTCCCGGGACGAGCGGTCGTAGACCGTCTCGAACTTGAAGAACTTCTTGCTGAACACGTCGTCGGCCCGGACGTTCCGGCCGAGCTTGAAGACGTCCATGGCGCCGAAGAAGTCGCCGTCGTAGTCGCGGATCTTGTAGGCCCCGTTGCCCCGCTCGTCGGCGAACTCGATGCCGAGCTGATAATCGTAATAGATCCACCAGATGGTGAACCCCCGGTCCGACGAGCCCGGCTGGGGGGGGAACTCCTCGAACCTGTCCGGGGGCCCCATGAAGATGTAGACCCGGCCGCGGTCGGTGTTATAGCCCGGGATGCCTTCCCGGAACCGCTTGGTGGCGTGCTCGACGCGGGCTTCGAATTCCTGCTTGTATTCGTTCACCGCCGTGTCCGGATCGGGGTCGCGCTTGAGCCAGAAATCGGCGATGAACTCCTGGCGCGACGCGGCGTCGGGGAGGCGGCCCCAGATCTTGGTCTCTTCCTTGGTCATGATCAGCCGGGCGGTCTGGTAGAACGTGGCGCTTCCGGGGTCGAGCTTCTCCGCGGCCAGGGCGCTCGATGCGGCCAGCGCCGCTCCGAAGGCCAGGAGAGCCGCCGCCCGGGCGGATCGCGTGTTCGGCATGGGCCACCTCCCTTGAGAAGACCATTCTAACACCGGCGCCGGGCCCTGTGAAGGCGGCCCGGCTTTTACGGCGTTTCCGCCGGGCTGTGGTATAATGATCGTTGTGACCCAGGAGACGATGATGCTCCGACTGCGCTCCCTCGTTCGGACCCTGGCCGCGGCGGCCCTCGTGGCGCCGGCCGCGGCCGGCGCCGCCCAGGACGTTCCGGTCCCGTCGCCCGCCGGCGTCGAGGTCCGCGTCCGCGTCCTCGCCGGAGGGCTCTTCCAGGACGATCTCAAGCTCGGGGACTTCAGCCTTCTCGAGGACGGGCGTCCCCAGAAGATCACCTCGGTCTCGCTTGTCCGGGGCGGCGGCGTGGCCCGCTTCGAGGGCGACGGGACCAAGGCCCCGCGGCTCGACCGGTCCTACGTCCTCCTCTTCCAGGCCGTCGATTGGGACCCCAAGCTCGTCCAGACCATCGATTATCTCTTCGAGTCCGTCCTCCAGCCCGGCGACGCCATGACGCTCGTCACGCCCTTCAAACCCTACCAGCTCCAGAAGGACGCTCTGGCCCTGAAGTCCAAGAACGAGCTCAAGGCCGGGTTCGAAGAGGTCCTGCGCAAGGACATCGCCCGGGGCAGCGGCGAATACCGGGACCTCATCAACGATCTCCAGCGCCTGACCCGGGCCATCGCCGGCGGCACCGGCTCGTTCGACGAGGGCCTCGAGTCCGACGCGACGACGGAAACCGGGGGAGGCATCGGCCTGGAGATGCAGATCGAACGCTACCGCACGACCCTGATGAAGCTCGACGGCCTCCGCATGGTCGACGAGGCCAGGCTCGTGGCCTTCGCCGGCTCTCTCAAGGCCCAGCCGGGACAGAAGACGGTCGTGTTCTTCTACCAGAGGGAATACCGGCCCGAGATCAGCTCGGCGGCGATGAATCGGCTGATGGCCCTGTATCAGGAGAACTTCGACATCCTCCAGAACCTGATGGAGCTGTTCCAGTTCTACAAGCGGGAGAACACGTTCAGCGCCGACCGGATCAAAAAGGCCTTCGCCGACGCAGGCATCGATTTCCACTTCATCTTCATGGAGAGGAAGTCGCAGCGGGTCTTCGGGGCGAACATGCGGGAGCAGTCCGAGGACATCTTCCCCGGCTTCGTCGAGGTGGCCCGGGCGACCGGTGGGACCGCCGAAAGCGCCCAGAACCCCGTCTCGGCCTTCCGGCACGCCGCCGAGGCCTCGAACGAATGCTACGTCCTGACCTATGAGCCCGATATCCCGGCGACGGGCGGCGGGTTCCGGACGATCGAGGTCCGGGCCGGACGGCCCGGCTGCGTCGTCTTGAATCGCCTCGGCTACTTCGCGAAATAAGGGACTTCTCCCGATTCCGGGAAACGCCTCTCTGCGGCTTTGCTCCGGCTTTGCCTCTTGCTCCCCGGCCATCCGACCGAAGCGAACGAAGTGAGCGGAGGGCAGGAATCCTGCGGAGATACACGGAGCTGGATTCCTGCGAAATATCGGGAGAAAGCGCTTTTTTTATTTCTTCCCAGCGCCGCCCCTACGTGTGTCTCCAGGGCGGCGCTGATGGTCGCTTCGAAGACTCCGCTCCCCGCCGTCCCTCGCCGCCTCGAGAGGGCGACCGGAAAAGGGAGAAGAACCCAAAAGGATCCCCTCAGAGTTTTAAGACGAGTCCGGCCCGGGTGAGGAGCGCCGTCAGCAGCAGAACGACTCCGGTCATGACCGCCGCGTTGAGCATCCCGGGGAGGCCGCCCGTGGCGGCGAAAGGCCAGAGGATCCGGTCGAGATCGAAGCGAGCGAGACCGCCGATGAGCGCCGCGGCGCTCCCGATGAATCCCGGCAGAAGATAGGCCAGGAGGGGGTTCCGGCCGGCCGGGATCAGGAAGGCCGCGGCCTTCCCGCCCTTGAGGACGTCCAGCCCGACGTAGAAAAGGAGGAGGACGAGCGCCGAGATCCCGGCCGTGGCCAGGCCATAGGACTCCGTGCCGTGGATCTTGCTGAAGCCGTGGAGCGGCCGGAGAACGAACCCGGCGGCGAGGAGGCCGGCGCCGAGGACGGCCAGGAAGCGGACGCGCCCGCGGGAGGACGCGGCTTCCGCTCCCGGGAGGAAGAGCGTGCCGGCCAGCATCCCGGCGATGACGACGGCCGTGTGCGACCCGAAGAGGCTGCCGACGTCGACGAAGGCGTTGACCGGGCCGAGGAGATCGAGCGCCCCGTGCCGGCTTCCGATGTAGAGGGCGGTCGCCAGGCCGAGGGCGGCCGTGAGGAACGTCCGGTCGCCGCGGGAGGCCAGGAAAAGGAGGCTGCCCGCGAGATAGCACCAGCCGATCATGCCCAGGATGCCCCACCACGAGGTCCGGAGCCAGGTCACGGCCCCGTCCTCGCCCTGGCCGCGGAAGACGACGACCAGGACGACGAGCAGGACGGCCGCGGCCAGCTTGATCGCCAGGCCCGCGCGCTTCTTTCGAGCGGCCGCGGCCTTGGGGACAGAGGCCCAGACGACGAACACGGCCGCCGTCGCCAGGAAATACCAGAGGTCCTTGCCGATCCCCGTCGCCGCCGCGGAGAAGCGGTCCTCGTTGACGAGGAGCACGCCCAGGAAGAGCAGGGCCAGCGTCCGGACGAGGACATGGCCGAGAAGGGCCCAAGTCCCGACGCCGTCGGCCTTCCTTCGGGTCAAGGCCAGGGGGATGCTGACGCCCATGATGAACAGGAAGCCGGGAAAGACGACATCGGTCAGGGTGAAGACATCCTGGTCGGCCGCCGCGTGCCGGAGGAAGAAGGGGATGGCCGCCATGCCGGCGATGTAATTGACGAAGACCATGGTCAAGATGTCGAAGCCGCGGAACGCGTCGAGGCTCTTCAGGCGCGGCCCGGCCATCAGCCTTTCCAGGCGGCGAGGATGCCCCGGACGTAGCCGAGCGATTCGGCCAGCCCGGGCAGGGGGTCCTTGCCGTCCTTCTCGTACTCGAAGGCCGCGGTGCCCCGGTAATCGAGGCGGGCGAGCGTCCGGAGGAAGCGGGGGAGATCGACGACGCCGCGGCCGGCTTCGACCGTGCCGCCGTCCTTGGTCGCCGCGGTGACGTCTTTGAGATGGACGTCGAGAAGCCGCGGGCCGCACGCGACCGCCGCCTCGGACGGATCGACCCCGGCGCGGAGCGAGTGGCCGACGTCGAGACAGACGCCGACGCCGGGGCCGAACCCGGAGATCCGCTGAAGGATCGAGTCTGCGGTCGGGTAGAGGAGATCGCCGGGGCCGTGATTGTGGATGGCCAGGCGGATGCCCGTCTCCTTGGCCCGCCCGGCGGCGCGGTCGAGGAGGTCGTGGTCGGGGACGCCGATGATGACGCGCATGCCGCCGGTCCGGGCGTAGGCGAAGGCCCGGTCGACCTCGGCGGCGCTTTTCATATAGACGACGCCGCAACCGTAAAGGTCGAGGCCGGCCGCCCGGACCTGGACCGCCGCGGCCCGGATCGCCTCCTCGCCGCTGTCGAGGGCGAGGTGCATGTCCTTGAGCGAGATCCGCTCGAAGCCGAGGCGGCGGGCCATGGCCAGGGTGGCTCCGAGATCGAACTCGCGGAAGGTGTAGGACGCGAGACCCAAAGTGAAGCGGGGTTCCGGGACGGGAGCGGAGGCGGCGTCATCGCGGCGGCAGGAGGGCGCCGCGAGGACGGTCCCCGTCGCCGCCGCGGCCGCGCCGCCCAGGAAGGCCCGCCGGGAGATCTTCTTCAAGGCGGGCCTAATATATCCGCATTTCCCTGCGTGGGTCAATGCCCGGTTCCTTGACATCCGCGAAGGCCCTGCATTAGCATCGGGGCGCCGCGAAAAGACCGTGGAGGAGGACCCCATGAAGAAGACGAGCGAGCGTCCGGCCGGCTGCGCCGGGTGTCCACTGAGCCGCCGCCGCTTCCTGGCCGCCGCTTCGGCCGGGGCCTTGGGAACGCTGGCCTCGACGAGCCTCTTTGAGGCCTGCGCGGGAGGCCCGAAGACCCGGATCCGGATCATCTACGCCCTTCACGCCGTCGTCCAGCCCGGCCCGGACTGGCCCAACGTGGGCTTCGATTTCCAGCCGGTCATGGACCGCATCACCGGGACGCTCGCCCAGGGGTTCCCGCGCTGGGAGCTTCAGGCCTCCATGGCCAAGGGCCCGGAGGAAGCCCAGAAGATCCTGGACGGCGACGCCGCCGCCCCCATGGACGGCTACATCGTCTGCCAGCTCAACTGCTGGAACCGCGTCGTCCAGACGATCGCCGCGTCCGGCAAACCGACGCTTTACGTCGATTTCCAGTACGGCGGGAGCGGCGGCTTCCTCGTCTACACGGCCGATTTCCTGCGCCAGAAGACGCTGAACCTCGGCTTCATCGGCTCGTCGCGGAGCGAGGACCTCGTCGCGGCGTGCCGGGCCTTCGACACGGTGAAGAAGAGCGGGGCGCCCGGCGAGTTCGGCGCCCTGGTCGCCGCGGCCAGGCGCGCCGCGACCCCCGCCCCGGGCGATCTCGCCGTCGCGGCGGACGATCTCGTCTGCCTCCCGGCCGGGGATTGCCTGAAGAAAATGAAGGAATCGAAGATCCTGGCCGTCGGGGGCGGCTGGCCCGGCATCGCCCCGGCCGTCAAGGACCAAATGGGCATCGAGGTCGTGGACGTGCCTTTCGCCGTCGTCAACGAGGCCTGGGCCGCGGCCGACAAGGACGAGTCGGCGGACCTCGCCGACCGCTGGCAGAAGACCGCGGCCAAGGTCGAGGGCGTCGCCCGGGACACGCTGGTCACGTCGGCGGCCATGTACCTCGGCCAGAAGGCGGTCCTGAAGAAGTACGGGGCCAACGCCATCACCATCAACTGCCTGGGCGGGTTCTACGGCGGACACATCCATGCCTATCCTTGCCTGGGATTCCATGAGCTGAACAACGAAGGGCTCATCGGCGCCTGCGAATGCGATGTCCGCTCCGCGGCGACCATGGTGACCGTGACCGCCCTGACCGGCGGCCGCCCGGGCTATATCTCCGACCCCGTCATCGACACGGCGGACCGCCGGATCATCTATGCCCACTGCGTCGCGTCGAACAAGGCCTTCGGGCCGGCCGGCCCGACGAACCCGTTCGAGATCCTGACCCATTCGGAAGACCGTCAGGGCGCCTCGGTCCGGTCCCTCCTGCCCGCGGGCTACATGACGACGACCCTGGAGGTCTCGCCCGAGAGGAAGCTCATCCTCTTCCATCAAGGCAAGGCCGTCGGCAACTCGCCGGACGACCGGGCCTGCCGGACGAAGCTCGCGGCCGAGCCGGTCGGCGACATCGAAAGGCTCTTCGGCGAATGGGACCAGTGGGGCTGGCACCGGGTGACGGTCTACGGCGACCTCAAGAGGCCCGTGTATGAGCTGGCCGATGCGCTCGGCTGGAAGGTCCTCGAAGAAGCTTAAGGTCCCTATTGTTGAGGTCGCGTCAGGACGGTTCCTCCCTCGGCGTTTCCCCCGTCCGTGCTCGCCACGCTGAAGCCGACCAAAGCACCGCGGCTCCGCGCGGGCGGGGGGCCCCCACGCCGTTGCGTCACCGCCTGCCGCTCTTCTCGATAACGGCGCCCCTCAGCCCTAGAGAAGCGGATTCCCCGAGCGCTGTTTGAATGGCCCCCCCAATTAGGCTAATATAAGCGGGGAATCGAGCGTTCCGAGAAAGGACAACACGCATGGCTGAGCCGTTCATAGAGGAAAAAACCCGGAAGATCGCGCTGCTCATCGACGGCGACAACGCCCAGCCCTCGCTCATCGGGCAGATCCTGGCCGAGGCCGGGAAGTACGGCCTGGTGACCATCCGGCGCATCTACGGCGACTGGACGACGGTCAACATGCAGGGCTGGAAGAGCGCCCTCAACGACAACGCCATCCAGCCGATCCAGCAGTTCCGCTACACCATCGGCAAGAACGCGACCGACAGCGCCATGATCATCGACGCCATGGACATCCTCCACGGCCACCTCGTCGACGGCTTCTGCATCGTCTCGAGCGACAGCGACTACACCCGCCTGGCGACCCGCATCCGCGAGATGGGCTTCTTCGTCATGGGCGTCGGCAAGCGCTCGACCCCGAAGGCCTTCGTCAACGGCTGCAACCTCTTCATCTACACCGAGAACCTGGTCCCGCGGGGCCGGGAGCGCGAGCGGGAGACCCGCGAGCCGCGGCGGCGCGACCGCGGCGGCTCGGGCCGAAAAGGCGGCGCCAAGCAGGCCCAGGAGCCGAGGGAGGAGGCGGAGGACCGGGGGGAGAGGGCCGACGCGGCCGGCAAGTTCGACCCGGTGCCGCTGCTCAAGGGCGCCTTCGACATGGCCGTCCACGAGGACGGCTGGGCCAACCTGGGCGAGATCGGGTTCTACCTGCGCCAGCTCGATCCGGGCTTCGATCCGCGGACCTACGGGTTCAAGCAGCTCTCCCAGCTCATCAACAGCCAGAAAACCCTGTTCGACATCCACTCGCGCGGCGAGGAAGGCGGCGGGGGCTCGGCGATCTACATCAAGCTCCGGGAGAACCGCGACCAGAATGATTCGTGATAAGGCCGGGCCAGCGTCCGGCCCTAGCCCCTTGTCTTCTTCAGGAAAGCGGCGAGGAGGAACCCGCCGCCGACGACCAGCATCAGGATCCCCCAGATGAGGTTGACGTTGATGCCGAGCGAGACCGCGTAGGTCTCCTTCTTGGTCAGCAGGCCGTAGACCGTCAAGAGGGCGCCGTAGCCGCCGAGGAGCCAGCCGATCGGCAGCTTGAGGTCGAGGGCGTGTCCCTGCTTCATTCCCGCCCCTTCGTCCTTGGTCTCGATCGTGTCGGTCATGGTTTCGCTCCTTGGGTCGCGGCGATCACCAGAAGATGACATTGAGGACGACGGCCACGATGACGGCCACCGTGCCCCAGACGGCCGGCCGGGCGTACCAGCGGGCTTCGGCCTTGGGCTTCGGCGTCAGGCCGAAGACCAGGCCGACGAGCTCCTTGGGGTCGCGCTTGGCCGTGAACAGGCTGACCCCGATGGTGACGACGAAGTCGGCCGTCCAGGCCCAGATGGCCTGGTAGAAGTTGGCGGCCATGTCGCTGTGGTAATTCAGGAAGCCGAGCTTGTAGAGCAGGAAGTGGCCGGCCGCCGTCAGGATGCCGACGAGCAGGCCCCAGAACCCGCCCCAGGCCGTAGCCTTCTTCCAGAACATGCCCAGCAGGAAGGTGGCGAAGAGCGGGGCATTGAAGAAGGAGAAGATGAGCTGCATGTAGTCCATCAGATTGGGGAATGATTTGACGATGTAGGCGGTGCCGACGCTGATGGCGATGCCGACGACCGTGGTATATCTCCCGACCTTGAGGTAATGGGCGTCGGGCCGGCCCTTGCGGATATAGGTCCCGTAGATGTCGTAGGTCCAGATGGTGTTGAACGCGGTGACGTTGCCGGCCATGCCCGACATGAAGCTGGCTAGCAGCGCCGTGATGGCCAGGCCGAGGAGGCCGTTGGGCAGGTAGTGCTTCATCAGCAGGATGAGGGCCGAATTGTAGTCGGCCGTGGGCAGGGCGGCCGGGGCGAACTCGGGCAGGACGAGCAGGGCGACGAGGCCGGGGATGACGACGATGATCGGGACGAGCATCTTGGGGAAGGCGGCGACGATCGGCGTCATCCGGGCCGCGTTGAGGTTCTTCGAGGCCAGGGCCCGCTGGACGACGAGGAAATCGGTCGTCCAGTAGCCGAACGACAGGACGAAGCCGAGGCCCATGACGACACCGAACCAGTCGACGCCGAGGGGATTGTTGCTTGTCCCGAGGTACTTGATCGAGTGGAGGAGGGTCTCCTGGATCCGGGCCGTGAACCCGGCGAAGCCGCCGACCTGCTTGAGGCCGAGGAAGACGATGGGCAGCAGGCCGAGCCAGATGAGGAAGAACTGGATGACCTCGTTGTAGATCGAGGACGAGAGGCCGCCCCAGAAGACGTAGAGGAGGACGACCACGGCGGCGACGAGGATGCTCTGGGTCAGCGGCCAGCCGAGCATGAGCTTGAAGAGCAGGGCCATGGCGTACAGGCTGATGCCGCTCATGAGCACGGTCATGATGGCGAAGGAGATAGCGTTGAGGCCGCGGGTCGCCTCGTTGTAGCGCAGCTTGAGGTACTCGGGCACGGTCCGGACGCGGCTGCCGTAGTAGAACGGCATCATGAAGACGCCCAGGAAGACCATGGCCGGGATGGCCCCGACCCAGTAGAAGTGGACCGTGGCGATGCCGTATTTCGCCGAGTTGGCGACCATGCCGATGATCTCCAGGGCGCCCAGGTTGGCCGAGAGGAAGGCCAGGCCCGTGATCCACTGGGGCAGGGAGCGGCCCGAGAGGAAGAAGTCCTCGCCCGTCTTCATGTATTTCTTCAGGGCATAGCCGACGAGGACCATGACCAGGATGTAGCCGAGGATGATGGCGTAATCGACGGCATTCAGGGTGATGACCATGGCCTTCTCCTTATTTATGAAGGGCGAACGGCAGGACGTAACCCAGAGAGATCACGATGGCGCCGGTCTCTGTATGGCCGTCAGTCTCAGGATATTTCTGCAGAGTCGTCAGGCCGAGCTGGAAACGGGCCTCGAAGACAAGATCTCCCCTTCCGAGGGGCACGAGGACGCCGGCGCCGCCGGCCACGCCGATGTTAAACTTCTCCAAGCTGTCCCTGACGTTGGCCTCGGCGCCCAGGTCGACTTCGAGAGGCTCGGTGGCGGGTGGGACGATGATCGGCATCGTTCCGGCTTCATCTAAAAAGAGGAAGCTCCTGCCCGCGGTCAGGGCCTTGGCCCGGACGAGATAGCCGGCGTAGGGACCGGCCTGGAGGAAGGCCCGGACCTTGCCTCCGAAGGTGTATCGGGCAAAGACCGGGACCTCGACGTAGTCCAGGATGGTCTCGTTGTCGAAGTCGGCGTAGAGGAGGGTGCCCGGGGGGATGGGCAGTCCGTCCGGCAGGTCCATCGTTATGGGCTGCATCCCGGCCCGCTTCCCACCCTGGGACGTGTAATTGAGGTCGACGGCCAGGGAGAAGCCGGAGGCCAGGGAGACGTCGGCCGTCAGCCCGAAGTAGGGCCCTTTGCGCGACGTGAAATTCCGGCTGAAGATATCGGTGTCTTTCCCCCGCAGGTTGGGGATGCTGATGCCGCCGTGGAGGCCCAGCTTGATGCCGCCGGCGAAACCGGCCCCCGTCGCGGCGATGAGGAGCGCCGTACCGGCCAGGATCATGAGCTTAGTTCGTTTCATGCCGCATTTCCTTTCTGCCGGGCTCCGTCACGGCGGGGACCGAGTCGGGGCCGTAAGTTGGCGAAAGCATATCTTGGTCCGCCGGAGGAGTCAAATCCGGCCCTCCGGACAGGGCGGGCGGGAGGTCGGCCGTAGGGCTTGACGGGGGGGGGGCTGGCAGCGGCGCCGGAGAATCCGCTATGATGGGGCCGCCGGATGACCTGGGATAGGCGAGGAGAGAGACCATGAGACGATCGATCCGCCCGACGCTGGCGTTGCTGGCAGGAGCGAGCCTGGCGCTCTTCCTCTCACCCGGCTGCTCGAAGCCGCGGTCGGGACCCGCCGAACGGTCCGTTCCCGGCCCGGGTGAGATCTCGCCGGCCGATACGATCGACCGCCTGGTCGCAAAGGCGGCAGATGTCAGGCCTTCCGAGCGGCAGCTCCGCTGGCAGGCGCTCGAGTTCCAGGCCTTCGTCCATTTCGGGATGAACACCTTCACCGACCGGGAGTGGGGCCAGGGGACGGAGGATCCAAGGCTCTTCGACCCGACCGATTTCGACGCCGGGCAATGGGTCGAAGCGGTCAAGGCGGCCGGGATCCGCGGGCTCATCGTCACGGCCAAGCATCACGATGGCTTTTGTTTGTGGCCCAGCAAATTCACCGAGCACTCGGTCAAGAACTCGCCCTGGAAAGACGGGAAGGGGGATGTCGTCGGAGAAGCCGCGGCGGCGTGCAAGAAGGGCGGGCTCGCGTTCGGCGTCTATCTTTCGCCCTGGGACAGGCATGAGCCGACTTATGGGGATTCGCCGCGCTACAACGAGCATTTCAAGGCCCAGCTCCGCGAACTCCTGACGCAATACGGCGAGATCTCCGAGGTCTGGTTCGACGGCGCCTGCGGCGAGGGGCCGAACGGCAAACGCCAAGTCTACGATTGGCCGGGCTATTTCGCGCTCATCCGCGAGCTCCAGCCCGGGGCGGTCATCTCCATCATGGGCCCGGACGCCCGCTGGATCGGCAACGAGGCCGGCGTCACGCGCGAGAGCGAGTGGAGCGTCCTCCCCGTCGTCGGTTTCGACGATTCGCCCGACGAGGAGAACCCCGGCGGCATCGCTCACCTCGACGCCCAGGCCAAGGACCTCGGGTCTTTCGGCCGGATCGCCGAGGCGGCCCGACAGGGCGGGCGCCTCATCTGGTATCCCGGCCAGGTCGACGTCTCTATCCGGCCCGGCTGGTTCTACCACGCGAAGGAGGATGACCAGGTCAAGCCGCTCGACCATCTCCTCGACATCTATTACACCTCGGTCGGCGGCAACGCCCAACTTCTCCTCAACATCCCGCCCGACAAGCGAGGGAGAATTCATGAGAACGACGCCCGGCGGCTCAAAGAGCTGGGGGACAGGCTCAAGGCGACTTTCGCCGTCAATTTAGCAGAAAGGGCAGGGCAGACCATGACCACGGGGCTGTGGGATCGGTTCGATGATCAGGGACGGCACGTCGGTGCAGGTCCGCTTCCCCCTAAGTTCACCTACGAGCTCGGAAGCTCGGTTCGCTTCAATGTCGTTCTGTTGAAGGAAAACCTGCGGTGGGGCCAGCAGGTCGAGGCGTTCGCGTTCGACATCGGCGACGGTCAGGATTGGAAGGAGATCGCCCGCGGCACAACGATCGGATGGAAGAAGCTGATTCGAATTCAGGCCGTTGAGACGGCCAAGGTCCGGATACGCATCCTCAGGGCGAGGGCAGGAGTTTTGTTGCTCCCGGGACCGGATTTCTTCGGGCTTTATCTCGATCCGGAACGCTGAATCGGACGGGGTCACTGAGATCGGGGACACGAAACTCTGCCCCCATTTCGTGAGCTCGACCGGCCATTGAGCCGGGACGAAATCGGGGACAGAGTATCATGTCCCCCGTTGACGGCGGGAGTTGCTGACGAAGGCGATATGCTTCCCGTCGGGCGACCAGGACGGGACGTTGATCGTGCCCTGGCCG
>Ga0172363_10003856_pt1 | contig 12151 bp, 7 predicted proteins | sample LakKivs2_kivu2a2_FD_114541 | JGI IMG/M metagenome (GOLD analysis project Ga0172363, IMG submission 114541) | Sediment microbial communities from Lake Kivu, Rwanda - Sediment s2_kivu2a2 | ecosystem: Environmental > Aquatic > Freshwater > Lake > Sediment | place: Rwanda: Western Province, Lake... | reverse complement strand
TCGCGCTGACGCTTGTCGCCGCGCTGATCGTGGCTGGATTGGCCGCCTATCAGCAGCTCGGCATCGATCGCTTCCCGCGGATGGATCTGCCGACGGTGATTGTCTCGACAACGTATCCGGGGGCGTCGCCGGAGGAGATCGAGACCGAGATCACGCAGCCGCTGGAAGACGCGGTTGCCACGGTGGCCGGCATCGACGAACTGCGTTCACTCTCTCGCGACGGCAATTCGCTGCTGCTGATCACTTTCAATCTCGACCGCAACATCGACGCCGCGAGTCAGGACGTGCGCGACGCCGTGGGCGGCGTCATGAACCGGTTGCCACCGAATATCGACCCGCCGGTGGTCGACAAGCGCGATCTTGATGCGTCGCCGATCATGTCGCTGGCCCTGTCCGGAAATCGCGACAGTCGCGAATTGTTTCTCCTGGCCGATCGGTACGTCAAAAACGTGATTGAATCGGCGCACGGCGTTGGCGAAGTGATGATCGCCGGCGCCACGGATCGGGCGATTCAGGTCAACATCGAGGCCCGGCGGCTGGCCGCCTATCAGATGTCGATCATGCAGATTCGCGACGCCCTGGTCCGCCAGAACACCGACATCCCGGGCGGCCTGGTGGACACGGGCCAGCGCGAGCTTTCGCTCCGCACGGTCGGACGCGTGGCCGATCCGGCCGAATTCATGAACCTGGTCGTTGCCAGTGCCGGCGGTGCGCCGGTCCGCCTGCGCGATCTCGGCCAGGTGATCGACGGCTCGAAGGAGGTGCGTACTCTCGCCCGGCTCAACGGTACGCCCGCGGTTGTGCTCTACGTGCAGCGGCAGTCGGGCACGAACACGGTGGACGTGATCGCCGCGGTGAAGGAGCGACTCAGACGGTCTCATGATCTGCTTCCCTCGGACGTCAAGCTCCAGGTTATTCAGGACCAGTCTCGCTACATCAATGCGGCCATGCACGAGATCCAGGGGCACCTGATTTCGGGCAGCATTCTGGCCTCGATCGTGGTGTTGCTGTTCATGCGGTCGTGGCGTTCGACCTTGATTGCCGCCGTGGCAATTCCCAGTTCGGTGATTGCAACGTTCGCCGTGATGCGATTCCTGGACTTCACGCTTAACAATGTCACGATGCTGGCCTTGGTGCTGATGGTGGGCGTGGTGATCGACGACGCCATCGTCGTGCTGGAGAACGTGTTCCGCTTTATTGAAGAAAAGGGCATGCCGCCCATGCAGGCGGCCATCGAAGGAACCCGAGAGATCGGCCTGGCCGTGCTCGCCACCACGCTTTCGTTGGTGGTCGTGTTCCTGCCTGTTTCGTTTCTGTCCAGCGTGACGGGGCGAATGCTGTATCAGTTCGGCGTCACGGCCGTCGTGGCGATCATGGTCTCGATGCTGATCAGTTTCTCACTGACGCCCATGATGTGTTCGCGGCTCCTACATCGAGATCAAGCGAAGGCGGGTCACGGCAGCACCTCGCGGAGCGGGCTGTATCACTACCTCGAATCGGCGTATGTCGGATTATTGCGGCAGGCGATGCGGTTTCGTTGGCTGGTGGCCATTCTGGTCGTCGCGGTGATCGCGCTAAACGTTCCGCTGTATTATTCCGTTTCGCAGGACTACGTGCCCACGAACGTCGACGAATCCGAGTTCGAAGTGCGCATCACGGCGCCAGAAGGCGCCACGCTTTCGGCCATGGACGACACACTGCGTTCCGTCGAGGCTGAACTTAAGGAGATTCCTGGCGTCGTGTACCTGCTGACTGCCGTCGGCAGCCGCAGCGGTGGGGCGGTCAACCAGTCCGACATTTACGTTCAGATTGAGGATATCGAAAGCCGCTCATTCAGCTTCACGCGATTGTGGCATGCGATCCTGGCCGGCAGTCCCGGCACAGCCTGGGAGGGTAACTACTCGCAGCGCGATGTGATGGTTGCGGCCCGCAGCCGCCTGCAGCGATTCAAGGACCTGCAGGTCTCGGTACGAAATCTCACCAGCTTGCGACAAGGCGCTCCGGTCGACATCGACTTCGTGATCGAAGGGCCAGAGATCGAAACCCTGGCTCGCCTGAGCGAAGATCTGCGGGAGCGGATTGCACAGCTGCCCGGCATCGTCGACACACAAACCACGCTGCGGATGGATAAACCCGAACTACGCGTCGAGATTGACCGCGAACGGGCGGCATCGCTGGGTGTCGAAGTCCACGAGATTGCCGAGACGCTGCGGATTGCCGTGGGTGGCGACGATCGCGTGTCCCGCTATCACGATTCCTCGGCCGACGACACATACGACGTCGAGTTGCGCCTGGTCGGCATCGATCGCGGCAGCCGCGACGCAATTACCCAACTTTATGTTCGCACGACACCGCCCGCGGCCACCGGTAGTATTCCTTCAACACGGTCTGCCTCCATGGGTTCCGCGTCGGGCGGACAAACGCTCACCCGGCTCGACAATGTGGTTCGCTTCACCGATCAAGAGACTTCGCCTCGCATCGATCGGCTAAACCGCTCGCGGATGGCGGCCGTTCGGGCAAATCTCGCCCCAGGCGCGGCCCTGGCCGACCAGTTGGCCGCCGTCCAGCGCGAGGCGGACGCCATGAACATGCCGGCCGGCTACGCCACGAGCATCGCCGGTAGCGGGCGCGAACTCGAACGCACGTTCCAGGACTTCGGCTGGACTTTCGCTCTCTCGTTCATCTTCATGTACTTGATCCTGGCCGCGCAGTTCGAGCACCTCGTGCACCCGCTCACGATCCTGATTTCGTTGCCGCTGGCGATTCCTTTCGGCCTGATCAGCCTCCTCATTGGCGGCGAAACCTTGAACCTTTATTCGGCGCTTGGGATCCTGGTGCTGTTCGGCGTGGTGAAGAAAAACTCGATCCTGCAGGTCGATCACACAAACCAGCTTCGCGCGGCTGGCATGGATCGTCTGACGGCCATCATTGAAGCCAATCGCGACCGGCTGCGACCGATTCTGATGACCACGATTAGCTTCGTGGCCGGTTTGTTGCCGCTCTTGATTGCTGCCGGGCCCGGTGCCGAGGAGCGCCGTTCGATCGCCGTGCTCGCAGTGGGTGGGCAAACGCTCTCTCTGCTGCTCACGCTGCTGGCCACGCCGGTGATCTATTCGATCTTCGACGACATGTCGAAGCTGTTCGGCAGCCGCGCACCGCAGCCCGAATTCGTCGGCATGGCGACTCCGCCGCAGCCGCACGCGGCAGCCTCGAAGCAGAAAGAACTTGTCGAATCTCCCGCCCGCACCGCGCTGGAAACCTAGCCGCGCGCTCGCTCAGGCAAAGACGCCGGTCATCGGCCTGCCTTCGGCAATCTTAAACGGACGCTCCTGGCGGTCGTGAATCTCGGTCGCGGGATCAAGTCCCAACGCCCAGAACAGCGTGGCCGCCAGATCGCCAGGCGTATGGGGCGTGCCGACCGGATAGGCCCCGATACGATCGCTGTTGCTGTAAACACAACCGCGCTTGACTCCCGCGCCGGCCAGCACGATCGAGTACGTGCTGGTCCAATGATCGCGGCCGCCAGGGCCAATATTGTTCGTCAGCGGGTTCGGCTGGCCGATCTGCGGCTTACGCCCGAACTCGCCCGACCACACGACAAGCGTTTCGTCCAGCAGACCGCGCTGGTCCATGTCCTCGATCAACGCGGAGAACGCCTGATCCTCGGGCGGCATCAGCTTCTTTTTCATTCGGCCGAAGTTGTCGCTGTGCGTATCCCAGCCATCGCCGGGATTAGAGCCGCTGAAGCAGGTGACCAGCGTCACGCCGGCTTCGATCAGCCTGCGGGCCAGCAACAGGCTCTGGCCGCTCTTATGTCGGCCGTAGCGATCCCGCGTCTGCTCGGTCTCTTGCGAGAGGTCGAATGCCCGCTTCGCATCGGCCGATCCCAACAGCGAGAACGATCGCTCATAGAACTGATCTCGCGAGTGCATCGCGGCTGAGCTTTCGAACCCCTGAAGCTGACCGTCAATGCTCGCGAGCAATCGCCGGCGATCGTCCAGTCGCTGGTTATCCACCCGCAGGCTCAGTTCGGCGACTTCGAAGTTTGGCTGGCTGGGGTCGCGCTCCACAATCAGGGGATCGTACTTTGCGCCGAGCATGCCGCCGGTCTGGCCGGGGCACGTGTAAACCTGGTCGTAGGCCCGATGCGGCACCTGGACCGAAACCGGCAGCGTGCCGGATCCCGGGGCAATCTTCGCGAGTACGGCGCCGTAGTGCGGCCAGTCGCTGTTCGTCGCGCCGACTTGCACCTGGTCTCGCTCGCCCGTGCGACCGGTGATGGCCAGATAGACGGCCGGGTTGTGATTGCTGGTCTTATGGTTCATCGTCCGCACGACGCACAGCCGATCAGTGACCTTGGCGATCTGCGGCATGATGTCCGAGACGTAGAAGCCGGGGGCGCTGGTGCCAATCGTGCCGAACTCGCCGCGGATTTCGGCCGGCGCGTCCGGCTTCGGGTCGAACGAGTCGATATGGCTCGGCGCGCCGTAGTGGTGATAGAACAAGATGCTCTTGGCCCGGGGCCGCGCGCCAGAAGCTTCGGCGGCGGCCAGTAGCCGCGGCAGCGAAAGGCCGGCCAGTCCGATCGCACCGATTCGCAGTGCCTCGCGGCGCGTCGTGCGGCGAAAGTCCGCGCAGCCTTGCTGGAGCGAACGATTTTCCATGCGCCGTTAGTCCGGGAGTAAGACGCGCGAAAGCCGGAGAACTGACGCGGACAGTATGAACACGGGTCACTCGGCGGGTCAAGCTAATTGAGTGTCCAGCACAGGTTCACTCGATCACCACCAGCCCGCCGCCGTCGCGGCGCTCCCATTCCTTGCGTGCTTCGCTGAGCCCGAAGGCGCACAGTTCGAACTCTTCGCTCAGCCGCTGGAGCAATTCGCGGCGAACCTTTTCATCCTCAGCCGGAATCGTGCTCGCGATCTGGTAGGCCCGCTTGCCGTGCGTGCAGTAGTCGAGGAATTGCGACTGCTTTTCCGTCGGCTGATCGCGCTGGCAGCCCAAAGCTTCCGGGTAAACGCCGGCCCAGAACAGCGTGAAGTCACCGATGTGCCGGTGCACTTCGCGGCGGGCTTCACCGATTCGGGCTTCGGCCATCATCAGGGCGACTTCGCCGATCGGCCGGCCGCCGAGATCGCGGACATTGTACAGACTGTCCGCCCTGATGAAGCGGATCAGCAGGTCGCTGATGTAATCGATCAGCGGGGGATCGGCAATTCCAACCCGAGTTTGAAAGGCATACTCCGCGATACCCGCGAAGTAGTCACGCAACGGGGCCCGAGGGCGATTGGCAGTCATGGACCACCCCCTTCCATTCCGACGTCGAACAAGTCCAGTACGGCAAATGTCCGCCTCTCTATTGCATTAAAGTCGGCGCGCCCGCACGGGTCAAGTTCAGTGATTTTCGGCGGGAATCTGCTGGGGGCGTTGCTATACTGTCGGACGGCCCCCCTGCCCCGCCTGGCGGAGACACTTGGATGTTCTCGCTTGATGATCGCCCCTACTCGCTCTGCGATCGAATTACGCGCCGCGAACTGATGCGGATTGGCGGGCTGAATCTGCTGGGCCTCTCGCTGCCGGCCCTGCTCAGGGGCCCGTCTCACGCGGCAACGATTTCGCCGAATCCCACGTTCGGCCGTGCCAAAAACGTGATCTACCTCTGGCTGCAAGGCGGTCCGCCGCAGCACGAAACCTTCGATCCCAAGCCAGACGCGCCAGTCGAGATTCGCGGGCCCTTCAAGCCGATTTCAACGAGCGTGCCGGGCATTCAGTTCTGCGAGTTGCTGCCCCGCACCGCCCGGCTGGCCCACAAGCTGGCCGTCGTTCGTTCGCTCTCGACGGACGACAACACGCACGACACCAGCGGCTATTGGGTGCTCACTGGCAACAAGTACCCGGGAGCTACCGCCCGCGAGACTAAGCCCAGCGACTGGCCGTACTTCGGCTCGGTCGTAAAGATGCTCAAGCCCAGCGAGCGGGTGCCGGCCCTCTCCAGCGTGTGGATTCCGGACATCATGCGGCTGAACGACAATGTTCGGCCGGCGGGCCAGACCGGCGGATTTCTGGGAGCGCAGTGGGATCCCGATCGCTTTATTGGCGACCCCTCGGACGATAACTACCGAATTGAAGGACTTTCGCTACCTGAAGGGATTTCGCCACTGAGGCTCGAAAGCCGGCTTTCTCTTTTTGAACAGGTGGGCCGGCATCTTGACCGCGCTGAACAGACCGCTGCGTTACAAAACTACGACGAGATCCGCCACGCCGCGTTTGGGCTCTTGGCTTCGGGCGGAGCTCGCGACGCCTTCCGCGTTCGCGATGAGCCCGAGCAGGTGCGCGAGCGCTATGGCAAAAACCGATTTGGCCAGTGTGTGCTGCTCGCTCGGCGTCTGGTCGAAGCTGGCGTGCGGCTGGTTCACGTGAACTGGCCGCGCGAGCCGGGCGACACGGCCGTCGACAACCCGATGTGGGACACGCACGCCCAGAACGCGGACCGGTTGCAGGATGCGCTCTGCCCGATGTTCGACGTGGCTTATTCGGCCTTGATCGAAGACCTTGACCAGCGGGGACTGCTGGACGAAACACTGGTCGTCGCGGTCGGCGAATTCGGCCGCACGCCAAAGATCAACCAGTTCGGCGGCCGCGATCACTGGGGTCACGTCTTCAGTTGTGCTCTCGCCGGGGCGGGCATCGCCGGCGGACAGGTTTATGGTTCCAGCGACAAGACGGGCGGCTATCCGGCCTCGCATCGCGTCGAGCCCCAGCAGCTGACCGCGACGGTGTTCCACCTGCTGGGAGTTCCGGAAGGCGCGACGTTCCCCGATCGCACCGGCCGCCCGCTGCCCGTAACGCATGGCGACCCACTGTGGACGCTGTTAGGTTCCCAGCCGGCGACGCTTGCCCGCAGTGAACCTGGTGGCGACGAGCGGCTGGTTCCGCCGTTCGACGCACGACAAATCGTGGATACCGACTTCGAAAGCGGCACGTCGCTGGTGGCTCACGGCACGAAGACCCGCATGAAATCGTGGCAAGCCTCGCCGTTGGCCGGTGAGGGGACCGCTTCGCTCAGCGTGAAAATCGAAAGCGACGCAACCTATTCGCGTGGCGGAGCACGTCACGCCGCGATTCAGTTCACGCCCCGCGTTCCGTCAGGCGCTCGTGCGATTCTCTCGCAGGAAGTCCGCAGTCCGCGAGCGGGTCGGTTTCGTTTTTCAGTTCACACTGCCGCCAGTGGTGCTGACAATGAAAGCTTGCAGGCATTCCTCGCGAGTCACCGCTGCCGGCTGGTGATCTTCGGATTTCTGGACCTGGAAAAAAATCACACACAGCATCGGGAGTTCGCCTCGGCAGAAATCTCGCCGCCGTGGTCGCCGGATGACAATCTGGTCTACGAACGCTTCAGCGTGACTGCCAATCTCCGCAGCCAGGACGCCGGTGCGATGGAAACCAGCCGCGGCGTCGGCGTGGCCGTGATTGTGGAGCCCAGGCCCGACGCCCGGGTGAACCAGCTTGACCAGGAAATCGTCATTCGCATCGACGACGCCGAACTTACCTTCGATCCTCGGCCGCGCGATGACTCGGTGAAGGTGTGACCGCCGTAGCGTTCTAGCCGTTCAGCGCCTTGAGCAGCGTGCTCACATACTCGCCGATGTCCTTCAGCACCGCCTCGCGCGGCTTGCTGTCGGCATCGGCCACGCGGCGAACAATCGCGGAGCCCACGATCAGGCCGTCCGCCACAGGGGCCAGCCGCTTCACGTGCTCGGGCTGGCTGATGCCGAAGCCGATACAGATCGGCAGGGGCGTTTGCTCGCGCAGCCAGCCGACGTTTTCGATCAGGTCGCGCGGCAGCTCGGTTCGTTCGCCCGTGATGCCGGCCACCGAGACGTAGTACAGAAAGCCGCTCGAACTCTCGGCAACCTTCAGGGCCCGCTCGCGCGGAGTGGTCGGCGTGACGAGCTGCACGAGGCTGAAATCCGCCTTCTTGCAGATGGCTGACAGTTCGCGGGCTTCATCGGCCGGCAGGTCGGGAACGATTGCTCCTGCAGCGCCGGCTTTCTGGGCGTCCTCGACATATTTGGCCAGCCCGTGCCGCAAGATGATCGCGTAGCTGACCATCGTCACGATCGGGGCCTTAACCTGACCGGACACACCTCCCAGCATCGAAAGAATCTGGGCCAGCTTCACCTTCTTGTCGAGTGCCCGTGAGTACGACGCTTGGATTACCGGGCCATCGGCGATCGGGTCGCTGTAGGGAATGCCAAGCTCGCACAGGTGGCTACCGCGCGCGTCGAGCTCCTTGATCACCGCGGCGGTGAATTCCAGGTCGGGATCGCCCGCCGTCACGAACGGCATGAAGGCCTTCTGTCCGGCGGCACGAAGCGTTTTGAATAGTTGGTCGATCTTCGACATGGATGGTTCTGAGGGGGGGCTTACTTTCCAGCCTAAACAGACACTACTGCGACGCTCCGGTCAGTCGGGCGATCTCGGCCGCGTCTTTGTCACCGCGACCCGAAAGGCAAACCACGATCACGTCCTTCGGGCTGCGTCCTTTGGCCAGCTCAACCGCCTTGGCCACGGCGTGCGAGCTTTCGAGCGCGGGCAGAATTCCTTCGGTCCGTGCGAGCACGCCAAAGGCCTTGAGCGCCTCGTCGTCGCGGCAGTAGGTATATCGCACCCGGCCCGTGTCTTTCCAGTAGCTGTGTTCCGGTCCGACGCCGGGATAGTCGAGCCCCGCCGAGATCGAATGCACGTCGCACGTCTGGCCGTCTTCGTCCTGCATCACATAGCTGTAGCTGCCATGGAGCACGCCAGGCTGGCCGTACGAGAGCGGCGAAGCGTGCTGACCCGCTTCTGCCGAGCGTCCGCCGGCTTCAACGCCGACCAGCTCCACGCCCTCTTCCTCGACAAACGGATAGAACATGCCGGCCGCGTTGCTGCCGCCACCCACCGCGGCCACGACCAGGTCCGGCAGCCGGCCCAATTGATGCCGCGACTGTTCGATCGTTTCGTACCCGATCACGGATTGGAAGTCGCGCACGATGACCGGAAACGGATGCGGTCCAACGACGGAGCCCAGAATGTAGTGCGTGGTTTCCACGCTCGACATCCACTCGCGCATGGCTTCGTTAATCGCATCGCGGAGCGTTCGCGAGCCGGTCGTCACGGGTCGAACTTCGGCCCCCAGCAGCTTCATGCTGAACACGTTCGGCTGCTGGCGGCGAATGTCCTCCTCGCCCATGTAAACCACGCAGTCGAGGCCGAACCGGGCGCACGCGGTCGCGGTGGCCACGCCGTGCTGTCCTGCGCCCGTTTCGGCAATCACTCGCTTCTTGCCCATCCGCATGGTGAGCAGCGCCTGGCCCAGCGTGTTATTGATCTTATGCGCGCCCGTGTGGTTCAGGTCTTCGCGTTTGAGATAGATTTGAGCGCCGCCAGCTTCCTGGCTCAGGCGGCGCGCATGATAGAGCGGCGACGGGCGGCCGACGTAGTTGCGATAAAGATCGTCCAGTTCGGCCTGGAACTGTGCGTCGACCCGAGCTTTCTCATATTCGGCCGCGAGCTCTTCGAGCGCCCGCATGAGCGTTTCGGGGACATAGCGTCCGCCAAAGGCGCCAAACCGGCCGGCGGCGTCAGGAACATGCGAACTAGCAGCTTGTGACATACTTCAGTGCGGGTAATTGGCCGTGTGATGGAAGTCCGCAACCGCGGAACGCTCTATTGTCGGTCGCAGAAGGATTTGCGGCAAGGCTGCGTGCGAGGCGGAAATTCGATTGTGTTCCGCTTGCGAAGCCCAGGGAATGCTCTCCCTGGGAATTCTTCATCGTTTCGACGCTGCCACTGCCGCTCAGGTTCACAGCAGCTTCGAGGGATGCCCCACCCGCACCACCAGCGGCATCACCTTCGGCTGATAAATCTGCGTGTACGGGACACCTTTGCGATGGCCATCCAGGGCCTCCTGCGACTGCCAGTGCTCGTTCAGCAGGAATACGCTTTCGTCGGCCGTCGAGTGATAAACGTCGAATCGGGCACAGCCGGGCTCAACGCGCGAGAGCTTGGCCGCTTCAAGCAGCAGGTTCTTCACGGTTTCGATATTGCTCGGATCCTGGACCGTGAGCAGGACGTTGACGTACAGCATGGCGATTGGTGTCCCCTGAATGTACCCAAGAAGCTTCACAATCTAGCACATCCAGCGCCGCGGGGCGACTCGGGGCGCGGGCTAGTCGCCCCCCTGCCCCGCGCAGTACACTTTGAGATTCTTTCCGACGATCATTTTTGGCGGCTTCGAGGGCATTCTCCAGCCATGGACATGGACAAGCTGGTTTCGTTGTGCAAACGGCGCGGGTTTCTCTTTCAGTCGAGCGAAATCTACGGCGGTCTGAACGGCTTCTGGGACTATGGTCCCATGGGCGTGGAACTGAAACGCAACGTCCGCGAGGCCTGGTGGCAGGACATGGTCCGCGGTCACGACGACATCGATACGTTGCCAGGAGCTCCCGAACCGTTCGAGATGACCGGCCTCGACTGCACGATTATCATGCATCCGCAGGTCTGGAAGTGCTCGGGACACTACGACCTGTTTCACGACTACATGGTTGATTGCCGCGAGTCGAAGAAGCGCTACCGCCACGACCAGGTCAACGGCCGCTGGGTCGAAGCGAAGGGGAAACGAATCTTTGTCGCCACCCAGCTTGGCGGCGACGACGCCCTGGGAGAAACCCAGCAGCGAGCGCTAAAGTTCTTCAACCTGCGTGCGAAGGACGCCGAGCAGCTTCAGTGGCAAGGGCCAATTGTCTCGCTGACCAAGGTGAGCGATTTTCAGCACGTGCTGGGGCCCGACGCCAAAGAGATTGGCACGCTCACCGAGCCGCGAGAATTCAACCTGATGTTCAAGACCTACGTCGGGGCACTCTCGGGCGAAGAAGGAGCGGCTTTCCTTCGGCCCGAAACGGCCCAGGGTATTTTCGTCAACTTCAAGAACGTGTGCGACAGCAGCCGTGTGCGCGTGCCATTCGGCATCGCCCAGATGGGCAAGAGCTTTCGCAACGAGATCACGCCCCGCAATTTCACATTCCGATCGCGCGAGTTCGAGCAGATGGAGATTGAGTTCTTCTGCCATCCGCAAGCTTCGCCCGAGTGGTACAAGTTCTGGCGCGATCGGCGGTACGCCTGGTATCTGAAGCTGGGCCTGGCAGGCGATCGGCTGCGACTGCGCGACCACGACAAGGACGAGCTCAGCCACTACTCGGTCGGCACGGCCGACATCGAGTACGCTTTTCCGTTCCTGCCGCCGGGTGAGTTTGGCGAGCTCGAGGGCATTGCCCATCGCGGCGATTTCGACCTCCGCAGCCACATGGAAGGCAAGTTGGTGCGCAAGGGGGATGAACTCGTGGTCGAGTTGGACGAGGACGGCAAGCCGCGCCACCGCGGCAGCGGTAAGGACCTCAGCTATCGCGACGATATCACCAACGAACGCTTCATTCCACACGTGATCGAGCCCTCGGCCGGCGCGGATCGGGCCACGCTGGCCTTCATGTGCCAGGCCTACACCGAGGACGAAGCGCCGGACGAAAACAGCAAGATGCAGTCGCGCGTCGTGATGAAGTTCCATCCGCGTCTCGCTCCGATCAAGGCGGCCGTCTTTCCGCTGGTGAAGAAGGACGGAATGCTCGAGGTGGCTCAGGATATCTACCGGGCCCTGAAGAAGCGGTTCAACGTTTTCTACGACGAGAAGGGCGCGGTCGGCCGCCGCTATCGACGCCAGGACGAAGCCGGCACACCGTACTGCATCACGGTCGACGGCCAGACGCTCACCGACCAAACGGTTACGGTCCGCGATCGCGACTCGCTCAAGCAGTGGCGTGTGAAGGTCGACGATTGTGTCGAAGAGATCGCCCGGTTAATCGAAACCGGCGGCGCGGGCGTTGAATAGTTCGTTGAGCGAGAGCCCCTGATCATGAAGCCTTGTCTCGCCCAAGTTTCGACGCTCGAAGCCTCGTTTGCCGACGATGTGACGGAGTACGCCGCCGGCAAGTGCGGCGCAATCGAGATCTGGCTCGGCAAGCTCGACCAGTATTTGGAAAAGCATTCACTCGAGGATGTCCGCCGGCTGCTGGCCGAGCACAACATGACGGCGCCCGTGGCCAGCTTCCAAGGC
>Ga0172363_10003854_pt1 | contig 12154 bp, 20 predicted proteins | sample LakKivs2_kivu2a2_FD_114541 | JGI IMG/M metagenome (GOLD analysis project Ga0172363, IMG submission 114541) | Sediment microbial communities from Lake Kivu, Rwanda - Sediment s2_kivu2a2 | ecosystem: Environmental > Aquatic > Freshwater > Lake > Sediment | place: Rwanda: Western Province, Lake... | reverse complement strand
GGTGCTATTCCAGCACCACATGCCACGTCGGACCTTCTCGATCGGTAAAGCAGCCAATTCAGCCGTTGTGTGCACGCCTATGAAGTTCGGAGTACCAAAAGGTATCTGCGTATTTCCTGCCATTATAACACCTCAAACTACTGATGAACATGGCAGTAAATATATTTAAAGGTTGTGTTGCCTCGGACCCGATCGCTCCAGCGTGTGCCCGCATTCAACACATGCGATTTTTGTCGCAGTCTTATGGACAGTGAACGGGAAAACCCACGAACTTTAGTTGTGGGATGAAAGTGAACCATGCTAACACAGAAGGATGATTAAGTTTAAATAGTTTATTGGATATCTATCATGTGTGTCGAAAATTAAGAAGACATATCAGTTTAAGTTGAAGCCAAGCCGTCTCCAGGTGGAACGATTGGATAATGCCTTAAATCTTTGTCGGAGATTGTACAACGCATGTCTGTTCCAGAGACGGATTTCCTACCGCGATTGGGGAATATCGTTGACCTGCTACGACCAGATAAAACAGATTCCGGAAATAAAACTCAATCTGGAAGAATATAAGAATGTCCATTCTCAGGTTCTCCAAGATGTCGTCCGACGAGTGGACAATTCCTACAAAAACTTCTTTAGAAGAGTTAAGAGCGGTAAGGAGCGACCTGGGTTTCCACGATATAAGCCCAGACAAAGATATGATTCAATTGTGTATCCACAATCCGGGTGGAAACTTGAGGGAACACATCTAGTTCTATCAAAGATTGGGACGGTCAAGGTCATCCTGTCCCGACGTATCCCAAAGAATTCCAAGGTCAAAACCGTTTCGATAGTCCGGGACCGATGCGGAGATTGGTTCGTCTCGTTTAGTCTGGAAATTGAGACCAATGTAAAACCTGTTGTTGGCCCAGTTCCCGTGGAAAGGGCTGTTGGAATCGACGTAGGCATAAACAAACTTGCAGTCCTCTCGAACGGGACGTACTTCGAGAATCCTAAATTTCTTAAGGGGATGGAGACCAGATTAAAACGTCTCCACAGAAATGTTTCCCGGAAAGTCAAAGGAAGCAATAACCGGAGGAAGGCTAATGTCCGGTTGGCTAAAGCGTACCGGAAACTGGCAAGACAGCGAAACGACTACCTTCATAAAATTTCTCGGTATCTCGTTGACAATTTTGACCTGATATCGTTCGAGGATTTGAAGATAAAGAACATGGTTCGTAACGGTCATCTTGCAAAACATATCTTGGACTGCTGCTGGGATATGCTATGCAGGTTCACTTCTTACAAAGCGGAAGAGGCTGGTAAGATAGCGATAAAGGTAGAGTCAAAAAATTCAACTCAGGAATGCTCTGTATGCGGAGCCCGGCACAAGTTATCCCTGTCAGAACGTTTTCTTAATTGTCGACACAACAATTTAGATTTTCTTATTGACAGGGACTTGAATTCCGGTCTTAACGTACGACAAAGAGCATTTGTCAAGCTAGGGTGGGAACCACCCGAAGTCAAGCTTGCGGAGTCCATGCCTCTGTGCCCCATCAAATTGGACATAAGTATGGGTTATGATGCGAGAATCCCACGTGCTTTAGCCGTGGGTGTATAAATTGTAAGGTTCAACGGCACTAAATTTTGAGCATCTGCAAACAGGGCACTGTGTGACGATCTCCTCGCCTGACAGCACCGCAGACATTTCCGCATGCCGAGCAGCATTGATGGCAGCGATGCCCTGCCTTATGTCATCGACCTGAATGCCCAACCCAACCGCAAGCCATGCGATAACATCCGCCTCATGCCCGCGCACGGCATTGGCAACCTCCGATATCTCAATACCATGATGCTGCGCAATATACCTACCGCCTTTTCCCATCTCCTTTCTCAATCTAATATAATCTTGCGGCTTTGCCATTAAAATCACCACAGAATTCGTACAAAAAAACAGGCATGAACAGGGATTGCTGCCCCGTTCATGCCTAAGTTGTTATGTAATGTCGCTACGACACTAGTAGAGTTCCCTTATGAGGAACGATCTCTTACCTATGGCCTCGCCCAGAATTCCGAAGGCCTCATCGAGGTTTCCACCAACGGTGGACGACCTGATGCGGCACAGATATTCAGACTTGGGAGAGACGACGACGGGGACCTCAACGTAGCCCTTCTGGATGTCCTCGCCGTTCTCGTAGATCTCTTCGACCTGCATGACCGGGAGAGACACGCCGCTGAGCGTGTTGTGGACTTCCCGTATCGTCGGGGTCGTGTCGACAGAGAAACATCCTTCGAGGATGATGAAGACGTCCTCATCGAGAACGAAATCGAAGAAGGTTCCCCAGCCGTTTGCATCAGTGACCATGGCTGCAGGCGGAGCTGCTCCTATGTTGAGCATAGTCCTCCACTGACCACCATTGGTCTGGGCCGGAGCGACGTTGAACGCCTCTGCACGGCACATGTCCGGACGGAACTGAGTCCTTCCTATCTGGTTCCCTGCCGGGTAGAGACCATCGCTGGATTCAGCATAGTCCAGGCCCCAGATGTCCTTGGCCCTTTCGATCGTGTCGTTCCTTGCCTTCTCTATCGCCTCGTTGGGCGTTTCGTCGATTGTGTTCAACCAGTACGGCATTGTTTCACCTCATATACAACATCTCTATGGATGAGTGAATAGTAAATCGCATTTCGAGTATTTAAGCATCGTAATCATTATATACCATAATACCCATTATGCATACGATGTCCGACGAAAGACCTAAGACGATGATTCTTGGCAACCGAAAAATAGACAGAGAAGACTATAATATATACCTCCAGGGGATTCTGCATGCCTTCGGATCCGGCAAGGGCAACATCACAAAACACATAGGACACGCCCTGCGCCACTACGGTGTGCACCTATTGCAGGACGACACTGAACATATCGAGCATATCAATAAATTATCACAGAGATCCACCCGACAAAATCATCAGGCTCCCATATTCACTCCAGAAATGAAATCGGTTGTGAAAAGTAAATGACCGGAACGCAGCGAAGTCGCACAACGCGCCATGAGCGCCAGATCAAAATTATTCTGAACAAAAATCCTGGAATAACATTCGATGAGATCGTCCGCAATCTCAATGAATCCCCCATATCCATTGCGCCAAACAACCGACGTCGACGCGCTACCTACACGCCAACCGTCAGGCAGACCAGAAGAATTCTCAAACTGGTCGCGGTCTGCCATGAAGACAAATATTTTTTGTCAATTACCCACCCCTGAAGGGTGTGGGCTTGTAACTACCACGCTGGGTGCTACATTCGGCTGATTGACAGACAGCCTACCACTCACAGACCTGCTGAAAGTGGCGATGGTCTGTATCCCACCGCTAAAGCAAGTGGGTTTTAGACCGCACTGCTTGATAAAAAAAAAGAGCGAGGCGGCCGTCATCTCTGGCCGCCTCTAAAAACAAACATCTACAGAGGAGGTAATGTTTGTGTTACATGAATTGCGTCTTTATACTCTTGGCTTGCGCAGGCTGGTCCGTATTGCGTGGAGAATTCGTGAACCCGCCCTGCATAAAGTCACTCTGGTTCATGGTCAGAGGATAGAACTGCTCGGCCGACGCCTGCCGAACCGCCTGCTCAGATCCGCCTGCTGGCGGAGGACTGAATGTCGTCTGCTGCCCCGGTGACGCTGGCTGTTGATTCTGCGGCGCGGGCTGAGGTGCTCCGCCCTGACCGATCGACTGTATATCCACCAGCGGCTTCTTGGCCAGTCCGTCCATCATCTGTATTCCTTGGTTCATTCCTGTGATGAACTGCGCCTGACCTCTCTGAATGGTCTGGTTCACGTCCTGCAAATTCTGCGCACCCATGTTCAGGAAGCTCTGCATGACAGACTGCGACGATGCGAACATCGTTCCAAGTCCTTCGCTGAGCATCTGTATGGGCGCCAGAAGTGGCATTGGCTGCTGATTCGGGGGTTCTGGCATTGTCCTAAGCCTCCTTTATATTATCGCTACCAAACCATCAGAATATGGTGGTCTGGACATTCTTCGCCTTGCTGATGTCCTGCTTCTGACCCACATACTCACTGCCGATCGGCAGCGGTAGTGCCGTAAGCTGCTGCAACGGAGCAGCAAGCTGGCTGGGAAACGCTGGCAACTGCGTCAGAGACGAAGGCAAGCCAGGCAACTGTCCGCCCTTCGCCATCGGGGGGGCAAACATGCCAAACGGCTTCACCAGTGCGGCCTCCAACTTCTGAGCAGTAGCCAGAAGCGGATTGCCTCCATTCAACCCAACCTGCCCGCCCTCGATCACGGCATTGCCTATGTTCAGGGGCATCTTCATCAGTTCCATGAACTTATCGACCATTTTAACACCTCAATTGTTTTTGATGACTATTACCGATCTGAAAACCTCGGAGGCTTCGGAGGAGCAGGCGGAAGCATCTCCTTGATGTCTGGCTTGGGCATGCTCTGCACCATATTATGTGGTGCTGCACCCTCCAGTGTGCGTCGCACGTCATCCCCGGCAGACTTGACATCGTTCTTCACTCCGTCAAGAGTGCCTTTCATGTCATCCACAAGGTTCTTTATGAGAACATGCGGTGGCTCAATGACCTTATGAGGTGGGGGTGGCAACACATCCGCCAACGTCTTCATATTTCATGCCTCCTTTTTTTTCTGCTGCACCACTACGGCAGCATTTTTTCTACCTTTCCCATCGCCTTCTCGGGTACGCCGAAGACCTTGTGCCCGGCATCTGTGACCTTATCGGTCCCATGCTCGAGGACGGTATCGACTCCGCCGATGGCCCCGCCAACAACCCTGTCAGCTGCGTGGACAACGTTGCCGATGGCATCGTCCACATTGCCGGTTACCATGTCAACACCCTGATTGAAGGTCTTGGCGCCATTGTCCACAACGTGGTCAACGTGTCCAATAACCCTCCCAGGTATGCTCGTGACGCCCTCGATCACATTGCTTCCGATCTCGTCGGCCTTGCCCATTGCTCTGTTCAGAGGATCTGACATTTTATAGCACCTCGGAATAAGGATATGACGCTCAACCTATATAAATCTTCTTTTATTCGCCCGGCAAAACAATCTCGTCAGGCGCATTTATTATCTTATTTATTGTAGCCTCCATCGACGATATGGCTCGGTTCATGTTTTCAATAAATTCTTTGTCCACCTTTTCCTCTTCCGTCGTAGGTGCAGGAGACTGGGCAAGCACAGGACCAGATACTTGCTGTATGGGGGGAGGAGAGGATATGACTACTTTCTTAGTATCATCTGCCCGCCCAGCCATTTCCTGCTTAATCTTATCGCCCTCGTTCAGCAACCGCTGATACTTCTGTTCTGGAGTGCCATCTTCCTTCATGGCATTGCGCAGACGCTCTATGATTTCACGCTTCTTGCGCTCACACATCGGACAATGCTTGGTCTTCGCAAACAAGTTGTCCTCTTTCTGGAATGGATCTGCAGCATCGACTATTTTTTCGATGTCCATATCAGTAGGATAATACACCTTCAGCGGGGACAACTTGCCACCAACCATTCCCATGTCCGCCTTTATTTCCGGATTAACTTTGGTGGGTTCCTGCTCATAGGTAGGCTTCACAAACATGCCCGGCCACAGATCCGCCACAATAGCAGAATCTGTCCTATTTACTCGTATTTCTCGCAGAGGCATTTTCTCCATCCTGTGATTTCTCGATGCGGCACTTAATTTTACCACATGCATTCTCTATCACGTTCGTATTCGATTCCAGATCATCTGCATCCAGGCTCACTTCGCCGCATGCAGTCTTTATTCTGATCTTCAACTCTCCACCATCACCCAGATTTAGAAGGTTGATATCCACATCATCCTTCTTAGAAATGTTACCCAGATCCTGAACCACGCGTTTTCTATCCCCTTCTGTCCCGCCTCGTAGCACAATATAAAGTCTATTATCGCTCAATCAGATACCTCCTTTGTTCATTCCGTTGGTGATAATGACTCTGGCCATCTTAACAGGATCTTCTAATCGCTCTGCCAAGAACGCACCAGCCGCCAGTGGGATTCTGTTAACGTCCCCCTCCGTTGCTATTATGCTGGCCATCAGTGATTCCATGGATTCGAGTTGAACCTTCGCTATCTGTCTTATAGGATTATTCATTATTCCCAAGACCGAATTCAGGTTGCTAGGCTTCAACGTCAATGCAATTATTTGTTCTATTGGGGAGGCCTCTTCGACCATCAAAAGTGAATGGAATTATGGGGTTATAAATTTTGGGATTATGTGATTTTTTCTACCCGCGCTTATGGAAGTTACGAGGTTTTCAGCAGTTTTTTCCTAATAGATATTATTATAATCCTAAGTGGAAAAAACTGCTGATTTTCTCGTAAGTTCCATATGCACAGGTAGCCAGCAAACGCAAATTTCCCAAATAGCCCGAAAATCAGCAGTTTTTTTACACGCTTGCACCCCCCTTATTTTTTTTTCATAACAAGAACCATACGAAGAAGAATACAAGAACCATACGGTTGGGGAGTGGTTTTTAACACAAACCATACGTGCGGGGAGTGCATTTTTAACATAAACCATACGTGCGGACAGTAAGTTTTAAATACGCCTAAAACATGTGCTTTTTTCATGAAACTCGACCGCGCAAAAGAGTGTGCAATTTCGCATGGAGGAACGCTTCTATCAACAAAAATAGTATCGGATGATGAAAACCTTGTTTGGCAGTGTTCCGAGGGGCACAGGTGGTCCGCGACCTTCCATGGTGTTGTATACAAACATCATTGGTGTCCTGAGTGTTATAGACGCAGAACCATTTCCAGTTCACGAATGGATGCCTTTCATGAATGGTGTCTGAAGCGTGGATATTTGTTGCACTCGGAATATATCAGTGCGGCAAAGCCAGTCAGCGTAGAATGTAATAAGGGTCATGTATGGAGTGTCCGCCCGATGAATATCACTGAAACCACTTCTTGTCCATACTGCTCTGGTAAAAGAATGTGCTTTGATATGCTGGATGATATGATGATGAGGAAAAAATGGGTGCTGCTATCTAAATTTGTTGATGATAGAAAGGCTATAATGAATATAAGGTGTGCGGCTGGCCATGAATTTAGTGCATCATATAATGATCTTCATTATAGAAAAAAAGAATGTCCGGCGTGCAAAAAAATGAATCGGAAAGAGTTAAATATATGAACGTATATTCGGTATGCGGGATATACATGACTTCGGATGTAACGACTATTCGTGTGCACCATTCGACTAGAGACCGCCTTCGAGAAATGGGAAAGAAGGACGAGAGTTACGAGGATATCATTCTGAGGTTGCTGGACGGTTTAAATAAAACGGTGTGATTGAATGCGCTCTCAGGTGTTGCAGGCACTGCGCCGCATTGGTCTCCGTGCTGGATATGATCCCTGCGTTCTCAATAACAAAGTTATGATGAAATGGAACAAGGACATGAGAACGATCTATGCGTTCCAGATATCAGATGGTATAGGTCAGGTTTTGTTCAGGGATCTGTATGAGACAGATGCCGAGAAGCGTTTTTATCTGGTTGATGGTCAGGATCGCCCATTCATGATGAAGCGGGTTAGGGAGATAGCAACAGAGTATTCTGACGTTGTAGAAAAGATAACGTTTGTATCACTTAAAGAGATAAGGAACTCTCTGGAAGTCGGACTTGAAAAAGAAACTATCGGCACAGCAGTGTATAGTCTCGTGCCTGATCCTAATGTTCGATTTTCAGGGTCCATGCCGGACGTTCATGTGAGAACGGGTCTGATTCTGGCGCGTCTCGGGAAGGCCATGGAATATCCGGTGCGAAATTCAGAGGAGGGACATTATGTGTGGCTCACGAAGGACTATAAAGGAACGGTCCTGGAAGTCGTGATAGGAAATGGTTTCTCCTTCCGCAACGTCAGGATGCTTGCTCAATCGGACGCGCAGAAGAAGATGTATATTGCTACACGATTGTATGGCAGTATCTATGAAGAGGCTGTGAATCGCATCATAGCGCTGTTTCCAGCAGCGCTCATAGAATATCTGTCCGTGGCCGAGGTGGGCACGATGAAAGAGTTGGAGACCTTGCTGTTCAAGAGGATATCACAGGATCTTAAGATCTCGGCGCAGATTGAATCTGCTTTTTTAGCTGGACAGAGTTAGGATCCACGTGGCATCTATGAGTCCCCATCCATTTTCTGTGTTCTTCGTTTGCTTGGATGATGCTTTTAATATTCCTTTTATTACGGACTCTGTTAGCTCTGGAAACATCTGTTTCCAGAGTGCTATTATTCCGGCTACCTGCGGAGTAGACATGGATGAACCACATATTGCCGTGAACGCATTATAGAATTTGTCCGCGGGATCCAGAAGGGAACCTAGAGAGGTTCCTGACCATATGTTTTCTTTCGGCCTCAGTTTGTCGGTCTTGCGACCTCCGCCACATCCGCAGATATCCGGTTTTATTCTACTCGATTGTGCGGTTGGTCCGCGGGACGAAAAGTATGCGGTGATATTATCGATTATGCCCCAAGAGCCTACGGTTATGGCATGTTCGGCAACACCTGGTATTCCTACAGTTTTTCCGGATGGGCCGGAATTTCCGGCCGCAATTACGAATATGACGTCCGGGTGCGTTCCGGCGTACTTGTCTATCATGCGCACCATGGGATCCTCATCTTCATCGGCGGATCCCTCGCTACCCAGGGACATTGATATTACTTTGTTCCCCTGATTCACTGCTATCTCCATGGCTTCCATTATATCAGAGGTCATGCCAGTGCCGATACCAAACCCTAGAACCTTGATTGAGGTGATGTTGCAATCTGGTGCCACACCCTGCGCTATCAATCCTGTTAGGTTGTCGGTGAATGTCTTACCGGCTAGTATTGTGGCGCAGTGCGTGCCATGTCCATTCTCGTCTTCTCCAGTTGGTTGCAGCTTTATCGTGGACATCTTTACTGCCGCACCTTTTATTTGAGGGTTGGCGAGATCTATGCCTGTGTCGAGAACGGCTACCTTTACTCCGCGGCCGGTTATACCCTGCGCATGCAGTGCTGGCACGTTCACTTTCTTGATGGCTTCTGATGTGGGTATCATCCCGTCTAGAGTGCTCTTTATGTCCTGTATTATTTTTGAAGGTATGAAATCCAGAGTGAAGTGTGTGCGGTCCAAGGATACTGTTCTTATTCCGGGTATGGATATCAGTTCATTTAGCAGGTTCCTTGGTATTATGATTGAAAACATGTTCATATAAGGTATGGTCTTCCTGATGTCTATCTTTAGAATCTCGGATAGCGATCCGGAAAATGAGAAGATATTGATATCTGGTTCAGCTTCGACGATTAAAGGTATCGTTTGGAAATATTCAGGCTTGAGTGCACTCCTTATTACGCTGGGGCTTATATATGGCGGTGCGGACATGTGGGATTCACCACATGGACATGGTATTTATCTGTATTTAATATTGTTGCTGTGGGCTCGGGTTTGTATCATCTTCGTCGGGAGAGGATTCAATTATTTCTCTGATGCCGTTGAGTTCTTTCTGCATGGTGTCGATCCGAGACTGCATGCTGGTAATTATTATTCGCAAAGCACTTATCTGACTTCGGAGATCCTTAATGTCAGGAAAAGGATCCTGTATGGCAGATGCATTGGGCGCGTGTGATGCTGCGCCGGATGTCTTGATCTGGCTTTCAATATATGTTATTCGTTCCATTTCTTTTCTTCCCATAGGTGTTCACCTCTTTTAACTTTGATCTATTCGTCGCAGCAGTTCTCCCCAGCGTACCTGTTTCTCTTCGGGTGTCATTGCACCCGGCTTGGATACAGCCGGGGGTGCGTTGGGAGCGGCGTTAGCTGCGGGCGTCTGCTTTTCCAAACTTTTCTTCATGTATTCGGTCTGCAGCTCGACTATTGGCCGCATTCCCTCTTTCACTGTGTCTATGGTTTTGTCTAATCGCGTTACCGTCTCTCGTAGAGCGTTGTTGGCGTATTCTACGTTTTTGTCTGGCACCCCGGCGTTTGGTGCGGCGGCCAGTCCGAGTTTTATGAGACGGTCTCGTTCGTTGAGTAGATCGGATAGTTGATCGCGGTTCGCCATTGCTCGGGCGTTCTCGAGGGAATTCTGCATGGCTGCAATACGGTCATTGTAATATCGATCCTGCATGTTCTGATTTATTCGTCGCATCTCTTCTAATTCTGGGTTTTTTGAATTTCCCTCTCTTAGACGCAGTTCAAGTTCCATCATTTCCTTTTTGTATTCTAGTTCTTGTTTTTTCATCTCAAGAAGCGCATTTGCCATCTTATCTTCGCCGTTATTACGCGGACCAGCAAGGTTGTTCAATAGTAGTTGCATCATTGTTGCCATCAGTGGATCCATACCTGTTGCGGACGGATATTGGTATGCGACCTCGGTAATGACCTGACCGTGTTCGTCTCGCATCACCTCATTTGTTTTCGGGTCCATCTTGGGACGCATGACAGGTATTGGTTGTAGGGTGTGATTTTGTGTGGTGTTGGAGGATTCTTGTAGGCGTTTCAGAGCCTGCTCTTCTTCCAACAGATCGCGTTTGAGTTGTGCCCTGCGTAATCTGTTCTGTACCCGTTTGTATCGTTCGCGTTCCATCTCATCGTCAATATCGTCCTCTTCGTAGGAGTCCTCGCTGTGCTTGGGTTTGTGTCCCTTTTTTGAAGCAGCTTCGATGAAGGGGTGGATGGATCCGTGTCGGGCATCTATTTCCTGAATGTCTTTGGGTGTTAGATTATCTCGATATAATGTGCGATTCAGGTCGAGCAGCACTTCTTTTTCGCCGGAAATACTCTCTGCCAGATCAACGGGTAGATTGGCGATAGACTGCAGATCTCCTTTGATTCTGGACCGTATGCGTGCTATGCGCATCTTGAGGTCGGTTGGTATGTTTTTTTCAGTAGAATCAGTATAAGATTCTGTGTTGTGACCGCCATCATCGCCGGATGCGGATGATATTCTGGGGCTGATATCGCTATCAATAAGACCCTCTATTGATCGTATGGTATCATATCCCACATCCTTAGCAGAGAGAACCCGTAGGTATTCCAGGAGTTCTTCACGCGATTCAAGTACCGATTCGCGTTCGCTCTCTGGTAGCCTTCCGATGTTAATCAGCAGTCGCTTTATCTTGCCGCGTACGCGGGCACTGTCTCCCATATCGGGGGTTATCATCTCTGAATCCTCGTCTGGCATACGTCCACCCTTCTTTTGTTTCTGCCTCAATAGATTTGGCGGTTTCTTATCCGTGTATGTTATTTTGTCACGCCACTCTTTGAATTTCAGCCCCTTTTTGGCGTGATGAAAGTTGAAGTGACCGCTTAGGAGTCCCATGTCTTCGAACCCCTTGGTTATGCCTTCCTGTGCGCAGGCCGGGCATAGAAGGTACTTCCCCTGGGTTGTTTCAGGCTCTCCTGTGTCTTCTTCTGCGGGTTTGTCTTCGGGCAATGATTTGTGCCTCCGTGTTTTGGTTCGTCCGTGAGAATCCCGTGGATTTCCGTTTTTTTAACGGAGCGCGGAAGTCTCGTATATATTGCGTTTTCGTGTATGTTGAGGTTGTGTAATGTTCATCAGTTCGTGTTCGTGTGAGGAGTAAGGTCTGTGATGGGTAGCCGTTTGAGGTGTTGAGAAAATGCGACTACCCATCACAGAGATGTTGTTGAGGTGTTGTTAAAGTGAATTCTTGATTGTCGTGACGGTGTCACGAGACTATTTTTTAACCTTTTTATTCTCCTTAACAGGACGAACTATCCGTGTCTTGACTTTCCCTTTTTCGTTCTCGGCGACCTCGAGGCATCCGTTCTTATCTTTCGAGATGATCAGCACCTCTCCTGGTGCGAGTTTTTCGTAAATGAGCTCCATCTTGATCTTTTTAGCCATATTTACCACCTTCGATTTTCATATGTATATGTTATTATTACCTATGAGCGTATGGCAGGTCGGGCATCGATTGTGGCCGCCGCATGTTGGGCAGTTGATGCTATTCTTGTCGAATACGGTATTACATGCGCCGCATTGCACGGTCGTGGATTCTAATTTGCGAATGTCGATCAGCAGGTGGTTTATGGCGAACTTGGCTACGGCAGCTGGGTGTGCGACAGGCATCGATCCTGGGTATTTCGCTTTTATATATTCGGCGATGAAGGAGATGT
>Ga0172363_10003853_pt1 | contig 12158 bp, 17 predicted proteins | sample LakKivs2_kivu2a2_FD_114541 | JGI IMG/M metagenome (GOLD analysis project Ga0172363, IMG submission 114541) | Sediment microbial communities from Lake Kivu, Rwanda - Sediment s2_kivu2a2 | ecosystem: Environmental > Aquatic > Freshwater > Lake > Sediment | place: Rwanda: Western Province, Lake... | reverse complement strand
AGATAGAACATATTCCATAACTAAACTTGTGTTTTTGCGAGTTAATAATTTTTGGTTAAAAATATTATTTGGTGGTTTGTTCGGTAAGCAACGCCGACAGATGTCATACATTTAAAATTAACATACTATTTGTTTACTATGGATTTTTCAGAACTTTACAAAGGTGAAATCGAAAAAGTAGAGAAAGAAATAGCAAGACTGATTAGAAGAAGAATAGATTTGGAGCCGTTTTACGATGCAAAAAGCGAAGAGGAATTGACTAAAAGATACAATGAACTGGCTGAGGAAACTGGTTTAGATCCAGAAATGATTGCTTCTATATTCAAAAAAATAGTTTCTTACTCAAGAAAAAAATAATTTTTATTTTCTCTTATTTTTCTTTTGCTTCTACTTTCTGTTTTTCAATAAAACGTTTATAGATATATGGCTTATTTAGAAAATATCTCTTTTCTACCAGATCATTTCCATAACAATCAATTACTCCCAACTGAATGCCCTGGTTAAGTTCTTTAAACAAATCCATGGTGTTCTTTCCTTTTTTTTCAAGACGTTCTGCTATTTCTTCATAAGTAAAAGTTTTCGAAAATCTTGAGATGGTGAAGTCCAAGAGAAGAATTTCAATCAATAGTCTGTTGCTGTTTACATACTCGCATATCGCCGGACTCAATTGGATAGTGTTTTCTTCTGAAGTCATAATCTATCTTTCAAGAATTATTTTTAAATAGCTATTCTTCAATTATGTCGTTTTCTTTTCTTTTGCTTCCGCTTCCTCTTTTCTAACAAAGGCCTTATAAGATAATTCCTCTTTCAAGAAATATTTATTTTGTTTTAATTCATTTCCTTCTAAGCAACCAATCATTTGTAATTGAATGCCTCGATCAAGTTCTTTCAATAAAGTTATGGTGCTCTCTCCTTCTCTTGTGAGTCGCTCGGATATTTCTTCATAAGTTAAATTTTTCGATAATGGGTTGGTATAAAAGAAAAGGATTTCAATCAATCTTTTGTTGTTTTTTATAAATTGATATGTTTGTTCGTCAAGTTGATAGCCACTGCCTTCTAAACTCATACTTTATCTTTCAGAAATTAGTTTTAAATAGCTATTCTTCAACAACAATCTTCACAGGAGTGGGAAGTTTCAACCCGGCCTTTCTCAAAGCATCTCTACCAACTTTCTCGCCCTCCTTGTTTACAAAAAGTTTCATCAGCATCTGCCCTTCCTTGATTTGCGCTGCTAGAGCCGACGGCTTGCCGAAAGACTTGCGCATACCCTGCGAGTACCTGTCCGCACCTGCTCCTGTTGCAATCGGCTTTTCGCGAATGACATGATGGGGGAATATCAAAATCTTGAGAAAAAAGTTTACTCCAAGTTTTTTTGTAAGATAATTGGTTATTACTATTCTTGATGCTTCCAAAGCGTTATGCCTTATTTGTACGGCTCGCTCAGCAACCAAATCCAAAGTCGTATTGTAATTCCCCTTGGTTCCCATCTCAAACTGGTGAATTTTTGGGAAAGGCACACCTACCACATAGCTTTGCCTAGGCTTTCTTCTCGACATTCTTGTGTAAGGTCTTTCTATTTTTCTTGTTGCTCTTCCCGGTCTCAGTCCCATGAAATCACTTTAGTAAATGATATACCTTATTGTTTATAAATATTATAATTGTGAAAGAAAAGAAACCTTCTACAAAGTTTGATGTTGAAAAAACTGCTGACGAATACATTAAAAAGACTGTCTGGCAGGTAAAGGAGAATGCAAACCTCGGCTATTCTTTCTCTTCCGTGTTTTTCAGATTGGCCGGAGAGGGAATGACAAGATACGTTCTTTCAAAAGTCTATCCGAAGGAAATTTCCCAAGCTCACATAAACGGCGATTTGCATCTGCACAATTTGTACATGGGCATTGTCGGTTACTGCGCTGGCTGGTCCATTAGAGACATTTTATTAGAAGGGTTCAATGGCGTTCCTGGGAAAATAGAATCTTATCCTGCAAAACATTTCTCCACAGCTTTATCCCAATTGTCAAATTTTGTCGGCACACTGTCTAACGAATGGGCTGGAGCAATGGCTTACAATTCCTTGGACACTTTCCTTGCACCGTTTGTCAAAAATGATAATCTCGACTACAAGCAGGTGAAGCATGAGATTCAGCAGTTCATTTACAATTTGAACATTTCTTCCAGATGGGGCGGACAAAGTCCGTTCACCAATATAACTTTTGATTTGAAGCCTCCGGAGGATTTGGAAAATGACCGAGTAACAATTGGCGGTAGACTAGAAAGGAATAGATACGGGGATTTTCAAAACGAGATGGACATGATTAACAAAGCGTTCATGGAAATAATGGCTGCAGGCGACATGAACCAGAGGATTTTCACTTTTCCCATTCCAACATACAATTTGACAAGAGATTTTGACTGGAATTCAGAAGTGACGAACGCGCTTTTCAAGATGACTGCCAGATATGGCGTGCCGTATTTCCAGAATTTTATCAACAGCGATTTGGATCCAAAAGATATCCGAGCGATGTGCTGCAGGCTTCAGTTGAACTTGAAGGATTTGTACAGGAGGACCGGCGGATTTTTCGGGTATTCTGACAAAGTCGGATCGATTGGTGTGGTGACGATAAACATGCCGAGGATTGGCTATCTTTCAAAAAATGAGAAACAATTCTTCGAGCGATTGGAAAATCTGATGGAGCTTGCCAAAAAAAGTTTGGAGATAAAGAGAAAAGTTGTGCAGGAAAATATTGACAACGGTTTATTGCCGTTTACAAAAAGATATCTTGGCACGCTGCAGTGGCATTTTGCAACTATTGGATTGATTGGGATGAACGAGGCTTGCGAAAATTTCTTGGGAAAAAATATAGCAACGAAAGAGGGAAAGGAATTCGCAGTGAAAGTTTTAAAATTTATGAGAGACAAGATACAGGAATTCCAAGAAGAAACTGGACACATATACAATTTGGAAGCAACGCCTGCAGAAGGAACATCGTATGCATTTGCAAACACTGATAGAAAAAAATATCCAAAAATAAAAACTGCTGGAGGAAAAATTCCCTATTACACGAACTCCACTTGGCTGCCGGTAAATTATACGAATGATATTTTCAAAGCCCTCATGCACCAAGAGGAATTGCAAATATTGTATACGGGCGGGACGATATTCCACACTTTTCTTGGCGAAAGCATGCCGGACATGGAAAGCTGCAAAGTTCTCGTGAAAAGAATTGCCGAGGGATTCAGGATTCCCTATTTCACCATCACTCCCATATTTTCCATTTGTCTTGAGCATGGATTGATAATAGGAGAACATTTCAAGTGCCCGATTTGCAACAAGCAGGCAGAAGTTTATTCGAGAGTCGTCGGCTACTACAGGCCTGTACAACAATGGAACGAGGGGAAGCAGGAAGAGTTCAAAGACAGAAAGGAATATGAAGTTTGATTATTTAGAACTAATATTTTATTGATCTTTTATGTCGTATTCAACTAAAATTTTAGCACCGTATGGAGTTCTTTTAATTGTAAATTTGTAAGTTATGGGGTCTATTTTAAATTTTGATTTGTATTCTTCTATATCTTTTTCTTCTATCAAATCTGTTTCATTAAATAAGCATACGGTTCTTCTGTTAGTCCCGTTGATATAAGTATCAAGATATTCCCAAACGTGAGAAATGTCACCGAATAAATTTGGGCGTGTTTGAGCATCCTTGCTTACCTTTTCCTTGTAGAAGCAGTAACTAGTTCTAAATTTTTTTAATCTGGCAGTTAAAGTCACTTCATCCTTATCAGGGAATAAAAGAAATTCTGGATCTAACGTAAAAGATGAGTCTCCATACTGTTTCGATATTTCAAATTTTGATACTAAAGAGCAATTCAAACGTTCAATTATTATTATTTCAGGATTGTCTGTTTCAAATATTGCTTCTTCAATGGGCTCGTGCAACGATTTTAAAGTTTCAAGAAGCTCACTGCAAACTTTGTCAGAATTTACTTTAATATTAAAAGCATCTATACCAAAAGCATCTGTTATATCGCATTGTTCTTCTATTGTTACCATCTTATCGCTAACTAACAGTATCAACAGTTAAAGATTTAAATCCTTATTTTAAAACTCGGATAGAAAGTTTAAATATAGCTCTAAAACACAAATATAATAAATAATTAGGAGGTATGAAAATGGGTAAATCATTAGCTGTTAAATCTGCCGTAAAGGCATTGGTTGGAAAGAATATGAGAGTTGCAGGAGACCTATGGAAAGGACTTGACGAAAGAATAATGTGGAAAGTCAAGCGCGCCATGGAGAGAGCCAAGGCAAACGGGAGAAAAACTGTAAGAGCTTGCGACCTGTAAGCTTTTTATTTTTTTCCAACTTAATGATTTGAATGAAGAAAGTAATAGGGTTAACAGGAACCATCGGTTCTGGAAAATATTTGGTAAATGAAATTCTTGTTAGAAGGTTTAATTGCTATCATGTAACTCTTTCTGAAGTCATTCGCGGAGAACTGGAAAAGAAAAAAGGCAGAATCAACAGGACTTCTCTGCAGGACATGGGAAACGAACTGAGAAAAAAATACGGTGGGCACATACTTGCTCTTCTGTCAATAGAATATTTGCCGAGGGACAAGAAACTGATAATAATTGACGGTATAAGAAATCCTGCTGAAGGCCAGTGGTTTAGAAAAAAGTTTGGCGCCGCATTCGTATGGGTTGGTATAGACGCTCCGGAACAGACGAGATTCGAGCGCATGCAGGCAAGAGCCAGTTTCAAGGACCCGAAAACTCTGGAAGAATTTATGGTTATGGACAAGAGGGACAAAGGAGAAGGAGAACCGGAATGGGGGCAGCAAGTAGCAAGATGCTTGGAGCAAGTGGATTACAAAATAATCAACGATGGCACGGTCGAGCAGTTGGGAACTAAAGTAGAAGAAATGATGAAACAGATTATTGGTTAGTAGGTTTTTCTAGTTTAGGAACTTTTGCTGGAAATTTTCCCTTGCAATATAGTTCTATTTCAGATTTTTCTTGTTTTGTTGTTTGTTTATCTTTATATCTATTGTAGTCACTTTCGGGCATATAAAATAATATTTCTTTATTTCCAACTTCCTCTCTTTTAACTATTTTTATTCCCATCAAACCTTTTATTGCAACATATGTGCATTCTTCTTCTTTCACAGACATTAATAATAAATAAAAAATTTATCTTTAAATCTCTTTTGCAACTGGATAAGATATTCAAATAATTAATTGTTCTATTAGAAATTAGCGATAAGATGGAAACTGTAAAAAATTATACAAAATTTAAAATAGGTTCTACCAACGTTTTAGCTCTTGTAGTTTCCTATAAAGAATCTCATGGTCCACTAGGTTTGCTAACTAGAGAAAAGAATAGAGTTTTGATTTGCGGTTCTCCAGTAGCAGATTGCTTCCCGTCCATAGGAAAAGCATTACAATCGGTAGAAGAAGACCTCTATTCAATATTGTGGCCTCTGTCAAGAAAAGAATTGGTATTGGCATACAAGGCGATGTCCAGAGAATATCTTGATTTAACAATTTCGCATTTGAATACTGATAAAAAAGATGGGAGTGGTAGATATGAAGAGAGAACGTTACCAAGATTGGAATATTTGCCGTTCAAGAGAAAAGTTGAAGACAATTTCTTTGATTATGTAGGAAGGATTGAAATTGAAAGAGAGCCTAACGGCTCTATAAAAAGTCTAAAGGTAGTTGACAGGGATGATCCAGAAAAATATAGATTTATTTCAAAAAAATATTTAAACCATTTTCTTAAGCACGAAGGCAAAATAGTAAGTTTCAGAGCTAAACTCCCTTGGGACACGAATGAAATAGAACCTGTTCTAAATATCTTTGATTAGAATTCGTCAGAAATCTTGCTTTCCTTTATTTCCTTCTGGTTTTTGTATTTTGCATCTTCTCTCGAATAATATGGTCTTTCGGCAGTAGAAGTCAACTTGTGCAGAACCAACTTGCAGATTTTCATTCCCGGATAAACAACTATTGGCAGTTTGCCGACGTTTGTAATTTCCAAAACCAATTGCCCCGAGAAACCTGGGTCAATCCATCCGGAAGTTATGTGAACTACTAGACCGAGTCTACCTAAACTGCTCCTTCCATCCAAGTAAGCGGCCATATCGTCAGGAATAGTTACTATCTCTTTTATCTGTCCGAGAATAAATTCTCCTGGATGAATTATAAACGGTTTGTCATCTTCTATCTTTACTGTTTCTGCATGTCCCTCTGTCGGCGCTCTCGTGTCTATGAATGGTGTGGATATTGCTTTGAAGGTTTTGAACTCGTTGCCAAGTTTCAAGTCAATCCAAGCTGCCTGTATCTGTTTGTCTTCTGGCGCTGGAATTATTTTTAATTTTCCTTCTCTCAATGCTTGTTTTATTTCCCTGTCTGCTAAAATCATTTCATCAACTTCCTCGCTTGTTCAAACATGTCTTCATAAATTTGCATAGCAACAGAAAAGTGCGTGTATGTTCCCACTTGTATTCCCAATTCCTTAGCCATGTATTCCTGCAAAGCTGAAAAAGCGTAAGCGTTGCCAGGCCAAGCATTGAACAAATCATTGGTTTTCATTACAACATAGAAGTGCAGCTTGTCCTCGATTATCTGCGGGTGAATCAGAACCAAGCAAGGCGAAGAAGTGTCTTTTCTTTGCAAAGTAAATTTTTCCAAATCCCTCATAGGAATCCATGTGTGCATTACCACCGAACGTCTAGTCGGATCTTTCTTGAAAGTTTCTATCGCCTTCTTCACCTGGTCTATCCTTCTTACTACACATTTTCCTTGGGAAATTTTATTTACTTCTTCCTGCAGTTCGGCATCACTTTCAGTAACGCTTGGCAAACTCGCTCTCACTATGCAGTCTGGATAACATCTCAACCTAGAGAAATAAGTATAGTCGAAACTGTTTTCCTTTTCTTTTGGTAAACCATTTATTAAATTTTGTTTATACTCTTCTGCAAGTTTCAAACTCAACGGCGCTTTCGGAGAAAGTTTTGGTTCTTTTGAAGGATTTGAAACCATTATAAACATTGGAGAATCTTTTGTCATTGTTCTGTATTCAGGAGCTTCAACCCATCTGTCATACCCGTCCTTCATCATTGTTGTTACTGCTTTTTCCCATGCTTCCCCGAGAGTTTCTGCGTTTATTATCAAGACACCGTATGGCATGTTATTACCTTTGATTTTGAATTAATATAGATTTTTATAAGATTTAAATAATTAATTTTTTATTGATTTCTTTATGACATATAGAACTTGTTTATGGGAGATTTATTTAGAAGAGTTAAAAGAGGAAAAACGAAGAGATGGTTTTGGAATCAATCCTGAAGAAGTTAGGAAAAATCTAATTAAATTGATCGAACTTTCAAGAGAATATAATATTCCAACTTTGAGAAATGCTTTCGTTAGCGATGCTGAAGAAAATTTATGGTTAGATGAAAGAAAACTAGATGAGTATTATGGAATCTTCATTTTTAGTCACAATCCTCCTTATATGGCAATCAAACCAGAAAAATTTAGGAAAGAAAGTGTAATAAGAAGTTTAAAAAAAGACGGGATAAAAAATGTTATATTGTGTGGTTGTAGTGCTAGCCAATGCGTAACTGATCGAACAGAATCACTTTATTTTAATTTTAATGTTATCATTGTAAAAGATGCTATTTATGATAGGACAAAAAAAGACTATGAATGTTCTCTTAAAAGATTTGAAGAATTAGATGCAGAAATTTTAACAGTCAAAGAATTGGAAAATAGATTAAAGAAATCTATGATTTAAAATTTATTTTCTTCTGCTAAAAGCCCATGAAGCAATGACACTCATCACTACAGTAAATGCAAAAACAAAAGCCAGACTTATCGTTATGCTGAAGGAAGACGTGCCCATTACTGTGTAGCGAAGAGCTTCAACTGCATAGGTCATCGGATCAATGTATGTGATCATGCGAAGCCATTCTGGTAAAGTGGTTAATGGGAAGAGCGCACCGGATAAGAAGAACATGGGCTGGACCAAAAAGTTCATTATCAACTGGAAACCTTCCATCGTGTCCATGAGTGAAGCGATTATCAAACCCAACGAGACAAAACCAAGAGATACAACAACCATCATCGGAAGCATCATCAGTATTGATTGTATGCTCATTTTTGCGCCGAGTAGAATTGAAATTATTAAGATAATTATTCCTTGTGCTGTTGCTGTTGTCGCTCCTCCCAAAGCTTTTCCGATTACTATCGAAAGCCTGGATACAGGTGCTACAAGAATTTCTTTCAGAAAACCGAATTCCCTGTCCCAGATGACTGAAACTCCTGAAAAAATGGAAGTGAATAACAAACTCATTGCAACTATACCAGGACTGATGAATGAAAAATAATTTATGTTCATGCCGATGAACTGTATTGAACTGCCTAAGCCTATTCCAAAAATAAGGAACCAGAAAATAGGTTGCATTATCGAGCCAATCAAACGCTCCTTTGCACGGAAGTATCTTTTCACTTCACGCAGCCAAATTGTGTAAACAGCAATTAGTTCTGACATTTTACATTCCTCCATGTCTCCTTGCATGATCTTTCATCGCTTCCTTTGCATCAATCTTTGCATCTCTTATCTCTCTTCCTGTCAGGTGCAAGAAAACATCATTGAGCGTGGGCTTCCTTATGCTTACCTCGAGTATTTCTATCCCATTCTTGGAAGCAGTGTCAAAAACTTTTTTTATTTCTGTTTCCGCGTTTTTTGTCGCAAGTGCGAGCCTGCCGTCAAACTCTTTTGCATTCGGAAATACTTGGTTTGCTTTTTCCAAGTCCGACACAGAAAGAATTATGTGGTCCCCACCAATTAGTTTTTTTAATTCCTCCGGAGTGCCAAGTGAAATAATTTTTCCATAGTCGATGATTGCTATGCGATTGCACAACAGCTCTGCCTCTTCCATGTAATGCGTTGTCAAAACTATTGTTATGTGCTCATTCTTTGCCAATTCCTTTATGTAGTTCCATATGTGTTCGCGCGTCTGCGGGTCCAGACCAAGAGTTGGTTCGTCCAAGAAAAGTATGCGCGGGTAGTGAATCAAACCACGAGCAATCTCCAAACGTCTTCTCATACCACCAGAATATGTACGCACCAAGTCATTCTGCCTGTCCTTCAATTCCACAAGCTCCAGAACTTCGTCCACCCTTTTCTTCCTTGTATCTTTCGCCAGTCCGTAAAGCATTGCGTGCATTTCCAAATTTTCCTTTCCTGTAAGTCTGTCATCAAGACTGGGATCCTGAAAAACTATTCCTATCGATTTTCTAACTTTGTCCGGCTGTTTGATTATATCATAACCGTTTATCTTGGCAGCGCCTGAACTTGGTTTTAGAATTGTACAAAGCATTGATATGAGAGTGGTCTTGCCTGCGCCGTTAGGACCGAGCAAACCAAAAACTTCTCCCTCTTTTATTTCCAAACTTATGTTGTCTACTGCGGTCAGGCTGTTAAACTGTTTTGTCAGATTTTCAACAACTATTCCTTCCATATTCTCCAAATCCTATTAGTTATTCATCCTGTTCGTAAGGTAAATTATTTTTCAAAGCCGTTTCAGCCTTTTGCAATTCCCTTCCCAAGTAAGCAGCATGGTCTGTTCTAGAAACAAGTCTTTCCCTAATTATCGTGTGGCAAAGTTCTTCCGCATTCGTCCCTTCGATTATTTTGTTTAGTTTGCCTGTCATTCCTTTTTCTTTTTCTTTGTTCAGGTAGTGCTCGACAATTATTTTCTTTTTTTCTTTGTCAAGAATTATTACAAAAAATCCTTTGTCGTCGAATTGGAGTTGCTTGTTTTTTTCTGCAGTTATTTTCATAAATTCATCTCTTTCTTAATTTGCTCCTTAGCTTTAACAATATTTCTTAGTTTATTAAACGCTATCTCTCTCGGAAGATGGCGCATACCGCACTCGGGGTTCAGCAAAATTTTATTTGCATCCAGAAATTCGAGGGATTTTTCTACAAGCTGCTTTATTTCTTCCACAGTTTCAACTCTATCATCGTATACTTTTACCAGACCGATTCCTATGCTCTTGTCGGATTTGTATTCTTTTACCACTTCCAGATTTTCAGGAGTGGATTTCAGTTCCATATGAAAGATGTCGAATTTTTTCAAGTTCAAAAGTTTTGGAAATATTTTTTTGATTGGGCCATCTACATGAATCGCAACAGGAATTTTTATTTTCTGTGTGATTTTATCCAAGGCAATTATCGAATCTTCCAAATTTTCTGGCTTTACTGAAAAGATGGGTTCGTCTATCTGCAGGTAGGCTATGTCGGTCTTCTGCAATTCTTCTGCCTCTTTTCTGAGAACTTCCGCTATGTCGAAAAGCAATTCCCTGCTTCTGGTTTTATATACTCCCGGATTTATCATGCTGAGAATAGTTGATGGTCCGGTCAGCACGCTTTTTAGTTTGGTACTCTTGCCTTTTATAAAATTCAATGCGTGCATCTGGTCTTTTAGAATTATTCCTCCATCATGATAACTTAATTTTTCAACTGCTATCACTCTGCCGAAATCAGTTTTAAATCCAATAATTTTATCTGTAAATATTTTTACCATATCGTTTCTGGTCTGCCCGTCTGAAATTATTTCTATGCCTGCTTCAATCTGGTCTTTTATGCTGAGCTCGATGGACTTCAGAAAAGAATCTTCCTTTGTATAGAAAGATTTTATAAAATCTTCGTTTGAAATCTGAACTGGATAACTTCCAATAACAGTTGTAGTCAAAGCTTCCAATTCAACCATCCTTCAGAATATCTTCTATTAGTTTTACCACAGGAAATATTCTTTTTGCAGATTCGATTGGCCCGAAAAGCAGGAAGTCGGCACCGAGCAAAGCCTGCGAAGCAACAAGAGAAGAATCGATAATCTTTTTCAATTCCTTGTCGTAATCCTTTATTTTTTCCGAGGCAAGATTGTGTATCCCATTTCCAGTTGGAAAGTTGAATTCATTTTTCAATGCGTTCACTGCTTTTATTGAGTTGAGCGAGCCGTTTCCGAGAGGCATCACACCACTGTCGACTAGAATGTTTTGCACCTTTGCAGAATACTTTGAGAATGGAATTAATTTGCTTTTCATGTAATTCAATTTTCCTTGAACGGAATTGTCAAGAGGGTTGAAGGCAAGCACTATCGCATTCTTCGGCCTCAGCTCTTTTACCTGCTCTCTTTCCTCCTCGCTCATGCCGCAGTTTATAGAATTGTATATTGCCCTGTCATCGATTCCCTTTTCCTTGCAGTACTTCAATGCAGCTGTTCGCACATCCCACTCGCTCGAGTCTATGCAGAAAGGTATGCTGAATGAAGAAATGAAATCGATTATCTTTTGTATGTCATCTCCCTTTGTCAGGTAAACATCAGGAATGAAAGGTATCTTGTACTGTTGCGAGAGTTGTATCGCCTCCTCCATTTTTCTTTTTGCTTCTGTCAAATCCTCCCTGTTCTTTTCCTCTCCGTAGAAAATCGTGCCTATCAGAACTATCGGATTGTTTCCACCAATTTTTACATTTCCTATTTGCAACTCGCCTGTCTCTTTTGCTGCGACAGAAATTTCCCCTTCCTCGGCTTTGACAACTTCTTTTTTTATGTTCTCTATTTCCTTTACCGTGAAGTACCCTTCTTCGAACGGCTTTTCTTTCGGAAGTGCTTTTGCAGCTTCAATTACCTTCTCTCTGTCAGTCTCGCCGATCAAGTCGACAATTTTTATTATCTGCCTTCTGAATCTTTCCACCGCTTCTTTCGAAATATTTTCTATGAAAGGAATCGCACCCTTCGAGCCGATTATCCTTCCTTTATCATCTATCCCGTTTTCGTGTATGGAAATCAGTGTCTGCCCAGCAAAATGACCTTTCGATTCCTTGCCGCAGACTACTATATACCTTATGTTCGCATTGGAAACAGTGTTGACTATGACCCTTTCTATACCGAGGTTCTCAGTCTTCATCTCCCCGCTCATCGCGCAGAGTTCTTTGGGAAAGCTAAGCTTGGTAGTGATTGTGCATATGGCTACGTTTGAACTGGGATTTCCTACTTCGTAATTTCCAGAAAGCACGGGCCAGTTATCGGCTATAGGTTTCATTATTTCTATTAATGGTTTAATTTTTAAATAAGTTGTTTTCT
>Ga0172363_10003849_pt1 | contig 12163 bp, 7 predicted proteins | sample LakKivs2_kivu2a2_FD_114541 | JGI IMG/M metagenome (GOLD analysis project Ga0172363, IMG submission 114541) | Sediment microbial communities from Lake Kivu, Rwanda - Sediment s2_kivu2a2 | ecosystem: Environmental > Aquatic > Freshwater > Lake > Sediment | place: Rwanda: Western Province, Lake... | reverse complement strand
GTGCTGCTCGTGGCGCTGCTGGTGGCGGCTGTCAAACTCGGGAGTTGGCTCGAAGTCACTCCAGGCCCCGGGCTCATCGCGTTCTGCACCGTGGTGGTGCTGAGTCTGATTTCGACAGCACTGTTTGATCCGCACGCGATCTGGGAGGACGAAACATGAGTGAGACTCCGGCTGCGGCTTTGATCGTGTCGCGTCGTCGCCGACTGAGTTGGGCCTGGATAGTCCCGGTGCTGGCCCTTGTCGGCGCGGGGATGCTGGCGCTCTCGGCCTGGCAGCAGCGCGGCGTCAAGGTCAGTGTGGTGTTCACAGATGCCAGTGGCCTGCGCCCGGGAGACGCGGTCATGTATCGCGGGATCCGGGTCGGGGACGTGCGCGACGTGTCGCTGACGACGGATCTGCAGAGCGTGCTGGTCGAAGCGGAGTTGAGGCCTGAGGCGGGCGCTCTGGCGCGCGAACATTCGCGCTTCTGGATCGCCAAGCCCGAGGTGAGTCTGGCCGGGGTCAGCGGGCTGGAGACATTGATCGGCCCGACGTATCTCAATGTCCTGCCCAAGGAAGGCGACACCGTGTTTCGATCGCGCTTTGAGGGGCTCGCGGCCGCTCCGCGCAGCACTGAGACGGGCGAGGCCGGGTTGCTTGTGAACCTGATGCTGTCGCGGCGTGGGACGGTGTCGGTGGGATCTCCGATTCTGTATCGCGATATTCCAGTGGGGCATGTGCGCGAGGTGAGGCTTTCGGCCGATGCGCGACGTGTCGAGGTCGAGGCCTTCATCGTCGCGGACCATGCTGCGCTGGTGCGCGAGCGTTCTCGCTTTTACAAGGCCAGCGGGATCGGCGTGGACTTCGGGTGGTTTCGAGGCCTGAGCGTTCGCGCCGAATCGCTGGAGTCTCTCGTTAGCGGGGCGATCGGGCTGGCGACGCCGCCCAAGGCGGGCTCAGCGGTCGCCGACGGGCACGTTTTTGATGTTGCGTCGGAGGCCGATCCGGAGTGGCTCAAGTGGGAGCCCGACATCGCGAGCGAAACAGCGGGCTGGCGATTTCCATTTCTCGGACAACAGCCCTGAACGTGCCCGCCTGCACCCAGCACGGACGGCGTTCAGCCAGTGGCGATTGATTCTCGCGTGCATCCAAGGCATCTGGCAAGCGAACCACACATGATGTCTTCAGCCTCACCATCGTGGATCAAACCCGTGCTGCTCGCGGCGGCTGTGTACAACGTGCTGTGGGGTGCTGCGGCCGTCCTTTTGCCACAGGCGACCTTGTCGCTCATCGGCATGCCCGATGCGACGGCGGTGTTCTGGCAGTGCATCGGGATGATTGTCGGGGTCTATGGCATTGGGTACGCGATCGCGGCCTTCGATCCCGCGAGGCATTGGCCGATCGTTCTGGTCGGGCTTGCGGGCAAAGTGTTTGGGCCCATCGGTTTTGTGTTCGGCGTGCTGACCGACCAGGTGCCGGTGCGCATGATCGTGACGATCGTCGCGAATGATCTGATCTGGTGGGTGCCGTTCGCGATGATCCTGTGGCATGCCGTACGGTCGCGCGGCGCAGTCGATGACGAGGGGACGGTGCTGGATCTGGCGTCGGCGATCGAGCGGCCCGCGACTGCGTCGGGCGCGTCGCTGGCAACGCTGTCTGCGGACCAGCCCGTGCTGCTGGTGTTTCTGCGACATCTGGGCTGCACCTTTTGCCGCGAAGCCATGGCCGATCTTGCGGCGCGTCGGGCGGCGATCGAGTCGGCGGGTGCGAAGATCGCCATCGTCCACCAGTCATCCGAGGCCGACGGTCGGGCGTTCGCGGCGCGCTACGGGCTTGACGATGCGATCCAGATCAGTGATCCGTCGCGCGTGCTGTACAGCGCCTTCGAACTGTCACGGGGCAGATTTTCCCAGTTGTTTGGCTTTCGCGTGTGGCTGCGTGGCATCGCAGCCCTGGCTCGGGGGCACGGGATCGGGGCGCTGAAAGGCGACGGCTTGCAGATGCCGGGGGCGTTTGTGATTCATCGCGGCGCGGTCGTGCGGGCGTTTCGACATGACTCGGCTGCCGACAGACCAGACTACTGCGAACTGGTGTCGCCCGCGGGCTGAAGCGGCTGCGTGCGGGTCTCGGCGGCGGCGCTGGCGAGGTGGTGGACGGCGCGCCAGAGGTGATAGACGAGGCCATCGAGCCAGAGCAGGGTGTCGATGCGGGCGGCGGCCTCGGCGGGGTCCATGCGACCGGCGGCGGCGGCCCGCAGCGTGGCGGCCCGTTCGTCGGTGCGGACGCGCGCGATCTGGGCTGAGAAGGCCGCGAGCGCGGCGGCCTTGTCCGTGTCATCGCGTGCGGCAAAGCCCTCGCGCACTCCTTCTTCGGCGTGCTGGGCGATGTCATCGAGGATCGCGCGCAGGCGGCTGTCGATCTCGCGCAGCGCGTCGGGCATGTCGGGCGTGGCCGACACGCTCGCGGGCGTGATGTCGTCGTGGCCTCTGATGTCAGAGGCGAGTCGATCGAGATGATCGGCGGCGTGCATCAGGCTCGCCAGGCGGCGGATGTCATCGTCATCGACTTCGTGGGCCGCGATCTGGTGGACGAATCGTGTGACCTCGCTCACCGCCCGTTCGGCATGGGCCAGGTCTTCTCTCGATCGCGTGCCGAGCGATCCGGCGGCCAGCGTCCGCCGCGCGATCGTGGCCAGGTCCGCCAGGATCAGGATCAGGGCCCGTCTGGCGGCCTCGGTGCCGACGGGTCCGGCGGCCGCGACGGCGGCAGACAGGAAGCGGGTCGGGCCGGTGCGGCGTTCGGGAATGATGCGTTCGATCATGCGTGAGAAAGGCCCGATGGCCGGAAAGAGCATGGCGACGCCGAGCAGGTTGAAGGCGGTGTGAAAGAGGGCGAGATGGGTCGGGGCGTCATCGGCTCCGATCGCGCGCGCGAAGGCCACGACCCCGCCGAACATGACCGGCAGCACGGCCAATGCGACGAGGCCCGTGAGCAGGTTGAACAGGACGTGGGCCAACACGGTGCGCTTGGCGGCTGCGGGGGCGCCGATGGCGGCGAACATGGCCGTGGGCGTGGTCCCGATGTTCTGGCCCACGATCAGGGCGGCGGCCTGCTGCGGAGAGACGGCACCGGCGAGCACGGCAGCCAGCGTGGCGGCCATTGACGCGCTTGAGGATTGGGTGAGGGTGGTCATGACCACGCCGATGACGACCAGCAGCAGGCGTGCGCCGATCGAGCCGGCTTCGGTTCCGCCGGGCAGGCTCGCCGGGTCGAGATGGGCCGCGACATCGCCCATGGCGTGCCCGAGCAGATCGATGCCGATGAACAGCAGCCCGAACCCGGCCAGGCTGCTGCCGATGTGGGTCAGTTTTCCTCTTCCCAGCAAGCGCAGCAGCACGCCGAGGAGCACGATCGGCGGGGCGAGAGAGCCGAGCGAGACTTTGAAGCCCAGTTGGGAGACGATCCAGCCCGTGCTGGTCGTGCCGATGTTGGCCCCGAAGATGACGGCGACCGCCTGCGGAAAGGTGAGCAGGCCCGCCGAGACGAACCCGACCGTGGCGAGGCTGGTGGCGGTCGACGACTGGACGAGTGCGGTCAGCACGGCTCCCCACGCCAGACCCGACGCGGGACCGGCAACCAAGTGCGTGAGGATCTTCCGCAGGGCGGCCCCGGCCAGGGCCTTGAGTCCGTCGGTCAGCAGCATCATCCCAAGAAGAAAAAGCCCGAGTCCGCTGGCCAGAGCCATGAGCATGCGTCAAGGGTAGAGGGGGGAAAGACAAGGCACTGGGCACGAGGCACGAGGCACTAGGAAAGGCAGGAAAGGCCTTTCCAACACACATGCGGGTGCGGCTGCCAGTCGCCCGGTGTTGACGCCCGCCGCACAAAGCACGGCGGGAGCCACCCGTGTGACTCCCGCCATCGTGCGATCGAAGACAGAGGGTGTGTGTCAGGCCGCCAGGGTCAAACTGGTGGTCTGCTGCGCGCCGCTCTGGCCGAAGAGCACCTGTCCCGGTTCACTGGCCACGCTGATCCCGGCGGGCCGCTGGGCTTTGATGCGGTAGAGCACGGCGGCGAGGCCCACGGGCACCGCGCTGTCGGTCCAGCGCCGTTCCTCGACGCTGGCCACCAGCGTCCACGGGCCGGCGGGCGCGCCCACCGGCACCAGCGAGCGTTCGATGAGGAAGGCGGTTCCGCCTTCGCGGCTTCCCTCCCACTTGAGTTCGATCGCGCCGTCGTTGTTCAACAGGGCCGAGACATCGGTCGGCGGGTTGGGCACGCCGAGCGGTGTCGGGGGGCTGACGGGCGGGATGTTGGAGAGGGCGTAGATGGCCGGGTTGTTGGTGGTCTCGGCCGTGGCCCGGATGATCTTGATCGAATCACCCCCGAGAGCACGCATGGCCGCGAGGGCCTCGTTGAGTTCGCGCGTGGCCTGCTTGGCGCTGGCCCTGATCTGGATGGCGGCATTGAGTTTCGACTGTGCGGTGTCGGTGAGCAATGCCAGATTGGCCACAATCGAGGAGGACAATCCGATCGTGGAAGCACTGGCCGACCATAAGCCAATGCGGCTTGCAAAAAACTGAATCGATTCCGCCTGGGTCTCAGGCACGATGCCTCCGGCCATGAGTGGCCTCCTTTTCTTCTGGCCCGCATCCGCAGCACGCAGGATCGCCCGGGCGATGGATGTGCTGGCCCGCAGCGCACGCGCGCTGCCGCCGGCCATGATCGACGATCGACCGGAACTGGCGGCGAAAGCCAGTTTCATGCCCGTGCAATGAAATATTTCATTCTCGGTCCAGCGAGGCGCAAAAATGGCCGGGGGAGAGAGACAAGGCACTGGGCACGAGGCACGAGGCACTAGGAAAGGCAGGGAAGGCACGAGGGAAGAAAGACAAGGCACGAGGCACTGGGCACGAGGCACGAGGAAAGGCAGGGGAGAGGGCACAGTGAAAGCGGGTGCCACCACTCGCCGCGTCCTTGGGGTTCCGATTTTTCTTGTGGTGACCCGCGGCGCAGTGGTGGATGTGCGTCCGACCCCACGACAGACCCCGCGCACACGAACATCGAACATCACTGCGCGGGGAGGGAGGGGAGAAGAAAGAGAAGAAGAGAGTTCCGCGCGTGATGGCACCCGTCACGCGCCGCTGGGTGTTGCTGATCCCACGTCCCCGCCCCCACCCGGCCCGGCCCGCTCGGCCTTGTCGATGGACGCGGCGACGGCCTTCATGTCTGTGATGGTTCGTTCATCGCCGGGCAGGTTGGCTTCATACCATGCGATCGCCTTCGCGATATCGGCCCGCGCATCTGCGAAGCGCCGCTGGTCCCGTCGAATCTCCGCCCGCACAGCGTACCTGATGGCGAGACTGCGTTCATCGCGCGGAGTCTGCTTCTCGCCCCAGTCGATGGCCCACTCGATGTCTTTCTCCGCGCCCGCCAGATCCCCGCGCAGTCGCCGAATTGCCGCCCGCGTAGCGTACCTGATGGCGAGACTGCGTTCATCGCGCGGAGTCTGCTTCTCGCCCCAGTCGATGGCCCACTGGATGTCTTTCTCCGCGCCCGTCAGATCGCCGCGCTGTCGCCGAATTGCCGCCCGCGTGGCGTAGTCAACAGCGAGGCTGCGTTCATCGCGCGGAGTCTGCCGCTCGCCCCAGTCGATGGCCCACTCGATGTCTTCCTCCGCGCCCGTCAGATCCCCGCGCAGTCGCCGAATCCCCGCCCGCGCAGCGTACCTGATGGCGAGGCTGCGTTCATCGCGCGGAGTCTGCTTCTTGCCCCAGTCGATGGCCCTCTCGATGTCCGCCTCTGCGCCCGCCAGATCCCCGCGCTGTCGCCGAATTGCCGCCCGCGCAGCGTAATCAATGGCGAGGCTGCGTTCGTCGGGTGAAGTCTGCCTCTCGCCCCAGTCGATGGACCGCTGGATGTCCGCCTCCGCTTCCGTCAGATTCCCGCGCAGTCGCCGAATCCCCGCCCGCGTGGCGTACCTGATAGCGAGACTGCGTTCATCGCGCGGAGTCTGCTTCTTGCCCCAGTCGATGGCCCTCTCGATGTCCGCCTCTGCGCCCGCCAGATCCCCGCGCAGTCGCCGAATCCTCGCCCGCGTAGCGTACCAAACAGCGAGGCTGCGTTCATCGCGCGGAGTCTGTCCCTCGCCCCAGTCGATGGCCTGCTGGATGTCTTCCTCCGCGCCCGTCAGATCGCCGATGACATGCAAGTGCTGCGCCCGCTCATAGCGCAGGCGGGCGGTCCATACCAGAAGTCTTGCTATGCCGTCAACATCGGCATCGAAGTCCGCCGCGCGCTCGGCGTGCTCCAGCACGGCCTGCGAGAGCGCCAAGGCTCTGGTCCGGGCCGGGTATCGCTCGTGCCTGGCCACATCCGTGTACAACGCGACCAGCACCATCAGCCACCTGCCCACGATCTCGCCCTTGGTCTTCGCATTCTGCTCATCGAGCCTCGCCCGCACGACCATCTGCGTCAGCCGGTGCACGCTCACGCTGCCGCCATCGTCGCCCGCGTCGCGGCGGATGATGCTTGTGGCCGCCAGCGTGCGCAGGGCATCCCGGGCCGCGTCCCAGTCGAGTTTGGCCGCCTCGGCCAGCAACCGGGCCGGAGTGCCATCGGGCGCGGCGAAGGCGGCATAGTACAGCACACGCTCGGCATCGGTGCCCGCCAGTGCGTCCATGTGCAGGGCCAGCGTGGCCGCGACGGATCGCGCATAGCCCGCGGCCTCGCCCGACAGGTTGGGGCGCTTGCGCCGTTTGGGCGCGGCCTCGTTTGGCAGGTTGGCGTGCTCGGGCGGTTCCGGCGAGGCTTCGTCTGGCGGGTCAACGTGGTTGAGCAGTTTCAGCGCGGCCGCGTCAGACTTTCTCAAGGACGCGAGCAGATCCTCCGGCCCGTCGCCCATGTTCTGCCGCAGCCAGGCCCCGGCCAGATCGACCGCCAGCGCGTGCCGTCCGAGGTGCTCGGTCACAGCGTCCATCGCGGCCGCGCGCTCCGGCCTGTCCAGATCAGCGCGGCCGGTCGCAAGCAGCGTGCGGGCATCATCGACTGACAACACTTCGAGGCGGTGCGTGCGGCACAGGCTCGCGGGCAGGTGGGCATCGCGGCTGGTGATGAGCATCCGGCTCGCGCCCATCACGGCCAGATCGCGGACCATGGCCCACGGATCACCTGCGGCTGCGCTCTTGTCCGCGGGCGTTTCGATTCTTTCGAGGTTATCGACGATCACGAGGTGGCGGCGGCCATCGTTGATCGCGCTTGCGATGCGGCGGCGGAGATCGGCTTCGGTCTCGGTCGGCAGCGGCTCGATGCCCAGCACGGCTGCCAGTTTGCGTATCGCATGTCCATGGCCCTGCGTTGATCCGTCGATCCACCAGACCGCGTCAAAAAGATTCCAGCCTTCCTGCGGCCTGCCGATGGCCGCACAGGTTTTCTCGGCGAAGCGCTGCGCGAGTTGGCTCTTCCCGATTCCGCCCTCAGCGATCAGCGCGAAGCGCCGCGAGGTCACATCAGCCTCGGCCTGACCCGCGAAGGCATCGCGCAGCATCTCCAGTTCTTTCTCCCGGCCCGTGAACGAGTCATTGGCCGAGCGGCCGAGGCTAGTCAAGTTCGTCACTGGCTTCTGCGGCGGCTGCTTGTCACGGATCTGCCTGTCCTGCTCAAGCCTCTCCTCCATGCGCTTGAGACCAGCCTCCATGCGCGCGAGGGTCGCCTCCACGCGCGAAAAAACCTCGCTGTGCACTTCGAGTCTCGTGATGATCCACGATTGGTTGCCGACCACGAGCACGAGCGCGTCCAGCACGGCTTGCTGATGCTGGTGCTATTCCTCCGTCAGATCGGCCAGTGCCGCCTTGAGCGACTCAATGCCCTCGGCCATCCTGGCCGTGCGCGACAAGAGCGTGCTGGCGATGAGCAGATCCATGGCCTTGGCCGCGTGTCCGCCATTGACAAAATCATCCTTCAAGTACTCCCACAAGGCTTCGCCGAAGCGGGTATTGAGACGATGGATTAATGCCTCGCCGTCGGGCGTGCCCGCCTCGAAGGGACAAATGCCGCCCGGATCAAGAAGACGCAGGATGGCAATCCACGCATCGGCGGGCAGCGCGAGTTGGTCGCGGCGCTCGACAAAGGTCCACAGCGTGCCCTCAAACAGAGGCCCGAACACGCTCGCGGGCAAGTCCGGGTCATCGCTCGTCTTCGATGCTTCGTACTTTGAGAGATTGTCCCACACGTCAGGTGCCCGGCCCGCATTGCGTCGCAGCCAGTCCTGTGCCCCTGCGTCTTCGATGCGCCCGAGCCTGTCGCCGGGCCTCGGATCGGCGGCATCGAGCAGGATGAGGCGCAGCGACTGGCCCACGGCCCGGGTCAGATCATGGTTGGCAAAGAAGGTGCTCGACGCGCGCAGGCGGCTGGCCATCTTTCGTTCGACCGCCGCCGCGATGTGATTGGCCGCGATTGACAGCAGCAGGCCCAGCCCCACCACGCACAGGGACCAGAACAGCCCGCCCGGCTCTTGGTCCGACCCGCCCGTGAAGGTGCCCACGATGGCCAGGCACAGGACAACCACGACCACGAGGGCGACAAAGGCCGCCAGGAGCAGCCGCCGGGACATCCGGCAGCGGCGCAGCCCGCACAGCATGGAACGCACAGCGCGCATCACGGCGGGCAGTATACCCCATGTGTCAAGGCCTCTGTTCGGGCCAGCGGGCGTGAGGCCGGGGGTTGCGGGCGTGAGATCGTGAGGTCGGGATTGGGTCGATTGCCCCTCTGACGTGCGTTCTTGGGCCGGGGGTGCGGGTTTTGGGTTGGCGGATGAAGCGGAAGGGGTCCCGGATGGAGTCATCGGGACTCCGGATGGACTGATCGGGGTCTCGGATGGAATGATCGGGGCTCCGGATGGTCCAATCGGGAACCAGATCAGAGCGATCGGGGCCTCAGATGGACCAATCGGGAACCCGGATGGAGTGATCGGAGTCCCGGATGGACCGGTCCGGGTGCCAGAACGCGCGGGACGCTCTTCCTCTCTTCCTTCTTCCTTCTCTCCCCGCGCAGTGATGTTCGATGGCCGCGCGAGCGGAGTCTGTCGAGCCGCCCGACGCACACCCACCACTGCGCCGCGGGTCACCACAAGAAAAGTCGGAACCGAAGGGACGCGGCGAGTGGTGGCACCCGGGTTCGATCTGGACCAGAAACCCGCCTCGGAGAGGCGGGCCATCCAAAGACACCTGCCAACTTTGCCTTTCCCAGTGCCCAGTGCCTTCCCCGCCTTTCCTAGTGCCTCGTGCCCAGTGCCTCGTGCCTCATGCCTCGTGCCTCGTCTTTCTCCCCCCCTCCCTCACGCCCAGGACGCGGCCAGTTTCGTTCCCCGCACGCTCACGAGGCGGGGGATGCGGGCCGCGTCGCGGTGCTGGATGCTCACGAGCGGGATCAGGCCGCGATCGAGCAGGGCGTTGGCGGCTGAGTCCGTCAGGAAAGCCTCGGCGGTCGGGCGGGCGTGGCGGTCGGGGCCGGTGGTGTCGATCAGGACCGGCAAACTCTCGACCTCGCCGCCGCTCCCTGCGTCCAGCATCCAGCCGTTGTCGGTGAACTGCCGCGCAAGCGTGATCGCGGCGAAGGGGGCTGCGAAGGCGAACGGCAGGCCAGCGGCTCGATCAGCTGCGCTCGCGGCGTCCGTCGGCGCCAGTCGCTCCTCGAAGGCAAAAGCATCGATCGCGTCCGTCGCCGCGCCGTAGGGCAGCCGGGCAAGCGGACGCGGCAACACAAGGCCAAGGCTCGCGGCTTCGGGCAATGATCGCACCAGCGACCAGGCTTCGCTCGCGGGCTGCGTCCACTGCTCCGGGCGCGGGCTGGACGCGAGCGACGACACGCCGAGCAAAGACGGGCACGCATCGGCCAGGAGCGCCGCCCCACTGGCCGCCGCCACGACGGCCAGGCCCCCCGCCAGGGCCGCATCGGCATCGCTCGCGCCCAGACGATCGAGCAGGCAGATGAGGCTGAACGGGTGACCGCCCGCCGTGCTGCGCGGGCCTTCGACGAGGATCCGCGACAAGTGCTGGCCGCCATTGGTCGCAAGATCAGCCGCCAGATCGGCCCGCGTGGCATCGAGCACCGAGAGCGTCAGGTCTTCAGACAGTTCCAGACGGGTGATGCACTCGTGCACAGCGCGCCAGGTTGATTCCAGCGCGGCAAAGGCCGGGTCGCGTAAGATCCGCCGCATCGCCGAGGCAATCGCGGCATCGACCGTGGCGACCAGTGCGGGCAGATCATCAGCCGCCGCCGGGACCACATGCGGGGCGACCAGATCGCGGATGAGCGCATCCAGCATCGACGAGGCGGGCGTGGCCTTCGCGGCCCGTCGCTCGCCGAGCAGGGCTTCAAACTCCGAGTGCGGCGTGGCCGGGGCCTCCATTGGTTTTGGCTCGACAATCGCCGACGCAGCCGGAGCCGCCGACGCGCGGATCTCAGCCGCCGCCGCCGCACTCGTGGCCGGATTCATGAGCCGGGCACGCAGGGTGCGCATGGCCTCGAACACGTCCACACGGCGGTAGATCGCGTCGGGGTGAAAATCGTCGAGCGACGCAATGGCCAAGGCCGCGGCATGATCGGTGCCTGTCGCCAGAGCCACGCGCGGAGCCAAGCGGGAAAAAAGAGCGTCAAAGGTGTCGATGTCGGCGGGCAACGGCGATCGGCCCGACAGCGCGGGCGCTTCGTTGCGACTGGCGCGGGCGGAAAAATCGCCCACCAGCAACACGCGAAAAGGTGCCTGCGGCTCGGGCCGGGCGGGGGACGACGAACGAAGGCTCCCGCGCATGTGGTCGAAAGAGAAGTTCATGCTCATCGGGCCGTTCTCCGGGCTGGTGTGTGGGCCGAGCGAGGCAGAAAGAGTCTACGGCGGGCTGCCCGGGCGTGCCCGCGGCGCGCAGGCAGGCAATAATCGTCCCGCAGCGGCACGGGCCGTTCTGCGGGGCGCTAACTCAATTGGTAGAGTGCCAGCTTTGCAAGCTGGAAGTTAGGGATTCGAGTCCCCTGCGCTCTACTTCACCGCAGTCGTGATCGCGACCGAAGGCAATCCGGCGTTAATCGCGGTCCCGAATGGCTGCCGACATGACCGTGGTATTCTCGGCTGGCTGTGACGGGCAGGCGGAAGGCCGACAGGTTATCGGTTTTTCGGTCGATCGAAATCAAACGCGCGTCTTGCTTCGCATGTCGGCGTTCCACTACGATGTCTCAAGACATCGGTCTGGTATCTGTGTGTGTTTCCAGAACCGATGATCGAGGGAGCGTCACGATGAAGAAGACAGCAGCGGCGATGGTGTGCGCGATGATCGTGGCCGGGGCCTCGGGCCAAACCATCGATTCGTTTTACAACTGTGCGTACACCTTTGCAGATCTTGGCGCGCCGCTTTCGGTGCCTGGTCCCCTCGGCGGACTGGTCATCAAGGCCGACGAACCGAACGTGCTGCTCATCGGCGGAAGCGCGAATCAGACTGTCGCGGCGATTTACGCGGTGCCTCTGGTCCGCAATGCCGAGAACCAGATCACGGGCTTCGCAGGTCAAGTACAGTTGTTCGCCTCGGCACCGAATATCGATGGCGGCCTCTTCTACGGCCCGGATGATGTGCTCTTCTTCACGCGCTACAACATCAACCACATCGGGCAGTTCAAGCCCGGTTCGATCTCGCCCGACAAGGACACCGCCCTGACGCCGCTCGGCTTCAGCGCGTCCGTCGGTGCATCGGTCATTGTGCCCGCCGGCTTCCCGGGTGAGGGCAGGCTCAAGGTATTCCCGTTCAACTCCTCGATTTGGCACGATGCCACCCTCACGCCCGATGGCAACGGCACCTTCGACATCTCGGCACCGACGAACGCGATTCAGTTGCAAGGCGGACCCGAGGGCATCGTCTATGTCGAAGCCGGCGCCTCGCTCTTTCAGGTGCCGAGCGTGCTGATCAGTGAGTTCAGCGGCGGTTCCATCGCCGCGTATGAAGTCGATGCCAACGGCGACCCGATCCCGACGACGCGTCGCGTCTTCATGACTGGGCTGGGCGGAGCCGAGGGCGGCACACGCGATCCCTTGACCGGCGACTTCCTGTTCTCGACCTTCGGCGGCGGAAACCGGGTGATCGTCGTGCGCGGGTTTACGCCCGATTGCGATTCGATCGCGAACTTCAACTTCGACTGTGCCGTG
>Ga0172363_10003846_pt1 | contig 12164 bp, 6 predicted proteins | sample LakKivs2_kivu2a2_FD_114541 | JGI IMG/M metagenome (GOLD analysis project Ga0172363, IMG submission 114541) | Sediment microbial communities from Lake Kivu, Rwanda - Sediment s2_kivu2a2 | ecosystem: Environmental > Aquatic > Freshwater > Lake > Sediment | place: Rwanda: Western Province, Lake... | reverse complement strand
AACGAGATGAGGATGGATGGTTGGTAGGAAAGGTGGTTGAACTTCCGGGTTGCCACACCCAAGCTCGGAAAACCGATGAGTTGATGGAAAGAATCCAGGAAGCCATTGCTGCCTATCTCGATGTCAAATCCATTCCCGATGAAAAGATAGAATTTGTAGGAATTCATAACTTAGGTGACAGGCACGTTTAGCTTATAGCTTCAATGGAACCCCTAGGTTTGTTTCACCGATGATGATTAAACCACCTTTGATACTTTTCTGGTAAGTCATGGGATAATTTCATAATTGAGCGTCAGGTATGAATAACTTAATAACTTAGGTGACAGGCACCATAACTTTATTTATCTTTTGAAAGTGGATATGCTAATCCACCGGAATATGGATTAGCATAAAGTTTTTTTTCTACTACATCCCAATAATATTGTTTTAGACCGTTCCAAAGCCTATTTCTTAATATGTCATCTATGCTTTCTATTTGAATTGCGTTTCTTACTGACTTAAGGCCCATTCGCTGAGAGAAAGACTTTTTCAACCCACACCCTCCTAAGTTGGAAAGTTAAACCATTAATCACACAGGATACTCCTTCGAATATGTTATTTTAGCAATATTTCACTATTTGGTTTTTCCCTCTCACTCTCGGATTTTTCTCAATACCGCCAGGGTTTCCTCAACCTCCCGGCTTTTTGCTTCAATGAAAGAGAGGATCTTCTCCGGGGTTCGCTTGTCGATCTCGTGTTTACGATTGGGATTGACGGCTTTCAAGCCAAAATTGCGGGCTTCGATTTCCTCATAATGACTGAAGTGCCAGGCACTTGTGTTTTTAATATCCATCCCCAGCTTATCTTCTTTAATGATGCCATCTATTCCCTTGTCCCTGGGTTTTACCAGTACTTTGTCCGCTTTCTAGGATGGCAAATAAATGACATCTAATTCTATTTACCATTAGTTCTTTTAGGAAAGATTTTTAAAGTCTTCAGTTTCTCAATAACCGGCATCATTGCAGATTCAGGATCCGAATAAAATGCTGTCCCCCATATCCGGCAAAATTTCCATCCAAGACGTTCCAGTTGTCTCTGCCGGACAATATCGTCCCACCATGTCTCAGGTGTATGGTAGCTCGCCCCATCACATTCGATTGCTAAGCGATTCTTCCCGTCTTCGACGACAAGGTCGATCCTCTTATGGCCGACCTTAAACTGGGAAATAACTGAATAATCCCGGCTGGTGAGCCATTCATAGACTCTCTGTTCAAAAGGCGAGTCAAAATTATCTTCCAAAAAGGCGGGTTCTATTTTAATCGAAAATGGAAGGTATCCATAGGTGAAGTAATGAAGGAGATTGTATCTCATATCCTCAGCGTTGTTCAGGTCAATGCCTAACTGGACTGAATGGAAAAGAATAATTTTATCTCTCGCCCGGCTCACCGCTACGTTGAACCTCTGTATAAATCTTTCAGAGGTTAAGGGAACAAATTTCTTTTCGTCATTTCCACCTACAACCATCGACATGAGAATAATGTCACGCTCGTCCCCTTGGAAGGCATAAGGGTTTCCGACACGGAAATTAATCGCATCCAGTTTTTCAGGTGCAACATAATTATCTATGAGGTTCTGTATATAATTCACTTGACCTTGTTCTTCGCTCCCAGTTAAAATGATGACCCCAATTGATTTTCCTTGATATATCGGGTCTTTCACCATGATGGCGATCCTCTCGCATATTTTTTCTGCCTCAGGTTTATTGATATTTTTTCCCAGCCGATATCCTTCTGGTATATATATCGCTTCGAGTGCGGGGTATAATCTCTCCGATAGGGACGGGCTCCGAAGAGGCACCAAGCCACCCTGGTTTTTATAGCAAAGCTGATTACAAAATTCAATTATTTCAGGGACACATCGGAAATGCTCTTTCAGCATCAAAACGTTTTGATTGCCTGACCGTAATTTTCCCAAATCGTATAGGCTTGTCCGAAGATCAAGGAATTTTCTACAAGGAATATCAGTTAGGTATTGTTTATTTAATGATTCGATAATATTCTGATTTACACCTACGTCTTCTGGGCTAATTTGTTTATCATCCCCGACAATTATCGCTTTTTTCCCTCTAACCAGTGCTAATAGCGCTCTGATGTCGCACTGACTGGCTTCGTCCACGATGACGACATCAAAATATCCAGGGATGGATGGGATAGTCTCTGAAACCCGATAAAGGGGCATGACCCAAACCGGCACGGCGTCTTTGGCTTTTTCCATTTGTTCCCGCACTAACTGCGCTTTTTTCCAGGCATTTTTCCCTATTCGCGTTCTACCCAGCTTTCTTACCGCGAGGGCCCAACCATTGAGTGCTTGGAGGTGGTATGAGGATATATTTTTCTTCAAGTTTAACTTGGCTTTTATCAAAACCAATTGTTTTTTTAATTTAGATAGATCTTCAGTATAATATTCCTGGCTTTTTTCCAAGCTTTGTATCTTCTTTGTTTTATTTTGTATATCTTCAAGTAATTTTCGAAGGGCGCTATGTTCCCAGGAGGTTCTCCATTGAGGGGGGCACACCTCGTCATCAGAAAAGGCTTTATTTAACCACATTTGTACCCAATGGGGAGCCAATTTTTTTAACTTTTCAACGCCCTCTATAAACCTCTTGTAATCTTCGGATAAGTTCCGGTAAAAAAGAAGCCGCTGGTACAGTAATTCCCACGAAGTAATTGTTCGGTCTGGATTGGATTGATAATCAGTGAGACAAAGGACTAAGTCCCGGGCTATCTGGTGAATTTTGGGAGAAACAATAATAGATCGTAAATAGTTAAGCTGATCCTCTTGGATCGATTTCGCTTTCGAAAAAGTTGAATAGTCAGTTAAAATTTGTATTCTTCCCAAAATACTTTCAGGTTCCGTGTAGATTAAGTCACAATTAAAAATATTTTGATAGGGTTTTAGCATCTCGGCGATATTTTCACAGAGATAGGTATATCTGAGTGGTATTCCAGCTTTTGATATAGTGCTCTCAGCCTTCTTTACGAAACTTTGGACATCAAACCGTTCCTCTTGGATTATTGGAGCTCCAATCTGATTAGCGATTGCGCTCCACTTGCCCTGGAAGTCCTCACACAAAAGGAGATACTCGAGATAAGAGAGGGCTGCCTCCCATTCGTCAAGGGTTCTTGCTTCGCGTCCCAATATCGAAACCAATGTGATGGTTTTTTTATCATTATTTTTGAAAATTCCAAAGGGGTTCTTACCAGATTTTAGTCGTTTAGTTATTTTCTCTATAGAACATTTTAAATCTTCAAGATCTATTGCAGGTTCGTTTTTTAATTTGGGGTCAAAGATGAAAAATCCTTTATATTTATCAGTGATCTGACCCTGAATATTTTTGAGTTCGGAGAAAGTATAGGACAAAACTATTGACTCAGGGCTGGTGGACTTGCATAGCTCGGTTATCTTTTTTTGCCAGGGCTCAGTGATCTGTTTTGACAAAAAGATCAATTGATTAAGTTTTTCCCGGACATCCTTTAGAAATTCGATGGATAAGCTCTCGAGAGTCGCTAAATCATCTTTCGATAATGTATCAGATAATTTTGTTGTGATTGATTCCAACTTTTGGAGGTCCCTAATTAATGAAGAAAATTCATCCGGATGAAGAAGGCGGTCAGGGTCAGGGAGATCATGCCCTAAGTCTTCAAGGAAGTTGATCAATTTATTACGGAGGTGTTTGAGTTCATCGACTGTTTTGTCATCAAGGGGAATTATGACTGTAACGCTTTTTTCGATTTCTCCATCTGGAAGTAAATCTTCTTCTATCACATATGGTGGCCGGTCTTTGAACCAAGCATGATTTTTTTCCTCCCCCTTCAACATGAGAGCCAGATCGGATGGGAGATATTTTTGGTTATTAAAGACTATTTTCGTAAATTGCTCTCTACTCAGTAGCTTAATTTCGTTTTGGACGCTTGAAAGATCCCGCCTGATATTATCGAACTTCTGGTTTAGCTGCTCCAGTTCTCCTTGGTATTCGAATTCCGAGTGTTGAGTAACTCCTTCACAAATAAAGTTAACAGCGGTTTCCAGTTTATCTCGGCTTTCTTTTGTGGTGCCAACCAAATTCATGCAGAGCGGTTTTAATTCATCAGGAATCAACCGGGAAAGCACCGATAACGGCTGATCCTTTTTGGTGGTTACGATGACTTTTTTGCCTTGAGCCATAAAATGGCAGATGAGGTTTGCTATAGTGTGGCTTTTACCCGTTCCTGGAGGTCCCTGAACAACAATAACGGTATTCCTATTATACCGGTCAAGGATAAGCACCTGTTCCTGGTTGGATGGCAGAGGGAAAAGAACTTCATCATCGGTAACAATGCTCCATTCATCATAATTCGGGAGACCATTCTCGATGGACGACTCAGCGCTGGCGTCTTCCACGATATTTTTTATAACTTGCCAGGAATTGCTTCCTACGGCTCCCTTATTAAATAATGAAACGAAGTTGTCGGCATCCTGGATAACAATGTCTTGTCTTCGCTTCCTGAGAAAGAGAACCCAGGTATCAACAATTTTCAATTTATCGGAAGGGAAGTAATTTGAGGTGGAGGGATCCATTGGTTCTACTGCGCTCACAGGGCTTAAGCTGCCAGCCACCTCTTTAAGGTAGTCGAGGTATGAGTCTGGTTGGGCGGGGTTAAATTCAACCTCTTCAAAAGATGTTTTAAGCTTTTTAAAGTCTACTGTAAATTGTAGTCCATCTAAAGAGCTAATATCTACCGATGGTTCTGAGTCCTCTTCGGGCAACACTTTTATGATGCCTTCCACTGGGGAATATTCGACCGACATCTTTTGAGTTACAACCGGGTAGCGAATGGCGACGTCTTGGAGCTTCCAAAGGAGTAGCCCTTGTCCCCAAACCAGCTCAAACTCTTCATCATTTTTCAGGCGAGTATGAAGATGAAAGAAACGAGTAAATATTTTTTGTATGTCGTCCCTTTTTTTCGTTTCTTCCGCCCATAAAGTCCACTTCTCAATGTATTGGTTAAAAAAATGTTCTTGATTTGAATAATCTGCCAGTGTTTCAACGTTTGTTTCAAAATTATTCGTAACCCGAAGTGTTGGTTGGATATCAGGGTTTTCAGAGAAACCTACCAAATCTCTAATAATTTCAGGAGGATTAGGCGGCGGTTGCTTATCAATTTTTTTAATTGTTATCCAAGGGAAACTCTTGTCTTCAGAGTCGAAGAAAATAATATTATTGTGGGAGGGAAAATCCTGTGGGAACATAAGGAATTCATCTCGGTAATCAAGCACGTCCCGAATTGGCTTTGAACCAATTTTTACTATTTCCCGTATGTACTCAAAAAGGGAAGTTGCTCTTTTAATTGCTTTTTCCTCATTCATGATTATTATTTGCTTATATAATTTATTTTAAATAAAATAAATTTGGTAGGAAGATAAATCACATTATTATTTTACAATTTATATTTGCCTTACGTAAGTTATCAATGTAAACAAATAAATAGTTTAATAAGTGAAAATACAAGATTTAATTATCTAAAAGTAATGTTAAATAGCCTATCAACTTGGAGTTGATTATTTTTTATAGCCTCCAATGTCTTAATAACTGAGTGCATGGCACCTGTGTTTTTATGATCCCTAACCTTTAAAATATTGACGTACTCTTATTCGAGATCTTTTCAAATTACTTTTTCGCAAAATTTAAATAACTCAACTTAGGTGCCATGCACCTGTCAATCCCATGAATCCCTCGTGAATTACACCGGCCATCAGCTTTCGGCGTTTTTCGAGAAAATCGAAATAATCCATCTCATACCATCTCTCCGGCAGTGCATGCCAGTGGTACATACGCTGCAATTCCTCGGAGGAAAATCGTGCCTCAAGCTCCGGCACATAGGTTGAAGGAGGACGGTTGGAAATTTCCACATTATCGCTCCATTCCACCAGGGCATAGTTAATTACCTGATTGATGTCGCGTAGGTCCTCAATCCCTAACTTCCTCAAATACTCTCTAGGGAAGAGGGGGTGACGCTCCAGAGCCGATTTTTTCGCTCTTAGCGCCGGATCCAGGAGTTCTGCCACCTTCATTTTCGAAAAAAGTACCTGTGCATCAAGGAGGCACAAGCTAGAAAAGTAGGCAAAAATCCCAGGGTTGTTGGCTGATGCAGCTATCAATTTATTGGGAAGGGTGACTTCCCAATAATCCCCCGTCAGGGCGGTATTAATTTCCCTATCCAGGGTCGACACGAGCTCATCAGTCGCTTTGATATTGCGCAGCAAAGCAAGGTCTTGCTCCATGTGCGATTCCGGCGAGTCCGTGTACCTCCCCGTGAGAGCAACCATGAAAAACCAGCGGGCTATTACATCTCGCAGGTTATGGAGGGGTACACCAAAGTCACGCTTGCCCACAAGCCACATGGCATAAGTATAGAGAATTGCGTTCTGTGAAGATATATACGCACTACTACGGTATCCAGCTCGTATAAGGGCTTTGAAAAACTCATGCCAATTTTGCAGATCAAGCACGCATACTTGCGCTTCACGGAGAATTACAAATTGCCGATCCCGCTGTTCCTCAGAGAATTCTCTGGTTTCCAGGTTCTTACCGCGCAATAGAGAATACAAATGCTCCAGCTGAGCGCGGCGGAATCCCAGGGCAACGCTCACCCGCAGCAGTTGATCTGGATCAGGCTGGATGAAATAGTTATACGGCGAGGGATGGTGGTCTTCAGGTGGTTGTTTTGCACGCCGGCTGAACTCCTCAAGCTCAGCCCTTCCCTCATCCCAGAACACCGACATGAGCGTTAAGATAAAATCGGCCTGGTTGAGCGGTGTGCCTTTGCTGTTGATGCGGACAAAGACTTCTGCGACCTCTTCTTCGGGAATATTTGTAGAGAGTTCAAGGACAGTGAGCGGATAGTTTTGGAGATCGTAAAGTCGATCAATGGCTTCGTTGATCTCATCTTCTTCCCGATCAGTCACTGGGCGCCTCTGGCGCAGGTGTTCCACGAATGACTTTACAAATCTACTGCGGTTGGAGTTACTCTTCCAGAGCTCACTGATGTCTGGAATCCACTCCGGATCGCGGCGGATTGCACTGTCAGCAACGGCAAACTTCCGCTCCAGAGGATGGAAAGCGATGTAGATGCGTCGTTTGCGATAGTCTTTGTCCACGATCGGGGAACCCTTTAATACTGCATAAAGAGAAGTGAGGCGCTGCTGGCCATCCACAATTAAGAGGCGGGGTGCCTTTTGTTTATGGTCTGTGCCAATAACACGGTGTTCTCCAGGCAGTCCGTTTTCCCAAAATAATAGATAGCCTATAGGATAGCCACGATACATGGAATCGAACAAGTCGCGCACTTTAGTGTTAGGCCAGACAAAAGGACGCTGGATATCCGGTAGGCCAATCTCCCCGAGATCAATATCTTCAATCAGTTTACTGAGAGAGTAATCCACTTTCCGAAAGAGTACTTTTGACATTACCTTTCCCCCTCCATCATTAGTCGTATAAACAACGGGTCCAATGACGCCACATCTGGTGTGGGGCTATCGCCGTTCATGAGTAATAAATTAGGTGACAGGCACCAAGATCAAGTCTCAACTTTACCAAGTTTTATTGGTTTAACAAAAGGTACATTTTCCCTCTCCAAAGTTAACCACCCTTATTACTTTGCTTATAAACTAAACATCCTATTTATATGGCTTTCCCATTCACCCTCGGGGATGAGCTGGAATTCAACCCGTTTATTGGAGAACTCCTGTTCGAGATCATCCCAGCTTCTTTCTTCGCCCAACTGATTACAGAGCTCGAAGATATTCTCCTTATAGGTGGTATCCAGGCTCCCCAATAAATGCTCCCCCTTGGTTTCGATGACAAAAATATTTTTATAGTCTTCAGGGTTTTGATCGTCTTTTCTGGAGACGATAAAGTCGGGATAGACTTTGTTCTTTTTCCAGCCCTGGAGGTAATAATCCTGGCCGGAGAGGTTGCGAAACCACCAGAGCAGCTTTTCTTGTTTATCAAGATAGAGAGCCACCCTTTTTTCATACTCATTAAATTCTTCTTCCGGGTTAAACTCAAGAAGACTTTTCTGGATGGGAGTATGATCATGATGAACCAATGCTTTAGAGTTTTTTCGGATATTGATGGTGGAGAAAAGAGAGTAGCGCCCTTCCGGAGAGGAAAGGAGAAAGAAACAAATCTTTTTATGATCGATCAAATCTTTAAAGACTGCTTCGGCTAAACGATCTCGTTCATTTTCCAGATGACGTTTTGACTCTTGAATGATGAACAAAAAATTATTATCGACAACGCTTTTTTGATGACGGGCGAGGAAACCATTGATGATTTTTTTAGAAAGATCGTAAGCCAACCAGGGATTTTTGACGATATCCAATAGTTGACGAGTGAAAAAGACTGGATCAACTTCCAAATGACCTTTCCTGGATTGAGAAATCATCGCTTTGATAAGCTCTTCCGGTTGCGGGGAAAGTTTAATGGTTATATATTTATCTCTCACAGTGCCCGACGCCAGGCAACTCTCAAATAAGGGATCAAGATCCACCGAATCCCAGGAAATACGCCTCTCGATATCCATTTCATAATTGATTTCGCGCCAATGGTTCTCTTCCTGGATGATGAATCTGGGGAGGTAGATTTTCCCCTCGAATTTTCGTAGCCGATCCCGATAATGATATTGAATGGTGCCTTCCTCGACTTCGCCACTCTCGGTTTCGATTGTCATCCGCCCGCTCAGGTCTCCTAAGCCCTCTTCCTCAAACCCCCGCTTGATCTGCTGCAAGAGGTCCTCAGCTCGAGGGCGAAAACAAAAAACATAGCTTTCATCCAGATCTTTGATTTTGGTTTTTCTTGCTCGAGGCTGACGGAGAATCCGCCCAACCAGCTGGGTCATACTTAACCGGGATTCGGGATTGGTGAGCACGGTAAGGGTGTAAGCAAAGGGACAATCCCACCCTTCCTGGAGGGCCTGCTTGGTAATAATGTAACGGATGGGACAATCCTCCACCAATAAGTCTACCCCTTCGATATCATCCTTGGAGCTGCTTTTAATGGCGATTTGATCCTCAGGCACCCCGCATCGTCCAGAGAGAAATTCTTTGACATCGTCAGCATGGATAAATATCCCCTTTCTCTGCTCTTTTCCGGTTCGCTCCACCTGGATCAGCGCTATGGGGCGAATATATTCTCCTGTGTTGGCCTGGTATTCTTTGGCCTTTTCCTCTAAAAAATTCCTTTTTTCCAGGGTGAATAAAACGATATTCCTCCAATCAGTAGTGGCCTTGTTGATCACGTGGAGATCCAGTTTGATCATCTCTTCTCGATTGAGCTGTTGGCCGGAAATATTCAACAGGATGTTTTCACCCTGGGGAGGTGTTGCCGACAGGGCAACGATGATGCAAGGATTGAATCCTCGCAGGGTTTCCTGGGCGATAGGGCTATACGCTTTGTGACCTTCGTCGAGAATGATGATCGGTTGTAATATCTTCAAAGTATTCCCCAACGAGGTTTTGGGAATTCGGCCGAACAACCCATAATTTTCTGGAAAGCAATCGAGGTTTGTTATAATTTTAAGCAAATTGTGATTGGCTTGAAAATCATCTTCAGGAGGAAAGAAGTCGCTAAAACCCCCATTATCTCTAAACACCTTCAAGACTTCCCGATCCATGCGGTTGGCGGAGGGGAGCATAAGCATAAGAATTACCAGGTTTTCGGTGACATCCTGGGGAGTAAAACGCTCGGTTTTCTCTAAAACCATGGTTCTTCCCCCGCTGGCGATATCGAGTACTTGACGATAGGGGTCGTTCCGGTCCCTGAGGTGGTTGAGAGTTTGACGATAAATCTGGTTAGTGGGAACGATCCACAAAACCACTCCGGTTTGTTTTTCAAGATAAATCCGATTGATGATATCAATCACATGGCAGGCGAGGAGAGTTTTCCCTCCTCCGGTGGGAATTTTTAGATAGAAATTGGGGAGATCCTGATTCAATCCGTTTTTTTTCGACTTATAGGGACCTGGGTTGACCTTTTTCCAGGCTGCTTGAGAAAAATCGAAATAGTCTTCAAACACCGAGTCAATGCTGGCATTCCTTCGTTCGGCTTCAGCTTTCGCTTTCTTCAGCCATTCAATGTAGTCTTTGACTTTGGTGAGAACTTCTTTTTGGTATTCTTTTAATTCCACTGGTAAGAGGTCTCCATGCTTTATATTTTTTAGCCCTTCATTTTAAAGATTTCAAATGGAAGCTGACAGAATTCAATGCTGTAGGAAAGAAGGTGATCGGAATCGAGGTATTTTGTCGGTGCAAACACCAATCTTTTTTTGCCATTCAAGGGGCCCAGGGCTTGGGCTCGTTCCAGGGTGAGAGCGGTCGATTTTAAATAATCCAGATCAGGTTGATAGAATAAATATAGTTCAAATTCATCTGTTTCTCCGATAAAAAAGCGTTTTTCATCGACTACTGAGGGATCAAACTCCTCCCCAGTGGCGGTGTAGAAGATATATCGAGCGAGTTCGTGATAAGAAGGAAGGGAATCACCCTCCAAGATACTTTCCAGCTCAATCGGCTTTCCCAATTCAAAATAGCTGAAGGTTCCGCCCAAGCCATTCTTGAGTTTTTCATCGCTGGCTTCTGGGGCTCCTTTTATCACACGCCTCACCCGCTCAGCGGTGATCTCATCTGCATAATCTTCACATTCTACTAATATAAAACGACGATTCCCCCCATCTTCTTGGTTCAGAGCAAGAACCGCATGTGCTGTTGTACCTGAGCCCGCAAAGGAATCGAGGATGATAGAGTCTTTGTCGGAGGCTATTCTTAATAAATTTACTATTAAACGAGTTGGTTTGGGAAATTCGAATAAATTTTTCTTTTGTAAAATACAATTTAACTCTTTTGTTCCCTCTGTAATCGTTCCTCTTTCATTCCCCGGCCACCATGTGTTATCTACCTCGCCGAAAAACTTCTTTTCTTCATAAAAAACTTTTAATTGCGGCCTGGCTTCTCTGTTAACTCCAAATACAATTCTATTATCATCCAATAATCGTTGATATTCTTCTGGTTCTATTCTCCAATGTCTTCCTTCAGGAGGCAAAAACTCTTCATTTGTATTAGGATTTTCTATTATGTAGGTCAAGTTTGGCCTAATGTTAGGAGCATCAAATGGATCCGCTTTCCAAACGCCACGAGGATCATTATCTGGATTTGAGTATCTTGATTTATCTAATGGAAGTGGATAATAGACAAAACCTGGAATGTTAAACCACTTTTCATAATTAGAGGGTTTCAGTCGTCTTTCGATTTGCCTTCTATACTTAGCATAAGCAATCAAATATTCATGATTGATGCTTATATCAGTATCATTCTGTTTTGAGGTTCTTGATTGCCAAGCAAAAACATTGACAAAATTCTCCTCTCCAAATATCTCATCCATCACCATCCGCAGATGATGCACTTCGTTATCATCTATGCTGATAAATATTACCCCATCCTCTCGTAGCAGTTCTCTCAATAACTTTAACCTGGGCATCATCATACAGAGCCATTTGTCATGCCGGGTGAGGTCCTCCCGATCAACCACCTTCCCCAACCATTCCTGGATCATCGGGCTGGAGACGTTGTCGTTATACGCCCAATTTTCATTCCCGGTGTTATAGGGAGGATCAATGTAAATACATTTAACCTTGCCGGCATAGGACGGGAGCAGCGCTTTGAGAGCGATGAGGTTGTCTCCATGGATAATCAGATTATCATGAAGGCTTATTTTATCGGTGAGACTTTTTTCTTTTTGCGGGACAAACTCATGGTACTTTACCATGTGATGATAATTCTGGACAAAGGTTTTTCCCTTGAACTGGAGTGATGGCATGAAACCCCCTCCAAAAACCACTTGATATTTTTTTCATTGTACATCACTTTGACTATTTTTTCTATTTTTCAACAAACCCTTCTCACCATCACCCCTAATATGTTCCCCCTACTTTCACCTCAGCCATCACCACCCCCAGGACGTTCTCCCTTGTTCCCTTCGCCAAGCCTTTCTCGGCATGAGAAAAGTAGATTTGTCCTTCAAGTTCGAAATAGCGCTCCAGGGAGAGCGCTTTCTGCTCGGGGAGCTCGACGATCACCGTATCCTCGTTTTT
>Ga0172363_10003844_pt1 | contig 12165 bp, 14 predicted proteins | sample LakKivs2_kivu2a2_FD_114541 | JGI IMG/M metagenome (GOLD analysis project Ga0172363, IMG submission 114541) | Sediment microbial communities from Lake Kivu, Rwanda - Sediment s2_kivu2a2 | ecosystem: Environmental > Aquatic > Freshwater > Lake > Sediment | place: Rwanda: Western Province, Lake... | reverse complement strand
TTTTCTTACTCTTCTTAAATTTCTTATATTTCTTTTTCACTACAGGTTTTTTATCTTTTGTTTTCTTAAATGAAGAAAGGGTTGCTGATTTTTTCTTACTCTTCTTAAATTTCTTATATTTCTTTTTCACTACAGGTTTTTTATCTTTTGTTTTCTTAAATGAAGAAAGGGTTATTGAATTTGCCTTCGCCTGCTTTATTTCCTTTTCTGACGGGAGTTTTTCATAAAGTTCTCTCAATATTTCAACAGCATCTCCCCATAAATCTTTGCTGCCGAGAAGGGAAAGAATATAAACTTTTTCATCCTTTTCAAAGGCGCCTACATAACAATATTTTGATGCCCTCGTAAAACCAGTCTTCCCACCAATTGCTGGTTCAAAACAAAAGAGAAATCTGTTGTGGTTCTTATACGTCACACTTTTTTTGTTATTCTGAAATAAAAAGTACTTCATCGTCACTATCTCTTTAAACCTGTCATTTGATAAGGCATATTTAAACATCAATGCAAGGTCATAACAGGTTGTATGTTGTCCGTCAACAAAAAGACCTGATGCATTTTTAAACTGTGTGTTTCTCGCACCAATCTCTTTTGCCTTTTCGTTCATCATTTGTGCAAAATTTTCCTCAGTTCCCCCAATATAAGAAGCAAGTGTATATGCAGCATCATTCGCTGATTCAATCATTGCCCCCTTTATCAAATCAATAGATGTGTATTTCTTTCCAGGGATAAGATAGAGTTTTGATCGTGGGAATTTAATCACCTTCCTGTTTGGCACTATCATCTCGTCCCCGTTAAGATTTTCAATAGCCACAATTGTTGTCATAACCTTTGTAGTACTGGCAGGCGGTAATTTTAAGTGATAATCTTTCCCGGATATTATATCAAAAGAGTCTGCTTCCACAAGTAAATATGAGGCTGCTGTGATATTCTCATCTGCTGCGACGTAAAGTGGAAAGATCAAGGCAATAATTAAAATAAATCTTACCATTGAGCCTTTATATACCATTTAACCTCACTTTACAACAACTATAAAATACATCCCTCACCAGTCTACCTGCCTTTCATTCCAACATCTCTATCCCAAATCTACTTTCTCGCTTTCTTAAGAATGCGAGAATTATCCTCCGTGCTTGAGTAACGTTTCTTTACCATCTCGTATATGAATTTATTATATTCCAGACCAGCATCTCTTTTTAAAACATAATACACATAGCCTCCCCATCTTCTACTACTAACCATATTAGCATGCTCGAGTATCTTCATACTCCTTGCGACTGTTTTATACGGGAGCTTGAGTGTATCTGCGAAAGCTCCAATCTCTTTTTCCTTGCCATCCAGCAGTAAGTTTATCATGCGAACTCTATTCTCATTAGCTAATGCTTTAAATATCTTAATAAGAAAATCCATATCTATTATAATAGTATTCTCACTTTCCTAAGAAAGCAAGAATAAATTGTTATAAAATATTTCGCGTATATACCACGAAATTAACAAAAACTATTTGTAATACTTATAGTCAGGAAGAAATATGGTGAATTGCATAAAAAATTATTCTCACTTTCGTATGAAAGTGAGAATAATACATAAAAAATATATGGTCTATTTGCTTAAAGGTTGAAACAAAAAGAAAATTGAAATTGAGAGAGAGTATTCACTGACTGACATAGATAATCACTTCTTCGTATTAGCAGAAAGATATGCGTCAATGAATCTGTTCACCAGGCTTCCCAAACTATCCCGTATGGTATTCAATGTTCCTATATTTGCTATCCCTGTCATGCTTATTGACCATGTACTCGCCAATGTTTTAACTTTCGGATTTGCTTCCATATACACAATCTGTTTTAACTCAACCTTAATATCATATGCATACCAGTATTTTTCATACTCATGGGTATTGATATTCACGTAGAGCACAGGCCTACCCAGTGTTTTGAGCCAATTCTCCTGAGTCAGAATTGTAATACCTGATTTCTGTAGCTTCTGCTCAACGTCTCTCTTTAACTGCTCCTGGGCAAGTCCAAATTTTCGTGCATACTTCTGCATATTGGGTTGCAAATCTTCCACCATTACATTGACTCCTTGAAGGCCTGTCATGGTTTGTCTGGTCAACTCTGAATCGATTGCGAACAAAGATGAGCTGATTATTGTGAGTAAAAAAAGCGTAACCAAAAAAAACATCTTATATATGTTTTTCATCATCTCTTAATCTCCTCAATATCGTATTTACAATGATTCTCACTTTCCTAAGAAAGCGAGAATTTAACATGGGAATGATCAAACAGATTTCTAATGCGTCACAACAGACAGGGCATCCACCAACGCTTTATATACTACCTCAATCTCCTCTTTTTTCATATTCGCATGGAATGGGAGGGCTATAATTGATTCTCCTGCCGCCTCGGCTTCGGGGAAATCTCCCGGTTTAAAACCAAACTGCTTACGGTAGAACTGCTGAAGATGGATAGGTGTAAAATATGGCCGTGTTGGAACACCCAGTCCAGTCAGGAGGGTAATTAATCGGTTCCGGTTAATCTTGGGAGACAAACGTACCACATACACAAACCAGCTCATGCGCGTTGTTGTCGGGGCAATGGTGAGAGGGGTAACGTCTTCGAGAGAAGACAATATTTTATTGTATTCCCGGGCAACGGCCTCTCGTTTGCGCAGCAACTCGTTGAGCCGCCTTATCTGAACCACCCCAACTGCAGCGTTCAACTCTGACATGCGGTAATTATATCCAAGACGAGAATGATTGAGCCAGCTGTCAAACTGGTCCCGGCCTTGATTACGCAGGCTACGGAATAGATTTGCCCAGGCCTCGTCATTGGTAACCAATGCAGCTCCTTCACCAGTAGTCATCTGTTTATTTGGATAGAAAGCAAAAGTACCCGCCTTTCCTAACGCGCCCACACGGCGGCCTTTGTACTCCGCATCAATCGCTTCACACGCATCTTCAATGACAAGAAGGTTATATCTATCTGCAATCTCTAAAATCGGGTCCATGTCCGCCGGTTGACCAAAAATGTGTACCGCAATGATTGCCCGAGTACGTTCCGTAATTGCAGCCTCAATCTTTTCCGGAGCAATATTGAGGGCTACAGGGTCAATGTCTACAAATACAGGTTTCGCTCGCTCATAAAGGATACAATTTGCAGAAGCTACAAAACTGAATGGCGAAGTGATTACCTCATCACCCGGGCGAATATCAGCAGCAACCATACACAGATGCAAAGCGGCAGTACCATTAATGACCGCCACAGCATGTGCCGCTTTCGCTTCTGCCGCAACCAACTTCTCAAATACCAGAGTCTGCGAGCCAATACTCAGATTGCGAGACTGCATAACCCGCACCACGGTCTGAATTTCTTCGGCGGTTATATCCGGCATTGCCATTGGAAGTTTCAAAGATGACGAGGAAAGACTCACCGTATCCCCCATCCGGCCCATAAAACTACTCAAAAAAGGGACGGTCATAAAGGAAATAGGGATGCCCTGACAGATATTCTTGATATTCTGGATCGTCTGTTCAGGTGCACTGGGAATGGCTATGATGACCTCTTCTGCTTTCTGTTCTCTTACCACCTCAGCTAACCGTATCAAGGGGCCAAAGACGTGCAGGTTTTGTGTCTTCATACCAATCTTCTTGGGGTCGTCATCTAAAAATGCAACCGGCTCCAACCCCAACTGCGGATTGGTTAATAGTTCCCTTGCCATATTGATACCGGTATAACCAGCACCGACGATGAGAGCACGTCGGCTTGGGTCTATACCTGCCTTTTTCCAATTTATGTCACCAGGATAGCGTTCCATTGCCTTCAAGATGACCCTGAGACCGCCCAGGAAAAACAGACTGATCAGTCCTTCCAATATGAGTAAGGAACGGGGAAATGCGCTCATCCACAACGGATAAAGCACAAACAATGTAACTACTGAAAGAATGATCGAGCCAATAAATATTGAAACAGCCAATGCGATGAAATCTTTCGTGGCAGCATATCTCCATATGCGCCTGTATATTCCTGCGAAATAAAACACTATTGGCCGGATAAGCATGGCGAAGATAATAAAGGGCCATATTAACCTTAAATAGTGGCTGAATAGTAAGCGGCCAGGATACACAATCTCCAGTCTCAGCATCATAGCAAAGACAATAGAAGCGAACGTTAAGAGCGCATCGGCCAGTAGCATATACCAATAACGGGTCATCAGGGTTTATCGATTCCTTTCAATCCACAAAAGATACATTCTGCAATCCGGATAGTATTTTGTAAATTGTTTAATTTTCCTCATAATGCTTCACATATTTTTTCAGCAATGCCTTCACCTTACTCTCGTTGCCGGTTGAAGATTCAGCGAGTAATAATTCAAATTCCCTTAAAATATTATCAATTTCAATTGTGGAGTATTTTTCGTCTTTCCGTGCAATGTATACCCTCTCGTGTTTGCTTGCCACTGTTCCCTCTTCTGCAGTAAGAATCTCCTCAAAAAGCTTCTCTCCGGGCCTCAATCCTATGAAATCAATATCGATATCCTTATACGGCTCCAGACCGTGAATCCTTATCAATTCCTCAGCCATCTCTACTATCCTTAATGGCTCGCCCATATCAAGAACAAATACCTCTCCGCCATCACCCATATAAGAAGCCTGGAGGACAAGAGACACAGCCTCAGGTATAGTCATAAAATATCTCTTCATCTCCTCATGGGTCACAGTGAGGGGTCCACCATATTTCAGTTGTTCCATAAACAGAGGTAAAACACTCCCACGACTGCCAAGAACATTTCCGAAACGAACTGAAACGAATCGGGTTGAAGAGTTGAAGGGTTTAAGAGTTGAAGGGTTGCTTGCGCCCTCTGCCCTCTGCTCTCCGCTACCATTAAAGGCCTTGCAGATGTATTCTGCCATCCTTTTGGTGGCGCCCATCACGCTGGTTGGTTTGACTGCTTTGTCGGTAGAAATCATCACAAATTTCTCAACACTATAACGTGCCGAAATCTGTGAAAGAATATATGTTCCAAACATATTCACCTTTACTGCTTCTTTCGGATTATACTCCATCATTGGCACATGTTTATACGCAGCAGCGTGAAACACTATAGAGGGGTGAAAGGTTTCAAAAACCTCGCTCACTCTGCCCTCATCCCTCACATCACCAATTACAAAGTGTACGTTTTTAAATAACTGTGGATATATCCTCTTTATTTTCAAATGCATATTATGGAGGTCGGTATCATCTATATCAAAAAGGACAAGCTTCTCTGGCTGAAATGCACTGACCTGTATTGCCAATTCAGAACCTATGGATCCCCCGGCACCGGTAATGAGCACAACCTTGCCTTTTAAAAATCCTTTTATGCCTTCATAATCAACCGCTACTACCTGCCGGCCTATGATGTCTTCAATACGTATATCTTCAAGACCCTTCAGGTTTATATCCGGCTTTGTAAAATCGTAAATCCGTGGCACAATCTTTATTGTACTTACCTTTAGTGCCCTTACCAGATCGTAAATTTTTCTCAGTGTCTTGTGGTTTAACGTAGGGATAGCAACAATTATCGCCTGAGCTCCATACCTTAAGATGACATCTCTGAGTGCATCCAGTGTATCAAGCACCTTCACTCTGTGGATATAGGTTCCCACTTTAACCCTGTCGTCATCAAGAAATCCCACAGGATTGAATTCAGAAAAACCCTGCCGTATCATATCCCTTAATATCATCTCTCCTGTATTTCCTGCGCCCAGAATGATTGTTGCTTTACCCCTTTTTGCAGGTCTTTTATAAATGACCTCTAAATAAAGCCTCTTTGATATCCTCAATGCTGAGATTAAAAAAAGCGATATAACACCATCGGCAAACAAAATCCTCTTTGGGAAGCCAGTGATAGAAAGATGAAAAGGGATAGTTGCGATAGGAATACTCAAAATAATAAGCGCCATCCCGGAAACAACCATGGCAAGTGTAAGATTCGCAAGGTCATAGATCCCCACGTATCTCCATGTAAAACTATAGCCCTTGAAAACTGCAAGGGCAATCAGCTTTGCAATAATAAAAAAAGGCAATACTTCTAATATTAGGCTTGTGTAATTGATGTTCAGATTAAAATCGAAATGGAAGAAAAAGGAGAGATAGAGAGAAAAGGTGATAAGCAAAACATCTGAGAATAAAAAGAAAAGAAAGCGGTTGGAATGTGAGGACTGCGCTAATTTGATAATTTTCATAGGTGAATTAAATTATAATGTCCTTTATGTTCATTATACGCATAACATAGGTAAAATTGCCAGTGATTGAAGTTTAAGAAATCACTCATTATTATTGTTTCAATGCATAGATTTCGCAATCTATTGTTATTGTTTATGATTTTCTCACTTTTCCACGAAAGCGAGAATCATATGCAATGGGCTACTGCAAATAAAACTTTATATTCATTATTTGGTGTGATGTGGGAGATAGGAACGGGAGGGGTATGAGGTTTTTGGTATCATGTAATGTAATTGTTTATCTCTTTTACATATCCGGGATATAGTTCCCCGGCCATCCGGACAGCAGAAAGGACCAATGAATAATCAAGTATATCGTATTCATGAACAAGGTGGTTTCCCAAGCCAGCTGATGGTGCAAGTTTATCTGCAAGGTCTTTTGAAATTATTTTCAGTTCCCCTATCTTTATGAAACTCTCAAAATAATCATCGGGGGCTGTACTACCTGTCTGGACAATAATATGGATGTTAATATCAATTGCCGCTTCAATTAATTCTTGCAAAAACCTTTCTGTGGCTTTTCTTTTGTATAAATCCTCGACATACGCCTCATCGGTCATATCCTTTATTCGTTCGAGGGCTTTGAGATTTTCTACAATAACAGCTAATTTTCTTCTCACAATCTCTTTTTCAACAGGACTCATACCAAATTCCTTGTCTCAAGAAAATACTTAATTGTTTCTGCCTGTGCATCACGTAATTTCTTCGTGTCAATATATCTTCTAAATGTAAGTGAATAAAAAGTATTGAAAGTACCCAAGGGTTTCTCGTAAAGAAGTCTTCCCTTTTTCAGTATGGAATATTTCAAAAGCGGACTTGCCCGTCTCAAGTCAACTATATCAACATTATCACTACGTAAATATCTGATCACTCTATTGGTTAGTATCAAAATGTCAACCGGCCTGTCATAGAGCAATGCAAGGTCAATATCGCTATGCTTATGTACTTCTCCCGCCACGGAAGAGCCAAACAGTAAAACAATCTGTAAACCCTGGTCTTTAAACAAAGGGGTTAACCTTTTTTTAACTTCCTCAATTGAGATTATATTACCCGGGGTCTTCATAATGGTATTTTTTCATAATCTTTATATAAAAGCAATGCATAATTCCATTAGAATTCATCAGAGCTTATTAATATTTTCACTCGCTCTGTTTATCAACGTTCCATATATTTTTATAGCACCCTTAACTCTTCTAATAGCTTAAATTTAATGATTCTCACTTTCGTAGGAAAGCGAGAATTTAATCAGGATGGGGTTTGTGGGCAATCGCAAAGAGGACTTTGTAAGTGCGTGTGGGGGCTAAGAGCTGAGGGCAAAGGGACTGGTGGGGTATATTCTGCCATACCGTCTGTGATTGCCCCGTGGGTCCATACCCCGAAGCTTGCTTCGAGATGGTTTCATGTTGTTGTCTCGCCTTTGATACCCCGTGGCTTGCCGCGGGGTAGTTCATTGCTGTCGGGAGGGGTATAAGGTTTTTAGTATCATGCAAAGTTCACACCCGATTCTACTTTATCTGTTCCAACTAAAGTAAACGTATTAAACAAGGATCTTTTTTCTTCTTCTTTAAGCTTTTCAGACAATAAAAACTGCACGATTTAAATAGCGGGGTTGATACGAATAGGTAGGCATACCTTGGCTTTTTAGCTTTTGCTTACTTCAACGGCTATGTTTTGTTTTTCTTTGCATTGCACGTGAAATGTCCCATTCAAATTTCTGCTTATTGGCAGATTCAAGGTCCTTGTATTTAAAAATACCAGGCGGGTACGATGGTAGAAACAATTTGTAAAACAGTTCATAAAGACCAAAAACGCTTTTATAATAATCAAGCGTAGGGTGTAGGCACCATAAAGATTTTGATGCTTCATCAAAACTGTGGTATTTTATAATCGGCATTTAACCATTGCCTCTTCTGTTTATTAATTCTTTAAGGAAAAGAGAATCAGTCTTGTCTATGGGGCGGATAGTATCTTTTTTAAGCTTGTAAAGAGTTTCTACAGTAGCAATCTTTATTTTATGCCCCTCAAACTCTATTATCTCATACTCAAGATCATGATATGTAAAGGCTTCACCAATTTTTGTTACTATATCAATGTAAAATCCTTCCTGAGTACCAAAGCGGATAACGGAATATTTACTTAATTCCTCAAGAGTTATTCCATAAATGTTTTCATCGTGAAATACTGAATCTAAGGCCATAGTAAACTTTTCTAAATTGTATGGAACCGGTTTTACAAAGAGGTCTATATCCTGTGTGGCCCTGGGTAAACCATGTAACACCATAGCAAAACCACCAATCAGGACATAATCTACTTCTTCAGCCTCCAATGCATCTATAACTTGCAAAAATCTTTCAAATAAGTTCATATTTCAATATTATAGCATGAATCATCAAAATAAAATAATATCAATTCTAAAACTATTCTGAGATGTTGTCGTTCAGGCTTCTTTTGTATTATGCTCTGCTTATCAACGTTCCATATATTTTTATAGCACCCTTAACTTTTCTAATAGCTTAAATTTAATGATTCTCACTTTCGTAGGAAAGCGAGAATCATCATCGAAAGAGATTACGATATTATTTGACATAACCTATTGCAAATAAAACCTTATATTCCACATTACATATACTGTGATTAATAGGGGTTGGAGGGGTGTATTCAGCCATGCCGTCTTTGATTTCAGGCGGAATGGGTACAAGCTTGCCCATGAAGATGCGTTTCAGAAACTCTTTCCCCTTCATTGTTTTCGGCATGAGATAAAAAACCAATATCTGTTATAAGGAACAAGGGATCATAAGCTCAAGAACTTTCACAGATCGATACTTTTTAAAAGACAGAGATGATCATTTTTGCCGATCTTCTTTACGAATCGCTCATCAGCAGTGATGAGCAAGGCCTGTATATCATAGGCAATGGCCAGATACGAGGCATCATAAAAAGTAACCCCTTTTGTTTTCATCCAGTTAAAACACAGCCTGCATATATGATCGGTTAATGCAATGCTTCTTATGTTCAAGTTCAAAATAAGGTTCATCTTCTCCGGCGCCTCTTCCGGAATTACTCTGCCCAGAACGTTACCAACCTCAAACTGCCAGAGCGTAGGCGCTGAAATGGTCACATTGCCTTCGACCCAGGCATGTAAAAGTTGCATTGCCTTTTCCTGATCAGATTCACGTTCATCACCGAGAATCCATTTAAGTATCACAGAAGCATCTACTACGTATTTTCTGGTCAATGTGATCCCCTATCCTTTAAAAGGGCATCGACAATTTCATTATTTGAGAGCTTTTTGCCTTTTGTCCTTGCAGACAATATCTTCTCCACTGCATCTTTTCTGCGAATCAATTCAAGTTCTCTTCTGAGCGCATCATTGGCAACTCTGCTCCGTTTTCCGGCGGGAACAAGGGTTTCCAGATCTCTGTAAATGTTTTCTTCAATCATAAAATTTAGTTTTCTCAAGGCTTTACCCATATTGTTACCTCCTGATATGCCTCCTTTTTTCTACTGATTAAGTATACTCCCTTTTCCTGCTTAAAACAATTATTCTTTAAGCCATCTCGCTTGTCAACCTGCCAGCTATCTTCAGTGGTCAACCCCTTCACTTTTTATGACTTTATAAAAAGTTAACCATAAGATTTTAAGATCAAGAAGAAACGATTTATGGTTCATATAATATTCATCATATTCTACTTTTACAGGGATTGGCAGGGTCTTGAATGTCAATAAATTAACATTCTCACTTTCGTAGGAAAGCGAGAATCATATGGAATGGGCTACTAAAGGCTGGATACTTGATGCTGGTCTTTGTCTGGTTATTGGAATTTGGTTATTGGTAATTGAATAGCGAGGGGGTTGGAGGTGTATATTCCGCCATGCCGTCTGTAATTTCCGGTGGAAGGGGTACAAGCTTGCCCATAAAAATCCTCTTCAGAAAATTATAATTGGAAATGGAATATGATCTATTATTACTTTTTGTATGGTAATCCGTACTCTCTTATGGCAGGCAAGATGCGTTTAAATTCGGGATCTTTATGAACAAGAATTCCGTTGTGTTTCTCGCACAAAGCGGCAATATATGCATCAGCCAATGAAATACGGTTCTTTGCTTTAAATCTTGCAGCTCTTAAATTAAGGTCTTCATTTGATTCTTCTATATTGATGGCGAGGGATTGTATTAACTCAAGCCTCTTCTTAGCCTCTGTTTCACCCTTTTCTTGCAGGGTAATATAAAACACCTCCGTCAAGCTCACAAAAGCAACCCATATTATTATTTTTTTGTTCTCTGCTTCAATTAAAAGCGTTTCAACAATATCCGAGCCTTCCTCATCCTCAATATATGATAATAAGGCAGAAGTATCGAGAATATATATTTTTTTTCTAATTCCTTTCAATTCTAATATCCTCAGCTCTTGATTTTAATAGCTTTTCATTCAACATCTCCCCTCTTCCTCTACCCCTCAAAAGCACCCTTGCCTTTTCAGGAATAATTTTTGCCGTATCATCCGGAAACACAACTAATACCTCGGTCTTTCCCCTTCTTTTTATTGGTTCAATGGGCTTAATTTCTTTTCCATCAAATATAGCTCTAACTACTTGCATTTTATCCACCTCCTAATTATTCATAGAACACTATATGATAACACATTCATAAAAATATGGGTACTATTTCAAGAAGTTCTATATGTTTTTATGAAGTGATTAGACACATTTTAATTACGTTGATATTCTTTACAAGAAAAACTTTTATTTGCCAACAACATGTCAGCCTGCCAGCTTCTTTTAGTGTTTAACTCCTTCTGCTTTAATAACCTTTAAAAAGGTCATCCATAAAATTTTAAGGTCAAGACGAAATGACCTATTCTTCATAGAGCTATCGATATTTAATAAGCTTCACGCCACATTTCTCGGCTGCCTTTTTTAACCCATTGTCTCGTGTTGCCAATGCTGCTCCTTCCCGCATTGCAAGCTCTAAATATGCTGCATCATAAGAAGATAGTCCCTGTTGTCTTCCAATAAACAAAATCTCACTAAACGCACGCTCAGAAGTCTCTTGATCAATAGTAATAGGCAATTCATTAAGCAGCTTGACAAATTGTAAAGAGTCGGCTTCTGTCAATCTCTTTCTGCGTTCAGCAACAAGTAAAACATTTGCAACCTCCAGCAACCATATTGACGGCACTATCGCTTCAGAGTCAACGAGTAAGTCCAATACTGAATCAGTATATCTGTCCGCTTCGTCTTCAAAGCACCAGGCCATAACTACCGAGCAGTCAACCACAAAGCGTTTCAAAACCTTCTCCCATCTTCTATCATTTTCCTTAAATTCATACCTCCAAGAGTATGTTCTTTGCGGAACTCCCTAATTTCCTGAATCAAAGCACGCACATCAGGCTTTCTCAATGACCGGGCAGGCACTAGCATCGCAATAGAAACGCCGTGCTTTGTTATGGTAATCTGCTCACCTTTTGCAGTCCGCTTTAAAAGCGATGACAAATGTGTCTTTGCTTCATAAGAACCAACAGTACCCATAAACACCTCCAGTTTAGACTATACTCTGGTCTATTTTAAACCAATGGCAACCTTATGTCAAATTTTATACCAGTTTTTAGCCGCCTGCCTGCTTGTGTGCTTGTGAGCTTGCTCGCTTTTTTCAGTATGTAGCCAATAAATTCATTTAGTTTCTCACTTTCGTAGGAAAGCGAGAATCATCATCGGAAGGGATTATGATATTATCTGACATAACCTATTGCAAATACAACCTTATATTCCACATTACATATATTGTGATTAATAGAGGTTGGAGGGGTGTATTCAGCCATGCCGTCTGTGATTTCCGGCGGGAGGGGTACGAGCTTTCCCATAAATATACGCTTCAAAAATTCTTTACCCTTCATTGTTTTTGA
>Ga0172363_10003842_pt1 | contig 12167 bp, 10 predicted proteins | sample LakKivs2_kivu2a2_FD_114541 | JGI IMG/M metagenome (GOLD analysis project Ga0172363, IMG submission 114541) | Sediment microbial communities from Lake Kivu, Rwanda - Sediment s2_kivu2a2 | ecosystem: Environmental > Aquatic > Freshwater > Lake > Sediment | place: Rwanda: Western Province, Lake... | reverse complement strand
CCTCTTACTAATTCTTTTAATTTCTTTAGATCTTCATCTTCTTTTTGTGGTTCATCATATTCTACTATATGTCCTTTACTTGGATCTTCTATTCCTATTTCTCCAATTGCTCTTAACCAATGTATTTTATCTAATACAGGACAATTTGGATTTTCAGCTGCAAGACGAGAAACCATATTATTATTTCCTCTTTTTAACACTTCACTTAAAGCTTCTGGAGGACAATGAGGATTTTCAGCTGCATTCTGAGAAACCTCATCATTTTTTCCTCTTTTTAACACATCACTTAAAGTTTCTGGAGGACAATGGGGATTATAAGCTGCAAGACGAGAAACAACATCATCTTTTCCTCTTTTTAATATCCACTTTAGAATTTCTGGATTTTTTGTAGAGCAAGCAATATCTATATTATAGTAATATTTTGAAAATTCCTTATTTTGTGATATTTGACATATTTTCATGATATATAAGAGATAATTTCAAATTTGTTACTGGGCATTTTGCACCATGACATATGAAGATGGTTTTGTGAAATTATATATTCATCTTCTATTTTTATAGATAGGAGAAAACGAGATCGTTGGTTTTTTGCTTCTTCTGATCCACATTCTTTTTCTCCAAACAAAAAGCCGCTCCATAATGTTCCGTCTTCCTGTATGGCAACAACATTTTCTTTTTTACATATATTTAAAATAGTTTGTAGTGGTATTTTATCATGGAAGTTTCCTAGATTATGGATTAATTTGTTTAATTTTGTTTTAATTTTTTCTTGTATTGGTTTTGGTCTTACTCTTGTGTCTACTGCAAAATTAGGCAGATTTGGATTAATATTCTGTGTTTCTGAATAAAATACATTCATATTTCTTTTTATTTCTTCTGATTGGTTTTTTGCTTGATTATGTTCGTATATAAGTGCATTTTTGGCTGCGGTATCAAAATCTAATTCTTTCAGATTTGGGTTTTGTTCTTTAATCCATTTTTCTATTTTTGGTATATAATATTCGTAATGTCCTAATGGCTTGGCATAATCATTAGTTAAAATTAATATTTGATTAGCTAGCCATGAAGGATAATCTTTTGCTTGTGCTTTTTTATACCAGTTCATGTTTTTTTCTCACGGCAAGATAATAGTAATTCCGCTATCCCAACCATTATATTCCGTATTCAAATCTATTAGTTTTATAATTTTCTTTTTAAAATCTAATTTTCTAATTTTATCACGAGCCCATTTTCCATATATTTCCGGAGAACACTGAGAATAAAATCTTTTATCTTTTGTAACAAATAATCTAAGTCCTCCGTTTTTAATAATGAATTTTATTAAATCATTTGGTTTTCTACTTAAATATTCTTGCATAGTCATTCCGCCAATATTTAACAGTGAACAAAATAGATTTACGTTTCTTTTTACAATGTCATAACTATTGACCCCCTGTAATAAAATTCCATTGTTCATCATCCAATAATTTCCATCTAAGCTTTCTGGTGCTCTAATGATTTCTTTTTCGGAAATAATTTTTTCTTTTGTGATTTTTTCCCATAGATATTCTAGTGTTTCGTATAATATTTTGCATTCTTGAAACGATAAGTCTTGTCTTACTTTTCTTGCAGAGGGCATTTTTTCTATTAAATCTTTCCATTCTTCACAGAGATTTGAATTGTCTTTAAGATATTGTTTTAAGGATTGAACATAAAGAGATAACGACTCATTATCTGGAAGTCTATCGTTTATTTTTCTATCAGATATTTTGTATATTTTAGTTTTCATATTCGACACCGTAATGGGTTTTATATTTTTTGGTTTCATTTGTTCTCTTTGTTTTGCTTTTTGTAATTCTTCGTATACATAATTTTGAAAAATATAGGGTTCAAAATATTCTTCCATTTTTAATCGTTCTTCTTCGTAGGCTTTCAACTTTTCGTTATATTCTTTTAGAGATTCTTCATATGCTTCTTGATCGAAAATAGGTTCTGGTTTTGGAAGTCCAGGGATAGGCGGTTGTTTTGGATCCGGAGGAGTCGTAAAATCATCTTTAGAAGGTTCGTCACCAGGATAGGGATTTTCGTAATTCATGTTGTCATCTGTTTCTATCCACCATTGAAGAGCTAAATCATTAAATCCCTCTGTTACGTTCATATATTTTCCCGTTTTATTATTTATTTTTTTTATTGGATATCCTTCTAGCGCCGATTCTAATAGATTTAGCTCTCCTCTTTCTTCCGCATATAAAATTAAATTATCAACCGCTCTAAATGATGAAGATTGATACCAATAAGAGCCTTCTCCGCCAGCCCCGTAAGCATCTTGTAAATTTTCAAAGTATTGTTCATTGCTTCCTCCAACTCCGCTGATATTATAGGGAATTCCAAATTGATCTTCCCATTCTTCTTCGTCTAATTTTTGTAGGTTTATATCTGAAGAATAGTTTTCTTGATCTATGCCTCCAAACCGGTATCCTTTACTTTTTAAAAAGTTAAAAAATTCTTTTATTTTTTCTTTTTGTGGATGTTGGTTATCTGCATCTAAATCTTTAGAAGAAAACACTTCTCTTAAGTATATATTGTATGGGTTATCTTTATTATATGTAATTTCTATTGTTGCTTGTGGCACATTAGAAGGATCTCTGAGAGAATAAATAATTATTTCTGTTTCTAATTCTTGGTGATTTTGAAATACCGTGTTATATCGTCCATAAACTGCTATCATATCTGTTTGATCAATAGAACCAGTATTCATAAGTTCTCTTTCGATATCTAAATCGTTAATATGAGTAGTTGGATCGGTTCTAGAAGAAAAAGAAGATAATGGCACTTGAACAACTTTCCATCCGTCTTTCCATTTATAAACAACATTATTTGTTTTATATTGTTTTGCGAGATTTTTATTATACCATTTATAAGCAGAATCTAGGGCTTGGTTCAGTGTTATTCCCATCATGATTGGTTTGGTTTCGTCTGACCATTCTGAAAGAAGTTCTAATTCTTTTTCTGTCGCAATTAATGGTATTGTGAAATTTTTTGTATTTTCGACAATTTGTTCGTGTAGCCAAATTGGAAAATTACTAATTTCTTCTGACTGAGGTGCTTTAGGAATAATGGGCATTTTAATGCGCCTTATGGTTGTTTTTGTTGTATAATGGGCATTTTAGTGCGCCTTATGATTTCCTTTTGAAATTGTTTTTTTAGATTAGGCCTATCAATTTTATCAGGCAACATGTTTAAAATATTTTTGAATATCTCTGGTGACATTTTTATCATTCGACTTCCTATTTCTTTAATAACCTTATCTTTTGTTTTGGTTTCTATTAATAATAAAATTCCAGTTGCATAAGAGCAAAGAATCGTATCAAAGAAGTTTTTTTCTGCTCTATCCATTATAAATTGTAATAATTCGTTATCTCTATACTTTTCTCCTTTTAATAACAGCCTGAAAGATGCAATAGATAAAAGTCGATTTATATTCTCGTCATTTCCATATTGGTTTTTTAGGAAATTTAAATTAGTTAAAACCTCATAATATTTTTTATCTTGAAAAAGATTATTAATTTCATCGATTTTATTTTTTAACAAATGTATGGGACATGAAGACGAAGCTTTTCCTCCTACTTTTCCTGCCCGTTTGATGTTGTCTTGATATTGATTTTTTAATTTTTGTACGGCTTCTTCTTTAGTAATATTTGGATTTTCATCTTTTAATTCTTTTACAAATTCTATTATTTCTTTCATATGAGGTCCTGGTTTGATACCAAGAACCGCCATGATTTCATTTCCATCTAGAATAGGTTTTAGCTCTGGTTTATCAGGAACCGGAGATAAAGACGATAAAGCTTCTTGAAGTTTATTTTTGAGTTCTTGATAATCTTTAACCGTATCTGGATCTTGAATAATATCTTTGGCATAGGCGTCGGACACAGCAATATTGAAAACATCTAGCCAATTTAGAGATTCTTCGCCCATTTGCCGGATAAATTTTCTTAATGCCCTGGCTCCACCTTCGTCTCTAACAAAATGATGTGGTCGCATATGATATCGAGCTAATCCGGCGACTTGTTGAATATAAGATTCTATTTTTAGATATCTAAAAATCAAATCGATAATTTTTGCACTTTCATCTTCGTGTCCATGATAAGATCGATGTCCTGGATGACTCTTGCTTTCTGCCCATATTTCCTGATAAAGTTTTCCAATGTCATGCATGAGGGCCGCCAGAATCATAATAACTCTTTTTTCTGGCTCTGCTTCTTTGTATTCTTCTAATATGCCCTTAACGTCCTCCATTGTGTGCTTCCATAGGTTTAATTTATGATTTGGATTTTCTTGACTCATTTCGAATTTAGCTATTTTCCCTTCGTATTGTGTTCCTCTGATAGCCTCTGCAATAATATCTTCCATTAAACCTGTGTCTTGTAATAGTTGAAGAGCGATTTGTGGATTTGGATTTTTTAATATTTTAATAAATTCTTGTCCAATACGCTCCTTAGATATTTTTTTTCGAATTTCATCTCTTAATGATGGGTCTTTCATGGCTTGATAAGTTTCATTGTCTATGTTACCATTATATTTTGCAGCAAAACGAATGACCCGCCATATTCGCAACGGATCATCAGAAAATGTTTTAAGAGGATTTTGTGGAGTACGAATAGTATTGCTAATTAAATCTTGAATTCCTTTTCCTGTAAAATCTTCTATTTTATTTTCGATGATATTATAGAAGATTGAGTTAATGGTAAGGTCTCTTCTGAATGCATCTTCTTGAGGAGTTGCTGGACGAATTTCTGGTATCCTGGAATCTTTATAAACCTCAGAACGAGCCTGGGCAAAATCTATTTCTTGTATAACCCCGGAAGAAAGAGGAATATATGCCTTACTTGTTTCGATATGTTTGGATTTTTCTGGATTGCTCCGAATAACATGCGGATCTTTAATTTGCATATGTTTTGTAACTAATTTTGCAAAATTTTCTCCGCTTATATTGTCCAGCATAATATCAATATCAGATGAGGGAATTCCTAAAAGTTTATCTCGAGTCCATCCTCCGACAACAAATGTTTGTGTGGAAGGAGTATATTTTTGTATAACTTCCTTGATAATAGAGAATATTTCTTGCTCTTCTGGAGTTAAGTTTTTGGCTATATGAATATCTATTTTCACATATATTTTATTCGATTTTTTTTACAAAAATCCTGTCTATATTATTCGGATTAAGACTGTGAATTTTTTCAAAAAATCAATTTTACTCGACGTAATCGAACCACCATTTTAAACTAATGATGCCTTCTCCGATAGTTTGATTATTTGGAAGTTTTACATTGAGATAGACATATGCAGAAGTATGGTTGTCTTTGTTCGGTATAGAAATGTTATAAGGACTAGAACTTGATTTGTTAGAATTTACTCCTTGAAAATAATAATCTGGAGTTATATCGTTTCTTAGCTCAATCGAATTATTAATTCCGAATATATTGTTTAAAAATGTAATTCCGCCCGTCTCTATAAGTCCTAGCCGAATATTGGTGATAGCCCGTACATGTGGAACATTGAGAGCAATAATAATGGTTTTGGATTTTTCTCCTGGAGCAATAGTACCATAATTAAAAGATTTTGCAAGAGGATTATTTTTGGTTTGAGAACTGTCGCTTGCATTACTGGTTTCGGTCGAGACAACGGTATTATTTACTATTTTATAGAAAATCGTTTGGACAACAGATAATGGAAGAGGAGTTGTAGTGGTGGTTGTTGTTCCTGGACTTGTACTAGTAGTTGTAGTGGTTGTTGGCATTATTCCGTTTCTATTGTAATATTTCCACTCTTTTCATGAACCCTTATTTTAATTATATTATTTCCAATTTTCCATCCTATAGTCCTTGATTCTATTTGAATATTTTTGTGTCCTAATTCTGCGCTTGCGGTTTTAAATTGTATATAAGACTCCATGTTTTTAGGAAGATAAATGGTTTTTCCTTCTGGAGTAATTAATAAAAGTTCTGAAATGTTGTCTTGAATATCATTCCATTTTGTATTTAATTCGCTTACTTCTCTTCCGTCTTTTGTTTTAGCTTTCCACATATTTTTTCTCCTAATTTTTTTGTATAATAGATATAAGAAACTTTTTATTAACAGTATTATACAAAAAATGGCAATAAAAACAGCATATGAATTGGGTCTTGAGAGAATTATTGCTTCTCGATATGCAAATAAAAAAGAGAAAAATTCTATAACAAAAACATGGGATTTTGTTAAAATAGACGAATTTTCCGATAGAGAGGACAAAGTGTTAGAGTCTAATGAAACAAAGCTTATCGACGGTTCTGAAAAGAAAGAAGATATAAAAAATAATATAGAAACCATTAAGGTTATGAATCCAGAAACAATTAATTTTTCAGATATTATAGAGTGTTATTTTGTCGGATCTACCAAGAGTTATTCCGGATACTCTAAAATGAATCGCAATTTGGTTTTCGGATTATCAGATCGGAATGTTAAAATTAAACTCGAAGACGTTTCGGATTCTATCGATATTAATAAAGAAACACATAATCAAATTAAGTTTTTAGAAGGAACTGAAATTTCATCTTCGTCTCCAAAAATATATAGTATGACGGTTCCTATGAATGTTACGCATGAGGGAAAGAAAATATCTTATACAATGATAGAATCTTCCAGCTTGCACAAGGATTATTGCGAAAAACTGAATCTAGTAGATGAAATATGGGTTCCATCTAATTTTGAAAGACAACTAATGAAAAATTACAATATTCATCCTCCTGTTTATGTTATGCCGTTAGGGGTAGATGTTTCTCGATATAAACCTGGATGTGGAACTATAAATTTCGGATCTGCTGTTCGGAAATTTAAATTTTTATGTCTTTCTAAATATTCTTTTCGAAAAGGATTTGATATTGTAATAAAGGCGTTTTTAGAAGAATTTTCGAATAAGGACGATGTTAGTTTAATTTTGGTTTCAAGTCCATGGAATGTTGGGGCAGAAAAAAGAGATATTCATGCCCTGATTCATGATTTTCAAAATATAAAGAGTACAATTAAAAAAACGGAAGAAGACTTACCACATGTTGCTCTGTGGTCAAAACCAATTGCAGAAAAAGATGTGCCTAAAATTTATAATTCGTGCGATGCATTTGTTTTAATTTCCAGAGGAGAAGGTTTTTCTTTGACGGTTGTAGAAGCTGCCTCATGTGGACTTCCTGTAATAGCTAGCAATGTTACGGCACATATGGATTTTTTAAACCAAGATAATTCGTTTTTAGTGGAACCAGAAGGATTTGTAAAAGCAGAAACGTGCGGACAATTATCCGAAATAGCTAAATTGTGTCATTTTTATGAGGGGCAAATGTTTCCTGTTTTTAGTAGTCATGCAATAGAACAAACTAAATTTCATATGAGATTTATATATGAAAATTATCAAAAGGCAAAAGAGAAAGCACAAAAATTAAGATCGTTAATTATAAACAATTATTGTTGGGACATGTCAATTGATAAAGTGTATAATAGGCTAAGAGAACAATAGGAGATAAAAATGAATATATCTATAAACTGCAAATTGTCATTAAGTAAAAAACTTAGATCTCTAGTGGGAAAAGAATCGACATTAACTTTGGTTTCACAAGATATAGTAGACGGAAAAGGTACGGCTCTGTTGTCTTTGTCTTCTGATTCTTTATCTGATGTAAATCCAGAAGAAATAGGCGAAACCAGTATTATGCTGGTTCCTGTTGAAAACGCTCAAGAAACTCCATCCGATCAAAATGTTTCGTGTTCTAATATTTTTTCTTCGCTTTCTAGTGGTGATAAAAATAATGCGGTAGTCAAAAAAATTGCTGCTACTCATGCTCCGGAAAAAGGGCAAGAATCTTCTGCTATGAAAGAAAAAGCAGAAATACCACCAAGCTTTTCCGAACTTCATAACGGAGAATGTTCGCGTTGGATCAAAAGCATGAAAGAATTTGTAGAGGCAGCTGCGTTAATAAAAAGCAAAGAATCTTCTATTGATTTAGAATCTTCCAAAAACGAAAGAGAAAAGGCCGTTCTGATGGAAATGAAAGAAAAAGAAGAATCTATTGGAATTCCCGCGTGGATTGTTAATGATAAAGCGGGCGCGCTTTCTATTAACGATCTGGATATATCTCTTCTGCTTAATTCCCCTTATGATTTGGGAAATATTTCGGCCAAAAGAATTGTTGCCAGTAAGGATTTAAAAATTTTATTAAAAGAAAAACTTGTAAGATTTATTTCTCCGGAAGAAAGGAAAGAATATGTTTCGTGTGTTTTGAATAGAGAAGAAAAAGGCGCTGGACTAGAAGTATTTGACCATCATGATCAGGCTATGGATAATATGGGCACAACAAAAGAAAATCATTATGTTATTGATGAGTCGAAATCCACGGAAGTTAATGAAAAAGATATTGAATCAAAAACAGAAGAAGAAAATATGATATTAAATTTAACTCAGGATATGCCGACAAAGAAAACTCCTGAGACATCTTCAGAAATAAAAAAGACCATCCATGGATCTGTAACAGAAGAATCCAATACAAAAACATCGATAAAAAAAATAAAAAGATCTGAGTGAAATAGGTCTTTTTGACAGCAAAACAACGAAAATAATAGAGGATTCAAATGTCTTTATTTAGAAATAATCTTAGAGAATTAGTGTCATTAAATATTAAAACGGAGAAACAATATGTCTATTCTTTATTATCCGAATCGGGTTTATAGAGCAAAGGTTCCTGCAATTGATCGTGTTATGGCCGAAAGAGAACCAATTATGGCTACGGGTTCTCAAAATGTCTCTTCCACTGCTCTAGATGCCATTATAAGTATGGAAGACAACTGGCAATTGGATTCTGTTGCTCTTACATTTAGTAATGCCAATTCCAGAAGCTTCAATGCCTATATTCGAAACGGAAGAAAAATAGTAGAAAATTTAAACGATTATTTGTGGATAGAAGTTAGCGGCTGTGGTGGACCGCAAAGAATTATATTAAATTCTGGATTTTATACCGGAACACAGCTGGCTACAGAATTGCAATCTAGATTAAATGCAAATTATACTGCATATGGCGTTACATTTACAGTTACATATGTTGCCGCAACCGGTCTTTATATTATTATTCCTAGTGCCGGAACAATTCGATATTTAGATGTTCATACGGGACAATTATTGCCGCTTCGAGACAGTATTGCAGGTCATTTATTCGGCTTAAATGCAACGAGTAATTTTGCTGCTAATGTAACAAGTGATACTTCTGTTTTTGGGTTAGATGCTGAAGTGGCTTTTATTAGTCAAACAGCCAATACAGATCTTTCTTATTTACATACAGATATTCACACTATGTCTGTCGATCAGGCTGTTCATTTGACTTCGAATACAGGTTCCGATGTTACGGTTAGCTATGTTGTTGTTTATGAAGACATAGTTTGATAGGAGACTATTTTCCATGGATAGTTTCTTAATTCAAGAAGCTAAGTCTAAATTAATCCGGATGTTTAGGGGTGCTATGGCCGTTCCTACACCAACCGGAGATATTGCACAAAAAATGAAAGAACAAGGAATTTATGTTTTGCAGAACATTTTGAAAAGAATGCCTTATACGACACAAAAAGACATGTATAACAAAATTCAGGAAGTTATTCAGTCTGGCGCTTCTGATTTTTTTAAAAATCTAGACGTTAAAACGGCGATTCAGCTGCCACAAATATTTGTTGTAACTCCGGAAAACATTTTTGAATTTAATAACAAAAAATATTTTGCCATTGAAATAGAACCGCCTCGTATTGTCGGAAAATCGTGGAAGGGACTAGATGGAAAACAATATGCAAAAGGACAATCTTATGAGGGTGAGGTTTTAGCTTTAGATATAGATAATGGACTACCTGTTCCGCTTTCTCTACCGCAAGTTCAAGAGAAAATAAAAACCCCATTAAAAGATAAAGAACAGACATTAGAAAAGATTAATCAAGAAATTGTATCTTATAATGAAAGAATTAAATCTATTGAGAAAGCCATAGGAGTTTCTCGATTAGTACTCCAATTAGCTCGAGTTCATGATAAAATTGCAGAACGTCTTAATACCTTGACATCTATGAAACAATCTATTCAGTCTAAAGTAGATAAGTATAAGAAAATGCCGATGGAATCTTATGAATTATGGGCCAAATCTCTTCGTGAAGGTATTCAAAGCGGAACATTAAATTTACGAGATATTTATGATACATTGCTTTTTTTGTATCAATCAAATCCAGAAACATTGTCTCAGAAAATAAAAAACGGAGAAATATCTGTTCCAGAGGAGCTAAAAACAGGACTTGTTGCGATTGCTGATCAAGAAGCAAAAAGTATTGTTCAGCATAAAGAACAAAAAATAAAAGAAGAAAAAGAAAGAGAAGAAAGAATTAAAAGCAAAGAAATACCGGAAATATACGAGGAAGAAATAGAGCCTTTTCATATTGGAGATATTCCTGGATTCGAGTATCAAACTGTAAGCGGCTACAAAACATTTCATCATTGGATCGGAAGTCAAGAAAGAACACTAGAAGGAATAGAAAAAGATTTTCAGGAACTTCTGGAAATTCAAACATCTATAGAAAATATTCAAAAGTATTTAGGCGATTTGGAAAAAGGACAAAGATCGAAAGAATTTTTGATTACACCAGAAGGACATAAAGTAATAGATGCACTTAAAAATTTTATAGATAAATCATCTTTGTTTATTAAAAGATATGCAACAGATATTATCCAGAACGGAAAAATTAATCCTAAACTTATGGGAACAACCGGTACAATGGGAAATTCTTTGATTGCAGTTTCTTTAACTCGAATTTATAATGTTATTAAGAAAACAATAGATGATTTGGAAAAAGAAATTTCTCCTTTGGCAGTGATAGAACCGGCAAAAATCCCCATTGAACAACCATCTGAGGTTCCTGTTTTATCCGAATCAGAAAAAAGAATTAAACGCATGTCGGAATTGTTATGGGTTGCGTTTGAAAACAGATTTAGACTAAGATGAAGACTTCTAAATTAACAGGAAATGATTGTGGTTGGTTTCGACCTCATAGTGGGAATTTAGGTACACAATTGTTTCCTGAATGCGAGGGAGCAGAAACAGATCGCAACATTGTTAAAAAAACAGTAGAAAGAAAAAAGAAGAAAAAAACTATAGCAAAACATTTTTATCCGATTGTAAAAGATTCTCCTCATCGTCCAAAAGGTATATGGGAGAAATGGAAGGATGGAGAAATGGATGATCGAATGTTTGTTAATTTAATGATCGATTTATTTCATCAGGGTTTTCCGGGCGTTTCTAGAGATCCTACTGTCCGAAAGGGAATTATTAAATCTATTAATAATTTTCAAAGAACTAAAGATTATATGGAAACAGCCAGAACTATTGGATCTTTTTTATCTATGGGAAAAGATGTTGCAGAAGAACATTTTGCAGACACAAATAATTGGTATAGAGAAGCATATAAGGAAATAGAGCCACACGAAGAATCGTATGAAGAATCGTATGAAGAATGGTATAATGAAACTACTGCTAACACCACAACAGATCCGGAAATATTAAAGAAAATACTGGAAAGAGGAAAAAATGATAATGTTTCTTGTAATGCAGCTTCTAATCCAAATTGTCCTCCAGAAGATTTAAGTGAAGTGTTAAAAAGAGGAAAAAGTGATTCTGTTTCTTGTATTGCAGCTGCTAATCCCCATTGTCCTCCAGAAGCTTTAAGTGAAGTGTTAAAAAGAGGAAAAAGTGATTCTGTTTCTCGGTATGCAGCTAGAAATCCCAATTGTCCTCCAGAAGCTTTAAGTGAAGTGTTAAAAAGAGGAAATAATGATAGTGTTTCTTGTTATGCAGCTTTAAATCCAAATTGTCCTCCAGAAGCTTTAAGTGAAGTGTTAAAAAGAGGAAATAATGATAGTGTTTCTCGTTGTGCAGCTAATAATCCAAATTGTCCTGTATTAGATAAAATACATTGGTTAAGAGCAATTGGAGAAATAGGAATAGAAGATCCAAGTAAAGGACATATAGTAGAATATGATGAAAAACCACAAAAAGAAGATGAAGATCTAAAGAAATTAAGAGAATTAGTAAGAGGGAAAAATTTAAAACAATATAAAATAGCACAAATAGAAGAATGGTATAATT
>Ga0172363_10003839_pt1 | contig 12170 bp, 10 predicted proteins | sample LakKivs2_kivu2a2_FD_114541 | JGI IMG/M metagenome (GOLD analysis project Ga0172363, IMG submission 114541) | Sediment microbial communities from Lake Kivu, Rwanda - Sediment s2_kivu2a2 | ecosystem: Environmental > Aquatic > Freshwater > Lake > Sediment | place: Rwanda: Western Province, Lake... | reverse complement strand
AGACCCTTTATAGGTATTTTAACCTTGACCTCGGGGAAAGTTATTGTTATAGTATCAGTATCCATGGGTGTAGCTTACCTCCTTTTTTTAAAAGGTTTTTTGTTTATTTAGGTAAGTCTACACCTTTTTTTTATATTTTTACAACCCTTCTCTTGTTATTTTGTCTTATTACTAACATAAAGAAAGTATTATTAAATATAAATATTTTTTCTTCTAACTACCCCACTAAAGTTTACACTAACGTTATTTTTTCTTCTAACTACCCCACTAAAGTTTACACTAACGTTATTATCTGGCTACCACTATTGGAAACGTTTGGACACTTTTTGTTGGGGTGAAATTATATAAGAATTACGAAACACCTATAAACTAAAGGAGTTAATTAGTATTCCGGATAGTCTTATAAATCCAATTTAATTGATTATTAGCCTTTATTTATCTATAAGTATCCCTACTCTTATTCTAACCATATATTATAGAAGTAGGCACAACCGGTTATTTTAAGTATAAGTATATAAAAAAAGAGTGATAAGTTGTTTTAGAAAAAGAAGAAATCGCAAAATATTCTAAAAATAAATGTTTAGAAACTTTATTAATCATTATTTAATAATTAATTATATCCCTAATTCTTACTTATAATCTAAAATAAAAAAGCTCTTCATCAGAAGGTCAAAGGGCTTGTAATATCTTGGCTCCCTAGATAGGACGAGTTTCGCAACTTTTGTATGAGTGGAGAGAATGAAAAGATATGTCAAAAGTTGGAAGAAGTAATTAATGTTTAATATTATTATTTATTATAAATATCTCCAAAAAAATTATCAAATTACAAAGCTAGCAAAACAGTAACATTATACAATTATTTATTTTGAAAATGCTTTTTCTACTTCATTTTTAATTTTGGTCCAATCTATTAATAATTCAAATAGAGGAAATATTTCTTTATGTTTAACTAACTCAGCTATAAAGTAATAGAATCTACTTTTATCTTTAGGATGACTTACTTGTCCCATTAGCCAAATAGTTTCAAAAGCACTCTTATTAGCTTCTATTGCTTTGTTAAATATTTCTTGAAAATTAATCTGACCATTAAATGCAATACTGATTAGCAGAATTCTTTCTTTATATTTGGATTTATTAGTGATGATATTTTCTAAATCTTCCAGTTTAGTAAGTTCTGTAAGTTCTACTTTAAATTTATCTGCATTTTTATATATATCTTTATTGGGTAATGGTTTAAAATCTGGTTTTCTTCCTCTCGCGTATTTTATTATTAAAAAATCATAGCTCTCGTCTTCCGGATAAAATAAATAGTGTTCAAAATCTGGCTCTATTCCATTCCAAAAAGATGTCAAAATACAACCAAAAAATAATTCGTAGATTTGTTTGTACTCTTGCCCTCTGCTCCTCATTATTTGTAATCCCCTAGAAGCTAATAATGGAAGTAATTGAAATAGTTCTTGCTGTTGTTTAATGTATGAGTTATTTATACTTAAATCATTAGAGATTTCTTCTAAAGCAAAAGGGATAGCTTTGTGGAGAATAATTCCCTCTATCCCTTCTTTTGGGTTTTTTGTAAATAATTTATATGTTTCCATAATTATTTAAAATTCTTTTATATACCTTATAAGTTTTTTTTGTTTAAAAAATATAATATAATATCATCTACCTAATAAGTGACCAAGACATATTCCAAATATTTCGACTGAACCACTACTAATTAGAGAAAAAAAATAACCTTTTTCTCTGCCCTCTTTATATAACTCTATTCCATTATTAAAGCATTGATAAGATAAAATCTTGTTTAAAGGAATACTTATAGGTTTACATCCAGGGATAGGATGTAAAAAAAGTCTATGATTGGTAAGAAGTAAAGCTCCTCGTGAGGATTCTATAAGTTTATCTTCTTTTACAATGTGCCCCCTATGTGCTCCTATTCTATAACGAATTCCTTTTACGATTGGAAAACTGATACCGTGTGACCCACCACTGTAACCCAAATTAACTGCTTTTATTTCCTTAAGGATTGCACCATCTCCACAATGCACAATTTCATCCTTTTTTAAAATTATATTCTCAAGACCTTCTTCATGCAAGTTTATCGAAGGCAATTTCCCCTCTTTCTTGATTGCATTTACATAAATGTAGGGTTTAATGCGCTCGTCATATTTAATATCTTCATTTGTTAGACTCAATACATTCTGAATTTTCTGTAAGGTTTCTATTTCTTGCTCTTCAAGCTCCTTATCAGCTTCAAATTGGTCGTATAATCTAGAATAAAACTCAATTACCGACTGTTTATCCTGCTTTCTAAGAAATTCCAATTGTTGTTCAGTAATTTTCTTAATTGCTAATATTTCATTTTCAAATTTAGAGAGTTCAGATTCATAAACTCGCTTACGTTCCTTATATAACTTTTCATATGATATCTTACATTCTCTACAAAGTGTTTCACTGGTAAAAAAAGAAAGCTTTTTACCACAATTCTTACATAATTTTGCCATTTTTATCACCTCTAATTTCTTATGAGTGACCTTGAAATTTATTCTTATTAGGCTTCTAATACTTGAAAAGAGCAAATTCTTTGATTATATTTTTAAAATATTCTTTATCATTATATTTAAAATCAACATTTATTACTTCTAAAATATCATCTTTTTCCTGTTTGATATAAATTATATTTAGTTTACTGATTTTTTAAATACTCCTGGAATTCTTTAATAATGTTCTCAGCATCTTTATCGGTAGTTAAAACTTTAGATATTTCACTTAGATTATCATTGGTTATTTTAAAAATTGCATCGATTAAATATTCACCGATATCTAATATATCATCGTTTTCATTTTCTAAACTTACTTTTAAATTACCATATCGATTATCCCAAGATTGGACTTTCCAATCATCATCAAAATAAATAGTAGAATTTCGATATTTATAGGATTTAAAGGATGTATTAATCGATTCAGGTGTACCCATAACCCTAATTACATTTTCTATGGAAGAACCAATAGTAAATGGAGGAGCATTAGGAACTTTTCCAATATTATTTATAGCTACAGCTGTCATAACATCATCAACCGAAGAAAACCCTACATTTTTAATAAAAAAATATTTTAAAAAGTATTCCTTTGAAGAAACAATGTTATCTTCTTTTTCTGAAATTGTTAACAAAGCAGTATATATGTTCCCAGTAATGTTTTCCTTGATATTTATTATTTTAAATGTTCCCGCTGATTTATTTGTTTTTGTATAATCATGTTGCGGTGTGGGGTTAGGTTGACTATCAGGACTGTTTCTCCAATATCCTTCTACAACAGTTCCATCTTTGCGAGTATACGAGTTAACCCATACTTGTTTAGCAGAAACAAATGAAAATAATAACAAAAAAATAATAAAAATAAGAATTGACGAAATAATTATTTGTTTATTTTTCATAATATCTCCCTCCTCAATATAATATTCTTAATTTATATCAATAAAAAACTATACTTCTCTTATAAAATTTAATAATTTTTTTTGTATACTACAATAAATTTCTTTTATAATATCTATATTAATAATTCTGCATAACTTTAAAAAATCCTTCTTTAGTAAAAAAGTAATGTAGCAAAAATACTAAAGGACTTTAAAAAGTTTACCTACTTATTAAAAAAACCAGACAGGACGATTTTCGAACTTTTTGCATGACTGAGGAAACTGAAAAAGTGTATCAAGAGTTAGAAGAAATAATTAATGCTTGATACTATTATTGATTATAAACCCCTCTTACGAAAAGTCAGAAAAAGTTACCGAAATATTAAGCTAATATAATCGTTCCCTGTTACATAATCAGTTATTTTTTAAGCTGTTCTAAAAGCATCTTAATTTTTTCATTTTCTTTGATTTCTATTGGTGGTAATTCCTCTTCTATTTTCTCCGATATTTCTGGAAACTTAGCAAGTATTTCTTCAATTAATTCTTTACCATATTTTTCTAAGTTTGATTTACGAGTAGACTTAATCCCATTACCCTGCCAGATGAATTCTGGTTCATTCTGTAAGTTTCCTATGCAAATTATTCCTATAAACGGATAATACCTTCCTTTAATAGCAGTTCTTATTCCCCAGTTCCCTGAAGTATAAGCAGAGCCATGAACATAGGTACCACCTATCCAACCAGAAGCGTTTGTTGTTGTGCCAGGATTATAAAAAGGAACGTTTACTAAAGATTTTTCGTATTCATTACTAGAATAAATAATAACTACAAAATTAGCATCTTTAATATCTTCAACGTAAATATAATTTTTTTCTTCAAGCAATTCAATGATTAATGAATGAAAGCTTTTATTCTGTAAATAATCCATAGAGAGTTTATCCACAAAAAAGGTAAAATATCTATTTGAGCTATAGTCAATATCTGGATTATCATAGGTTTCTATATTTTTACTGCTTCCAAATAAACAATATCCAGGAAGAGAAAATAATAGTAAAAAACATACCAGAGTAAAAATAAGAGATATATTTTTTATTTTCATGATCTTCCACCCCTTTAAATATTTAATATTTTTTAGTCAATTAACCCTTAAACCGGGTATACGATCTTATGCTATATAACACGTAATCTTTAATATGTCATAAAAATTCTTTTTTTATAACTAAATCAGGACATTTTCCATTCACCATTTATTTTTTCAAAAACCATTCTCCTCCCTTATAAATAACTTGTTGAAAGAGTAGTCGTCCAAGAGTAATCATAATAGAGTTCCAAATAACCCCCCGGCAAATATGAAAAATCATAAACATCATATACTTGATAGGTAGCATATGGAATGGTTGGATATTCCTGTGCTAAACCCCATAAATTATTAACATACTCAAAAGTAAGGCCGCCATCTTTACAATAAGAGAGTGCCTGGATAAAATTTCCACTACTGAGTGCAATATATAATCCCCTAAGCAAATTTTCACAAGTATAGGCATCTCCACCTATAACATTAGGGTCTGGAGTAACGATACCACTTGTGCCACAACCTGCTAAAAACATAGCTAATACTAAAAATAAAACTACTAAAAATAATTTCCTTTTCATAACTTAATCCTCCAATTAATTATGAACATAATATAAAAGGATAAAATTAATCATCTTCTGTCTATTTAACTCATCTTTCTTATTGAACTTGATACTTTCTAAGTAGGATTACTAGAAGATCTATGGATGGAATATTGATAGTATTTGTAAGTTTAAATTGGAAGTTAACAAATACTTTGCCTGGAGCTTATTATGTACAATAAATACAATTTATTTTCAACATTTATATTTTAAAAAGGAAGAATGTAAATATTTCAGACCTTTTTATATCCATTATACTACAAATCTTTTTAAAATCCTTCTTTCAAAAAACTTATTTAAATAAAAAAGCCCTTCAGCAAAAAGCCAAAGGGCTGGAATATCTTGGCTGATCGAGTAAGACCGCAAAACAATGTTGGAGTCCGCTTTCTTGACAACGACATCTTCCTTCGTCTGACTGCACCAAGCAGTTGCTCGGCCAGGCTACCCAACGACCAGGATCACCTGCAAGAAATAGCCCAGCTATTTCTTGTCAGGTACATCCGTTGGTTCGGAGTTCCTTCCCTTCTTCACTGTGAATGTCAGACGATTACTTGCGGCATCAACGAAGCCTGAGTATCTTGTCGTGAAAAGTAGTTGGATGTCATATGTGCCACCTTTAAGATCGAAACACTTGCTGAGATCCAGCTCGAACGCTTCGTGGGTTGCCCCTGGTGTGAGAGTGACGCCAACCCCTGATGTCTTGAAGTACGCACCCTTGAAGGGGAGGATGTCCGTCCCTTTCTGACAGATCATATACATTCCGGAACGCAAGGAGATGGGATCGTCTTTGGCATTCACAAACAGAGACGGGATCATGCGTTGATGTTCGCTACCATTCTTGATGACGAGGTTCAGCGGGATTGGTTCTGATTCTATGAATTCGGCTTCTGGTTGAGAAATACTAAAGGTTAGCCCCATGCTGCCAACGCTCGCACCACGGCTGTAGCCAGGGCCAGTGATGACCACGAGCCCTACGCCCAGAAATACCACCAGCAGCATACATACAGCAATTCGCTTCATTTCTTCACCTCCGAACATAAGATTAGGTGTACTAATGAAAAAAATAATGAGAGATACTATTTTTCTCTTAACCATATCCTTTCCCATAAATTTTTTCCAGATAACAACCTGAACTTAACAGATATATATAGATACCCGTGACTGTAGATTTTATCTGAAGCGATTTATAAAGAGTTATCATTTCGTCACTCTTGTAAGATTAATATTAGTTATAAGGTATCTATCCCCATCCTTCTTGAGCCAAAAAGTAAGGTTACCCCTTAGAGTCAGTAACTTATATTTTACTCCTTTTTCAAGTACATCCACCCGAAAGAATTTTAGCTCCTTATCATCGAAAATCCCCTCTGCCACTTCTAGAATATCAAATTTGTAAAGAGTAACTATGGCATATTTCTCTCCATCGTTAATACGAAGAAAGGGAAGTTCCTCTCGATATTTTGTTTTCAATATAATATCATATTCATATTTATCTTTACACCAAACTGGCTGATTATTTGGCAAGACAGCATTTGCAATATCTAACATATCATTTTCTAAGGTTACATTGGGTATCGAGGGGGAATATTGCTGACTATTGCTAAAGCTTAAAATCATAAGAAATGTTGCTAAAATAGAGACTAAAAGAATAATCAATGGTTTCATTTAATTCCTCTATCCTTACAAATTAGCTCATTGCAATATTTTAGTAAAAAAGAGTAATCTTATATTTAAATACTATAGACCTTATTAAAAATCCTTCTTTTTTATAAAAATGCTTTTAAAAAGAAAAAAGCCCTTCAGCAAAATGCCAAAGGGCTGGGATGTCTTGACTCCCCTAATGTTTTCCAGTTGGAACCAAATTATCCAAGAAATGCGAAATATCTACAAATTAAAGGAGTTAATTAGTATTCCTGTAAGTACTATTAATTCTGTATAATTGCTTATTAGCCTTTATTTATCAATAGATATATTACATACTATTATTCTAACCATATATTATATAAGCAGGTATGGGTATTTTAAGGATAGGATATTTTTATTTAGCTTATTTAAACCCGCTCCAATATTAATTTCGCCAGTAGTTTTTTCCCACTCCGCTTTTTTGGTTGATTAAAGCGATTATTTGCATTACTTTATCCTATAATTTAAGTTTTTCATCTAATTCAGTTAGTTTTATTTTATGAAAATATATTTATCTATTTGCTGTGTTATTCAAAAATAAATCTTTTTCAACAAATAAAACAAATTTTAAATCTATATTCTCATAAAGTTAACGCTAAATATCTTTGATTCTTGATTATTTTGCATCCCATTCCTTGGTTTTAAATATCTTAGTTATAGCATAGGGACTGAGAATATAGGACAATACACTGATAGCAAGTCCAACGAGCAACCCGATAATTCCAGAGAGAACGAGACACAGAAATAAAGCTAAAATAGCAATGCTAATGATAATGTTCCGGAAACATTTATTGGTTTTGTAATACTCCTGTCGCCACGTACGATCAAGTGAGCCCTTAAATGAGAGGGTTCCTTGTAAATTAATTTTTATAAGTTTTTTACCTTTCCCGCACTTAGGGCATAAGCCTACATGATTAATATCCCAAGGCTCACCACAGGAATTACATACGGCTGAACTTTCGTTTACTTGTCCCATATAGTATTGTTTCCTTTAATCATATATTAATTTTATAAAACATATCGCAAATTATATTATTGCCGCAGTTTTTAGCCTGTATTATCAGGTATTTACAACGTATTTATGGTTAGTTATAAGAAAATATGACCGCTTAGCAGTCAATTCTAAAATCCTTAAAATTTTAATTAAGGTGCAAATATATGTCCTTTTTATAGACTCCTGAAACTCTCGATACGGTTCAATTTCTTTTTTACCTTTTATATTATTTTGCCCTGCCTTGCCTCCTCTTCACTTATTAGTAAAGAGAGATAATCGGACATGAGTGAAGATTCTTAATCACTTTTCTTTACAATTTTTATCTCTTCTTCTGTTAATCCGTACAGCTTATACACTATTTCGTCAATTTCCTTATCAATTTCAGCTTGACGATGTTTTAGCTCTTCTATTTGGTTGAGTAAATCTTGACGTTTTTGTAAAATATTCTTGAGCTGATCAGGAGATTTAGGAATTCGAATAAGGCCAACAACCTCAGAATTTGTTTTTCCTCGAAGAGTACCACCTAAAGATTCAAGAAAAAGTTCTATATAATTTGCCATATATTCACTTTTACACTCAATATACGACTTGCTATCTAAAAATACTTTAAGTTTCTCTCTTTTAATTATTGGTTTACCGATTCTATCCTTTAATTCAACTCTAATTCCAGGAATATCAGCTAAATCACCAAGAATAAAATTAAAATCTTTAAGTAGTTCTTGGGTGTTATTAACTTTTGCCTCAAGGGCTTGTATATCTTTATTAATTTCTAAAATCTGGTCGACAAAATTCGCAAATTCTTTTCGAACTTTTGGTAAAGAAGATTTAATAGGAATGTTCCTTACATCATTTACTAAAATTTTGGGAAACATTCCTTTTTTTGCTTTTGGAGAAGTATTAAGATGATAAAAAGCAAATAGAGTAGAATTTATGATTGCCAAGATATACTTTAAATTGTACTTCTTCGCCGGGCTGTTAATTATATTAATAATACTAGGATTGTTATAATATTCTTCATCGGAGAAAGTAGCGTTAACTTTGCCAGTTTTCTCATCTGTAATTTCACGAATTAGAACTCTTGGAGAAGTGAAAAATTCAGGTTTACGAGGTGCCGCAAGCCAATTGCCGTAACTTATCCATTGTATTCCATTCCACCTAAGATAATACCGTTTAACATCTCCTCCTCGTAACTCCTTTTTATAACTCTCATCCTTTTTGTATTGTGCGTGCCAAATTCTATTTTTAATGGTCTCTGGAGAATGTCCTCTATATTTATCATATGGAATTAATCCTTGACTAACTTGGGCAATTTTGCCGAGTTTCTCCACATTTGACTCTATCTTTTTAATTATATTCTCTATATTTGCTTTGAATCTAAATAGATACAGCCATTCTTTATCATTATCCTTGAGTAGTGATAATTTTTTAGTATTATGAAGTTTGGTCACCAATGAGTGTCTTTTGAACTCCTCACAGAAAATAGCTTTAACTTCAGACTCGTTTCTTGTCATGGCATTTGTTTCTATTCTCAACAATAAAATGATATTTCTAACCTTAGGATCCAGAAAAACATTAATTTTTGAGAGATCTACTATTTGAAAGACACAAGAACTATCTAACAGGTGCTGCCTAAATTTATTAGCATTTACATTTAGTATAAGAGTATTTGGAACAATATATCCCAAATGACTTTTATCTTTCAACAATTCCATGCCTAAAGCAATAAAATATTCAGAAATTTCATAATCTGCAACAAAAGGATATTTCTTACTGATTATTTTTTTACTTTCTGAACAAAGAATATCCCCATACGGTGGATTTCCTACTATGAAATCAAAGCCATCTTTAAATTCGCCTTGCTTGAGTTTTATTCTTTTTACGATATCGGCATCAATTAAATAATTGGTTATTTCTTCAGAGAACAAATTTAATTCTCCTTTTTCTGCAGGAATTCTTAAGGAATCCGTTTGATAAATATTAAATCTGTCCATTGCAAAGTTCGGATTACTTTTTTTAGCTTCATGAACGATGTCTATAACTTGAAAGAATAAATTTGTTTCTGCAAGATGACAGGCAAATGAATTAATATCAAAACCATAGATACTTTCCTGTAATTTTCTCAAGATAGTCTCTGCATCAAAGCCATGATTTTTAAGTTTCTCTATAAAAATATTAGTTGCTCTTACTAAAAAACCTCCTGAACCGCAAGCTGGGTCAAGCAACTTTTTCCCTTCAATTCCTGACTCTTGAGTATAGCCCACTGAATCCAAGATATAATCTATCACCTCTTCTGGGGTGTAAAATTCTCCCAATTGTTTCCTTTTCTCTCGATCAAGATACTTTTCATAAAGTTTCCCTAATACGTCACGGTCTACTTTGTTAAAATTGTAAGGGTTAAAAGTAAATAACACTCGTAAGAGTATATCATTATCAATTTCATACCAATCAAAAATGTCAATTTGAAAGAGATGTGGATAGAATCGATCCATTATCTGATAAGCTTCTTTAAGAAGGGCTTTATAATCTACCTGGCTAAATTTAATATAACCGCTATACTCTATGTATTTCTTTATCCCTCCATTAGATATCTTTCGCTGAATAATACCTTTATCTTCACATATACGGATAAGAAGAATACGATTAAAAAAAACATACATTGTCTCTAAGCAGAAAGTCTCCAGTGAAGTATTAGTAGGAGACGTTTTTTGCCAAGTTTCGAATGATTGAATAAATTTTTTTGCTCTCTCATACCGCTTACGAATTTTTAGAAATGTCTGTTCGTTGTATTGTTTAATGAGTTCTGAACACTCTTTGTATTCTCTTTTAAGATATTCAAACTTAGCAAGCACATCTTCCTACATCTCTTCCATTCTTTCTTGGAGAGCAGAAAGGAAGTTATTAAAATGTAACTCTTCAGAGATATCAAGCTGGGGTTCAAGATAAATATGTTCTACATCAAGATATTGGTTTCTCTTTTTTAGGGTCATCAAATTAGAGAATTTTCTGCAATCTTCATCAACAAAGGCTTTGATTCCTTTTTCAATGAATTTTGTATAGATTTCTCTAAAATCAATCGTAACAAAAAGCCCCTTGCTTTTTTCTGCTATCCTATTCCATACCTCAAAAACAACGCCATTAGTTAGAACAGCGTATTTAACACCTAGTTCATCAAAATATCCAGATAATAGGCGTTGACGATGCTCAATAAATTCTGCTTGCGAGGCACTACTTCTCAAGGCTTCAAGTGCTATAAGAGGACTACCTTCACGATTCCTAATCCAATTATCTACTTCACCTGTAGAGAGTGTTGCTTGGGGATTAAAGTCTTTATGCTTATCATAATTTAATACATCAGTAAATAGAGGAATGATTATTTTTTCATAGACTACCGCTTCATCACCTTTTTGCTCTGTATTCAAATAGGGGAGATATTTTTTACCTTGATGCTCAAATTTCTCAAATACAGACATCGTCTCTATGGTGAAATCCGCACTAAGTTTTGTTTTAAGTTCAATTTTTGCCATTATGCACCTTTACAGTAAGCGATATTCTTTTCCTTTATTTCTACTTCCTGTAATTAGGGTTATCGGAAGTAGGATTATAATTTTAACTAATCAGATATGTCCTTGATTAGAGATTGCAACCCGCGTTTCTTTTCTTTTAGAAAATTATCTAATTCGTCAATAGTAACAATTTCTATTAAATAGTTTTCGCCAATTACATTATCACAGATATTATTAAAGGTCTTATAATATCTTGATAAATCCTCTTCTCTTTCAATACTATCATTAGTAAGTATAATGAGCTAATGAGGATCCTTATAAAAGAAATTTTCTAACATATACTTATGGTTTTACTAGAACATTAATTACGCTTTGAAATAGAATAAATTTTATTATATTAACTATACTACATGATTTAATAAAAATCCTTTTTTTAAAAAATAAAAACACAATAAAAATGTCTATATATCAAATTTATCATTATTTATAGTTATAAGAATGGAGAAAGAAGTATAACTAATAAACCTAAGAATATCCTAAAAATGAATAATTTTTAATTAAATTTTATGATAATATATAAAGTGATTATATCCCAAAAACTAACTTTTTAATACAACATATTAACCTAAGCAGCAAATTTAACTCTATAGGTCCTTTGAAAACTAAATAACGAAAATAAATAGTTATATAAAAGAGTAGAAAGCTCAGCTATGGGCCTATTCATCAACCCTTTTATCAATCTCTTACAATTTATGGCTGATATCTTAAACCCTAAGTAGACCTTTACCCGTACTTCTCCCCTTACCGGTAGATGATCTATCTGGTACCTCCTCCGAAGTGCCGAGGGGATACCTTCTATCCCGGCTCTTTTTCGGGCTAACTCTTGATACTGGGAGGTTCCCATCTT
>Ga0172363_10003835_pt1 | contig 12176 bp, 5 predicted proteins | sample LakKivs2_kivu2a2_FD_114541 | JGI IMG/M metagenome (GOLD analysis project Ga0172363, IMG submission 114541) | Sediment microbial communities from Lake Kivu, Rwanda - Sediment s2_kivu2a2 | ecosystem: Environmental > Aquatic > Freshwater > Lake > Sediment | place: Rwanda: Western Province, Lake... | reverse complement strand
TATTAATGCCTGGAACCTGAAAGGCTATTTCCTGACAGATAATATCCATTCCCCGGTCAGATGGCAGATCCCTGTGGATGCAATTATCCAGCCCGGTAGTTTTATGCTGATATGGACCGATGGTATGAATACGGGCCTTCATACCAGCTATAAAATCTCTGCCAGCGGTGAAGAACTGGCATTATATACACCGGGTTTAAAGATGGTGGATTCCGTATCATTCACTTACCAGGTGGCTGATGTTTCGTATGGCCGTATTCCTGATGGCGGCAATGCATGGGGATATTTTGCGGATCCCACTCCCGGATCTGCCAACAACACAGAAAGTTATGAGGGGATTGTGTTTAACCTGCCGGCATTCTCCTTAAAAGGTGGTTTCTATTCAGGACCCCGGTCTTTATACCTTTCCTCTCAATTTGGCGGGGATATCCGGTACACCACTGATGGAACAGAACCTGCAGTAACCTCGGAACTGTTCACCGCAGACTTAAACATGACAGAAACCACTATTGTCAGGGCAAGAATATTCAAAACAGGAATGATCCCCGGGCCGGTGATCACCAACAGTTATTTCATCAATGAGAATTCTGTCGGGGGGAAACTGCCGGTGGTCTCCGTTGCCACCGCTCCGGTTAATTTCTGGGATCCAGTCAAGGGTATCTATACGCACCCGGATTTTAAACCCGATTGGGAAATTCCCGTCAATGTTGAACTGTTTGAAAATAACGGGCTCGACAGGGCTGCTTTTAACGAAAGAGCAGGAATGAAAATCAATGGGCTTTATTCATGGCAGCTTCCCGAGAAGATGCTGGGTGTTTATTTTAAAAAAGCCTATGGCTCTGGCAGCCTTCCTTATGCGGTCACTCCTCAACGGGACAGGCACAGTTACAAAACTTTTGCTCTGAGGGCTTCAGGGAGCGACTGGAGTTATACAATGTTCAGAGATATACTGGCGCATCATTCCACACTGTACGACATGAACATTGATATCATGGGGTTCAAGCCGTCAGTCGTTTATGTGAACGGCGAATACATGGGGATCCACAACATACGTGAAAAAGTCGATGCAGACTTTATTGAGAGCAGCTATGGCATGGCACCGGGATCCTTCGATCTTGTCGAGAACGAGGACTTTCCCGAGGCTGGTGACCTGCAGGCTTACACAGATTTCCGGCAGCTTCTGAATAAAGATCTGTCGGTTGCCACAAACTATAATGCTGTGGCGGAGCTGGCAGATATTGAGAATTTCACCGATATGGTCATCACTGAAATGGCTTGCAGGAACACTTCCATTGAACACAATGTGATGGCATGGAAACCCAAAGAAGGAGGAAAATGGAGGTGGATCCTTATGGACCTCGACCGTGGATTTTTTGAAGCCGAGAGCAGGTTTATCAGTTTTTATCTGACACAGAACGGGCTAATACTGGATGATTTGTTTAAAAACAATGGATACAAGGAATATTTTGCCGGCAGGCTGGCCTCACAGCTGTTCACCTCCTTTAATTCGGAAAGGATGAAAGGCCTCATTGATGAGCATGAAGCTATCATTGAAAGTGAAATGCCACGGCATATTCAACGCTGGCTTGGCAGGACATCCTCCTACGGTAATGCCATCCCTTCAATGACTTACTGGAGAAACGAAGTGGGTAATTTGCGAAGATTCGTTAAAGAACGGCCTGCCGCACTGCTGGCTGATCTTCAGAATTATGGTTTCTCAGGAATAGCAAACCTGGTCCTGACCTGCACCCCTTCAGAAGCAGGGCTGATAAAAATTAACGGATTAAAAACAGTGAGCACGCTGTCTTACGGCCCCTGCCTGAAGGATATGGAATTCCGGATCGAAGCTTTGGATAAGCCCGGCTATGATTTTAAAGGATGGTATGAAATAAATCCCGACTGGATCATTCCCGGAGGTTCAGTCTGGAAATATAACGATACCGGCATGGATCTGGATTCAACCTGGGTGCAGCCCGGCTATGATGATGGATCCTGGAGTTCGGGTCCTGAAGAACTGGGGTATGGGGACGATGATGAAAAGACAGTTGTCAGTTACGGGGAAAGCAGTTCAAATAAATTTATCACCACTTATTTCCGGAAATCTTTTAATGTCACAGAGAAGCAGCTTCAGGACGGGATATTCTTTATCCACCTGCTAAAGGATGATGGAGCCATAGTTTACCTAAATGGAAAAGAGATTATCAGGGCAAACATCCGTTGTGGTAACGTCAACTACCGGACACTGGCCGAAACAGCAGTGGACAACAAGACAGAGAAAGTATTTTTTGTTTACAGGATAGATAATAATCTGATGAATGCCGGATCAAATGAACTTGCTGCAGAGATCCATCAGTGCAACGCAGCCAGCTCAGACGTGAGCTTCGATCTGAGACTTTCCAGTTATATGCCTGATAGCGCGTCTTTTATTTCCGCAGACAAGGGGATAAGGACAGCCTTAACAAACGACCGGTTCTTAAGCGCAAAATATACGGCAAATGGCAGTTGTATCATACCTCCAATCATTGCAGACGACATGACCCTCTCCATTGATTGTTCCCCTTACCTTGTACAGGAAAATGTCACCATCCCCGAAAATATCACACTGACCATAAACCCTGGCGTGGAGATCCGGATGCCCGGTAAGGGTAATATTTTTGTACATGGTGTTATCAAAGCCAATGGAACCTCCTCTGCACCGATAATTTTCAGGCTTAACCCGAATGTGCCCGGTGACAGATGGGGAGGTATAGTGTTCAGAAATACAAGTGGTCCTTCCACGTTGCAGTTTGTCACTATTGAAGATGCATATGAAGGGCCTGATCCTGTACTTGAATATGGTGCCATCTCAGCCTTCCATGCCGATCTGGTTATGGATCATATGATCATTGAGAAGATATTCAGCAATCCCATAATTGCCCGTTTCTCCGACATCGTTCTCACAAACAGCAGTTTGCATTCGGAAGTGACCGGCGACCTGATAAATGTCAAGTATGGTCATGGCCGCATTGAGAACAGCAGGTTCAGAGGAAACCCTCATGTTGATGCCGATGCCATTGACTATGATGAGGTAGAAAATGGTATTGTCCATAATTGTATTATTTCAGATTGCCTGGGATTCAACGGTGATGCGATCGACATTGGCGAAGAAGCAAAAAATATCATGATAGACTCTGTGGCTGCATTTACTATTGCCGACAAAGGAGTTTCAGTAGGTCAGCTTTCCACGGTCACCGTAAAAAACAGCATTTTCATCAACTGCAGTATGGGTGTGGCTGTAAAAGACTCCAGCAATGCCATTATTCAGAATTGCATATTTTATGGTAATGGGCACCCGGTGGCATGTTATGAGAAGAATATTGGCCTGGCAGGAGGAAATGCATATGTACTGAACAGTATCTTATCTAATTCATGGGCAGACACCTATTTTGCGGATGATAAGTCAGATATCCGGATAAGCTACAGCCTTTCGGATAACCTGTCCCTCCCCGACGGTAATTCCAATGTATACGGGGATCCCCTGTTCACAAGGCCCACATTTTTCGGGTTCGGCCTGTTGCCCTCCTCCCCGGGGATATCTTCAGGATATTCAACAAACGGACCCGTGAATATGGGCACTTCCATTAAAGCAGCTTATTTTGAACCGGCTGTGATGATCTCACAGCTATTTATCAATGGTAGTAATCTGGATCTGCCGCAATTTATCATGTTATATAACCCGTCAGACAAAGAAACAGATCTGTCAGGATATGCCATCGATAAAGGAGTTACAGCTGTCATTCCTGGTGGCACATTCATCAATCCCTGCGGAAGGGTATTTATTACCGACGATACCGGAAATGGCTTATGGGACAGTGTCAGTTGCCCTGTTATTGAATGGTCGGCAGGGAGACTTTCCGGTAACGGGGAATCTGTCGAACTAATTGAAAATCATGGTCTTGTTATAGATTACCTGGAATATTCCGAACAAACATGGCCCTCAGCCGGCTTTGAGGGAAAGAATGTGTTTACACTCATCGATCCTGCACTGGATAATCATTTCGGTGAAAACTGGACAATAAGTCAGCTTTATGATGCAGTTGTACCTGCCCCTCACCTTAAGTTGAATGATTTCATCATTTACCCGAATCCTACCACCGGGGTCATCTTTATAAACAGCAGGGAAACAGCATTGTCACATGTGGAAATTTTTGACCTGCAGGGACGGTTGCTGAAACGGTTCCTGTTAAACCAATCCGGTACAACCACAGTTGATCTTGCTGAATATGGAACGGGCATGTATCTCCTGAAAATCGGAACGTGGGTGGGTAAGGTGACGGTGGTTGAATAACTGTATATGATGAACATAGAGAGATTAGTAACATCTGCATTATGCTGATCGCATCATAAAATTCTTTACTGAAGGTTAGTTCAGAGTGAAAAAATTTATTTACTTTTTACAGGATTAAAAAGCACGGTTTGTACGATGAAAAAAACATCCGCAATAAAAATTGCAGGTTATGCGGGGTTTATTCTTACCCTGTTCTTTCTGATTTATTTTCTCAGGAAGGTGGATATTTCGCTGACTTATTACTGGCAACAGTCGATACCCTTATCATTCAGTGAAGCTCTGCAATACCCTGGTGACATATCCGGTATCATGGGAGACAGGTTCCTCGAATTACTGACGCGGCCATTCCTTGGGATTATGGGTGTGACCCTTCTGGTGGTTATCGTCTTCTTCATGCTTTATATTATCTTCAGGCGTTTCCGGGGCAGTCTTGTGTTTTTCCCATTATTACTGGCAGCACTGATTCCTTATATAATGCTGTTCGCACATTACCGATTACCAGCTAGTCTTATAATGTGTATCACAACCGGCCTCCTGCTTGCAACAATCCATAGCCTCTATTCTCCTGTGAACCTGGCTGTCAGGACAGGTTACAGTTTCATCACAGGCATCATCGTTTACCTTGTTGCCGGATCTGCAGGCCTTCTGGTTTTAGTGCAGGTGATGATTATTCAGACTGTCCTGTCGAAAAAATACCTGGGACTGGCAGCAATTCTTCCTGTACTGCTCATACCCCTGTTGTATTTGCCTTTTAATCTTTCATATACTGCCAGGTTTGCATACCTTGGCCCGTTCCTGATTTCAAAATATGATGAAATCCCCCTTATCCTGTATATCAGCCTTTCTTCTCCGTTGATGCTTCTGTTGGTTTTTACATTGTTGAATTATATTTTCTCACGGTTTGCTGTCAAACATTCATTAATGGTTTCAGGAACCGCAATCTTAATTGTCCTGGCTGGTTTGGTTTTCGCAACCCTGCCTTGTATCATTAAAGAGGAAAGGAATGTCCTGAAAATTTTCCAGGCCGCTTTCCGGAATGATGGGGAAACAGTCGTCAAGTTTGCAAAAAAGCAATTATTTATTGACAGAATGCTGCAGTTTGAGATCAACAGGGCCCTTTATCAGAACAGGTGTTTATTGGATTCATTATTTCATTATCCCCAGCAATTCGGGGAGAAAGGACTCTTTCTTGAGGATAATATTACCAGCCGTGTCTCTCTTCATATCAGTAATTTTTACTATGACCTGGGGTTTGCCAATGAAGCGAGACATTGGTCTACTGAAGCACAGATGGTCCTGTCACGCCATCCTGTAGTGCTTAAACACCTTGTAATGACATACATCGCCATAGGGAATAATGAAACTGCGCTTAAATATTTACATGTCCTGTCGGGCTCATGGTTATACAGAGACTGGTGTGATCGTGTTAATGAGATGATTGAGAGTAACACTACTCTGAATGATCAGGCCATACGGTCATTTGTTATCAATAATCCCAGGATTGATTATTTTTCAGAAACAAAAAATCCTACCAAGAAGATCATGATTTTTTATGGCAGTAACCCGGATAACAACATGGCCTTTGAGTTTATAATGGCAAGCTATCTTCTACAGCACCAGATTGGCAACGTGTTGATTCATCTTCAGGATTTCCGGAAATTCGGTTATGACAAGCTTCCGAGGGCTGTTGAGGAGGCTATGCTGATCTACATTGCAAGGTCGAAGGAAAGCAAACCTTCCCTGGCCGGTTATTCGATAAGTCAGAATACAGTTGAAGAATTCAGGGATTTCAGCCGCCTGCTGTCGGGTACCGCTAATAAGACCGAAGGGATGAGGAAGGTTTCAAAATACAAAAACACATACTGGTATTACGTTTGGTTTACCAGCCCCTATGCTTCAAAATAGAAATGAAGATGATAAAGAGAAAATTACCCTGGAAATTATTCGCACTGTTCGCACTTCCCCTGGTAGTGTCCTGTAACCCGTCCACCGGGAAGGTTAAACAAACTGATGAATCGCTTCAAATATATCCCGACTATACATCGGTGGCCATACCTCCGAATATCGCACCAATGAATTTCATGGTCAGAAATAATGGCAGAGCCTTTATTGCTGAGATATCCAACAGTCAGAACAGGCGCATAATCATCAGGGACAGGAAAGGAATTATCCAGATTCCTATACATAAATGGAGAAAGCTACTGGAAGAAGATAAGGGAGGGATACTTACTATTTCAGTCTTCAGAAAAACCAGGGGAAATCAATGGGAAAGATTTGCAGCAGTGAAAAATGAGATTGCAAAAGAAAAGATCGATCCTTATATCGCATTCAGAAAAATACCTGCCTCAAACATACTGTGGAATATTATGGGAATATATCAGCGTTGCCTGGAGAATTTCAAACAATACCCTATTATGGTGAACACGCTGACAGAAAAAAACTGTATGAACTGTCATTCATTTAATGCAGGTGACCCTGAACAGATGGTCTTCCATATGCGTGCAGTACATGCGGGCACATTCGTCATGAACAGGGATAATATTCAGTTTGTCGATACAAAAAGCGACCATACCCGCAGCGCAGGGGTATATCCTTCATGGCACCCGAACGGTGAACTTATCGCTTTCTCTGCCAATATGATCAACCAGGGATTCCATGCCAGGATGGGTAAAATTGACTTTGTGGTGGATAAATATTCCGACATAGTGCTGTACGATGTGAAGGCTAACAGCATCACCAGGCCGGCAGCGCTGGCTTCCGAAAAACTTGAAAACCTGCCTTCCTGGTCGATAGATGGCACAAAATTGTACTATATCAGTGCGGATAAAATTGCTGATTCACTGTCTTATGAACTTATATTATACAACCTGATGAGCATCGGCTTTGATGAGAGAACACGGAAATTTGGCGATTCAGATACACTCATCAATGCAAAACATTTTGGTAAAAGCATCAGTTTCCCGAGGGAGTCCCCGACACACGCAATTATCTCCTTTATTGGCCTTAATTATGGGTATTTTTCCATTTATAACAATGAAGCCGATGTCTATTTTTACAACACGGAAACAAAGGAGATCACCAGGCCCCCTGTAAATTCTGAATTCACAGAGAGTTATCCCAGCTGGTCAACCAACGGCTCATGGCTCATGTTTGTCAGCAAGCGGGATGATGGTATCCTGTCAGAGGTCTGGTTCAGCCATATTGATAAAAACGGTAATGCCGGTAAACCATTCGTTATGCCTCAGAGACATCCGGATTTTTACGAACATTACCTGTACAACTACAACAGGCCTGAATTTATTACAGGGAAGGTAAGGATGAATCCCAGGAAAGTGTATGCTTATGTTAAGAAAGGTGCCGTTCCGAGTGTTTTTAATGAGGCAGAAAGTCTGGACATTTCAAGCGGAGCGACCATTCTGACCGGTAAAACGGAAGATGTGTTCTATCATCACAACTGATCGTTTGATCAATCAGGCAGAAGCAAGGGCTTCAATCTCGACCAGCAGGTGCTCACGGCAGATATCAGAGACCACGTAAATGCCGGGAACCCCGGGAAGATACCGCTCACAGATATCCTTAACGATTTTGTAATCCCCCGGATTCTTTATATAGACCCTGATAAACTCGATCTGCGGCGATTCCTGGAAGGTCTTATCCAGGGCTGACAATGTTTCCCTGCAGATAAGCTTCTGCATGTTTTCGATGGTTATTACTGTCTGCCGGGCGACATCCTTCTCCCCGATGACAGCTTCCTCTCGGATAGAAGCCGTGCCGGAAATGAATACCTGTTTGTATTCATTGTTCGCCACGAATTTAGCCCGAGCAAATTTTGGTGTGCATTTTGAGGATCCCCGGTATTCGGCATCTCCCACAAGAACGTTCTGCGTATATTCAAAGGCTGCCTTCTGCAGCGGATTTTCTATCGCCATGGTACTGTATCCCTCGGGTGAGGCTGCAAAAAAACTTATCCTGACCCCGCCGGTCCTGGCACCTATACCCGTAGCTGCGGGGTAGCCCTGTCTGAAATCAGCTTTTGAATAATAATCCGAACGTACATTATTGAATTGCTGGTAATGCTGGCTGTTTAATTTATCCGGTTCAACACGGGTTATATCCTCTATATAGTTCCACTGCCTGAAAATATTGCTAAAATCCAACCCTTCCTTATGAAGGATCTTTTCCATCACACTGAAAACCTTTTCCGCTTTCTCAGTTATACTTTTTCTATTATTGTCTTCACTGATACCGTTTGCAATCACCAGTTTTTCACCCTTCTTATTCTGAACAACAAGGTAGAGGTTTCCACCCTCCTTTCTGGTAATGACTTCCGCATCGTTCAGGTTGGTAATACAAAATACCTCTGCAGATACAAAAGCTCCACTTGCCGGGGCCTGCGCCAGGCAGGCAACCGGTATGCTGGTTTTGATCCGGTCGGGCAGGCACCTGAGGACCCTGGTGGTCAGATCATGGTAAAGTTGAGCATTACCGGCAGATAAAAAGAAATTTATGGAAATGATATTTTTCAGGTCGAATGAGGCATTTGAAATAAAATCATTCAGCTGATCCAGACAGACTGAAACCTGTTCTTCAACGGTATTCCCTGCGTTCGCTTCAAAAGCAACAACAGATAACTTCATTTGAAATAATTAAAATTTTTGACAAAGATAGATTCTTTTACCATTCAAAAAAGAGTAGATATGCTTTTATATAGCAGGAAGTGGATGTATGAGTTCAGCTGGCTGACAACTATTTCCCTCTTATCACCACACATTTCGAGTGTTCGACATGGAGATTGTTTTCAAGTTCGATAGCATAAACTCCATCCGGAAATGCTGATGGATCCCAGAGGATCGTATGTTCTCCGGCAGGGTATACCTTGTTTGTAAGATTTTGTAACAACTGTCCATTAAGTCCCAGGATGGTGATTCTTACAAGACCAGGATCAGAAAGTGAGAACTCAACCTGACTGGATGAACTGACCGGATTAGGATAAATTCTTAGGTTTTTTCGATTAATAAAGGTTTTTGAATAATAACTCACAGGTGCTTCCGTATGAAAAGGGGGTATGTATTTACGGACAGTGTCAGCAGGCAAAGTGATCATGTTAAAGGATTTCCATTCAGGAGTTACAAAACGGAATCGCCCAATACCCATATCCTTGTTAGTGGTCCAGTTGTCCCATACTGCCGTCAGGGATTTCCACCAGTCACCTCCCACGCTCATCACATAGCGTGCCGAATCACGATCATCTTCGCCATTGGGATCGTCCATGATAAGCCTGGCCCTGACGGTCACATAACAACCCTTCACATCGTTTTTCGGGTAATTAACCCTGCCCTGCTTTGGCCAGAAGTGGAAATTAAATCCATCTCCGCAGGTCACAGATACAGAACCATCACTTTCTTTACGTACATCAGCTGGTTTATGAATGTCACCCGCAAAATCTTCAACATATGCAGCACCCTCAACTTCCACGGCTTTTTGTAATGCATGCCATTGGAGGTCTGCCTTGCTTAAATAGTACATTTCCAGATCCCTAATCTGTACGCGAGTGTTTGTGGCAGGATTCCCCCCGATCCATTCGTAGAGCTGGCCCCATGCAATGGCAGCATCCCATGTTTCGGGAGGCGATTCAGCGCCATAACGGGGTTTTAATGCCCAGTCATAATTGTCCGGTACACCATGCGGCCTTCCCTCATGGGGTTCATGCATATCACTGATGATCTCTTCAAGGCTGGTCTGACTGTACAGGACACACGGGCATGCAAACAAAGACAGTAGTGATAAACCAATAAGATTCTTTAGAGACATTTCCTTTTATTTTGTTATAATAATTTTATGTCGTTTAATCCTTAAATCAGTGTTGAAAATACAATTTTTTACATATTTTGTTGCGTTAGCAAAAAGCTTTTGCAAATTTCCCGGGGGGGAAATAAACCCTAATATCTTTACTTCTATGAAGAAAAGATTATTGTTCATAATGTTTTCGCTGCCCGTCATTGCCGGTATAGGTACTTCACAGGCTGCAAATCTTTCATATAACCGGTCGGGCAGCTCGCCAGATCTCTTTGTTGCTGGATCTGCTGATACAGATAGCTCCCCGGATGATACCATCTATTCCTTTATTGTCGCTGGTCATGCATATGGTGCACATCAAGGCGGGAATATCGGCTTGCACCCTGCCTTGCTCAACAGCCTGAACTCAGGGTTTGATTCAACGGCCGCATTCATCGTTTTCACAGGTGATATTGTCAATCAGAGCACTACCCAGAGCTGGCAACAGGTTGAAAATGAATTGGCAACCTACGGATTACCCTACTATTTTGTCATGGGCAACCATGATAACAACGATATCGGCCGGCAGGTGTTTAATGAAAAATATGGAGGCACACATTATGCATTTCTCTGGCAAAGAGACCTGTTTATTGTCCTGAACAGTCCTGAAGGAGACCGGTGCATCACTCCCGATCAGCTGACCTTTTTAACGGAACAGATAAGTCAGGTCGGAGACTCCACAAGGAAAATTTTTATTTTTTTTCATGAGGTTCTGTGGAACAGTAATGAGAAATATATCGGGGTCAGGAGCAACAGCAGATCGAGATATGATCAGATAACAGGACATTCCAACTACTGGGAGGAGGTGCATCCTTTGCTTACAGCAAATCCGGGCAAACAGTTCTATGTTATCGCCGGGGACGTCGGAGGTAACACTGATGCTGTTGCTGCCTTTTATGATAAATGGGATAATGTCACCCTGCTCGCCTCTGGCATGGGCGAGGTGCCGGATGAGAATTATCTCTTAGTTAAAGTGCACAGCAGGGATTCAGTTACATTCGAACTGGTACCGCTCAATCCTGACCTTATCCTTCCCGGTATAGAGTATTACAGCGTTCCACCTGCCCCGGATAGCATTGCCGGGCCTGGCGAGGTCACACCGGGAGACATTGGTGTTGAATATTCTGTCCCGGAAGTTTTTAATGCGACATTCTATTTTTGGGAGTTGCCTGCCGGAATGACCGGTTCAGACACCTCGAGCCACCTGATAGCAGATGTCGATTCCGGTTTTACTGAAGGCATGATCGCTGTACGTGCTGAAAGGGACGGATTTGGGCAGGGACCGGCAGTTTCGAAAACGATCACAGCCAAAACCTCATCGGTTAATATCAGGAATGCAGAGAATGACTTGGTGCCGGTTGAATTTTTTCAAACCGGCGATCAGCTGGTAATTATAATGAACGGGCTTGAAGGAAAGGAAGTAACCGTTCGCATTTATGATTTTACAGGCAGGCTAATGAAGATGGAACAAGAGAATATCAGGGAGGAGGTTCTTTACCTGAAGATCAGTGAAAATGCACTTCCGGAAGGGCTTGTTTTTGTTTCAGTTTCTGTTGGGTGCTTGCAGATCGCCAGGAGGTTAATCATTATTCAGGACAGATAACCGCTCCTTCCATTTATTTGATATGAGTGCCTACCTGTTCTGCATGGCAAAAACCGTGTGAATGTAGATTTGTGTATAGGTGTTTGCCATAATAAATTATTTTTTAATTGATTTTCATCATATCCTTCTGTACTGTCAGGAGCACTAATCAGGACGACAGAGAGCCGAATCTGCCTTCATGATCGATCTTGGACTGTGCCGTTAAGCACAAGAAAACGGTAGAATATGATTCCGTAACAATTCTCCCGTCCCATAAGGGACGGAACATTTTACATTCGTTTCTCATTGCTACCGGGCTCCTGTCCCTGACGGGACAACCAAAAAATCTTCATTACAGGGTTAATCATCCTGATAATTATCTACCGGGCTCCTGTCCCTGACGGGACAACCAAAAAATCTTCATTACAGGGT
>Ga0172363_10003834_pt1 | contig 12178 bp, 11 predicted proteins | sample LakKivs2_kivu2a2_FD_114541 | JGI IMG/M metagenome (GOLD analysis project Ga0172363, IMG submission 114541) | Sediment microbial communities from Lake Kivu, Rwanda - Sediment s2_kivu2a2 | ecosystem: Environmental > Aquatic > Freshwater > Lake > Sediment | place: Rwanda: Western Province, Lake... | reverse complement strand
CTGCGCATGGTTCGGCATATTCACATTCATCTTTACAATAACCATGTATTAGATTTCTTTGGTCTCTAAAAGCCTTCTTTAACGGATTTTCTAAGATCTCTTTGAGTGATACCCCTCTTTTTTGTACAGTACTGTCTATGTTGTACAAAACTCCTTCAAATACATTACCAAAGGCAACATGTTGATGTCCAACACAGGGTATTACATCGCCGTTGACTTTGATATGTATGCCTGTATAAGGTAGCTTGCATGTTCCACCATAAATCTGAGGGGATAAAAACTTAGCTGTAAGTTTTGGATAATATTTGCGATCAAATTCTTGGAATTTTTTGAACAACTCTAATATTTGTTCTCTGGGTATGTCTAAAGCGCAACCACGTTTGAATCCCTGTCCTTCTTTTGTAAACTCCATCATAGGCATGTATCCTTTTTCTCTAGCGTATTTGAACACATCAAAAATATCTCCATTCTCAACGACTGGTTTGGTGATACAACACTGTACAGCAACTTTCCTAGGATCAAAATATTTCTCAATATTTTCAAACGCTTTATTAACAGTCCTTAATGTTCCTTTTACTCCCATGACAGTGTCTTGTATCATTTCCTTCCTTTCGTCGTACCCGATCGCATGTCGTTGTGTGCATATTATTACTCCACTATCTGCAACCCTTTTACAGAAATTTTCATCAGCTAACCTCAACCCGTTGGTAACAAAAACTACTGGATTAAACGCACCAATGTTCACAGTGTAATCGACAAAATCAAGAACTCTGGGATGTAGACTTGGTTCTCCTCCAAGGAGATAGAGTTCTCGAAATTTATTTTCTATTAGCTGACCTACTGTCTTTCCAAAATCTTCAAAAGACATGTCAAGTGGAAATTTTTTATATGGCAGATAAAAACAAGTAGGGCATTTAACTTGACACCTTTGGGTAATATCAAACCCTGCTCCTACATTTTCAGAGCCTAAATATTTGTCCAGTTCCCTTATACCTGGTACCTTCCCACCCATCAATTTAGTTTCCGATTTGTCCCCAAATATTTTCACCAGTCATTTCGACTCACCTCTCAAAATTTCAAAAAAAGTATTTCCTAAATCAGTAAAAATCAATGGTTTACCTTTACATTCATGATTTCCAAAATCTATTAAATTAAATTTCTTCAACCTCTGAAGAACATATTTTGCAGTACTCTCGGGATAATTTTCATCGACCAATCTTCTTACAGCAGCCGAAAATGTAAACCCCTGTAATCCGTACAAATTCAAGAATAATTGTTTTTCTTTAGTTCTGAATGATCGCTCTAAGAAAATCCTAAGGTCTCTTTTACATATGCCAAACGCGACCACTTCTCATCTTTATCACACAATATTATGATTCATCACTCTTAAATACCTTTTGGACAAAAAAATTGACCATTAGGGAAAGACTCTTATATGCCTAGAATCCAATAATTTTGTTATGAAATTAAAGCTTGAGAAGTACATGGATGTTAAGGGTGAAGATGCCCGGCTAGTTTCTAGAGCAATTAACGATGTCATAAAAGAGTTCAGTATGAGGGCTAGAGTGAAAAATTTAAAGAAAATGCGAATTTACATCACAAAAGACCCTGTAAAAACATGTAAGAAGATTGTCATGCCCAGAGTCAAATTATCAAGACATGGTGAAATGAGAGAATGGATTTGTGAAAATGCACCAAGTTTCTCCTATTGGGAAAAGGGACTTACACCGACTATAATGATGGATGCGAATGAGAGAGTCTTTAAGAAAAAAAATTATTCAGCAATAAAAGGACTGTTCGCTCATGAGTTGATGCACCTACTGAACAAACTAGATGGTATCGAAGACGATTTAGAATATGAAGCAGAAAGAGCAGCAAGTAACATGTTCAAGTTATTAACCATACAAAAAAAAGTTAAACCATTTACTAGGGATAAATTACTGAGCTCCCTAATCAGAATTACAACCTCATCCTTGCTTTTCATTAAAGATATACTTGCCAATACGAGAGCGATGAGCTTTGGCTTTGATGATGAGTTGTATGAAAATTACAAGATTACTCTAGCCGGCATTAAAAAGGAGATAAAATTTACGGATAATTACATAATAAAAACACTCAAAAAAAATAGGATACACGCTCTTGATGATGCTTTTGTCGCTTATTTAGGTTTAAACATAAGTTGGATAACCTTTAAAATGTTTCATAACAAAATGTACGAGTATTTACAAAGTATTTCAAGAATAAAAGTCCCTGAGATCATAAAAAAACAGTGTAACCCAATAATAAAAGAAATGTTAAAATTAAGGTCGTCGAGTGATAAAAAACAGATAGCAAAGATTTTAAGATTAACTCAACAAAACTATTTCAATGTTGTGAAGTATTATAGTAAGAAAATAAGGTGATTTAATGCCAAACTTTCAATTCATAGTTTCAGACCCAACAAAGAGAAAAGCTTACAAGGTAGAAGTTGACCATGACAAAGCTGTAGGTCTCGTCGGAAAAACCATTGGGCAAAAATTTAATGGAGATATTTTAGGTTTATCTGGTTACGAGCTGCAAATCACAGGTGGAACTGACAAAGATGGGTTTCCGATGCACGTTCAAGTTCATGGGCCAGGTAGGAAAAAACTAGTCTTAGCTCACCCACCTGGTTTTCATCCTAAAATTAAAGGTCAAAGAAAGAGAAAGATGGTTAGAGGAAATACAATATCTCCTGATATCAGACAAATTAACTGTAAAATCGTAAAAACTGGAGCCAAACCCTTAGATCAATTAATTAAGAAAGAGGAAAAACCAAAAGAAGAGAAAATCGAGAAAGAAGAAAAAAAAGAAGCTCCTAAAGAAGAAGCAAAAAAAGAAAAACCAAAAAAAGAAGTACCAAAATCTGAAGAGAAGAAAGAAGAACCTAAAAAAGAAGAAGCAAAGAAGACGGAAGAAAAAGTAAAAGAAGGAGGTTGAGGAAGTTCTCGAAAGAAACAGATTCTAAACTCATCCCGGAAGTAAACATCGGAATGGTCGGTCATGTCGATCATGGGAAATCCACTTTGGTAGAAGCTTTAACTGGAAAATGGCCCTCATCCCATTCTGAAGAACTCAAACGTGGTATTACAATACGTCTTGGTTATGCTGATGCTACTTTTTACAAATGTCCAAAATGTGGAACTTATCTAACTTCAGAAAAATGTCCCAAATGTTTTGTTAAAGCAAAATTACTCAGGACTGTATCATTTGTTGATGCACCAGGTCATGAGAGTTTGATGGCAACTGTTCTTACTGGTTCGGCCTTAATGGATGGTGCTATTCTAGTCATAGCGGCTGATGAAAAATGCCCTTCACCACAAACTAGAGAACACCTCACTACTCTTGAACTTGTTGGTATCAAAAACATAGTTATAGTCCAGAACAAAATCGACCTTGTAACACCTGAAAGAGCAAAGAAAAATTTTGAGGAGATAAAAGAATTTGTGAAGGATAGAGTTCCTGCTAATACTCCTATAATTCCAGTTTCTGCTCAACAAAAAATCAACATCGAATATTTGGTTGAAGCTATTGAAACTTTTATACCGACTCCGAAAAGAGATCTTGAAGCAGATCCAAAGATGTTAGTGGCAAGAAGTTTTGACATAAATAAACCAGGTTTTACACCGGATAAACTTCATGGTGGAGTCATCGGTGGGTCAATAGTTCAAGGTAAATTCAAAGTTAATCAAGACATAGAAATTAGACCTGGAATTAGAATTGGAGACAAATGGAAACCGATAACGACTAATATAGTTTCCATGGAAAAAGCTGGGAAAAAATTGGAAGAAGCTGGTGCTGGTGGGTTGTTGGGGGTTCAGACTAAATTAGATCCATATTTTACGAAAGCGGATGGGTTAGTCGGGAATGTTGTAGGCCTCCCAGGAAAAATACCACGGGTTTGGGATAAGTTAAAACTCAAAACAAAATTACTCGAAAGGGTTGTTGGCATGAAGGACATGGGTGAAGTCAAAACAATAAGACCAGAAGAGGTTTTGATGGTGAACATTGGAACAGCTAGGTCGATAGGAATAGCAAAGGACATTCACGGAAATGCGATAGAAATTGATTTAAAGATTCCGATCTGTGCGGATAAAAATGATAGAATAGTACTTTCAAGACAGATACTAGGAAGATGGAGACTAATCGGTTATGGAGAAATAGTAGAATGAAAAGAATAATCTTGGATACTAATTTTTTAACTGTTCCTTACCAGTTTAATATCGATATTTTTGAAGAAATAGATAGAGTTGTAGTGGGTGAGTACGAATTAACGACTTTGGATTGTGTCGTGAAAGAATTAAAAAAACTAAAAAAATCTCGAGGAAAAGCAGCTGCATCAGCAAAAGTTGCTTTGCTCCTGATTAAAGAAAAAAACGTAAAAGTTATAAAGACAGGTGAGAAAAATGTTGACATTAAAATTTACAGAATGGCTGATGAAAACACGATAGTTGCAACGAATGATAGAGATTTGAGACGAAAGCTAAAGAATAAAAATGTTAAAGTACTTTATTTGAGGAGTAAAAAACATATTGTAATGAGTTAGGTGGATAAATGAACGTATTGACAATCGCCCCTATTTCGGGTCTAGCTTCTATTATTGTTGCGTTGTATCTTTATTTTTGGGTTAAAAAACAGAGTACTGGAACTCCTAAGATGAAAGAAATTTCTGATGCTATAAGACAAGGTGCAATCGCCTATCTGAAAAGAGAATATAAAACCCTCGCCATTTTTGTCGCTATACTATCAATTGTTATAACATTTGCTCTTGGCGATAAAGGTCCTAGTACTGCTATTGCCTATATTTTTGGTTCTATTTGTTCTGCTCTAGCTGGTTATCTTGGAATGGGTGTAGCACTCCATGCAAACGTTCGAACTGCTCAGGCTGCTAGAAAAAGTTTGGTAAAAGCATTTCCTGTCGGATTCTATGGTGGAGCAGTCATGGGTTTAGCTGTTGTAGGTTTAGCATTGCTCGGAATAAGTATCATCTATTATGTTTATCAAGACCCTGGAATCGTAATTGGTTTCAGTTTCGGGGCAAGTTCGATCGCACTCTTTGCCAAAGCCGGTGGTGGTATATACACAAAGACAGCTGATATTGGCGCAGATCTAGTTGGAAAAGTAGAAATGAACTTTCCAGAAGATGATCCCAGAAATCCTGCTGTTATAGCAGATAATGTTGGAGATAACGTTGGTGATGTCGCAGGAATGGGAGCTGATATTTTCGACTCATACGTTGCGAGCGTAGTAGCAGCGATGATACTCGGTGCAGCTACTTTAAGTATTACAAAAACCATATTACCTCTTCTTTTTTCAGCAGCTGGAGCATTCGCAGCTATAATCGGAACATTTCTTATAAGAGTCAAGGGAAGCAACCCTGGTGCAGCTTTGAACAGAGGAACATACATAACGTGTATACTTTTTGGTGTATTTGCGTTTCTGACGATTTATTTACTAGAAGTCAACATTAACATTTTCTACGCAACTATAGCTGGTTTAATTGCTGGAGTAATTTTGGGAATAACATCAGATTATTACACATCCATAGATAGAGGACCCGCATTGACTACTGCAGAATCATCAAAGACAGGGGCAGCCATAAACATTTTGACTGGGTTTTCTTACGGTTGTATCAGTATAGTGCCACCACTCATCGGCATTGGCGTTGCAACAATAATAGCTTATCAGTTGGCTGGTTTGTATGGGATTGCTATGGCTGCTGTCGGGATGTTATCGATAACTGGTATGGTTGTTTCTTCAGATGCTTACGGTCCTATCGTTGACAATGCTAAAGGAATCGCAGAACAGTCAAAACTCGGGAATAGAGTAATAAAAATTGCTGATAGACTAGACGCTGCTGGTAATACTGCTAAGGCGATCACTAAAGGTTTTGCGATTGGTGCGGCTGGTTTGACTGTGATTGCTTTGCTTGCTGCTTATGCTGAGATAGTTAAGATTAAGATGGTTGATATGATGAACCCGTTTGTTTTAACTGGAGCATTAATAGGAATATTTATGCCACCTCTATTCTCAGCGTTAACGATACTTGGTGTTGGTAAGAATGCGTTCAGGATGATTGAAGAAGTAAGAAGACAGTTTAGAACGATTAAGGGTTTGAAAGAAGGAAAAGCAAAACCAGATTATGCTAGATGTGTTGATATTGCAACAATAGGTGCTTTGAAAGAACTTATTCTACCGAGTGTTTTGGCAATTATAGTACCATTGATAGTTGGTTTTATCCTTGGTAAAAGTGCATTGGGAGGATTCTTGGTAGGAAGCATACTATCAGGATTAGTGTTCGCTCTTTTAATGGCTAATGCTGGTGGTCTATGGGATAACGCTAAGAAATATATCGAAGATGGACATTTTGGTGGAAAAGGATCTGATGCTCATAAAGCTGCTGTGACAGGTGACACTGTTGGTGACCCGTTCAAGGATACTGCAGGTCCATCGATAAACACTCTACTTGTAGTTATGTCTTTAGTTGCTTCGATGTTCGCTCCACTAATCGCTGCTTATGCTTTGTTTGCGTAAGAAATCATATTTTATAGCTTAAATGATCTGTATGCCTAAAAGGAAGGAAAATATTAAAGAAACTGTTTCTAAGGAAGTATGGCACGCGATGGATGATAAAACTGTTCTGAAAGAGTTAAATACCAGTCTTAAAGGTTTAACTGACGAAGAATCAAAACGAAGATTAAAAGAATACGGATATAATGAGTTGAAGGAAACAAAACGAAGAACTGCCATACAAATGTTCCTTGAGGAGTTCAAGGATGTCTTTATAATACTGTTACTTGTGGCAACATTCTTCGCCGCAATTATTGGCTACTATGAATCATTGAATGAACCTGGAAAGAATTTCCTTGAGACTTATACTGATTCGATAACTATTGGAATAATAGTTCTTCTTTGTGCTGTTGCTGGTTTTATCCAAGAATATCGAGCAGAAAAGGCATTAGAAGCTTTGAAAAAATTGACTGCACCAAAAGCAAGAGTTTTAAGAAATGGAAAAGAAGAAATGATACCTGCGAGTGAAGTAGTACCGGGAGATATTTTACTCTTGGAAGCTGGAGACCGTTTGCCAGCAGACGCAAGATTATTAGAAGTAGTGGATTTGCAAACAAACGAAGCTGTGTTAACAGGTGAGTCTAATCCTGTTTCTAAAGAATTGGGTGTAACGAGAGCTGAGATGCCTTTAGCCGAAAGAAAAAACATGGTTTTCACTGCGACTCATATCACTTATGGTAGAGGGAAAGCAGTAGTAATAGCAACCGGTATGAATACAGAGTTCGGTAAGATTGCTGAGATGGTTCAAACAACAGAAGAAGAGGAAACACCCCTCCAGAAGAAATTAGATAAGTTTGCTAAAAAAATTGCAAAGATCGTAATCATATTATCAGCTATCATATTCTTTCTTGAGATATTCGCTGAAGGACTTAAAATTAAAGCGGTTATCGACTCTTTCATGACTTCTATCGCATTGGCTATTTCCGTTGTGCCAGAAGGTTTACCTGCGATAGTTACTGTTGGTCTCGCACTCGGTGCACGTGAGTTTGCAAAACGTAATGCGATAATTAGAAGATTGTCATCAGCAGAGAGTTTAGGTTCGACCACAGTCATTTGTTCTGATAAGACTGGTACGTTGACAAGAGGTGAGATGACTGTCCGTAAAATCTATGTCAATAATGAAATAGTAGAAATCACAGGAGTTGGTTATGAACCAAAGGGTGAATTTGCTCAGGATGGTAAATCTGTAGACCCAAAAAAGATCAATGATCTATCGCTATTACTGAGAATAGGTTCTTTGTGTAGCAATGCTCGTTTGCAAAAGGATAAATTCTGGTATATAATGGGAGATCCAACAGAAGGAGCATTAATTGTATCTGCTGCTAAGGCAGAGTTCAAGCAGAGTGAATTGGAGAAGAAATATCCTCGTAAGCATGAAGTTCCTTTCACCTCTGAAAGAAAACGTATGACGACTGTACATTCCACTCCAGAAAAAGAATTGTTTGCATACGTGAAAGGTGCTCCCGAAATCATATTGGAACGATCTACACATATTTTAGAAAATGGTAAGGTTGTTAAATTAACTATCGATAAAAGAAAGAAAATCTTGGAAAGTAATGAAAAATTAGCCAGCGAAGCTTTAAGAGTTCTTGCCATGGCTTATAAAGAATTGCCGAAAAATTTAGTGGAGTTTAATGATGAAGATTTGGAAAAAGACCTCGTCTTCGTTGGTCTACAAGGAATGATAGACCCTGCGAGAGTAGAAGCTATTGAAGCCAATAAAAAATGTCAACAAGCTGGAATAAAAACTGTAATGATTACTGGGGATCATAAACTCACTGCAATAGCTGTAGCTAAAGAAATAGGAATTATGAAAAAGGATAGTATTGCTTTAACTGGTGAGGAATTAGACAAACTAAGCGATGAGAAATTTGAAAAAACGGTGGAAAAAGTAGTGGTTTATGCAAGAGCTTCGCCAGAACATAAACTACGTATAATAAAGGCATGGAAGAAGAAAGGACACATCGTGGCGATGACTGGGGACGGTGTCAACGATGCTCCAGCTGTAAAGAGTGCCGATGTTGGAATAGCAATGGGTATATCAGGTACTGATGTGACCAGAGAAGCATCGGATATAGTATTAGCAGATGATAACTTTGCAACGATTGTTAATGCCGTAGAACAAGGCAGGGTTATATATGATAATGTTCGTAAGTATGCACGATTCTTATTAGCATGTAACTTCGATGAAGTACTTGTAATAGGAACATTCGCTATTCTTGGGGGATTGTTCGGTGATAAACTATTCCCATTACCTTTAATCCCAGCCATGCTTCTATGGATCAACTTGGTCACTGATGGTGCACCTGCAGTATCATTAGCCACGGACCCACCAGACGAGGACGTGATGAAGAGGAAACCTCGTAAACCAACTGAAGGTATACTGCATGGAATGGTAGCGTTCATCCTTGTATCTTTCATATTACAATCCACAGGGACGATACTAGTATTTTCGCTTGAATATTATGTGTTTCCAGGAACATGGATGTCTGATGCTAAATACCATTGGGTTTCACTCCCTGAGAATGACCCACACAGAGAGGAGTCGCGATTAATAGCGTTGGATGAAGCAAGAACTGTTGCCTTTGTCCAAGCTGCAATGTTTGAATTGTTTGTAGTTTGGAACTGTCGTTCAGAGAAGCATAGTTTATGGAAGATGGGTAAGAAAATTTTCAAGAACAAGTTCTTTATAATCGCAGAAATAATATCCATATTCGCAACATTAGGAATATGTTATATCCCAGTAACTCAGAAGATGTTCCACATAGTTCCTTTGACCCTGTCAGATTTAGCCTATGTATTGGCTGTGGCTGCTTGGGGGTTATTCGTACTACCAGAACTCTTCATGGGAAAGAAATTTTTAAGGTGGAGATAAATTAATTTAAGTTTTAAATGTAAAAATCAATAGTATTTTGATAATTATGTATAGAATATTGACGTTGAAAACAAAGATAAAAGTTCCTCCCACAAGGTTCGGAATGCCTTTGAAGCAATCGATAAAGGAGAGTATAGCTGAAAAATATGAGAACAGACTCGACAGGAATTTTGGCATTGGTTTAGCTGTTGTTGATGTAAAAGAGATTGGTGAGGGTAAGATACTGCCCGGAGACCCTTCTATTCATTACTCAGTTACTTTTGATTTATTAGTTTTCAAGCCTGAGTTGCATGAGATTCTTTTAGGTGATGTGATAGATAACACAGAGTTCGGAGCTTTTGTCAGATTGGGCCCGATGGATGGTTTGGTTCATGTGTCACAGCTTTTGAACGACTATGTCAGTTATGATGAAAAGAATGCCGTTTTTACTGGAAAAGAATCCAAAAGAACTTTAAAAGAGGGAGACCCCGTCAGAGTTAGAGTTATTTCTATCAGCATGGCTCCTGGGAAAGAGAATAAGATTGGGTTGACGATGAGACAGCCTAATTTAGGGGCATTGGCATGGATCGAGGATGAGAAGAGGAAGACTAAGAAGGTTGTGAAGAAGGAGAAAAAATAAGTTTTTAAGTTTTCACCTGATTAAATATTACAAAGTGATATCATGGCCAAAAGACAATATGTGTGTAGGAATTGTAGGAGGTTCACCTCAGAGAAAACATGTACAGTCTGTGGATCCTCTGATTTGTCTGCGAGCTGGAAAGGTTTAGTCATAATTACTAACCCAAACGAAAGCGAGATAGCCAAGACTTTGGGCATAGAAGCTCCAGGAAAATACGCTTTGTACGTTGGTTAATATGAAGTTAGATGTTATCGAGAAGAAAGAGAACCCATTTCTGAAAAGGATAGATATAATGTTAATGGTTGATCATAAGGGTCAATCCACTCCTAAGAGAGAAGATTTGGAAAAGAGTATTGCTCAAGAATTCAAGTCAGTCCCAGAAAAAGTTGAGATTGTCTACATTTTCTCAGGGGCTGGTTTGGCAAAGTCGAAAATTAAGGCAAGAGTTTGGAAAGAAAAAATAGTTGAGAAGAAGAAACCAAAAGAGAAGAAAATTGAGAAAGAAGAAACAAAACCAGAAGAAGTTAAAGAAGAAAAACCCGCTGAAAAAAAGCCTGAAGAGAAACCAAAAGAGACTCCAAAAAAAGAAATAGAGAAAGAACCTAAGAAGGAACAACCTAAACCAGAGGAAAAGAAAGGTGAAAAAAAATGAAGCACAAACCAACCAAGCAATGGGAGATATTGAAAGTGGAAGGCAATCAACTCAAAAGAAATAAGAAACTTTGTCCAAGATGCGGTCCTGGTGTTTATATGGCTGAACATAAAGATAGATATTATTGTGGAACTTGTCACTTCGCAGAGTGGAAAAAGAAAAGTTGATTATGAAGCTCAAACATTTTCTACAACCAGATCATATAACAGTCTTAGTAGCAATTACTTTAATGATTGTTAATCTCTATTTCAACGAAAGATTCCTGACTTTAGTTTCTTTGTTGCTTTTAATCCTTGCAGTAATTTACGATTATTTTGAAGAATGATTTGTTTTCCATAATTATATAATACTCATTTTTCAGTAAAGATAAATATTTCGTCATCCAATAGATATTACTCGATTTTTCGCTCGCCCAATTCTCATTTCGTTCGCGTAATTATCCCGTTTTTAAATCAAACTTAAATCTTTTAACTTCATCATTTATGGTATGCCTGATGATTGGATAAAAGAATTTTCATTTCAATTAGGAAATCAAATATTGTCTTCTGAGGCTATTTTTTTATATCGGCCGATGATGTTTGAAAAACATCTCTATAGTGGAATAACTCCTGTGGGCATACATGAAAATTGGTTTAAAGAGATGTTAAATCATTGTCTTGTAAATAGTGAAAAGGGTTTGTATACAACAAAAGGTAGTAATTCTTCCTTGGGAATACCAAGAGTTGTTAGTTTTAGTTATCGAGAACCACTCCCACCACCAAACTCATACAAGAATATACCTGAAAACCTCCTTATAGCGATAGATATGGGTGGTTTAGACAGACGTTCTCTCGAACCTATAATAACAATATTCGATAAATTTTCTAGGTGTGCCATTACTTCTGATCTTAAATTTTATCAGGATAGGAAATTTTTCTATATTCCAATAAAGGATGAATCTGAACTAGTTCGTGTCTTACATGGTGCAATTGAATATTTGAGAGAAAAATTACCGCCTTTTAAAACAACATAATAACAATAGATTTTTGTTAAGTGTAATTTTTTTAATACACGCCGGCTCGCAAAAATTTCTGCGCTATCTTTGCTCGCATGAACTCGCATTATCAGAGGTTATAAAATCATATTATCTACAATGAGTGATGATAGTTCCATTACTTTTATCTTTTCTTTACTCACCTGTTCAAAACAACTAAAACACATAGGACATGAAGTAACAATCATATCAGCCTTTGCATCTTTAGCATGTTTAATTCTCTTTTTTGTTATCTCATCAGCCAATTCCGGATAGTTGGATTTTAACCCACCACCGCCTCCACAGCACCATGCCGTTTCTCTGTTGAACTTCATCTCAACCAATTCATAACCTAAAACCTTCAATATCTCTCTTGGTTCTTCATAAACTCCACAATATCTTCCCAAATGACAAGGATCATGGTATGTTACT
>Ga0172363_10003833_pt1 | contig 12181 bp, 11 predicted proteins | sample LakKivs2_kivu2a2_FD_114541 | JGI IMG/M metagenome (GOLD analysis project Ga0172363, IMG submission 114541) | Sediment microbial communities from Lake Kivu, Rwanda - Sediment s2_kivu2a2 | ecosystem: Environmental > Aquatic > Freshwater > Lake > Sediment | place: Rwanda: Western Province, Lake... | reverse complement strand
GCTCAACCAGCATCCCGGCGAAGTACCGGCATACCCGGGAGTCATCACTGCGCTTGCCATTGACCCACGGATAAAGGTCGAACGCATCGGACGGCGTCACATTGTGCTTGGATTTGGGATAAGGAGTGGTGGAGTTGCCAGCGGCCACGGCTTTATCCTGATCCTTCTTGGACCGGTAGCCGCATACTACACCAAAATCGACATCGTGGATTACTGAGTATGCGATCTCGCGCAACTCATCGCAGCAAGTGTCCAGTTGTGTTACTGATGCTTTTGAGAACTTCGGCATATCCACCCCCTCATCAATCTCCAGACAATCCGATGGCGGAAACCCTTCTGGCCCTGAATTTGACTACCACCGTGTCGCACCAGACCTCCCAGGCCCAGTCTGGCGTGCCGGTGGCCGTTCTGTTGCTGATTGGATAAACGAGCATCCAATCCCCTCCGGTGTCATTTGTGATGGTCGAGCAGTCAAAGGTCGCAACTGCCTCGTATCCCGGATCCACACACCGCAGTGTCCATGTCCTGCGGCCGCTCCCGAGCTCAGATATCGGATACGACCCGAATTCAGTTGTCTCATCGACAAACGGTTCAACGTCACGTTCAAACGAGGTTACACCGTCGATGCCGTCGGCCCCATCTGCACCATCGGTCCCATCGTTACCGGCCGGTCCGATCGTTGTCTTCTGACCACCAGATCCGTACGAGCTTCCAGAGAACCTCGCCTGGAGCGTATTCACCATTCCGGCAATTCGGTCTATGTTGCGCTGGATAAGGTCCCATCGCAGTTCACCACGGTTCTCAACCTGCTGCACTCTCTCAGGAGACCACATCAGAACCTCGGTTCGTATTTTCGACCCGCATGGAGCGTAATATCGCGAAAGTAATCTGCCAGAAGGTTGGCGTCTTTCACCCAGCTTCCGAGTATGCGCAAGGCATAAAACTGGGATGCCGCACCGATCGGCTGGACGATCTGCAACATGTCGGCAGACAGCATATTCGGCGCCCATGTGTGCAGCGTCCAGTTTCCATACGTCTTGTATGGGGTCGTGACAATCGGACTGCCGTAGGCCCCAAGAGAGCAAGAACCGCTTGTCCAGATCAAAATCAGGCACGAGGCTGACCCGGCAACACCAGGGTGAGTCAGGTCGTAGCACTTATACTCCGCAGGGCCAGCCCACGCTGGAACGTTGTAGGCACTTCCCTCGATCCCGTCAGGACCGGTGGCGCTCATCGTTATGTCCCCGAGCCCCAACTGGGTGGTCTTGGTTACCCGGTCATACCCAATAACCCTGTTCCTCTGCAGTGCGAATTTGAGAACGGTGCCGAACGGGCATAGAATATCCTCGTACGACCGTTCTGTCATCAATCGCTCCGGCCGGCTACCCTGATTCGGCTTGATAAAGATCTCGTGCTTCACACCCACCCGGCGAAACTCGCTGCATGCGCTTTTATACGCATACTGCAGGCGTCTGGCACGCTGATGGGCGCCGGCAAAGGTGATGTCTCCATACTCCGGGGTGTCGTGGGCAACGGCGTTCGGGGTGATCTTTTCCCCGTCGACGTACTCTTCCAGGGAGAACTCCTGGGCGGCACGCATGCCATTCGCCTTGTAGGTATATGCAGGAAATATTATCGGATCATTCACAGAACACCCCCGTCTATAACCCTGCCGCGGTTTGCCGGGTCCTGAGGCCTCAAAAATTCATGAGTGCACTCAGTCTCAATCTCGTAATCCTCGTTCGGTTCTGCAATAATCTCAGGCCCCCAGCTCTCCGTGGCGATCTCGGCCTCTTCAGAATCTCCCTCTTTGTCGGTGTATGGAGGAGTGCCGTCGGCCGTTGCGGCGTCGTACGTCCCCTCTTCAAACACCTTGCTCTGAAAATCTGCAGCGTGATCGACCACCACGCACCGTTCGTTTCCATTGGAATCTGTAAGCATCAGGATTCCTCCGTTTGCCACAGGGCAAAGCCACGCTGTCGCGACGATCTGGGACCACCCAAAACCCTGCGGCTGCATCACAGCAAGCCTCAGGCACAGGTACGACCCATATTCTTCCCTTCCCCAGATCTTGTATCCACCCTCTCGACCCCCAGCGTAGCTTGCAAATGCGATCGGCTGGGCGTTGATCCACTTCAAATCCTTGACCACCGCCGGCAATCCTGAGGAATACGCCAGGTCTGTCGTGTCCCACCGGTCCCCAAGAAACACCCTGACCGCAGGCTCGCTGGTCACGGCGATCGACTGATTGGGACCGTGCATCTGCCGGATGGTCTCCCAGTGCTTCACTCCGATGGCATCGTCGATCAGCGTGAGCTCGCTCAGCTGGTAAACATCATCACCGACTTCGGTGTTCCCAACATTGGTGCTGAAATTGGTCTGCAGCGCAAAGGTCTTGTTGATCAGAAAAAACACGATCTTGTCTACCGACAGCCACAGCATGGTGATCGCAGCCTTCGCCTCTGCCTCCTGCACTCCAAGACGGTAATACCCAAGATTGTGTGGTTTGTTCGAATATTGGCTGTAATAGTACTTCGTTGCCCCCCGTGTCGCGACAACCATGAACCCCCCAAGAAGGTGCCCGATATTCGAGTCTGGAAGAGCCTCGAAAAACCTGGCAGGGATATAAACCCGGTTCCCTCGTTTTGACCGCTCCAGGAGGCCTTCTACGCCATAATCCGCCCCAACGTCCGGAACTGTGTCGTTGAACATCCTTGTGAATCCTGTGAGCAATGGGGCCACAACAAATGGCTGGGACGAGTGCGATGCACTGACAAGTGCATCGGCCGTGGATCCGTCGTACCCGCTGATTATCGACATCGTCCCGTCACACCAGAATACAATGGTGTTGTCCGGAATGAAACCGACTACGTCGTTTACGATCGTGAAAACCGTTCCTTCCTGGGACGCCATGCCAAGCCTGCCATTCCCCATCACAAACGCCTTGTCGGCCGAGTTTCCACCGGCCACACTCACCGTGATCGTGGTTGCAGACACCGCGGTAATCACCCCGTACGACGTCCCAGAGATGTCAGCCATTGCGTTTCCGATGTCATCTGAAGATATCGTGCCGGCCGTTACGGTCAAGACCGTTCCAGACACCGATGCCATGAAGCTCTTACAAAGCGGCACGTCTTTGACCCAGAATATTCCCTCGCTGTTGTTCCCAAGGCCGGTTACCGGGTCTATCCCTGGAGGGGTGCTGGTCTTGCTGATATTCAGCGACCGGTAGATCGAAAAGCTCGTGGCGTGCGTTGCAGCAATCAAATGCGTCAGCGTTCCAATAGTGTGGGCACTTGCCTGATTGGGGTTGATCTCTTCGCTGAAGTAACTCACCCCGAAATCCTTGCCGGTGCTGTCGATCTTGGTGGTCCCGCTTTCCCACTCGAGCACCGCTCCGCTGGTCAGCCTGGTATTCAGCGAGTTCCCAGTGATCTTCGCCAGCGCATAGAGGTGCTTGTATCCGTACGACGATGCTGTCACAGCACGATACATCGATCCCTTCACCGCAAGGGTGTAAGAGACCGCCACCAGGTGTTCAAGGCCAACCGTGACATCTACCCACCTGGACCCGACCGCGGCGTCGGCCGCTGTCCACGTGATCCCATCTGTCGACGTGAGCACCTTGGAGCTGTCACCGACCGCGCAAAAATACGACCCCGTGTAGGCAACCGAATACAACTGGATCGCCACCCCGGGGTTCACGGCGTTCCATGTGATTGCATCGTACGAATAGATGATGTTTTTCTCTACGTTGTTCTTTCCGACAGCCACGTAGACGCCGTTCCCGTACGCAACACCATCAAGCTCAACAGCCTCAGGCATTGATCTATCTGTCCAGGTGATCCCATCTGTCGACGTGATGATGTTTTGTGTAGCAGTGCCGGAAGACGTTACCGCAACGAACAGGCCGTTTCCAAACACAATGTCGAGCCAGTTGTTCGACCTCGACTCAGGTCCCCTAGTCCAAGTGATAGCATCGGTTGAGCAATAATACCCATTCCAGCCGTTTCCAACAGCAACATACTTGCCGTCCCCGTAAGCAACGCCGTTCAGCGATATCCCGATGTCACCAGTATCCCGAATCATCCACGTGGTACCATCTGTCGATGTGGCGATGTACTGAGTCGGCCCAACCGCAATAAACAGGTTGTTGCAGTACCGAACCTTGGTGAAGGCGTGAGATGTTCCGATCTCATAGACCGAGTCGCTCCACGTCTTGCCATCGGTCGAGATTTTCGCATATGTGTGCCCGGTGAGTGGCGCCAGGGCCACAAACACGCCGTTGCCAAACGCCACAGAAGACGACGCTCCGACCGCATCACTCACCGTTTGCTTCCAGTCAGCAGTCTCCTCGACGTAGTCGCTCACCGCGGTGGTCGGAACGCTCGTATTGATCTTGTACCCGTACACCCCGTCATTCATGACGATCCGATAGATCCCGCTCGACGTGAACAGGTACATGTAATCGCCGTACGGCTCGAAATACCCGGTTGAATATACCGGCAGCTCTCCGAGAATCGGAACCGCGGTCCAATTGTCCATGCTCTGGGACGAGTAATACACCATCCCGAGGATCATCCAGTCGACGCGGCTCGTGGTGAATATGAAGACTTTTTTGCTCTTCTCATGAAATCCGGATGCGTACAATCTTCCTTGGGGAAGCTTTGTTGCCGTGTATAGCCTGCTGCCCGGGCGCCCTTCCTCCCAATCACCAAAGGCATATACATTCTTCAGAAGGGCAGAGTATCCATCAGGAAGCTCACTCGCCGGTGCATCCTTGATCATGCCGGCAAACCTGCGGCGAACCACAGGGACCGGCTTCTCGGCATCGAATTGCTTGCGCGGATATTTAATTGCGAACGCCATCGATCACACCCACTGTTCGTTAATGTGCGCGACGCATACGGCCGTATCCGTAGTTGCGACTTTCGGGTTGCAGATTTGTTCTGCCGACGTGCACGATAGAGCTGCCCTTGTTCATGTTATTGCGGATCCTCGCGGAGATCTTGTTGATCTCGCGCTCCGGGTCGTACCCTTCTCCGTAATTTTCAGCCGCCAGCATGATCTTCACGATCCTTCTCACGCTGAAATGCTGGTCATCGGGGATCCTCATCTGAACATCAACGCTGTCGATGGTCGGGTGCTCCATCTCGTAGAGCATGTAGTACTTGTCGGTGGTGTCTCCCGGGTCATTCTTGAAAATGACCTGGGCGTTTGATGCGGGGGTCTTTGGTCGGCACTCCACCGCGGCGAGCGAATACTCCCGACTGTTCCACCGGTACGTGTCTAAAAACCACCGGTCTCCATAATACGACCCCTGGCGCTGCGGATAGTCCATAAATATCGCCTTCACCGCACGGACGTCAGCATCGAGATCGTAAACGAATTGGCCAGCCACCGTGGTGAGAAACGGTGGCCAACCGGTGCTCGGGTCGATATACTCTGCCGCATTCGATCCGTTTCCGTAGATCATCTGCACTGCCTCATTCAGGGCCGCAAGGAGTTCCTCCTTGGCAACCTTTGGCATCGCATACTGCAGCAGCGTGATATTTTCCGAGGTCGTTCCCATTTATCCCACCTTCTCCGGGGGTTCATCCACCCCATCTCCGAAATCGTCAGCGCCGATCTTCCCCTGCTTCGAAGGAGGAAGGATATTCTGCTCCCCCTTGTCAGACAGCAACCGAATGCGCTCTTTCAGTTCAGGGATGGTCATTTTCACGTTGATCTTTTCGCCGAGCGCTCGCACCACCTGTCGCAGCTCATAGATTTTCATGTTGTCCAGAGCTTCCAGGTTTACCATGACCGCGGTGCCGTCTCGCTTGACGTTCTTGATATGCTTCTCTTTCACACCGTCTTCCTTGGTCTTGACCGCCGCCTCTCGCTTCTTCAGGTTCTCCTCCCGCAGGGAAAGCTCTCTCTGTTTTTCCCTCACGAGCTCTTCCTGAGCACCGGCAGAAGATTTTGCGATCTTCTGTCCGTAGGTGCCGATCTTCGACTTTCTGATCCGCTCGTCCATCGCCGCCTTCTCGTCGGGTGTCAGGCTTGCAATAAGCTTGTCTGCGATCGCCTTCACCTCTTCCCTGTGATGCGAGTCCTCGATGACGAAGTCTCCGTCGTAAAACGACCTGGCGAGAATCTCGAGGTTTTTCGGGGTTCGGCCGATCAGAGCGATCGCCTTTCCTCCCCACGACTGCCGGATCCACCGCAGGCGCCCAGGGCTTCGATGCTTCACCTGGAGCTCTCCTGTCCTTGTGTTCAGGCTCACCACCGTATCCTCGTATCCGTGGGTGGTGGTGTTGCTGGCAAGCACCCCTGTGCTTCTCAACTTGATGATGACAAACGGGTTCCCGTAATTGTCCGTGGTCCCGAGTGCCGCTTCGATCATGTGCTTCTGGGTCCGGTCACTGCCGGGCCGTCCTGCTCCGAGGGCAAATACTGCCATATGGAGTCTCCTGTGAAAAAGGGTGGTTGGGGAAAAGAGGAGGCGGGTTTCCCCGCCATCCCCTCATTGATCACCGGTCGCTCATGACCCGGAGATGCTGGTCGGAGGCGCGGCATACGGGGTGACCGCATAGCCGTCCACCTGCAGCGACGTCGCATCACCGCCCGTGACGTCGAACTCGACAGCCTTGATCCCGACGCTCATGAACACGCCGGAACCGAAGAACTTGTCATACATCTCGTAGTTCCATTCCCAGTGGAAGCCCTCAGGCATCCACTCGCAGAGTGCGCCGCGGCCGTAGACCGCACCCATCTGCCGGGCAGTGGCGCTCTTGTCACGAGGATCGCTCGAGCCATCGTCGGCACGGCCCTGTCCACGGTACTTGAAGGTCAGGGTGTATCCCGACCCGCCCGAACCGGAGCCGGAGACCGACCCGCCGATGGTCAGAGTCGGGTACCGCAGGTCCTCCACGATCACCATGCGGCCGATCATGCCGATGGCATCGGGATAGTGGAACTTCTCGTCATCGTTGAACTGTGCGACATCGCGGAACACGCCGCCCATGACCGCGGTGTTCGTCGGATGCTTGATCCAGCGGCACTGGGGTGACGGGAGAACGTGAATGAAGCCCTGCTTGCCGTCGGGCAGCTCCAGCGGGGAGAGGTTGTTGAAGCACCACTCCTCAAGGCGCTGCTCGTGGACAAGGCTCCACGCTGCCGCAGACGTGATACCGGCCGTCGACAGCGCATCACCTACCCGGTCGGCGTGGTTGCTGTAGACCGTGTTGTACGCCGGCTGGAGGTCATCGTCCAGGTTCGGAATGAACCAGTTTTTCGCGATGCGGGGGTGGTTGAAGTGGGGAGCCTCGAGCAGGTTCTCCGACTGCCCTTCGTACGTGGCCTGACGGCGCATCTTGCCGAAGTACTGCTTGAAATACCGGCCCATCTTCGGGACCCGGCTCTCGAAGAGCTTGTAGGGGATCTTGTCACGGGCCAGGACGCCGAACGCCTGGTTGGAGCTCGCGTGCGACACGTCCGTGTACTCCATCTGGAAGCTCTTCGTGACGTGGTCTTCCTCGTGCAGGCGCTGATCCGCGTCGGAACCCAGCTGGGGCTCCTCCACGAAATCCTTTGTCATCGGCACGCGAACGTACCGGCCACCGGCGTCTGCCATGGCGTCGAGTTTGAGATACATGGCTTCCGGCATGGAGACCGCTTCCTGCTGGGGGCCCTTGGAGACCAGCCCAGACATGCGATCGTAACAGTCATCGGGAAGCGATTCTTCCAGGAGATCGGTCTGGAACAGCGTGACAATGCTCTTCGCGTCCAGTTCTGCGGGATGATTCATCGACATAACTTGTCCCTTCAGACGCGTTGCGGTATCTGCACACCGAGCTCAGATCTCAGCTTCACATACTCATCCCACATCCCGCTCTTTCGAAACGATGCCGGGTTCTGCTCACGGATCCTGTTAAGCTCCATGAGTCGATCCTGCTTCGAATTCTTCTGCTGGTGTATAGGAGTGTCGCTGGCTGCTCTTGATGCCGGTATTGCGTCCACTGCCGCGTCATGTTGTTTGCGTTGTGCTTCGGTCAGCCTTGCTTTTCCCTCGTCCCTGGGAGGTGCCGGCGGCTGGTTACTGGCAACCTGGTAATCACCGTCGAGATCGTTATCGGCGATGGCTGCTTTCCATGTGCGATACAAGGAAATCGGCCGGCCGTCTTCGAAACGATACCGGGTGTTGATGGCCCTGGCAACCTTGTCGAACATCGGACCGTCCTCCGGCCTCAGCGATGACATGACGGCATTTGCCTGCCGCTTCTCATCATCCGTTGCCTGGGGGTTGTTCCGAGTCAGGATCGCCTTGTTGATGTCTTCAAAGGAACGCGACATCTTCAAGCCATACTGGTCCTGGAAGGAGTGAACATCTGAAAGGAACGCATCTTCCATCGCCCGTCCCGCGGCCTCGGCATCTGCCTGCTCTCTCGAGGAGACAGCTCTGGCCACCTTCTGGTGACCTTGCTCCAGCGAATTCACCTTCGATTCAAGCTCACAGTTTCTCTTGTTGACTGCAGCGACGTGGGCCGCAACCTTCTTACTGTAGAGAGCCATGTCTTTGTGGTAATTCGTGTCGAGCACGCCTTCGGGATACGCCTGATCGTTCATCGGGTCTGGAGGTTCTCCAAGCTCGTCATGCTGGGCCGGGGGCTCAGAGATCTTCTTCTGAAGACCTTCGATCATCGCCTTGTTGGATTCGAGCTCCTCCTTGAGCTTCTTCACCGTGCGCCCCTCATTCGAGGCAGTGGCGTTGATCCTCCGCATGATTTCGCCCTGTTCCTTCACCAGGGCCTCTAGCCTTGAAGTCTGTTCCTTTGCCTTGCGGTTATCCTCGAGCAACTCCTCAAGGGTGTCAAAGCCTCCGTATTGGCCCTTCGGGGGATCCTGGCCGGCCGGCGGTGCCGGGGGCTGCTGATCTGCCGGAGGTGTCGCAGGGGGCTCGTCTCCTTTGGGAGGTATCGGGGGCTGAGGCTCGGCCGGAGCTGCTGCAGCTGCCGGTTCATTGCCGAACAGGAGTTCGTCAAATCGCTTACGGTCGGGAGTCCCGAGTTTCGGCGGTTTGATGGTGTTTCCCTGCACGGCCTTTCTCCGTTCCTCTGGTGACATCTTGGCAAAGTCTTCCACATTGATCCTGGCAATTCCTGCCTTGTTCATAAGTTCTCCTTAGGACCCGGACGTATCGGTATCCTGGGGTTTGGTGTTTCTCAGTAAATGCTCTGTTTGGATCCGACACGTGTCTTCGGGAAGGCCGTGGTCCCGCCGGTCTGTCCGGTGACCTTCTGTTTGCCGCCCTGGCTCTTGGCGTTCACGCCAGGGAACCCGTTCAGTGTTTCGCCCTTTCCGGCCACATTCATGCCGGAGCGAGCACGGGATGACGCACCGCTTGTCTGGCCACCACCCGACGGAGCCTTGCCACCGCTGGTGATCTTCCCGACGTCCGTTCCTTTTACTCCTGCCATACCGACTCCTTATGGTTAAAGTGCAATAGCCTGTTTTGGTGTTCCAGCGACCACCTGATCTGGGGTCGCTTTCCCTTTCGAGAACTGCTGCTGTGGAACCTCCTCGTCACCCTCACCTTGCTCGGGCGGCGGCAGCTGTCCACCCATTTCTTGGGCTGCAGCCTGCTGCATCGTTGCTCTCATGCCACTCACAGAAGCAGCGACCATCATCGCCGACTGGGTCTTGAGCAGGGCGAGCGCCTTGTCTATCTCTTCCTTCTTGTCATCGGGCAACGGAGCACCCTGCAGCGTGGTGTCGAGCAGACAAAGTCTCAAAAGCCTGTCGTTGGGATCGGCACTTACATGCGGGAGCAGCTGGGCAGCGACGCTCTGGTTCTTCAGCCGGATGCTCTCACTGTTCTTGTTCTGGACTGCGATCACCCTCATCTCGGGAATCTGGCTTATGGCGTCAAGAGTGTACTCGCTGCCGTCCTGCCCGATCACTTGGCGGTTGATTGTGAATGGCGCGTCGTTTGTGTCCCGGAACTCTCTGGGAGCACCTGCATACGTGACCTTTGCCTGCCGGATGTACGCCATGGCTCTTTTGATCGTATCCCGGCGCTGCAGCTCGTTGTACATCCACTGACCAAGGTTTGCCACCGCGAGCTTGTTCTCGAACAGTATGTTCGGTTCGCTCGCTCCCTCCGTCCGACTTTCCTGTGCGGCCGGAACCTTCGCGAACCGGTCTGCAAGGTCGTATCTGCGGTCGACCAGGCGAAACACATCAGCACCAACCTGTCCATGCGGCAACGGAACGATACCTCCGGTAGGACCGAGGTCTGCCATGGCACCCTCTTCCACCCAGATCCTGGCGCCGTCCATGTTCCACGCATCCTCAATCTGGGCCTTCTTAACGGGATCGCCGCCGGCTAGGCCCTCATCTATCATCACCGTCTCTTTGGCAGACGTCGCAATGACGCTGTCCATCGACATCTCGCCGCGGTTGATCGACATCTGCAGGTCATACATGCGGTCCACGATCCCCTGGAACTGGCCTTCGTATCGCCACCCAAGCGGGAACAGGTTCACGCCGCCGCACTGGACCCGGTCCTTGCCGTTGGCCAAAAACAGTTCCCTGGAGATGGTAGGAGCAACCCTCTGGATGTACTTCGTGACGATTCTCTTCTTGTCCCATACGATATCGTCGGCCGTCAATCCGTTGCGCTGGGCATACTCTGCCTTGACCCTCTTGTCTTCCTCGCTGCCGTACTTGAACCCGGTCTCCGGGAACAGGCAGAAATTCTTCTTGTCGTATTCCCACCACACCTTCTGGGATTCGGTCCAGTGGAACTCCTCAACCAGGTGACGGTCGATCCACTTTGCTCCCGGGTCATCGTATGTGGTGAATCCCTCATAATACCCAAAATCGATGCCGTCTGCCATCTCTCGCCGGTACAGCTCCTTGAGCTGATCTCCGACGTCTTCGGTGCACATCTCAACGACTTCGCCGGGGGTCAGGTAGTAGTAGGTGTAATAGTTCGTCAGATCATCGATGTCATCGCTTATCCAACGCGGGTCCAGCAGAGTGCGCCGGGGGTTCAGCCTTTCAAGGCCGATGTTTCCAAGGTCGTGCAGCTTGTCGGTGATCGAGAGCCTGCTGTAACCAACCATGATCAAGGCATCGAGGAAGGTCATGGTCTCGACATACTTGTAATCCAGGTTGTTGTAGTCGGTCATCCTGATGTCATCGCACCGGCTGACCATGGTGTCCATCTTGCCGTAGAGCGGTTCATACCTGACGTTGTACCCCGCGCCCATGATAGACCCAAGCAGCGTCTCCATCTTGTCCATCGTCACGTTGTACGTCGGTGGACGGCGCCCCTGGTCGAGCAAGCGCTGAACGATGTTATCCGGCCACTGACCAAAATTCACACCCCAGAAGAACCGGGCATTGCGCACCGCTCGTGCGATCTCGTCTCTCCAGTACGTGTTGTACTTCTGGAAGGTGTTGTCCAACCATCTGTTTCTCTCAAAGGACTCGAAGTCTGCCGGCCTCGGCAACTTCGCATCCTTCTTGAACTTCTTACCTCTTGAACCGGTGCTTATACCAAGCATCAGATTGACTCCGCTTTGGCTTTGATGGTTTCAGATACCGCCGCGGTGAACTTTCCAATGTCGGTGTATTCCTCGGGCAGCGGAGTTGCCTCTCTCGTCTCGCTGCATCCTCTGTCGAGCTTGTAGGAGCAGATCTCTTTCCCATCAACCATCTTTTTCTCGATGATGAGGCGTATCGTGGCCCTGTGGTTTTGCTTCTCCCAGTTGTCTGCAACAGCGGGCATTGATGCCATGGCCTTCGACATGTGTGATCTTCCAACCAAACCCCTGATCATGCTCCCCCCTCTGCCATGACGAATACATCGTCGAATATTACTGGTTTGCCAAGATCAACGGTCCCCTCGATCGTCCTGAAAGTGAGCTTGTCTTTCACATACCTGATCTCAGAGAACCGCCCGCGGCCCTTGCCGCACGACGGACACCTGGTAATTATCTTCGCCTCGGGATCGTCCTGCATCGCCCTGAGAAGTGTAAGGACCGATTCCGGTATCGATACCATATACCTCTCGCATTCCACCTCTTTGCCATTCGCCTGGCGCTGATTCTGGCAGTCTATGCGATACATACGACCTCGAAATGAAAGGGGACCCCGTACCACCGAAGTGGTTTGGAGCCCCCAATATAGC
>Ga0172363_10003832_pt1 | contig 12187 bp, 2 predicted proteins | sample LakKivs2_kivu2a2_FD_114541 | JGI IMG/M metagenome (GOLD analysis project Ga0172363, IMG submission 114541) | Sediment microbial communities from Lake Kivu, Rwanda - Sediment s2_kivu2a2 | ecosystem: Environmental > Aquatic > Freshwater > Lake > Sediment | place: Rwanda: Western Province, Lake... | reverse complement strand
GGAGAAGGCGCTGCGGCCACTGCTGGAAAGCAGGCTGCCGGCGGAAGAGGAGTTCGCCGCGCGCGCCGTCGCCTGCACCGTACCCATCGACCGCGCCACCGCGATCCTGCAAGACCGCTGCCTCGCGCGGCCGGCGTCGCCATCCACCGCCGCGCTGCTCGATTGGCTCCTGGAATGCCGGCCTTCGATCATCTTCGATCCCGGCGACAACCGCCAGAACGAGCTGATGTTGTTCGACGCCGTGCTCGAGTCCCACAGCGCCCCGCTGCAATGCCGTTTCATCAACTACCTGCGGCGGCGGCAGATGACGGCGCTCGACAGCAGCGCCTTATTCCTCACCTACATCACGGAGACCGAGCCTGATGCCTTCTACGCCCTGCTCGGCTCCTATGCCAGCTTCATGGACTACTCGAAGTTCCCCGGGACGCCGAAATGGTTTGCCATCGATGCGGCGTTGGAGCGGCTGGCGGGGCTGATTCGCCCGGCAGACGGCAAGCCCAACCTGCCGGCACTTGCGGCGCTTTCCGATTTTCTGCGTCACATGCGAAACAGCAACGTCATCAACGAACGCCGCGAGAAGATCTTCGCCATGATCACGCCGTTCCTCAGCACGTGCTTCCGGCCCAACGCGCCCGACGGCGAGATCGAGATGGGCGGCGAGATGGTCGAGTTCCTCCTCGGCGAGGCGATGGCCGAGCGGTCGGGAGCGGGCCTCACGTGGAAGGACCTGCCCCCCGCGGTGCAGGCTGCCTGCTGCATGTTCCTCTCCTATGCCAATCACGAGGCCCATGGGCGCAAGGTGGCGGCGCTGCTGTCGAGCTGCTACGAGCGGCCCGGCCCACGGGGCTCGCATTCGATCAAGCCGCCGGAGAACCCGATCGCCCCCGAGCTGCTCAAGGCGATGGAAACCGCTCGCGCGGCGATCATGGAAAAGGGCGGCCCGCACGACCAGCTTCTGCTGCTCTATGGCCTCGCCCAGTGCCCCGACGAGGCACCGGCGAAGGAAGCGATGAGCGAACTGGAACGCCGCCTGCTCGCCGGCACGATCCCCACCGAGCTGGCCGGCAACGCTTCCGCCACGCTCTACGGCGGCGGAACGATGCAATGGGACGAGCTTCCCTACGCCGCGTTACGCACGTGGCTCGCGCGGTGGAAGGGGCCGCTGTCGCCCGAGCTCGTCCGCCACCTGCTCGACCGTATCAGTGAGCCGGCGGACCGGCCGCGCGGCGCATTGGGCCCCGTGCGCCTGCTCGCCGGCCAGCCCGGCATGGCGGAGCCGCTGCTCGCCGCGCTCCAACAGGTGGCGAAGGATCGCCCCGATCTCCTTTCGGACGCGGTGGAGGCGGCCGACGTATTGCGCACCGAAATCGAGCAGGCACGAAATGAGGGCCGGCCCGACCCGCCGTGGACGCGCGCCGCAGGCGACCTCGCTCTGCAGATGGCGGCCGCCGCCGATTTCTACCACGCGCGCGAGCAGGCCATGCCGCTGTACCGCGTGGCGCTCGGACCGAAGGCGGCCCAGACGATCGAGGCAATGGTGCTCGACGAGCACATCGATCCCGGCCTCCGCGCGGCGGCTGCGTCGCAACTGTTCGACGCCAAGTCCGACACGAAGATTCTGCCCGCGTTCACCGCGAAATACGAGCGGCTGCCGGTCGACCTCCGCGACGCCCTCGGCAGTGCCGTGGCTCGCACCGCGGAGGCTGAAGGCGGCGCCGAATTCCTCGAGCTGTTCCTCGCCGACAAGCAGATGCCGACCGACCGGCGCCGGATCGCGGTCTTTCGGCTGCGTTTGCAGCCCACGCCCCGCCTTCGCGCGCTGCTCGACAAACTGGCGAACGATCCGGATCTCGGCAACGCCATCGCTCAGGCAATCAAGCGTCTCGATGCCGAAGCCGCCAAGCGCAACGGCAAGCCCCAGGAGAATCCGCAATGAACAGGCATCCCGTGGTTGCGATTTCGGCAACGCTGTTCGCCCTCGCCATCATTTGCCCATTCCGCCTCCGGGCGCAAGCGGGCGAACCCGGACATGTCACACTCGAGCTGAACGCCACGCCGCTCGCCGAGGCATTGGATCGGCTGCAGGACGCCTCCGGCCTGCACCTCGCGTTCGCTTCCGATCTCGTGAAGGACGCGGAGCCGGTCACGCTGTCGGCCAAGGATGAACCCGTCGATTCCGTCCTCCGCCGCATCCTCCGCCCGCGCGGGATGGAGTTCATCTATACCGCCGACACGATGGCGGCGATCGTGCCGCAGGCGAGCGACGCCGGCATGGCGAAGGCGGCGGGGCGGGCGCTGCGGACGTTCGCACGGTTGGCGCGGAAACTGGAGGGCGCGGTGCAGAAGGGGGACGAGGTGCGGGTGCCGGGGTGGATGGGCTCCGACGACCGCGCCGTGGCGGAGGCGGCCCTCGACATGTGCGCGTCGCTGTATTTCTTCGGCAGGGGTCGTGCGAAGGAGGATGCTCCGCCCGATCTCGCGAGGCTAGTCACGGCGTACGATGGCGACGTGCGAGCCGGGGCGTTCGCGGCCGTTACGGCGGGCATCCTGCCGTGGGAGTCGCGCCCGCGCCTCACGCCGGACCGCCGCGTCGCCGCGCTGGAGCCTGCTGTTCGCAAGCTGCTCGCCGATCCGGATCCCGCCGTTCGCGGGAGCGGTGTGATAATCGCCTTGGGGCTGAACGCCGTCGCCCCCGGCGAATGGGGGGCGGTGCTGCGCGAGGCGACGGCGGGCGGCGCGAAGGATTTCTCACCCGGCGTGCGATTCGCGGCGGCGCTCGCCGCCGCTTTCGCGAGCCAGCCGGGGAAGGCCGGCGGATTCGATGACACTATGGTCGCGCTGCGCTCCGATTCCTGCGCGGCCGTGCGGGGCGTCGCGTGGGCGCGATGGCTCTCGCGGATGACGCGCGAAGCCGACGCCGACCTGGCGATGCGCGAGTTCATTCAGGCACTCGCCGCCGAGAAGAACCCCATCCTGCGGTCGGCCGGCGCGCTCGCGGCGTGCTCGGCGTGGGAGGGCAATGCCGCCAGGATCCGGCAGCTCGCGTCGTCGCCCGCGATTGACGCCGATCCCTGGCTGAAGCTGTCGGCCGAGCTGTTCGCATCGTGCGCCCTGGCGGATTCCGGCAAGCCGCCGCCGGACGCCGCCGACGCGGGGCAGGGAAGCGACCAGGGCGGCGGCGCGCTGGGCCGCGTGGCCGACCTGATGGCCTCCGGCAAGCGCTCGCACAAGGCGCTGGCGGCGCTGGCCCTGGCATTTGCCGCCAGACGCCCTGGCGGAAAGCCTGATCTCTCGAGGATCGCGGCTCTGGCCGATTCCGAATGCGTGTACGTGCGGTTGGCCGCGATCGTGATCAACGGCCTGTGCGCGGACGCCCCGTCCGACGCGCGGCTGCTGAAGGCGCTGCAATCGACCGACGAGCTCGACCGCATCGCCGCGCTGTCGGTGTATGCACTGTCCGAGCGCCCCGGCCGCGCGGACGCCGCTCCGCCGCCGAACGCCGACGCGCTCGAGCAGGCGCTGCTGGCGGCATCGCGGGCGCCACGGTACGCCGAATCGACGCTCGCCGCCGCCGCACTCCCGCGCTTCTCGTCGTTCGCAGGGGCGCTCGCCGCGTTCCAGAATGAAGTCCGCCGCAACCCGCGGGGTAGCCGGGCCAGGGCGATGCTCGACGGCTTCAGGAAAATGCCCAAGGCCCGCGCCGAACTGCAGGAACAGCGCCAGATGCTGATCGTCGACGCCCTGCTCGAGTCCGGTTGCGCGGAACTGCAAGTCTATTTTCTGAAGAACATCGGATTCCTCGACTACGGCCTCTCCCCGCCGCTGCTGCTCACGGTGGTCTGTGAGGCGGAGCCGGAAGCGGTCTTCACGCTGATCGAGATGGGGTCTCAAAATCTCGGCATCTTCGACCAATTGCGCAACAACGAAGCCATCGTGGGCGCCATGCTGGACCGCCTGACGGCGATATTCGAGGCGGGCGGGCCGAAGGCGGCCGCGGCCGCCAGATGCCTCGCCGCCTACGACGGCAAGGTCCGCTATGACCGCACGCTCGGTCCCATCGCGGCCGCCCTCGCCGACAGGATGCTGGAGGCGTGCATGCACGGCGGCGCGAGCAACGGCGAGCTGGCGGCGGCGTGTGAGCTTGCGGCCAGCGGCCATCCGTCCCTTGGCGCGATCGGCTCGGGGGCGGGCGTCCGCCTGCTGGAATTGATCGGCCACAAGACGCTCGGCCCCAAGGCGGCCTCGATGCTGGGGGCGCTCTACCGGCGGTTCGACGTGCAGGTTCATCTCGACGGCTATCCCGCCCTTCGCGACGCCATGGAAGCCGCCCGCGCGAAGCTGATGTCGGGCAAATCCAAGGCCGACCAGGTGCTGCTCCTGATGGAGATGGTGGCAGCGAGAACTGAGGCCGTGGCGGCTGGATCGCGGGCCGAACTGGCGCGGCGGATCGTGACGGGCGAGGTACCCCCCGGCCTGCGGCTCGACGCCGTCCGGGCATTCGGCAAGTATCAGATTGACGTGCCGCCGGAGCTCGCCGAATTCCTGATGGCAAGTCTGGCCAGCCGCGACGAGCCGCGCGAGTTCAATTCGGCTGCGATGCTTGTCCTCAGGCAGTGCCCGTCGCAGTTTCCCGCGTTGGCCAAGTTGTTCGCGCGTATGGCGAAGGACGGCGATCGAGGATCAAACACGATCGCGGTGTTCCTGATTGATGGTGTGCGAGAGGAGCTTCGGGCGCTGAAGGAGCAGGGCAAGCCGGCGCCCGACTGGGCGAAGACAATCGCCGACACCGCCCGCGCCATCGCCGGCGACGCCGAACTGAAGGTGTATTCCCGGCAGGAGGGGCTGTCCCTGTTTGCCTGCAGCGCGGGAGCCGATGCGTCGGGTTTTCTCGAAGCCATGGCCCTCGACGAGAAGCAAGACCCGCAGGTGCGCTCGGAAGCCGCGCGGTCCGCCCTGCAGGTGAACCCGCAAACCACGCTGCTTGCCGCGTGCCTGCAGTCCTACGGCAAGCTCCCGTGGAGCGCCCGCGCCGACTTGGGCCGCGCGGCTGCCCGCTCCATGAAAGCACCCGGAGCCGAAGCCTTCTTCCTGCGGTTTCTGAAGGACCCGCAGCTCCGCATCTTCCAGAAGGAAGCGCTGAACTCGTTGCAGCGGCCTGCATCCGATTCCCTGCTCGCGGGGCTGAAGCAGTTCGAACAGGACCCCGAGATCGGCCTCGAAGTGACCAAGGCACTTCAGCGGCTGCAGCCGAAGCAGTAGCCGTCAGTACCGGCCCATCGATGGGCCACGGAGATACAACCAGTGATCCGCCACCGAATCCTGAGCAACACGCTAACTGCCATTCTTCTCTGCACGGCTCTGCCGCGTTTGACCTTCGGCCAGCAGGCTGAACTCAACGTGACGCTGAACGGCGTCCCCCTCTCCTCCGCCCTCACCCGCATCCAAGACGCCTCCGGCCTCCGCCTCGCCTTCGCCTCCGATCTCGTCCGCGACGCGGAGCCGGTCACGCTGTCGGCGAAGGACGAGCCCGTCGATTCCGTCCTCCGCCGCATCCTCCGCCCGCGCGGGATGGAGTTCATCTACACCGCCGACACGATGGCGGCGATCGTGCCGCAAGCAAGCGAAGCCGGCATGGCGAAGGCGGCGGGGCGGGCGCTGCGGACGTTCGCACGGCTGGCACGGAAGATGGAAACGGCGCGGCAAGAGGGCGATGAGATCGTGATGCCGGAGTGGGAGGAGAAGGATGACTGGGCGCTGGCGGAGGCGTATGTCGAGCTGGATTGCGTGCAGGACTACTTCGCCCGCAGGCTGCAGAATGACTCGATCTCGAAGGAGGAAATGGACGAGATGCGGCGCGCATTGGAGTGCCACGATCCGGAGGTCCGCATCGGCCTGACGACCACCTATTGCAGCTATTATCGCATGGATGAGCAGCCCCTCGAGCATCCCGAGCGCGTGGGGGAGAGCATTGCGAAGATGGCGGCCGATCCCGATCCGCTGGTTCGCGCGGCGGCGGTCATTGTCAAGGCAGGATGGAACACGTACCGGACGTGGTGCCCTGATTCTGCCCAGGTGGCGGCCGACGGCGACGCCGACGCGCTTGTGCCCGGCAGGCCGGAGGTGAGCGCTTATGTCTCCGGCAGAGGGAAGGAGGGCGAGCTGCGCGCGTGGGCGGCCGACGCGGCATCTGAGGTGCGGTTCGCCGCGGCCATCTGCTTCTCGGGGTACCAGTATTACCGGTTTGCGGACGAGATCCTCGATGTCCTGCACGCGGACCAGTGTGCGGCAGTTCGTGCGGCCGCGTGGCCGCGCCCGTGGCCGGTCAGCCCGCAGCGGCCGGACCTCGACCCCGGACTGCGCGAGGAGCAGCTCGCGGCGCTCGGGCGCGGCCTCCGCGACCCGAACCCGACCGTCCGCACGATCGTCGTTGGGCGGATGGCCGGCATGCTGCTGGACGACGCGGACAAGACCTCAGCGGTCCTCGGGTGCGACCAGCTCGCCCCGCAGTTCGACGACCTGCTGAAGGTCGACCGCGAGAAGCTGCGGGCGGTGCTGAAGGCTGAAGCAGTGGAGGACGACCCGTGGACGGCGCTGGCAGCGGAGGCCTTCATGGCCGGGCGCGCATTGGTCTGGCACACGCGGCTGATGTGGAAATCGCGCGTCACCGGCCGCGAGTGGGTGACGCCGGAAGCCGTGGAGGAACGAAATATGGCCGCCGGCCTGATCGCCATCCGCCTGCTGGGGTCCGGGAAGCGCTCCCACGAGTTGCTCGGATGCGCGGCATTGATGGAATGGCTGTCGGTCCTGGCAACGGCGCGTCCGCAGAAGGATTCCGCAATCACGCTCGACCCCGTGGCTGCACATGCGGATTCGCCGCACCTCCTCACGAGGCTGGTGGCGATTGCCGCGTGCGGGGCGCTTGCACCTGCGAACGCGGACGCCGAGGCGCGACTGCTGAAGGCGTTGTCATCGGATGACAGGCTTGAGCGGCTGGCCGGGCTGTGGGGCTGCTGCGTGATGGAAACCGGAGGCGGCTCGCCGGCGCTTCAGCAGGCGGTTAGCCGATTGCTGCGCAGCCGGGACGCCGTCGAGTGCAGCCTCGCCGCGCGGGCCGCCGCGCGCGTCCTGCCCATCCAGCGCGCCATCGAGGTGCTGCAGGACCAATGCCGCTCGCTGCCCGAATCGTACGCCACCGCCGCCATGATCGAATGGATGGCACGTACACGCCCTTCCGCGGTCTGCGACCCCGGCGATCAGGTGCAGAACCAGATGATGCTATTGGATGCCGTGCTCGAGTCGAAGAACGCTGCCCTGCAGAGCCGGTTCGTCCGCTGTGCGGGCAACCGCGATTCGTTCAAGAACAATGATCCGCTGAATTTGGCCTGCATCACTGAAACGGAACCTGACGCGCTCTGCGAGTACCTCCGCCGTGCCCGTCCGGCCAAGCTGTTCACGGTCGACCCCGTGCTGCAGCGAATGGAGGGACTGATGCGCACCGCCGACGGCAAGCCGAGCATCCGGGCGGTGGGCACCATCGTGTGGTGGGCGATGGGCAACAAGGAGATTATGGCCGCCAACAGCGACCGCATTTACGCGATGATCCCGCCCCTCGAAACGTGCTTCCGGCCCGGCGCCAGCGATGAGGAGATAGGCAAAGCCGGAGCGGCCGTGAGCCATCTCATCACGAGCGTCGTTCCTGTACGCAGGTTCGATCCTGGGGCCCCGGGCAAATGGAGCGACGTTCCGCCGGCCATGATCGCGGCCTGCCGCGCGTACTTCGGCCAGGCGAACCATCCGGTGTACCACGGGTGGGTGGCGTTCACGCTGGCTGAGTGCTACGAACGCATCACGAACGAACCGGACAACCAGATCGACACTGGACTGTTCGACGCGATGGAGGCCGCCCGCGCCGCCATCATGGAGAGGGGCAGCTCAAGAGACCAGGCGATGGTGCTCAACGCCGTGGCTCGGTGCGCCGACGACTCGCTTGCCGGGCCGGCGATGGACGAGCTGCAAAGGCGGTTCGTCGCCGGTGCTCTGCCGGTCGAACCGCGCAACAGAGCCGGCAGCGCCGACCTTTTCTGCTACGTGCTCGACCAGTGGCTCGCCCGAAACAAGAAGCCCCTGAGCGCCGAAGTCGTCAAGTGCCTCATCGACCGGATCAACGCTCCCTCAGAGGACACGTACCAGCCCGTGCTGTCGAGGGTGATCAACGTCGTCGCCTCCCAACCCGGCACGGTCGAACCGCTTATTGCCGCCTTGCAGCAACTGGCGCAGAAGGAGCCGGAGTCCCTGGAGTGGGCCCCGCGCGCCATCGATCTGTTCCGCCAGGAGCTGGAGAAGGTGCGGCAAGCCGGCAAGCCCGACCCGCCGTGGCTTCACGCCGCAATCGAGCTTGCCCCGAAGATTGCCGCATACGTGCGATCGACGCAGCTCGCGGAAGACGCCATGCGTTTCTATCGGGAAGCGGCCGGCCCGGGGGCAGACGCGAAGATTGAGGCAATGGTGCAAGACGAGAAGCTCGCCGCGAACGTGCGCGCCGCGGCCGCCGCCGAGGTGCTTCGCACGAATCCCGACACCAAGCTGCTCGTGACGTTCGCAGAAGAGTACAGCCGTCTGCCGGTAAACACACGGACCTTGCTGGCGAGCGCCGCCCTCTCGCCGAAGAAGCTGCCCGAAGGAGCCATCGCTTTCTTCAAACGCTACTATGTCGACAGACAGGTCGACGCCCACCGGCGAACCTGGGCGATGAACCACGAACACGCTCCGCTGTCACCCGAGTTGCGCCCGATCTTCGAAGAACTCGCCAACGACCCTGACGTCGGCCAGGCCGCCAACCAGGCCATCCAGCACCTCGATGCCGCCGCCGCAAGACACGATGGCGCCTCGAAGGAGAAAGCAAAGTGAACACGCGCTATCTGACCATAGTCCTGCTGCTACTCATTCCGGCCGTTGCGTGCGCCCCCGGCTGCCCGTCCGAAGCCGCCGAACCGGCCCGCGTCACCCTCGACCTCCGCGCCGCCCTCCTCCCCTCCGCCCTCACCCGCATCCAAGACGCCTCCGGCCTCCGCCTCGCGTTCGCTTCCGACCTCGTGAAAGACGCGGAGCCGGTCACCATCTCCGCGAAGGACGAACCCGCCGATTCCATCCTCCATCGCATTCTGCGCCCGCGCGGGATGGAGTTCATCTGCACGGCGGAAAGCATGGCGGCGATCGTGCGGGCGGATTCGGACATGGCCATGGCGAAGGCCGCGGGACGGGCGCTGCGGACCTTTGCACGGCTGGCGAAGAAGCTGGAGGGGGCGGTGCAGGAGGGCGATGAGGTGAGGGTGCCGGGGTGGGAGGACGGGGATGACCGGGCGCTGATGGAGGGCATCGTGGATGTATCGGGCGCGGCATCATTCTTCTCGCAACGCCGCTGGGAGACCGACAAGCAACGCGACCTGTCGCGGCTGCTGAACAGCTTCGATAGTGACGTTCGGGTGGGCACGTGCTGCGCGGCGGCCGCGACGTGGCCTCCGGAGTCGCGCTCTCCCCACGAGCTGGCCCAGCTTGAGGCCGCCGTGCTGCAGGCCATGCGCGAGCCTGATCCCGCCATCCGGGCCACGGGTATCTACGTGGCGCGCAGCTTGCTGGCCATCGATGGCGGCAGGTGGCTCGCCGTGGCGCGCGTGGCGCTGGCGGCCGGCGCCAAGGATCCCGCTCCCGAGCCGCGCTGTGCTGCCACCTTCATGACCAGCTTCAGCAAGCGTCTCGATCCGCAGGAAGCATTTCTTGCGGTGCTGCGCCGCGATGCCAACCCGGCCGTCCGCTGCGCCGCGCGGCTGCACTGGCTACGCCAGCGGCAGTTTCGCGCCCGGGCTGAGACTGCGAACAAGGGCCAGCTTCGCAAGGCCATCGCCGGGGAAACGCATCCGATCATCAATTCGATTGTTGTGCTCCTTGGGCTCTCGCTTTGGGAGCGCAATCCCGACGCTCTCGCAGAGCTCTACTCGGCCCCCGAGGTGCAGGGCAATCCTTGGCTGAAGATATCGGCCGACGTGGCGTCCGCGATCTGGGAGCGTTATCGCGCCCCTGATGATGCCCGTCGCCGCGCAATGGCCGCGGAAACGCCGGAGGCTCGCGAGGCGGCGACTAACGACGGAGCTGAGGCGGCCACGCGGGGCGATCAGAAGGTCACAGGCATGATAGTGCACCTGCTGGCGTCCGGCAAGCGCTCCCACCAGTTGGTTGCGTGCTTCGGCGGATTGCGGTCAATGCCCTCAATCCAAATGCAACCGAAGCTCGACCTCTCGAAGGCGGCCGCGATGGCGGAGTCCCCCGACCTTCTGGCTCGCATGATCGGCATCATCGCGTGCGGCATCGTGGGAAACGACGCCAGCAATGCGCGTATGCTCGCGGCGCTGCAATCGGATGACGGCCTCGACCGTGTTGCCGGGCTGATCGGGTGCGCGCTCGGCAGGCGGAACAGCACGGATGCAATGCCGGCGCCGGAATCAGCATCCAAGCTGAAGAACGAGCTGCTCGCGGCAATGAAGTCACCGTCCTTCCCGGAGCGCATCCTTGCCGCCTCCTGCCTGAGGCAGCACGTGTCATTGGAGGAGCTGACCGGGATGCTGCAGGATGAGGTTCGCCGCAATCCGAACGGAGAGCACGCGAAGCTGCTGCTGCGAATCTTCCACAGACATCCTGCCCTGCGGCCAACCGACGAATCGGCGCCGCCAGTGATGGCGCTTCTCGATGCCGTGCTCGAATCAAGGAGCGCGGAATTGCAGATGCTGTTCGCGGTGATGCTGAGCCGGTCCCAGGCGTCGAACAAGGCGGTGCTGCTGGCCTTCATCTGCGACTGCGAGCCGAAAGCACTCGCCAGCCTCACCACGATCACGCCGCCGGTATTGCGGGAAGAATGGGCGGTCCGGGCCTTGCTCGAGCGGCTGAAGGCGCTGTCCGCGCAGAATGAACCCGCCGCCGGGCTCGCCATGGCGAAGACTGTCGCGGGGCTCTGGTCAATGGGGGCGTCCCCGCCCATTGACCGGTCGTTCATGCCGCCGAATGATTTCGAAAAGTGGAAGGAGTTCATGACGACGTTGCTGGAGCTTGCCGGCCGGGCGCTCGAGAGCTGCGTGCTGCAGGACCCGACGCCCGAGCAGTTGGCCGCCGGCTGCGACCTGGTGCTCGCCATGTTCGGGAAGAGCATGCCGCCAATGCCGGCGCCGGCTTGGATGGACCTGCCCGTCAGCGTGCGCGCGGCGGCCGTGCGAATTGTGGGCTCCACGGATCCCGCACTGGACGCCACCGTCGCCGCTGTCCTTGGCGCGTGCTATTCGTGCGGAGCCGGCGCCGACGTGGAGTGCGCCGCCCTGTTGGATGCCGCCCGACGCAGGATAATGGCCGCCGCCCGGCCCTCGGATCAGGCCGCCGTGCTTTGCGGCATGACAATGGCGCGGGATCCGAAGATCGGCGATCCGGCGGCGGCGGAGCTACGCAAACGTCTGATGGCGGGCGCCGTGCCCGACCGTATCGCCGCCACCCGCGCGCTCTGCAACCCACGGCAGCCGATGCCTGACGACTTTGCGCGTTTCGCGCTGAACAGCCTGACAGACCAGGCGGAAGACGTTGACTTCCGGCAGGCAGTCCTTCAAATGCTGATGAACCACACTGAAGTATGGGATGGGATGATTGACGCTCTGGAGACGGTATCGAAGACGGATTCGGCGGAGGTCTGGGCGCCGAGTCTAAGCCTTTTCGGTCACAAGATCATGTGGGAGTTGGCACGACTCAAATACAACAACAAGCCAGTACCCGAGTGGGCGGCAAAGGCCGCTGAGCTTGGGGCCTCGATAATGAACGATCCCACCCGGCGGATGCGCGAACGCGAGGAGGGAATGTCGTTGTACACTCAGGCTGCCGGACCGGCCGCGGCGTCTGTGCTCGGCGGAATCGCCCTCGACCCGAAAAACGATCCGCAACTGCGGACGCATGCGATGCGGTATGTCCTGCGCTCGCGCCCGGAATCCGACGTCGCGGCCAAGCTCGCCGAGCAATATGCCGCGCTGCCGAAGGAAATGCGGGCAAGCATCTGGCCGACCGTCTCGTTCGCCCCGAAGGCCCCAGGTGCCGAAGCCCTCCTGATCCGGTTCCTGAAGGACAAGGAGATGGGAGAGCACCGCGCCACGGCCCTCGCCTC
>Ga0172363_10003831_pt1 | contig 12190 bp, 8 predicted proteins | sample LakKivs2_kivu2a2_FD_114541 | JGI IMG/M metagenome (GOLD analysis project Ga0172363, IMG submission 114541) | Sediment microbial communities from Lake Kivu, Rwanda - Sediment s2_kivu2a2 | ecosystem: Environmental > Aquatic > Freshwater > Lake > Sediment | place: Rwanda: Western Province, Lake... | reverse complement strand
TTCTTTTCTTCTTCGGCTTTAGCGCGCTGTTCAGCTTCCTGTTTTTGTTTAGCCAGTTCCTGAGCCTTAAGTCTTGCCTGTTCCTCCTGTTTTTTCTTTTCCTCATCCTTTGCGCGCTGTTCAGCTTCCTGTTTTTGTTTAGCCAGTTCCTGAGACTTCAGTCTTGCCTGCTCCTCCTGTTTTTTCTTTTCCTCGGCTTTAGCGAGTTTTTCGGCTTCCTTTTTCTGTTTTTCCTCTGCCTTCAGTCTGGCTTCTTCTTGTTTTTTACGTTCTGCTTCTGCCTTGGCGACAGCCTTATCTTTTTCCTTTCCCGCTTTTTTCAGGAGTTTCTGAGCGTCATTATTATTTTTATCAAGGGTTAGGACCTCTTGGAACTTTGCAATGGCGGCATCATAATTTTTTTCATTTAAAAGTTTTTCCCCATCGCTGATTGTGGTTTTGATTTTTTCCTTTTCAATTTCTGAGACAGGTTTTTCAGGGGGTGTAACTTTTATTGGTGTGGGTTTTGGGGTGGCTTTTTCTTCCGCAGTGGTCATTTTTTCCTTTGCAAGACGCATATATTTTTTAGTCTTTTTATATTCCCCGTTTGTTGCAATGAGCCAGATGTCCTCAAATTCCTTATAAGCCTCGGCATATTTCTTGTTGTCATAAAGTTCGATGGCGGCTTTATATTTTGAAGCGATGTATTCAGGTTTCTTTTCACCCTTGGGGATGGATTCCAGGAGTTCCTTCTGGCGAGTGCGGTATTTATTACATTCCTCGATCTTGGCTTTGATGACGGTATTTTCCTTATCCAGACGAAGTGCCATGTCATAATAGATCTGGGCAAATGTAAACTCCGCCGTTTCAAAATAATTTTGCGCCCTGGCAAGGTAACTCTCAATCTCCGCAGTTTTTTCTTTTTCATAAGGGGAGGGTGCGGTCTTCTCCTGGGCGATACTGGTGGAGGTCACAAACACCATGGTGGAAAGGATTAGGAGGATGAGAAAGACAGATGTTCTGAAAAAATCCTTTTTGTTTATCATTTGCACTTTAACACTCCTTTAAAGGTCAAGGATTGTTTGCCTTATGTTAATGTAAGAAACCTAACAATGAAGACAGACATGTCAAGTAAAATAAACCCTACCCTCCCACATAAAAGAGCAATTTATTACATACCCGGAGCAACTGCCGGATTCGTCGCCCCTGGTGTTGGTGTTGGCTTGGGTGTCGGCGTTGCCCTGGATTTGATAATTTTCTCCAGAAGTTCCTTGGAGGCAATATGTGATGGCCATGTCAGAAGGATTTCCTTCACAATCTTTTCCGCATCGTCAATTTTGCCATCCTGATAAAGTTTTGCCGCCCGCTCAAACTTCTTGTCTGCCTCCTTTTGCAATTCATCGCGATTGCGAACATACTTGTAATCAAAGATGTTGAAGTCCCGTATCTTGCGCAATTCCTCGTTGGCATCAAGGTTTGTATTGGTTTGGAGATATTTAACAGTCTTGTTATAATTGTCATTTGGAAGGAGATGCGACATCGGGGCAACCGGCGGAATGGCGATTTCTGGTGGAGGGCTTGAGACCTCAAGACCATAAATCCCTACCATAATGACCAGAAGGATTAAGAATATAATGAAAACTGTTCGGTCGATGTTGGCTTTTGCTTTAAGCCAAATGATACCGAACTGTTCCTTGATATCCATGCGCTCTGCAATCCCTTCTTGCGTCCCGGATTCTGTTAAAGCATCTCCTCAGGTATACCAGCGCCTCTTCCGTAAGGCATAGGTCTTGCCGGATAGGTGGGAGATGTCGGGGCAACAGGACCTATTTCCGGCGGGGCAACTGGCTGGGTGCCTGGTGCCACTGCCTCTGGAGCTGCCTCCTGGACGCGGGAATATCTTCCCTTGTATTTCATGCTGATGGTGAATTTTGAGACGTCTTTTTTGAAGAGATCGTTGAATTCGGTCTTGATGTCGACAAGGCGCGCACCCTTTCCTTCTAAAAGGTGCTGTTTTTCCAATAAATCGGTGTTCAAGAACTCAGAAAATTTGACGGCGGAATTCTGGTCCTCTGTGTATCCCTCCACAGTGACCGTGCCATCCGGGAAGATCTTCAGGGAAGATATAAGGACATCCGCCGGCTTCGCCTTTAATACGTCAAGCCAGCGCTGGAGTGGATAGTCCCTTTCAGTGGTCAGACCGAGGGATAGCTTGTCAAACTTGGTTTTGAGGTCTTCTTCAACCTTTGTCACCGCCTCAATGCGTTTTATGATGGGAGCATATTTCGTGAATTCATCCTGGTACTCCACTGTCTGTTCTCGATAGATGGCGATATAATGGTCTCCACTCATAGCTCCAAGGATAATAGTTGCGCTAACCATGCCGGCAAGGACAAGGACAAAGCCCCTCTTTTTCTTGAATTTGATAGCCACCTTTCTCTCAGGGGGCAGGAAATCCACCTGGAGACTTGCCAGACCAATCCCTGTAAGGGCAAGTCCAATGGCGATGGGATAGAGTATGATGTCCTTATCCGTTGACTCTATCCCCTGGATGTTCTGCCCGAAGGGAACATCATACTGTTTTACAGGAATACCAAGTTTGTCCTCGATGTATTTTGCAAGGTTGGGGATCTGCACCTGACCTCCTGACAGGATGATTTCATCCACTGCCATGCCGTCCGGTTGGGAGATGTAGAAGTCAAGTGAGCGACGCAATTCAGCGATAATCTTGTCCACCACACCTGTTGCCGCCTCGGACGCCTGTTCATTCACGGTGGGACCTGGCACGGCGTCCATGGTGAGGATAATTGTGGATTCCCTTTTGATACGCTCTGCCTCTTTGAGGTCGCTGACGCCCTGGCAATGCTCCATGATAGACTGGGTAATTGAATTGCCAGCCAGAGGGATACTGCGAGTGAATCCGAGGGTTGGCTTCAATCCAGAAGTGCCGATTGTAAGGTCAGTCATGGTGGCGCCGATATTGAGGTATCCTCTGACGATTTCCATTTCAGGGACTTCCTGCTCCTCTTTTTCTTCCAATTCCGATGGAGCAGTCTTCTGGACAGATTTTCCCCCTTTTTTGCTTTTTTTCAGAAAGGGAGGGATTTTAAGATTGAGGGCAAAACTCTTTTTCCCCTTATTGAGGCGTTCCGACATTTTCTCAGAGGGAAGACTGTCGAGGGTGTGGTAATTAAACAATGCAAGAGTGCTCACACTGATACCAAGGGGTTTCAATCCCGTTTTGTCAACAAGGTCCATGAACTCATTGAGGGCATCCTTTTTTAAGGCTACGACGAAGACCTCAACCTCCATTTCACCTTTCATTTCAGAAATCTGGTATTCCAGCATGGTTTTTTCAATGGGGAAGGGTATTTGCTGGCGGGCTTCATAATTTATGATTCTTGAAAGTCTTTCCTCAGTGGTTTTGGGGAGGCGGAAATGGCGGACAAAGACCATCTGTCCCGGGACGCAAAATACTGCGTCTTTTGTATTAATCCTGTTACTTCTCAAAAGTCCCCTGAGGACATTTACAATCATCTTGTTGCGGTCAGCCCGTGAGGCGTCCGGCGGGATTTCCAGATTGGCATAAGCCGCTTTTAAAAGACGCACCGTGTTCTTTTCACAGACCAACTCAGCCACCTTGATGGAATCGTTCCCAAAATCAATGCCTACACATTTTTTCACAACAGCCATTTAACACACGTCCTCTTCCGGCGGGTGATATGGTGCGTCTGTTCTTCTACCTTTAACCCAATTCGTGATTTTAGTATTTAATGAAAAAGCTAAACTTTTCTTATCTTCAATATTGTTTAAAGTCAATACTTTTTTTGAATGATGAATTAAATGCAATTGAAGGTGGCATTTAAAATGTGATATTAATTCCGTTGATTTTTTATTCGTGTTTCAAATTGTATTTTATTCGGAACATATTGAGAATCAAACCATAATTACGAGAATTTTTTACTCTAAGTGACAGATGACTGTCAAACATAAAATCATTATTGTCCTTATTCTCGCTTTTATTTCCTTCGGGTTCCCATTTCCTGTCAGAGCCGAGTCATCCGAAGTATTCACCGATGCCCTCTCGTCCAACACTGTTTCCCTTCTCAATCATGCGATGAGGGAGTCACTCGCAGGGAACCAGAGTGCCATCTGGCATCTTTATATAGACAGGGGGAAGATTGTCACCGGTGGAGATTCTATCTGGCTTGATGCGGACCTCCTGTATCTATACTCATCACATCTTGGAGACAGGGATAGATATCTTTTCTGGCAGAATGAGGTTGGAAGGGTATCAAGTAACAGATTTTTGAAAGAGCGTGTCAGGGACAATATTTCCTCTGATGAGATGAGAACAGCAAAGAGACTCCTGCGGGAGAACAGATATAACAATTTCGCAAGCGGTTTAAACCATACATCGGCGGCGGTCACCAGTCTTCTTGAGGGGCAGATACAGCCCCTTGCCCAACTCCCCATTGACCTTGTATATGGTCTTGTCAGGGCATCATGCGCCACCCCGCAGGAACGTAAGAGTCTCGCACTTTTAAATCAATTCCATGAAAAATATCCCCAAGACCCCGAATTTGCGGGCATGGTGGGAACCGTAAAGAGACTTGAAGAAAAGAGGTTAGAGCAGATTTTTGAGCAACAACGCTCATTTGGACGTCTTTACGCAAGAAAAGGGGATTATGAGCGTGCCCTGTATCATTACAAGAATGCCCTTGCCCTCCGACCCGCTCACAAAGGGGTGCAGGAGGAGATAAATCGTCTTGAGAGTGAGATTGTAAGGCAAAACCGTGAGAGGATCTCCTCGATGTCCGTCTTAGCCGGGGAGGATTTCTTCGGTTCAGATGAGGAAAGAAAGGGATATGATGCGATTGTAAATGCCCTTTCCGCAGGAGATGCACCCTCACTCCTCCTCGCCTCGTCTTCCTTTCTCAGGAAATATCCCGGCTCGAATTATGCGGATGATGTAGAGTATGCGATGGCATTATATTTTTCCTTCAATAAAGACAGGGGACAGTTTTTGAAGGAGGTGAGGCGTCTCTCCACGTTTTATGCCGGCACAAATGCCGCAATCTCTGCCTCTGAGGTTCTTGCAAGTCCGGAATTTAACAATACCCTTGGCGTTCGCAGGGCGGAAGGGGAGCATTCCGCTGAAATCCGCAGGTATATTCTATTCGGGGAGCGCACGACGGATGACCAGTTATATTTAGTGTCAAGCGGACTTGCGCAAGCCCCACAGAGCGCCGCCCAGAACCTTGGCGTCTTTTTTGTCCTTGATGTAACTATGCGTGGTATCAGTTGCTTCTTTTCTGAACCTGTCCGGAGTGATGAGCTAATCAATGCCACTGCATCTTACATTCGCGACTTTCCTGAAGACCCGATAACACTTGAGATGAGAAAAAAGCTGGTGCGCCTTTATGAGAGACGCGGGCAGTATGAGCAGGCACTCTATTATGCCAGAAGCGCAGGAACTTATTCTGACGGATATCTGAAAAAGTTGAACGACCGCCTTGCCCGAAAACTGTATATACTTGTCTCTGAGACGCTTGATTCCCGGTTAAAGATTGAACGACTGAGTCGCCTTATTGCAGAATTCCCTGATTCCCCAATCGTCAAGAAGGCGCGGAGGGATATTGATAAGCTCACGCTCGATGCCATTTACGATTTCAAGATTACAAAGGCTGAACTCCAGAGCTATCCTGAACTGCGTTTCCACACAGGTCTCAACCTTGAACCTTCCTATCTTGATGGTCGCAGGGGAAATGGTGAGATAACCGAAGAGGGGATTGTGGCAATCAAGGATGGTCCAGTTCTTTATCACCTTTCAGGCGAGGGGCTCGCCCATGAAGTCAGCATCACAGCGGAACAGCGCAACCTTCTGCGCATCCGCCTTGACGAAATACGCCGGTCTAATGTCAGCCAGAGGGAAATGGAAGGCAAAAAGGGTGAGCGACCCTTCCCGCTTGAGATTGCAGGAGGCGTTGGCAGTCGTGGCATTGAGGCTTACCCCGCATTCGCCCCTATCCCCTATGAGCAGGACGACCTTGACCTTTATAGATAAGGTGTATTACATCCCCGAATCTACATGAATATTTATTTTCATTAATTCGTGAAAATTGGTGTCCGCCTCAGGCGGATTCGTGGATAAAAATATAAGATTATTTTTTGAAGAGCTTCAGCACGAAGACTGCATAAATAAAATTCAGCAGTGTATAAAGACATCCCAAATCGAAAACGAGTGGTAGCCATGCCAGCCTTTTAATTTCTGGCATTGGACAATGTAACATGCCAAGGGCAAAAAGCACGCCACCCAGTAAGGGTATCATTGAACTATGCTTCCGCCGTACATACCACCGAATCGCACAGATGTAGTTAACTATAATAATCCAGCTTCCCAGGAATGCAAGAGTGCCTGACACAATCCATAAAACCGGCACTGGAATATCCATGATGACGAAATCGCCCCAGTTCTTTTTTTGATAGATATAATATTTTATCCAGTAATGTTCTCTGTCAACTATAACAATCTGTATGCGAAAAAATTTTGTTATAAAATTATTGACATTTAAACTTTGGGGATATTGTTTCATTTCTTGTTTGAATTTTTTTACCAAGGGGTGAGAAATGGATGCAACGACTGTGGCGCAGGGCGCCGTGGAACTTAAAAGCCAGTTTAATCTGATAAGCTGGGGTATCGTGGCTCTTTATATTGTGTTCACCACATGGTTCGGACATTACATGTCGGGCAGGCAGGCGACAATCCGGGACTTCTTTCTCGGAGGTCGCAAACTGCCATGGCCTGCGGTTTCGGGTTCCATCATCGCCACTGAAATCAGCGCCATGACCATGGTTGCTGTTCCCGCATTTCTCTGGACTGCCACTGGCGACATGGCATACATGGTGCTCGGCATTGGAACCATCATTGGTCGCGTTCTGGTGGGTTATCTCTTCGTGCCGGCTTATTATGAGCAGGAAATTTATAGCCCGTATGAATACATAGGAAACAAGCTGGGACAGCGGGCACGCAAGATGACCAGTTTTCTCTTCATGCTGGGAGGAGCTCTCGGGCAGGGCACCCGCGTCCTTCTCACCGGCATGATTGTCCAGGTGATGACCGGACTGTCTATACACTGGGCTATCTGGTTAGTCGGTGCTTTTGCTATCCTGTGGACATTCATGGGGGGCATTGTTACAGTTATCTGGACCAATGCGATACAATTTCTTATCTTTGTGTTTTCCGCACTTTTAACACTCGCGGTTGTGGTAATAGAATTAGGGAAACATGGTGTAGCAATTGGCACACTGGTAAGCACCGCCTATGCGGCGGGCAAATTTCACTGGCTCAACTGGGATTTTGACCTCAGGGCGAATTACACCTTCTGGGCGGCGGTGATTGCCTCTTCACTGGGGAGTCTTGGCTCATATGGGACTGACCAGCTGATGGTGCAGAGGGCCTTCTGCTGTAAAAACGTATCTGATGCACGCAAGGCGATTATCTGGAGCAGTATCAGCCAGATTGTCATGATAATTTGCCTTTTTGTGGGAGTGGGTCTTTGGTTTTTTTACCAGAAGGCGAACATCCCCAACGTTGGACCCAAAGAGCTTCAGCCCATCAGTGATTGGGGGAATAATGTTCTTCCAGTATTCATTAAATACAGGGTGAATTACATATTCGGTGGAATCATTCTTGCCGGCATTTTAGCCGCCGCCATATCTTCCCTTGAGGGTATTCTCTCCGCTCTTGCAGAGCAGTGTATAACAGCGCTGAGGATTGCTGGAAGGCTCAAGGGCAGTGAGAAGGCAAACATTCGCCTGAGCCGATTTTTTGTCTGCCTGTGGGGCATCGCCCTGAGCGGAATGGCATCGGGATTCTGGGAGGTTTGGCAGGGAAAGGGATTGATTATCGAACTGGCTCTGGGCATTGTGGGATTGACGGCGGGTGGCATCCTTGGGACATTCCTGCTGGCATTAATACCACGTCTTCGCCGTGGTTCACGGGCGCTTCCATGGGCGGCGGCTCTCAGCATAATGAGCGTTCTTGCGGTTGCCCAGCATACCGGCTGGGCGCTTTCCACCCTGATTGTTCTGACGGCAGGGCTTTTTGTTTTAGCCGCCATGTTCTTTGGTGAGGATAGTCCTGGACTCATTCTCAAGATGATTCCCTTCGTGGCGTTCATCTTTTTCCTGAATCTGTTCAAATATACAGAGATTGTGGACGGGGCGGAAGTAAAGAGAAACCTTGTGATTGGTTGGCCCTGGTTTGCATCTCTGGGCATGTCAATCATGGTTCTCGCTGGAGTCATTTTGCAGTCAGGCAGGATTGCCGCCAACGACCCGGATACTCTGATAGGTCGTGAGCAGGCAATCTCAAAAGAGGCTTAACCATTTTTATTAAGACAATCTACCCACACCTCGTCAAGATTTAAGCTGATGAATCTCTGCAAGACACATATTTGTTGACGACTAAACATATAATGGTAGATGAGAATAATAGAACAATTAATGAGGTTATGAATTTTTGGCTTACAGCATCTTATTCTCCCCTGATGTAGAAAAACATTTACGATTGTTGACAACCAGACAGAGATCTATTGTCCTTGATAAAATTGACAAGAAGTTGAAACATCAACCCACTGTTGAAACAAGGAACCGTAAGCCAATGTGACCTAATCCGATTGCTCCATGGGAACTTCGCATAGGAAATTTGCGGATCTATTACGATGTAGAGGAAGAACCCAAGCCAGTGGTTTATATTCTCGCAGTAGGAATCAAGCAACGGAATCAGGTCCGCATCGGAAAAGAGGTGATTAATTTATGAAGACACTCGATATGTCAAAGGCAAAAGCGCCGCTTATGGATTATGCCCGTGAGGTGGATAGAGAACCTGTCATTTTGACCGTGAAAGGGAAGCCGGTAGCTGCGTTGATATCTATCGAGAATGCCGATATGGAAACCGCTACACTGAGCACCCATCCCAAATTTCTGGATATTATTGCCCGAGCACGCTCCAACCTGAAATCTCAGGGAGGCATCTCTGGCGATGAGATGCGCCACCGCCTTGGGATTTCATCATGAACTGATTTCATCAAGAAGTGACGCCAGTTGAGCCGTCAGATTGCGGCGGTCGTATTGTTCAATCCCTTTTCGCATCGGGACACTCAGTTGTCCCGATTTCCATTTCAGGTAGAGGTCACTCATGCGCGATTTAATTCCCTCAACATCTGCAGGATGGACAATTTCCACGCCCTCAAATTGCTGAAGAAGGCTTCGGCATGCACCTTCTGGTATCATCGCAAGGATATGGTGTCCGCTCCTGAGGTATTCAAACACCTTCTGCGTCATCATTACATCGGCATTTGGAGCCGGCGCAATGAAGAGTAAAAGTACGGCGGCGTCCATCTGCCGCTGGAGACTTTCACGATAGGAACACAGTCCCTCCACGTGAATCACATCCTCAAGATGTGCCTGCCGAATTTCCATGATGGTGGGGTCATCGAGGGCGGAGTAAAACCTTACATCAAAGTCAGCCCGCCACTCGGGGTGTTCGGCAAGAAGGACATTCAGCGCCCGTATGAAGGTGGTGGGTGTTCTTTCGCCGAAGAGGGAGCCGGTGTAAACAAGCGAAAATTTTTCAGATGGATGGGATGTCAGACCGGCAAAATCGGCATCATCATAGCCGTTTGTCAGTGTGTGGACTTTTTGTCCCGAGCCGCCGAGCAAACTGCGGAAATGTGCGGAGATTGGCTCGGACACGGCGAGCAGGAGGTCACAGCGCCGAGCCACCCATTTTTCAAGGGCGTGCTGGAGAAATGCGTGCAGGGGTGTGGGCGGACGGAAGAATTCGTCATTTTGCGTCCAGGCATCGCGGAAGTCTGCCACCCATGGAACACTGGTAAGTAATTTCAGGGAAAGCCCTGTCACGTGCGCCGAGTGAGGATATGACGTTGTGAGAATTGCATCGGGTTTGAGACGGCGGATGAGACGGAAACCCCTTGCTACTGCAGAAGGAATCCACCCACAGCGGTCGTCCGGCATAAAGACCCAACGGCGAAGGAAATTCATAAGCGATTTTGACTTGCCGGTTGCATGGGTTCTGGCTTTTTTATCGCCTTCCCTACGGGGGGAAAAAATCTCCGCAAGACGATAAGGGTCGAGGGAGCCGCTTCGGAAAATGGGGACTCCGCGTTCCTTCAGTTCTTGAAGAGGGTATGGGTCACGGCGCGCCGTGCGGACAGGTTTGACGGTCAGAACGGCGCACTCCCAGCCGGATTCAGGCAGGTAATGAATCCATTTCAGGATACGCCGGACGCCGATGATTGCAGGCGGGAAGTCGTATGAAATGAGCAGGAGTTTCCTCATGGCGCGGATGTCTCCTGTTGTGGTATAAATGTGATGTTTTGCGAGCCTTTCAGGAAATAAAAAGAAAATCCCTCGAGAGCAATTTTTTCGTAATACTGTTTCAGGAATGGTTCCGCCTCTTCGGGTGCGCGTCCAAGTTCTGCAACCACATCCGGGCGCAAATGTCCGATGGAATATGCGTAATTCCTCTTCAGATGACCGGGGTTGAATTCGCGGATGCCCTTTATTGGTCGCATTTTTTGCCGGGCAATTATGCGGTCATTTTTGCCGGGGATGTCCACACCATGCCTCTCGGAGAAATAAATTGGTATGCCGCCCCACATCACGGCAATTCGTGCCTCTTTGCGCGTGATGCGTTTTAAAAGGAGCGCCTCACGAACTTTTTCCTGATTGTCCTCAACATGGAGCGGTTTTTTGATGAGCAGCCACTCCGCCAGCGCTGACGGTCCGCTGATGGCGTTGAAATTCACAAGCGCACCGAGGATGAGAACCGCAAAAAGGATGTTTGGTTTTCTCCATCCCATTCCCCCGCTTATGATTTCCGTCATGTAGCGAGTCCCGCAGGCAAAAAGTATGAAGAATAGAGGCATGATGATGGAGATGAACCTGTTGCACCCGCCCCACCATTCCCACGAGTCGCCGCCAACACAGACACTATAAGCCATCTGGGTCAAGATGAGCACTGTCGGCAGGAGCAAAGTCTTGTTTTTGCGCAGGATGAGCGGCAGGAAGGCAATCAGAAAAAAAACCCAGTTCATCTTCCAGATAAACAGCGCAAGCACCACCAATCCCCTCTCCAACCTCAAGTGGAGCGGCACACCTGAAATCTTCAGATAGTAAGTGTTGGGAAGCCAGTCGCCGTAATAGAATAATCTGAAGAGGGTTTGAGAGATAGCGGAAATCAAAAGGATGGTGAGTCCCGCGATGAGGTTATATCTCCTGTTTTCTGGGTCGCAGATGATGAGGAATAAAAGGACAACCACAAAGGGGACAAAAAGGTCAATCCTGATGAGAGAGGCAAGACCAAGAAGCAAAAAGGGGAGGAGAGAGCGACCGCCGGTTTTCAGATTGTTTAAAACCTCCAGAACTGCGATGCTTATGAGAAGTGTGAGCGCACCGACCTCCATTCCCTGAAGCGCCCAGTTATTGAGCGGGAGATAAAATGCCGTCAGCGCCATCGCTGATGCGGCGACCGGCACGGTGTCCTCCGAGAGCAGGCATGCAATCCTTTTTACAAACAGACAATTTAATGCGAGGAGGAGCGCACCGCTTGCCTGAATGAAAAGACTTATCTTTGATTGCGTAATGGGCAGGAGGTGAAAGAGCGCCATGTATATGACCCACAGGAGATTTGTGCATCCCTCGACACGTTGCCCCGACGGACTCCAGACGAGTCCATGTCCATGAGCCAGATTGCGGGCATACGTCATTGAAATCATGGCGTCGTCAAAGAGGCAAAAGTAACGAACGCCCCCCACTTTGAAACTCGTCCGGTAGATGAAGAGTGTTGCGTATAGAATGTAAATTGATAATATCAACAGGTAGATGAGGTGTCGTGATTTGCATGATTTATCAGTGTTGAACATTTTTAACAATCAAACCCGGAATCGAGAATCGCTCACCACGCACGTAACGATATAATTAAAGTTATCACGTGTCAGGATTCAATCTTTTTCAATCAAATAGTGATGATGGGGCGCGGCGTGGGTGTAAGTCCGTTAAGGGGATAATCACATTGAACTTTACAGTTGGGAAAGAGTTTTATAGTGAAGAATTGAATTTGCGGGGAGCGCATACGTATAAACTTTGATGAGAAACATGAATCAGGATGACTGATAGAAGGGCA
>Ga0172363_10003830_pt1 | contig 12191 bp, 10 predicted proteins | sample LakKivs2_kivu2a2_FD_114541 | JGI IMG/M metagenome (GOLD analysis project Ga0172363, IMG submission 114541) | Sediment microbial communities from Lake Kivu, Rwanda - Sediment s2_kivu2a2 | ecosystem: Environmental > Aquatic > Freshwater > Lake > Sediment | place: Rwanda: Western Province, Lake... | reverse complement strand
TCGTGCACCTAGCCGGACATGACCAGGCCGCCGTCCACCGGCAACACCACGCCGGTGATGAAAGCGGCCTCGTCGGAGGCCAGGAAGGCCACGGCGTAGGCAATCTCCTCGGCGCGGCCGGCCCGCTTGAGCGCCGTCAGGTCAATGGCCTTCTGGCGCAGCTCATCGGAGAGGTCTGCCGTCAGGTCGGTGGGGACCAACCCCGGGGCGACGGCGTTGACGGTGATCCCCCGTGGCCCCAGTTCTTTCGCCAGGCTCTTGGTGAAGCCGATCACACCGGCCTTGGCGGCGGCGTAGTTGGTCTGCCCACCCTGGCCAGCGATGCCGACCACGGAGGAGACGTTGATGATGCGGCCATAGCGCTGGCGGACCATCGGCCGCGCGGCAGCCTTGCAGGTGTTGAACAGGCTCTTGAGGTCTACCCGCATGACCGTGTCCCAGTCCTCTTCTTGCATCAGCATGATGACTTGGTCGCGGGTGACCCCGGCGTTGTTGACCAGGATGTCCAGCCGGGTGTAGGTTTCCACCGCGCTCTGGACGAGCGTCCTGGCCTGGGTGAAGTCGGAGACGTCCGCCTGGACCGCCACTGCCTGGCCCCCTTGCGCCTCAATGGCGGCGACGACCCCGGCGGCGGCCTCTGCGCTACGGTTGTAGTTGACCACCACCCGCGCTCCCCGGCGGGCCAGCTCCAGCGCAATCGCCTGGCCGATGCCCCGCGACGCGCCGGTCACCACCGCGACCTTGTCTCCTAGCGGCTTGTCCATTGCGCAGCCTCCTTCCGCAACAAAATCTGCTCTAACGCAGAGACGCAGAGGCGCAAAGACGCAAAGATGGTGCCGGCCCGAAGTGGGCTGTATCCTCTGCGACTCTGCGGCTCAGCGCCTTTGCGTTGAGGAATTGCGCGATTGGCACGTATTGCACGGTAGTTCTATGCTGCCCCCTTTGGTTGTGCGCTTCACGCCGTGCCGTGGGCCAGGGCCTGGGTAGCCGTCAGCCCCTCCACCGCCCTGTCTATGCGCCGCAGCAGGCCGGTGAGCACCTCCCCAGGACCGGCCTCGACGAAGCAGGTGGTCCCCTGGCCGATGATCCATTGGACCGAGCTGGTCCAGTGGACGGGGGAGGTGAGTTGCCGGCCCAGGACCTCCCGGATTTGAGCGGGCTCCGTCAGCGCCCTGGCCGTAGCGTTGGGCACGAAGGGGATTTGGGGCGGCCGGATGGCGACTTTTTCCAGGACCCGCCGGAAAGCAGCGGCGATCTCGGCCATCAAGGGAGAGTGGGCGGCGATGCTGACCGCCAGGCGGACCACTCGCCGGGCCCCGGCCGCCTTGGCGGCACTCATGCCCATCTGCAGCGCCTCCTCGTCACCGGAGATGACCACCTGCCCCGGGCAGTTATCGTTGGCCACTCCCACGTAGCCACCGGTAGCCTCACGGATCGGGCTGCACATCTCTTCGACCTGGGTCGCCTCCAACCCGATCACGGCTGCCATGCCACCCGGGTTGTGTTCCCCGGCCTTCTTCATCAATAGCCCGCGCTCCCGCACCAAAAGCAGTGCTTCCTCAAAGGTTAGCACGCTGGCGGCGACCAGCGCACTGAACTCCCCCAGGCTGTGCCCGGCCGCGAAGGCCGGACGCCAGGAGCGCTCCTCCAGTGCCCGCAGCGCCGCAACGCTCGTGGTCAGGATCGCCGGTTGGGTGTAGGCGGTGTCGTCCAGCACCTCCTGCGGTCCTTCAAAGCACAGGCGGGAGAGGGGAAATCCCAGCACCTGGTCCGCCCGGGCGAAGACCTCTGCCGCGGCCGGCGAGAGCGCGCACAGGTCCTTGCCCATTCCCACGTGCTGAGAACCCTGCCCCGGAAATTGAAGTGTCACCAAATGCTGCTCCATCTTCTCCTCCGGCTTCCCTGTTAGCCAGCGATAAACTCTCCACCATCCACGCCGATCACGGCGCCGCTGATCCAGGTGACAGACGGGTCGGCCAGAGCCACCAGCACCGCTGCCACGTCCTCGGGGGTGGTGAGTCGGCCCCCGGGGCTGCACTGAAGCGCCTCCTGGACCCAACGCTCGTGGCCAGGGATGGCCCGCAGGGCCGGCGTGTCGGCGACGCCGGGCCGCAGGCAATTGACCGCGATCCCCCGTGGTCCCAATTCCAGCGCCAATTGTCGCGCGTGGCTCTCCAGCGCGGCCTTGGCCGCCGATACCGCTCCATAATGCACCATCACGCGCTCCGCCCCGCCGCTGGAGAGGGCATAGACCCGGCTGCCGCGCACCAGCAAGCGGCGCCGCACCAGGTCCTGCACCCAGTAGACCAGGCTGTGGGCCATCACCCGCAGTGTCATGTCCATGTGGGCCTCGCTGATGGCCTCCTCCGGCTCGTCGGCAATGAAGGGGAGGAGCGATCCAAAGGCCAGGGAGTGGAGCATAAAGTGGATTGCCCCATGCTCCTCCTCCGCCAGCACTTCTTGAATCCGGTCGAGCGTCCGTGTACGCCTATGCGTGTCGGCGGCGTTGGCATTGAACAAGACCGCCCGTCGTCCGGCCGCCTTGATGTCTGCCTCCACCTGCCGCGCCCGCTCCAGGGTTGCCCGCGTGTCCAGGTGCACGCCGAAGATGTGCATGCCGGCCTGGGCCAGGGCCCGGGCCGTCGCCGCGCCAAAGCCGCTGGAGGCTCCCAGAATCAGCGCCCAGCGGTCCCTCAGATTCTCTTTGCCCACCACGCTATCTCCTTTCCAGTTTGGAAGATTGTATAGGTTTACCCGGCAACATGCTTATAGTAACACCGTTCCCCCCTGCAGGTGACGCGGTGCGGCACGTCACCCTGAGCGCAGTCGAAGGGTCTCAGGGCTGCGTGAGGCGAGATTCTTCGCTGCGCTCAGAATGACGGGCTGCTGCGCTCAGAATGACGGGCTGCTGCGCTCAGAATGACAGGCCACGACGGGTGGTGTGGGGTACGTCACCCTGAGCGCAGTCGAAGGGTCTCAGGCTCGCAACTTTCAGGGGCTGTCGGTGTTTCCCTTTCTAATAAGACTTATCCAGGGGGGAGGGTGGCAATGAGAAGACAGGTAGTGGTTACTGGTCTGGGCGCAGTCACACCGTTGGGGAACGACGTGCCCACGCTGTGGAAGGGTCTGCTGGCGGGCCACAGCGGCGTCGTCCCCATCACCCTGTTCGATCCGTCCGCTCTGGAGGTGCGGATCGCCGCCGAAGTCAAGGCTTTCGACCCGGTGGCCCTCTTCGGGCACCGGCAGGCTCGCCGAAACGACCGTTTTACGCTCTTCGCGCTCGAGGCTGCCCGGCAGGCACTGGCGGATGCCGGACTGCAGTTCGACGGAGAAGACAGGCGGGAGGTCGGCGTGCTCATCGGCAGCGCCATCGGCGGTATCAACACTCTTCTGGAGAACTATGACATCCTCCACACTTCGGGACCCCGCCGCGTGAGCCCTTTTATGGCGCCGATGATGATGCCCAATGCTGCCTCTGCTGCTGTGGCCATCACCTACGGACTGCGAGGCCTCAATCTCTGTGTAGCCTCCGCGTGTGCCACGGGCAGCCATGCCATCGGGGAGGCGGCGGAGATGATCCGGCAGGGGCGCGCGGAGGTGATGCTCTGCGGCGCAAGCGATGCGGTCATCCACCCTCTCTCGCTCTCTGGCTTCAGGAACATGGGGGCGATCTCCACCCGTAACGACGAGCCCGAACGGGCCAGCCGCCCGTTCGACGCCGAGCGGGATGGCTTCGTGATGGGAGAGGGAGCCGGGGTGCTGGTATTGGAGAGCCTGGAGCACGCCCGGCAGCGCAGCGCCCGCATAACCTGCGAGCTGGTCGGCTACGGGGCCACTGCCGACGCCTATCACATTGTCGCGCCGGAGGAGACGGGGGAGGGAGCGGCGGGGGCGATGGAACAGGCGCTCCACGACGCGGGCCTGGCCCCCCTGGAGGTGGACTATATCAACGCCCACGGCACCGGCACTCCCCTCAACGACCGCATCGAGACCCAGGCCATCCGTACCGTCTTCGGCCCCCACGCCGACCAGTTGGTGGTCAGCTCCACCAAATCCATGCTGGGTCACCTGATGGGGGCAGCGGGGGCGGTCGAGGCTATTGCCTGCATCAAGAGCCTGGAGACCGGCTGGGTCCACCCAACCATCAACTATGAGCATCCCGACCCACAGTGCGACCTGGACTATGTGCCCAACCAGGCGCGACAGTTGGAGCCCCGGGTGGCCCTGTCCAATTCCTTCGGCTTCGGCGGCCACAACGGGTGCCTGATCTTCCGCCGCTGGGAGGAAACCGTGTGAAGGCCCACGCCCACGTCGTCGGCTGGGGGAAGTACGTGCCGGGGCGGGTGCTGACGAACGACGAGCTCTCACGCATGGTGGACACCTCCGACGAGTGGATCCGCACCCGCACCGGCATTCGCGAGCGTCACGTCGCCGAGGACGGCGAGACGACGGCAAGCACGGCGATCCAGGCCGCTCGCCAGGCGCTGGAGGTAGCGGGGCTCCGCCCAACCCAACTTGACCTGATCATCGTCGCTACCGTCACGCCCGACTACTTCTTCCCCGCTGCCGCCTGCCTGGTTCAGGACGCGCTGGGAGCCACCCACGCGGCTGCCTTCGACCTCTCGGCGGGCTGCTCCGGCTTCGTCTACGGCCTCAGCATCGCCGCGCACCTGGTGTCCGCCGGAGTCTACCGGACGGCGCTGGTGATCGGCGCGGAGACCCTTTCTCGCATCACCGACTGGACCGACCGGGATACCTGTGTCTTGTTCGGTGACGGAGCCGGGGCGGTGCTCCTGCAGGCGGGCGAGGACGAGGGCGGGGTGCTCGCCACCACCTTGGGCGCCGATGGCTCTGGAGGGGATCTCTTACGCTTGCCGGCCGGGGGGAGCCGGAACCCGGCCTCGCATCAAACCGTGGCGGAGGGCTTGCACTTTATCCAGATGAAGGGACGCGAGGTCTTCCGCTTCGCTGTGCGGGTTATGCCCGCCGCCACGCAGCAGGTGCTGGAGATGGCCGGGCTCTCGTTGGCCGATTTGAACTTGCTGATCCCCCATCAGGCCAATCAGCGCATTATCGAGGCGGCGGCTCGGGCGTTGGACCTGCCCGCCGAGGCAGTCTACAGCAACCTGGAGCGGTACGGCAACACCTCTGCCGCCTCCATCCCTATCGCCCTGAGCGAGGCGGTGGAGGAGGGCCGCATCCAGCCGGGCGACCTGGTGGTCTGCGTAGGATTCGGCGCCGGGCTGACGTGGGGTGCAGCAGCCATCCGCTGGACTCGTCCGCAGCCGGCGCCAGCACCGCGCTGGCGACGGTTCTTGCGCCGTCTGCACTACAACCTGGCGGCGCTCCGTTCCTGGCTGCGACGGCTGTGGCGGCGGCTGGCCGCTCTCTGGACGCAAGGTGACGTGGATGATAGCCGGAGGAGGGAAGGACAACCATGACGGCGATGGTACGTCTGGAGGAGATGGAAGCCCAAGCCCGCCAGGGGGGTGGTCCTGAACGGGTCGAGCGGCAACGCGCCCAGGGCAAAATGCCCGCGCGGGAGCGACTCGAAGTGCTACTCGACCCTGGCTCCTTCTTTGAACTGGACACCTTCGTCACCCATCGAGCGACGGAGTTTGGCCTGGACCGACAGAGACCCCTGGGAGATGGGGTGGTCACCGGCTGGGGGCAGATAGACGGGAGGCTCGTCTACGTCTTCGCCCAGGACTTTACCGTGCTGGGTGGATCGGTGGGAGAGGCCCACGGGCGCAAGATCTGCAAGGTGCTCGACCTGGCGCTAGAGAATGGGGCGCCGGTGATCGGGCTCAACGACTCTGGGGGGGCACGCATCCAGGAGGGCGTGGACGCGCTGGCGGCGTATGGGGAGATCTTCTACCGCAACACCCTGGCCTCCGGTGTGATCCCCCAGATCTCGGTCATTATGGGTCCCTGCGCTGGCGGAGCGGTCTACTCGCCAGCTCTCACCGATTTTACGGTGATGGTCGAGGGGACTGCGCGGATGTTCATCACCGGCCCAGACGTAGTCCGCGCCGTGACCCACGAGGAGGTGACCCCCGAGGAACTGGGCGGGGCACAGGCCCACCATCGCCGTAGCGGTGTGGCCCACTTCATCGCCGGGGACGACACCGAGGCACTGACCCTGGTGCGGCGATTGCTCTCCTACCTGCCTGCCAACAACGCCGAGGACCCACCCTACCTGCCGCCCACCGACCCGCCGGACCGGGCCGACGAGGCGTTGGACCGGCTGATACCGGACGACCCGACCCAGGGGTATGATATGCGGGAGGTGATCCGCTACGTGGTGGACGATGGGGAGTTCCTGGAGGTGCAGGCAGGTTTCGCGCCTAACCTGATGGTGGGCTTTGCGCGGCTAGGGGGACACGCGATGGGCCTGGTGGCCCAGCAGCCGGCCGTGCTGGCGGGCGTGCTGGACATAGACGCGGCGGACAAAGGGGCCAGATTCATCCGCTTCTGCGACTGCTTCAGTGTTCCCCTGGTCACCTTCGCCGACACGCCCGGCTTCCTGCCCGGGGTGGCGCAGGAGCACAACGGCGTCATCCGCCACGGGGCGAAGATGATCTACGCCTATGCCGAGGCCACGGTACCCAAGCTCTCCATCATCACGCGTAAGGCTTACGGCGGGGCCTACATCGTGATGAGTTCCAAGCACCTGCGGGGAGACGTGTGTCTGGCGTGGCCCGCCGCCGAGATCGCTGTGATGGGACCGGAGGGAGCAGCGAACGTCGTCTTCCGCCATGAGCTGGCTCAGGCGGAGGATCCACAGGCAGCACGGGAGCGGTTGGTGCAGGAGTACCGGGAGCGATTCGCCAATCCCTATATCGCTGCCGCGCGAGGGTACCTGGATGGTGTGATCCGCCCCTCCCAAACCCGCCCCTGCCTGATTCGGGCCCTCCAGGCGCTGCGGGATAAGCGGGTGCGGCAGCCACCGCGCAAACACGGCAACATGCCACTGTGAATGACCGATGATCAGGAAGATCTTGGTAGCTAACCGGGGGGAGATCGCGGTTCGGGTGCTGCGCACCTGCCGGGAACTGGGACTGAAGACGGTGGCGGTATTCTCTGAGGCGGACCGGGAGGCTCCTCACGTCCGCTACGCCGACGAAGCCTATTGCATCGGTCCGCCACCGGCCCAGGAGAGTTACCTGCGGGGGGAGCGCATCGTTCAAGTGGCGCTGGAGGCTGGGGCGCAGGCTGTCCACCCAGGCTATGGCTTTTTGGCCGAATCGCCGGGCTTCGCCCGCGCCTGTGCCGAGGCGGGGTTGATCTTTGTCGGGCCACGCCCGGAGACGCTGGAACTGGTGGGAAACAAGCTTGCTGCCCGCCGGCTGGCGCGGCGGAGCCGCCTCCCTCTGCTCCCGGGCACCGACCGCGCCCTGGACGACGCGGGGCTCCTGGCTGCCGCTGGACGGATCGGCTACCCGGTACTGCTCAAGGCCGCAGGGGGCGGCGGGGGGATGGGCATCCGCGTGGCCCCCCGCCGGGCAGAACTGGAGGCCGCCATCCCTCTGGCCCGGCGAGAGGCCCAGGCCGCCTTCGGCGACGGGACCCTCTACTTGGAGCGGTTGGTTGAGAAAGCCCGCCACATCGAAGTCCAACTACTGGCCGATAGCCACGGCCACATCATCCATCTGGGGGAGCGAGAGTGCTCCATCCAGCGGCGGCACCAGAAATTGATCGAGGAGGCCCCCTCGCGGGCCCTGGACCCCGTGCGGCGGCGGCACATCTGCCGGGCGGCCGTGCGGGTCGCGCGGGTCGTGGGGTACGTGGGGGCCGGGACGGTCGAGTTCCTGCTCGACCAGGAGGGGAACTTTTACTTCCTGGAGGTCAACCCGCGCCTGCAGGTGGAGCACACCGTCACCGAGGCGGTCACCGGGCTGGACATCGTCAAGGAGCAACTGCGTATCGCAGCGGGGCGCGAGTTACAATATAGCCAGAAGGACGTCCGGCCGCGGGGGTGGGCACTGGAGTGCCGCATCCTGGCGGAGGATCCTTTCCAGGGTTTCACCCCCTGCGTGGGCCGCATCTCCCGCCTGCGCGAGCCGGGCGGCCCAGGTATCCGGGTGGATAGTGGAATCTGCGAGGGGATGGCGATCACGCCCTATTACGACTCTCTACTGGCAAAATTAGTGGCCTGGGGGGAGACACGGGGAGTGGCGATCGTGCGTATGCGGCGGGCGCTGGAGGAATATCAGATCCTTGGCGTTACCACCAATCTGGGCCTGCACCGGGCGCTCCTGGATAGCTACCGTTTCTTCGGCGGGCAGTTCCATACCCGGTTTCTGGAAGAGCGGTTCGTGCCGCCAGAGCCGGATGAGGAGGACTACCTGGCAGCGGCGCTGACGGCGGCCCTGCTCGACTGGCGTGGGCGAGCAGGGAGCCGCGCTGGGGAAGGAGGAACCGTCAGCCGGTGGAAGATGTTGGGCCGGTGGGAACTGCAGGGGGGGGGTGAGCGGTGAGATACCGGGTCGCCATCGAGGGACGCACCTTCGAGATTGAGGTCGCACCGGGCGGGCGGGTATGGGTGAACAGACGGCCACTCAGTGTAGACCTGGGGCGTATAAATGGGTTGCCTCTCTATTCACTACTGGTGAACCACCGCTCCTACGAGACACACGTGGAGGTGGAGGGCGGGGAATATCGGTTGGTGATGGCGGGGCGGCTTTATCGGGTGTGCTTCTGGGAAAAGCAGCGTCCCTCCACCAGGACGGTTCACTACTACCAGGGGGATGAGCCAGTGGGGGTTTCTGCCCCCCTGCCGGGACTGCTGGTGGAGGTACGAGTGGCAGAGGGGCAGCGAGTGGGGGAGGGGGAAGTGGTAGCGGTGCTGGAGTCTATGAAGATGTGTCTGGAACTCCGTGCGCCCCGTTCTGGGGTGGTGTACGCCCTCCGTGCTGCCGCCGGCCAAGAGGTGGCTCAGGGAGATATGCTGGCGGTCATCGAAGGCTCTCACGACGAGAGAAAGTCAGGAGTAGGGGCAACTCTTGCGGTTGCCCTCCCTTAGGGTGCTTCCTGACCTGTTCCACCCGGAAGGCACAGGATCGGTAGCCGAGAAAAGGCGAGTGGGAGAACTCTGCTGAGTTCGATTTCAGCATCTGGAGGAGGGACAAGAATGACAGAGACGAAGCAGGCGCGGGGACGGTACTTTGAGGAACTGGTTGTCGGCGTCGTGGTCGAGAGCCCCGGCCGGACCATCACCGAGGCGGACGTCGTGTTTTTCGCCGGCATCTCCGGCGACTACAACCCCCTTCACACCGACGCCGAGTATGCCCAGACGACGATCTTCGGCGAGCGGATCGCCCACGGCCTGCTGGGGCTGTCAGTCGCCAGTGGACTGGCCTGGCGAACCGGTCTCCTGGAAGGGACAGCGGAGGCCCTCATCGGTGTAGAGTGGAAGTTTCGCAGCCCCATCCTCATCGGCGACACGATCCGGCTGCGGGCGCAGGTAAGCCAGAAGAGGGAGATGCAGCGCCTGGGTGGTGGCTTCGTCATCTTCGCCATGACCCTCCTTAACCAGCGGGACGAGGAGGTGCAGAAGGGGACCTGGACCGTGCTGATCCGCTCTCGGCCCGCGGAAGAGGAAGCATAGGCGATCATCGGCGAACACTGGTTTCGCTCACCGTTCCGTCTCCACCCACACCTGCGTCCCGTCGGTGATGACCTCGACCGTTCCCTGCTCGTCGGTGCGGTAGACCGGCCACTCCCCTTCGGAGTTTACCCCGAGCGTAGCCGAGGGGCTCAGGGCAAGCTCCAGCCTCTCCAGCACGTCGGCGCAGGGGTGGCCGAAGTCATTGTCGGCCCCCACGCTGATGACTACCACCTGCGGGTTCACCGCCTTCAGAAACTCCGGCGTCGTCGAAGTGCAACCTCCGTGGTGCGCGACCTTCAACACGGTGCTTCTCAGCGCGGCCCCTTTGACCACCAACTGATGCTCTACTTCCCGTTCGATGTCCCCCGGCAAAAGCACCGACACCTGCCCGTAGGTCAACCGCGTCACCACTGAGTTATTGTTGGTGCTTGCCCCTGTCACCGCAGCCCATTCCGCTCCCGGATGCAGCACGGCCATTTCCAGCCCTTCATCGAGCGTGATGCGCAGCCCGGCTTCGCCCCGCCAGACCGCTGCTCCTTCCCCCTCCAGCAATTGCAGCCAGTACTCGTAGACGGAAGAGGTGACTTCCACCTCACGGAAGATCACCGTGTCCACCCGGTACCGCTCCAGCACCGCTATCAACCCGCTGATGTGGTCGGCGTCGGGATGCGTGAGCACGACTACGTCGAGCGTGCGGTCCCAGAATGGCATGTGGTGGCCCAACTGCGCCAGCAGGGCCGCCTCGCCCGGTCCGCCATCCACCAATATCTGTCGTCCAGAGGGCGTCTGGATGAAGATTGCGTCTCCCTGCCCCACGTCGAGGAACACGACGTGCAGGCGACCGTCGGGCAGGCTGCGCCAGGCGAAGAACGCCAGTACCACCAGGATGGCCGCCGCGCCTGCGAGCAGCTTGGGCTCCAGAGCAGGAAGAAACCGGGTTTTGCGGAAAAAACCCGGTTTCTGGCGTCGCTCCGGGGGCTGCGCCAGCCACCAGGTGAGGCCGCCCAGGAGCACGTAGTAGCCCACGACCGTCCAGCCGTCCATGCGCACCGGCACTGAGGCGAGAGGGGCTTGCGCCGTAAGCTGCACCACCCCGATCGTGTAGGTGAGGAACACCCAGGCCACCCACCCGACGGCCTGCCCCAGTGGCCGGATGGCCAGGCCCAGGAGCAGGGCGAGGCCTCCCCACATCATCACGCCCGGTTGGGCCGGGAGGATCAGGAAGTTGGTGACCAGCGTGACGAGCGAAAGCTGCCCGAAATAGTACAACATGATGGGGAGCGTGGTGATCTGCGCCGCCAGCGTGACAATCAACGGTTCGTTGACCAGGCCCACGATCTTGTGGGCGCGTTCGGCGGAAGTGGCCCGCGCCAGCGCCCGCTCGAAGCCCCGCTCCAGCGGGCCGGTGTAGAACACCAACCCCAGCGTGGCGGCGAAACTCAACTGGAAGCCCACGTCCCACAGCGTGTAGGGATTGAGCGCCGTCATGACGAGCGCGGCTGCGGCGAGCGAAATGGGGGCGAAGGCGGCACGCCCCAGGTGGCGGCCCCACAGGTAGAGCATGCCCATCAGCGCCGCCCGCACCACCGCCGCCGAGGCGCCCACGAACACCGTGTAGGCCGCTACGCCTGCGATGGCGACCCACACCGCCCGTCGTTGGCCGAACAGCCGCCGCGCCAGGCCGGCGAACATGCCACTGATGATGGTGATGTTGAACCCGGAGATGGCGATGACGTGGCTCGTGCCAGTGGCGGCAAAGCTGTCCTTCAGGCCAGCCGGGATGCCCGTCTCCACGCCCAGCAGAATGCCGGTCAACAGTGCCGCCTGCGGCTCCGGGAGGATACTGGCGACAGTGGATTGGGTATGCCGCTTGAAGGCGAACAGAGTGTACAGGAGGGGGTTGGCTTGTCTCTCGGCCAGCAACGTAACCTGGGCACGCCAGATCAACGAGTGGATGGACTGGCGGGCCAGGTATTCGCGGTAGGAAAAGTCCTCGAGGACGGGCGGCGTCTCGAGCAGCCCCTCGACCCGCACGCGGTCGCCGTAGTGGCGCTCAGGATAGCGTTCAGCCTTGACCAGCGCCAGGCCCTCGACCGCCCGCTCCGTGCCATCGGGCAGCGTCAGGCGCTCGGCCCGCACGCGCAGATTTGTATATTGCTCACGCTCGTCCGGCTCTCCCACCACGACGCCCTCGAACGTCACCCAGCCGGTGTCGTTATAGGTCGCAAGCGTTGTCTCGTCGAAATGGGGGACGGCGAGCAGAAAGCGGCCCGCGCCCAGCGCCAGCATCAGCGCGCACAATGCACCCAATCGGACACGAGCGCTATCGCGCCACAGGAACAGGCTGAGGAGCGCCGCCAACCCGAGCACGGGCAGGACCTGCCAGGGAAGGTAGACCGCCTTCACGAGCGCAATCCCGGCGAGCCAGGAGCCAGCAAGATAGATGAGGGTCATAAGGCATCCTACGGGCGAGGCGTCCCGATTTGTCTGGTATGGCTGTAGTATAGTGCAACTTGTCGTGGAGGGCAACCGCCGGTTGAGGATACCGCTCTGACCTGGCCGAGTAGTTGCTGGTGGCCGA
>Ga0172363_10003827_pt1 | contig 12193 bp, 7 predicted proteins | sample LakKivs2_kivu2a2_FD_114541 | JGI IMG/M metagenome (GOLD analysis project Ga0172363, IMG submission 114541) | Sediment microbial communities from Lake Kivu, Rwanda - Sediment s2_kivu2a2 | ecosystem: Environmental > Aquatic > Freshwater > Lake > Sediment | place: Rwanda: Western Province, Lake... | reverse complement strand
TCGCCGTATTCAACGGCTCTGCTGTCGCACCATATTATTGATGGCCTGAGTACTTTCCAGTTCCTGTCAACCACTACGAGGCCATGCATCTGGTAGGATATTCCGATGGCGCCTATCTCCTTTTTTTTTGACCCAAGCTGTGTATTGCATTCCCCGATTGCCGCTTTAAGGTTTTTCCACCAGGTTTCTGGTTCCTGTTCCGCCCATCCGGGCCTTAAGGAAATGATCTTCATTTCCTCTTTCGGGTAAAAGGCCGATGCAAGGCATTTACCTGATTCACCTTCTATTACTGAAGCCTTCACTGAAGAGCTTCCCAAATCGATTCCAAGTAATAACATATTTCCCTTTTTTAGCCCTCTTGCCCTCCCGCCTGAGGCGGGACAGGCTCTAAAGAGGTATAATACTCTGTTTATAAGTAAATTATCTATATAATCATATAATAGCCCCCCTTCAGGGGGGATGGGGGGTCATCTTATCCCGGGTATATCCGTGTATCTGTAATTCCTGTAATAATCAAGATCATGCGCTGGTTTTTCGACTCCTTCAGGGATTGGTAATTTTGAAAAAGTCTGAAAATAAAGGATGCACGCATCCCTCCAGATCCCGGCATCTCGCTCCTGTTTGACCAGCAGTGTCTTAACCAGCTCAAATCTTTCCTGATCGACAGCACTTTTACAAAGATTCCATTGCTCTTTCAGCCATCCGACAGATTTAACGCCACCCTCGTATCTGATACAGAACTCGTCCCACAAAGTTCTGCCGGAACTTACTCTATAATCCCAGGGCACATGATGAAACCAGAGCAGAAGATTTTCCGGACATTTTCTGATATCATTAAAAATATCTCTTACAGGAGGGAAATACTGGCTGACTGCATTACTGCCCGAAGAAGTCCTGTTAAATCCAATACCAACACTATCGGCTTTGCTGAAATAAACTGATGTCTGGTCAGCCCTTCCCCTGTTCACCCATGGACCTGGTCCGTAATGATGGCCTGCATACATCTGGTGATGTAAACCCAGGGGAGTCATATAATTGACAGCAATTCCCCTTGAATCGAGCATCATTTTGCTGATACGTTGAACAGTTTCGTTATCGTTTGTAAAAGTCATTCTTATCCATTCATCTGCTATCTCTGCTGAGGACAGATACGGATCCCATGCCAGGCGGCCGAATGCATACCAGTTTGCCTGTGCGAAAGGATGACCGTTCCAGTTCCTTACATTTCCGATATTTGTTACCCCGGCCATTGCTGAAAGCTGATGGCCTTCAAGAGATCCGTCGACCACTTTAGCGACCAGAGATCCTTTACCCTTCGCATATGTATCGGATTTAAGGCACTCCTCAAACAGGGGTGCAAGAAAAACGAGATGCACAGAAGCGCCGAGATATTCCTGCGTTATCTGGAATTCTGGCATTACGGGTGTTAAGGGCATTGCCCCGAAAACAGGATGAAAAGGTTCCCGCGGTTGAAAATCCACCGGTCCGTTCTTGACCTGGATGAACACATTCTTCCTGAATTTGCCGTCAAGAGGAACGAATTCATAATATGCTTGTTTTGCCCTGTCGTCCGGGACATTGTTATCGTAAACGAAAGCCCTCCACATTACTATGCCGTTGTGAGGTGCTACTGCATCTGCAAGCATGTTGGCACCGTCGGCATGAGACCTGTTATAGTTCTGCGGGCCGGGCTGTCCTTCCGAGTTTGCTTTCACAAGGAATCCTCCGAAATCGGGTATCAGTCCGTAAATTTCGTCAGCCTTTACCTTCCACCATTTTATAACTTCAGGATCGAGGGGATCTGCAGTTTTCAGTTTACCGATCTCGACAGGTGCACTGAAACGTGCTGTAAGATAAACCTTTATGCCATAGGGTCTGAACACATCTGCCAGTGCAGCAACTTTTTCAAGGTATTCACGGGTAAGTATCAGAGCGTTGGCATTTACATTTGTCAGGACAGTACTGTTTATACCAATCGATGCATTGGCCCGGGCATAATCAGTGTATCTAGGATCTATACTGTCGGGCAGGGTCTTCCAGTCCCATAAAGAGAGTCCGGCATAGCCCCTCTCCACACTCCTGTTAAGATTATCCCAGTGATTAAGTATCCTGATCTTCGTTTTGGGTGAACTCACAATTGAAAGGTCTGTCAGGTGCTGATGTGTCTGCATTAACCTCAGAAAATGGAAAACTCCGTACAAAACACCCTTATCCGTGTTAGCTGCAATTACCGAAACCTTCTTATTATTGTACTTTGCTGACAGTATCAGGTATCCTTCGTCTCCAGTTAATATAAGTTTATCGTGCAGATGCAGTGAGGCGATCAGATGAGAGGTTCCCGGTGTTCCAACAATTATGGTGCCATTTTTTATTTTCTTAACTAAGGGGATGCTGCTGCCCAGCAAACCATTCAATCCGGACTGAAGTTCTTTTGATGCTGCTTTTATTGTCAGGGATTCACCCTGAACCATAAATCCGGTAATTGTTTTATTGTATTCTTCAAGTATCTGGTTATCAGATATCCGAATATATCTCAGCCAAAGCCGGTAGCCATCCTCAGGTTTGGCTGATTGACTGAATAACATTATAACTGTAAAAAGCAGTATCCTGCTAATTATCTTCATGTTTTTGACTGATCGATTCATAAATGATGACTTTTTTTTTACGGTGGCGATACAAATTTAGAATTATCCGGTCCATATTTAATAATAAGGAGTAAAATCATTACTCCGACTATATTATTTGGATAAAAAACAGGAAGGTGTTGCAGTTTTTAATAGCTTTGGATACTTTTATATTCTGGTTTCAGGATTGAAAAATATTTCAGCAGACCTGTATTAATAATCATTAAATTTTCCGAAGATGCAAAAGAATAAGAATCATTCAATTTCAAGGAGAAAATTCCTTGATACATCGGTAAAAGCAACATTATTTTCTTCCGCGGCAATAAGCGGATTCCCGATTATCGTTCCGTCATCAGTCATTAGGAAAAATCCGCCAAGCGATAAAATAACAATCGGATGGATAGGTACCGGACGGCAGGGGACCGGAGACGTCAGAGCAACAATGCGTTTCGACACAGCCCAGTTTGTTGCCGTTGCTGATGTCGACTCAAAAAGGGCAGCAATTGGCAAGAAAATGATTGAGGATTTTTATGCAAAACAAAAAGGTAACACTGTCTTTACAGGAGTGAAAACCTACGACGATTACAAGGAGATGCTGCTGGATAAATCGATAGATGCTGTGATGATCACGACGCCCGATCACTGGCATTCACAGCCTGCCATCGAAGCTGCACTTGCAGGAAAGGATATTTACCTTGAAAAGCCCACATCTCTCACGATAACTGAGGGAAGACTGCTGAGCGATGTCGTTACCCGCAAGAAAGTTATCTTGCAGGTAGGCACCCAGCAGAGGTCAAGCGCACAGTTCAGGGTTGCTGCCGAACTTGTAAGGAACGGAAGGATCGGCAAACTGCAAACTGTGAAGATCGGCCTCCCCGGTGATCCGTCAGGACCTGAGGCTCCTGAAATGCCGATACCCAAGAACCTGAATTACGACATGTGGCTTGGCTCAACTCCATGGGTTTACTACACTGAGATTAGAGTCCATCCCCAGAACAGTATTAACGACAGACCAGGCTGGCTAAGGTGCGAACAGTTCGGCGCAGGGATGATAACAGGCTGGGGCCAGCATCATTTCGACTCAGCAGCATGGGGTATGGATACCGAACTTACAGGTCCGATATCCATTGAGGCTGTTGCAGATTTCCCGAAATCAGGACTGTGGGATGTCCACGGAGACTTCATGTCGAAAGCAGAATATGCAAACGGAGTAACCATGCTTACAAGCGGCGGTTACCCGAACGGAGTGCGCTATGAGGGAACAGAAGGATGGATTTTTGTTACCCGCGGCAATTACAGGGCAACAGAAAGCGACCCGATACCCCAGGGCCAGGCAAATCCGCCTCTTACGGCAAGCGATCCAAAGATCATGGCCCCGATTGGTGAAAAAGAACTTCATTTATATGTCAGCGACTCGCAGCAGGGCAACTGGCTCGACTGCATCAAATCGCGGAAAGAACCGATATCACCTGTTGAAATCGGACACCGGGCATGTACAGTATGTCTTGTCACTCATATAGCAATGAAACTTGGAAGAAAGCTGGCATGGGATCCTGCAAAAGAAAGATTTGTAAATGATGATGAGGCTAACAGTATGCTTTCCCGTCCTCAGCGGGCACCTTACGGAACGAACTATATTAAAATTTCGTAAACCATTCTTAAAATGATGAGAAGATTGTTTATCTGCGCCCTGCTGATCATGGCAGGCGGATTGGTTTCTTTGCCGGTCTTGGCAGCAAAGATCACCGCCGTGAAGGTTGGATCCAAAATCAATGTGACCATCAACGGAAAATATTTTACCAGCTATGTTTTTTCTGATGACGAGAAATATCCTTTTTTCTATCCGGTCAACGGACCGTTGTCAGGAGGATCAGTAACATCCATGAGAAACGGAGAATACCCGCATCACAGCTCGCTGTTTTTCGGATGCGACCTCGTGAACGGAGGCAACTACTGGCAGGAAGGCCTGGAACGAGGCAGGATAATATCGGTGAATGCCCAGATAATTAAAGAAGGAGGCGACACTGTGATAATTACTGATGAATGTATCTGGAGCCGGCCGGGAGCTCTTTCACCGATTAAGGATACACGTAAATACACTATAACGGCTCCGTCTGCCACCTTAACGCAGATTGACGCTGAAATAACTATGGAGATGCTTATGGATGTCGTTATAAAAAAGACAAATCACTCCCTGTTCAGCGTCCGGATGGCTGCAGACCTTTCAGTTCTTAATGGCGGAACTCTGGTCAATGCAGAAGGTATTAACAGCGAAAAGGAAACTTTCGGAAAAAGATCCGCATGGATGGATTTTTACGGGAAACGGGGTACCGCAACCGAAGGAATTGCTATTTTGCAGCACCCGTCAAATCCGTGGTATCCTTCGCCGTGGTTCACACGAGATTACGGATTCATGTCACCGACACCCATGTACTGGCCGCAGAATGATATTGATACACAACTAAAGAAGGGAGAAGTACTTAAACTCAGGTACCGTGTACTGGTTCATGGCGGGACAACCGAGGAGGCGGGGATTGCCAAGGAATTTGAGAAATACAGGAATTTGAAATAAAAGGCCTCTCCCCTGCCCCTCCCACAGGAATCACATGTACCCATCCCCCTTCCCCCTCCCTGGTAAACCAAGGGGTGTAATTAGTTGTATTTTAATACCTTGGGACTGTAGAAAAAGTCCTTATTCTTTCATCTACCCCTAAATCCCCCAAGGGGGACTTATTGACAGACAGACAGTTATAAAGCCCCCCTTGGGGGGTTGGGGGGTAGGGACCGACTTTTTCTACAGCCCCAAAAGAACGGGGTGAGTACATGATTCTTAAAAATACCTTTTTGCGAACTGAATAAAATATGGCCAGTTGGGCCCTGTTGTATGGCCGCCGGAATGCTGCCTGAAGGCCACATCACCATCCATCAAACCGGTTTCCATAGAAGGATACTCTGTTGTTCCCATACCTTTCTTCCCGAGAAGCTCATAAACAGGTCCGGCGTAAGCACCTCCCAGAAACATACCCTTGCCGTCTACCCACCCTCCCTCAACTGCAAGCGAGCCTGCACTGATAAAAACCGGCCGCGGAGCGCACATAGCAACAAGCTCGTGAGCATCGACAGGAAGATCGTTTTGTGTAAGCGGTCCGGCATACTTAATGAAATTCCCTGCAAACCAGTGATATTCACCAGATGCAGCAAGGTTCTCGACCTGTTCGCCGAATATGCGCCGGTAAAGCTTAACACCGCCTGCACCTGATGATCCTATGAACCCTATGGCGAACCTTTCATCATAAGCCATTGTAACTATTGCAGCTTTTCCATACCTGGAAAGGCCTTCGATACAGACTTTCCTTGCATCCACTGCCTTATCTGTTTCAAAATAATCAAGGGCCCTGCCTGCCCCCCATGCCCATGCCCGTAAAGCGCCCCATTCGTCAGGTCTTCTTGGTTCACCCTTGTTTGCCAATCCGATAATTCCGCTTCTCAGACCGGCACCATTATCAGCCTGAATACTCGAAGGGACCAAAATAGCATAGCCCCATCCTGCTTCCAGGACCTGCTGCTGCCATGTGGGTCCGGCCGGCATTTGAGAACGATTAACTGCAGTCTGAGATTGCATCTGAGGAGGTCTCATTCCGGCAGGAAAAGAGAAGCCGAATTCCATGATTACGGGAACAGGTACTGAAACTCCGGCAGGTGTTGTAAGTGTAAGATCGATATTTACGGAAATTGAAGGAAGGGCGGAATTGTCAACACGGCCAACCAGCTTTTTAACAATGACCGGGAAACTTCCTACGCTATCCCTGGTTATATTGACGACCTCCCAAATAACAGCAGGTACATTTTCAGGAACACGGCCGTAAACCTCCCTGTCAAAATACTCCTTTATTTCAGGTCTCCGTTTTTTCCACCAGACTTTTTCTGATTTGACAGGCTTCCCGTTATCAAGAATAAGGGGATCGGGAAGATTTTTATATTGTGCTGCTTTTGACTCATCGTTGTTGGCTGCATTCGGAGCACCAGGTGTACCTGAAGGGCCCGGGCGCAACGAAGTGATGCCAAGCTGCTTCATCATTGCCTGATGATCCTGCTGGGTAAGTTTTCTTATGCTGTCCTGATTCTGTCTTGTAAACTGACAGTAAGAAAAGCTGGAAAAAAGTAATACACCAAGAATAATGGAAAATGTTCTTTTCATGATTCGAAAGAGATTAATTATATAATATACTTATATATACTATTATCTTATATATTCAAAAAAGTGATATTACTTTCTTAAGCATCCCTGGTTCCTTTGTTTCCCGGGGTCTGATCGGTGAGCATCCTCCTGCTGATATAACAAACCGTCCTGGTTTTATAACTCGTTTATCCGACTCATCAATTACAGAGAATGCTTCCGGTTTAAGGGTAAATGTTACTGTCTTCGATTCGCCCGGCTTCAGGCTTATCCTGTCAAAACCTGCCAGAGTACTCATCGGGACAGGGACTGTAGCGGTAAGATTTGAAACATAAAGCTGAACAACTTCTTCTCCTTCCAGCCTTCCTGTATTCTTAACCTTCACTGATACTTTTACCTCATCACCTGCCTTGTAACTTTTAGACGCAGTTAGCTTGCTGTATGTAAATGAAGTATAACTCAGCCCGTATCCGAATGGGAAAAGAGGCTCCCCGGTAAAATACCTGTAGGTGCGGTTTTTCATATTATAATCTTCGAAGGGAGGAAGGTCATTCACAGATTTATAGAATGTTACAGGAAGACGGCCGGCCGGATTATAGTCACCGAAAATAACATCTGCTATGGCCTGCCCTGTTGCCTGTCCTCCGTACCATGATTCTATTATCGCCGGGATATTTTCCTTTTCCCAGTTAATGGCAAGGGCGCTTCCGTTGAGAAGGACCAGGATCACAGGTTTTCCCAGAGCATGAATTTCCTTAATAAGTTCCTGCTGTATGTCAGGCAGGTCAATGCGGGTTCTGTCACCTCCCCTGAAACCATCAACTGACACCTTCATCTCTTCACCTTCCAGCCTGGGTGTGATTCCCATGCACATGATCACGGTATTTGCTTTCTTTGCAGCTTCAACAGCTTCATTTTTAAGGGAATCTGCATTTCTTTTTGAAGGCATGCCGGCAGCCCATTCACATCCCCTGGAATAGATCACCTCAGATCTGCCTGCCAGTTTTTCCCTGATCCCTCTCAAAGGAGTTACGGGATCTGAAGGTGTTCCGTTGTAATTGCCCAGCAGTACAAATGACTCATCTGAATTAGGCCCTATAACCGCTACAGTACCTATATTCTTCTCAAGGGGAAGAATGCTGTTTTCATTTTTCAGCAGCACAATTGACTTCAGGGCTGTTTCTTTTGCCAGAGCCTTATTCGGGTCACTGTCGAGGACACTGTAAGGTATCTTAGCGTATTTGACCATTTCAGGTGGATCAAACATGCCGAGCTTAAACCTGGCAACAAAAAGTCTTTTTACGGCGACGTCAATTTCATTTTCAGTAATTAGTTTCTTCTCAAGAGCTTCCTTAAGATTCCTGTAAACATTCGAGCATTCAAGATCTGTGCCTGAGCGCACTCCCAAAGCGGCTGCTTCAGCAGCTGTTGCTACCACTTTATGACCCCTGTAAATATCGGCTATGGCTCCGCAGTCTGAAACGACATACCCGTCAAAACCCCATTCAAGCCGCAGGATACCATTCAGCAGGGAATTGCTTCCGCAGCATGTTTCCCCGTTATACCTGTTATAAGCGCACATCACGGAATATGCCTTGCCCTCCTTTATCCCCATTTCGAACTGTGGAAGATAGGTCTCCCTGAAATCTCTTTCGTCGGTGACAGCATCAAAGGAGTGTCTTTCCGGTTCAGGGCCGCTGTGAACAACATAATGCTTGAGGGTTGAGATTGTTTTGAAATACTTCGGATCATCGCCCTGCAATCCTTTTACAAACTGAACTCCGATCTTCCCTGTCAGGAAGGGATCCTCACCGTATGTCTCCTGGCCCCTTCCCCACCGCGGATCCCTGAATATATTTATATTAGGGGTCCAGAATGTAAGGCCCTGGTAACGTCTTCTCGAATCGTTCCTCACGAATTCGTGATGTTTAGCCCTGGCTTCATCAGATATTGCCGTGGATACCCTGAAGATCAGGTCTTCGTCCCATGTGGCGCCAAGCCCAATAGCTTGGGGAAAGACTGTTGCAAGTCCTGCCCGGCCTACTCCGTGAAGGCACTCGTTCCACCATTCGTATGCAGGTATGCCAAGCCGGTCTATTGCCGGAGCGGCATTCATCATCTGGCCTATCTTTTCCTCGACAGTCATTCTTCCGACAAGGTCATTGACACGCTCATCAACAGACAATGAAGGATTCTGAAACGGAAATTCATACTTCTGCTGTGCTTCCAGGAATGACAGTGCAGTACAAAACAAGGCTAAAGACAATAGCCATTTAATAGTTCTGATTTTGGATAGTGGTTTCATGATATAATTTTTAAGTTTGATAATATGTTATTAACCACGGAGTTGCACTGTTAAGTAATCCGTGTTACTCCGTGATCCCGAGTACCCGGGACCGTGTCACTCCGTGGTAAAACAGATTTTATCTCCGTTATTTTGCTCGTCCTTTTCGGTAAATGCAGTCATTCATATCGCACAGGCTGCAGGTATATGGCATCCTTTTTACATTTTCGCCTATACCGATAAATCCACTGATAGATTTTACCGGATCCATCAGTGCCGATGGTGTCAGTCTTATTCCACAGAAATTGTACGGGAGAAAAGCGAATAACTTATGCTGTTCAATAACTTCCCAGCCACAATATCCGGGACTGAACCTGTTTGTTATTCCTTTACCCGATCCGCGTATTGAAGCTTCAAGTTCATCCTGCATCAGATCGGCGGCAGCTTCAACAACCTCGCTGCCGATAACATCGTATACATATCCTTTCAGAAGATCGCCATCCCTCATCGCTTCCCTGCTTCTTTTACCCAGCTCCGGTCCTGCTGTGCACAGAAAAATTGCAATTGAATCTGACTTCTTCATCTGACCGAAAATTATTTTTCTGATGTCAAAAACAGTATCTCCGATGGAAACGGATTTTGAATCATTATTGAAATGAACATTATTGAATATCTTATACTCTGCCCGGATGCTGCTAATTGATCCGGCCTCCCCGAGAAGTTCTGAAATTAATTCCGCAATTGTTTCATGTGATTCTCCCGATTTATAACCCATATGACTTTCAATCTGATCAACAGTAAGTTTCAGGTCGCTGAAATCAAATTCAAAGGTCTTCTTTGTCATATTTAACTTGCCCCCCAACCCCCCTGAAGAGGGGGCTAAGAGGTATTTATTTTTAAGTCCCCTTTAGGGGATTTAGGGGCTAATCAGTCCTGCCTCCTTCACAATCCTTTCCACCACCGATTCCCAACCAAGCGTCATAAGGTGAATGCCACTGACGCCTTTCTTTTTCTTCACAGAATCAATTATTTCCAGCGCGATCTGGACTCCCTCCTCCGATGCCCGCTCTCCGGCTCTTTCAAAGCGTGACATTATTTTTTCCGGCAGCTTCACGCCAGGAACTTCCGTGTTAAGGTATTGAGCCAGCTTGTAGCTTTTTACCGGGGAGATGCCAATCAATATAAATACTTTACCGAGAACATTTCTTTTATCCAGCTCTTCAAGCCATTGATCGAGCTTTTCCGGTTCGAAAATAATATTGGTCTGAAAGAACTGTGCACCGGCATTCACTTTTTTCCGGTCGCGGAGAGCCTGCATCACAGGATCAGAAGCAAACGGTGTTGTGGCAGCTCCCAGGAAAAATTTCGGCGGATGTTTTATTTTCCGGCCATCAAGATAGATCCCCTCATCTCTCATTCTCCGCAAGATCCAGAGCATCTGGACAGAGTCAAGATCCAGCATATTCATATTGCTTGTCGGAGCCGGCCCTATTGCTGAACTATCGCCTGTTATACAAAGGATATTTCTTATACCCATCTGATTTGCCCCTGTCACTGTTCCCTGAAGTCCTGTCCTTGTCGTGTCGCGTGCAGCTATCTGAAATACCGGTTCCGCACCATGATCGAATGCAATTTTACTGCATGCAATGCTTGACATTTTCGGATTCGCTGATGAGGCATCGGTAAAATTAATTGCAGATACAAAGGATTTTACAGTTTCAATTCCGGCAATCATTTTAGATGCATCTGCGCCCAGAGGCGGTACCAGTTCGGTAGCCACAACGAATTCACCGTTCCTTAATTTTCTTTCCAGCCCGGAAGAAGGAACCGTGTATGCCGGAGGATGGTACTCCGAATCCCCGTTCCACCATTCCGGCTGACGCACTGTACGGAATACGCTCTCCCAGACCTGATCCCTCCTTGTTTTTTCTTTCGAAAGAATTCCTCCTAAAAAGTTACCTGTTCCTGTTTTTCTTATTTGCCGTATTACATCACCCCATGTTTCAGTTCCGGTTTTATTCCAGTCAAGCGGAGGCATTATTTCAAGAAGTCGTTCCTGCCGCCCTGTTTTAAAAGACCTTTTATAAATGGCATACCAGACACATTTCCTTGTCGCATCGACATAACAGTTCTTTTCAGGTGTCACCCCCCCGCATGGTCCGTTTCTCATCCCCTTGGGACATTCCATTGGGCAGATGAAAGCTGTTTCCTGAAGTATGCAATTGCCACACATCCTGCATCCGAAGAGAGGTCCCTTGATCAGCAGTTCTGTCCTGGACAGAAGCCGGCGGGAGAATTTTTCCTTTTTAAACGGATAAAAAGCAGGCTGCCACCTGCGGGCTGGTTTGATACCGGACATTGAAATAAACTATACTATTATATTATCAACAAACTATTGACGGCTCTGGAAATACTCAACGAATCTTACAGCAAAATCATCGCGTCCAAGTACGAGGTCGGCGGCCCGCACCATAGCAGTTATTCTTTCAGGATTTGCTATCGGGCAGGTAAGACCGTTATATATTGCAATTGCCATGAAGGCAGCATTGAGCGATTCCCTGTCGGGCAACCCAAATGAAATGTTACTGGCACCCTGTGTTATATTATGTCCGAGCTTCTGGCGGACCAGCCGTATTGTTTCAAGAGTGACAAGGCAGGCCCGTGGATCGGCGCTCACAGCCATTGCAAGTGGATCGATTACCACATCCTCAGCGTTAATTCCGGCCTTAACGGCCCGATCAATGATTTTATCCGCTATTGAAAGCCGTTTAACAGGATCGTGAGTGATCCCGTCATCATCCATGCATAAGCCTATAATTGCTGCCCCGAATTCTCTCGCGACCGGCAGAAGCGCCGAGAGTGATTTTTCTTCCCCGTTAACTGAATTAATCAGGCATTTCCCTGCCGCTGCTTTCAGGGCAGCTTCAATTGCTTTAGGATTGGGCGAATCGAGACAAAGCGGAATATCGAATTTATCCTGAAGGACTTTCACAGTCTCGGGCAGAAGCTTGACATCATCCACTCCCGGAAATCCCACATTGACATCAAGGACATCGGCGCCGGCCCTGATCTGGCTCTCTGCAAGTTCAAGAACATACCCAAAATTGC
>Ga0172363_10003826_pt1 | contig 12194 bp, 14 predicted proteins | sample LakKivs2_kivu2a2_FD_114541 | JGI IMG/M metagenome (GOLD analysis project Ga0172363, IMG submission 114541) | Sediment microbial communities from Lake Kivu, Rwanda - Sediment s2_kivu2a2 | ecosystem: Environmental > Aquatic > Freshwater > Lake > Sediment | place: Rwanda: Western Province, Lake... | reverse complement strand
TGCCTTTGGTAACTTTTATTTATATTATGAGTAGTTTAATTGGTGGATTGTTAATGGGAATTATCGGTCTGATTATTGATGGAGCAAGAGGAGTAAGTTCTCATTATTAAAATGGCATTATTAACAAATCCTTGGGCTTGGAGCATGATTGCGTTATTTACTTGGATTTTTGATATGGCTATAAAGGAAACGATTGAAGATTTAGTTAAAGCATATCCTGACCAATCTGGATTGTTAAGGATGACTTATTTTTCAATCCCCTTGGTGGCTGCAATTATCTTAGGCATTATGGATTATCAAAATAATAAAAAATAGAAATGGGCGGTAAGAGAATCGAACTCCTGAATGCACGGTGTAAACGTGCTGGTTTGCCACTCGCCTAACCGCCCTTGCTTGTTTCTTCTAGGCCCTAAGTTTCATGGCAGACTTTCTCTGTTAAGAAATAATATCCTTTTGGGTATTATTTGTGTAAACAAATATATCAAAGTTCTTCCTATTTTTTTAATAACTTTTTATAACATTTTTTAATCTATGAAAATTAATTGTATTGAATTCATAATTTTATTTAAAAAACAGAAATGAAGCTCCTAGCCACAGTAGGCTACGGGGTAAGCCCAAGACGGGAATCTAAAGATTTATTGTGGCTGATTTTTATAATGTCTTATTTTAACAGGATCTTGAAAAGTTCCATCACCATTTCCTTTTGCAGAATACATATCCCAACTTCCCCAACCTGATGGATCAAACATATAGTTAACAATGTCTTTTTTCCCATCTCTATTAACATCTGCTAAAACCTGATTAACTTTTGGTTGACTTTCACAACCACTAATAACTGCAACTAATCCTCCAACTAAAATTGACTTTTTTACAACATTCTTGATTGTTTGATATAAACTCATATATTCTTATGAAATTACCCTTTTATAAACCCTTTCATATTGTTATCACTTTAAAATTAATAATATCAAGGAAGTAAAAGTTCAAAAGTTATTAATTTTTCTGGAAGAAGTATGTTATTCGCGGTGTAAAAGATATTATCCTAAAGGATATACTTTGTTACAGAATAATCCCCATAGAAACATTTATAAACCTAATATTATGTATAGTATAGTATACAAAATATATAACCGAAATGGAAGAAAAAATATACAAAAGAAAAGTTGTAGAAGAGATAATCAAATATCTTAAATCAAAAGAAATCATTGTGCTTTATGGATCAAGACAAGTTGGAAAAACTTTTCTGCTAAAATACTTAATGAATACTTACTTAAAGAAAAATACTTTTTATTTTGACTTAGAGATGCCTAATCTATTAGAATTATGCAATCAAGGGGCAGAAAGTGTTTTTAAGTATTTAATACAGAAAGGAGCAGACGAAAAGCAAAGAATTTTTTTATTAATTGATGAGATTCAATATATGGAAGATCCTACAAAATTCTTAAAAATTATGCATGACCATTATCCTAATATAAAGTTGTTAGTTTCCGGTTCTTCAACATTTGAGATAAAAAAGAAGTTTAAAGAAAGTCTCGTAGGAAGAACAGTTAATTTTGAAGTATATCCATTAAGTTTTGAGGAATTTTTAATGTTTAAAGGAAAAAATTATAAGTTATACAAAGAAAATACAAACGCAATAAATACTGAGCTAATTGAATTGGCAGAGGAATACATAAAATTTGGGGGCTATCCAAAGATTGTTTTGGAAAATTCAGAAGAAAAAAAACAGACATATCTTTCACAAATAATCAGCACCTATGTAAGAAAAGATATAAGAGATATAGGAAACATAAGAAATATAGCGTCATTTAATAAACTTCTCGAAATTTTAGCTTCTCAATCTGGTCAGCTTATCAATATTTTGGAATTATCAAACACTCTTAAAATTAATAGAGAAACAATCTTAGGATATCTTGATTTATTGGAAAAGACTTTTATAATAAAGAGAATAACCCCATTTCATAAGAATTTAAGAAGCGAACTTTCAAAAAATCCTAAGGTTTTCTTTTTAGATACAGGAATGATGCATCTTCTATGGCTAAAGGAGTTTCCTAAGGTCGTGCTAGGAAATGTATTTGAAACATTTGTTTTTTTGGAGTTAATGAAGTTAAACAAAAAGATAAATTTTTGGAGAACTACAAATAAGCAAGAAGTAGATTTTATAATCAAAAACAAAGAATTATACGCCATAAAAGTAAAATATAATTTTCAAAATGTAGATAATAGCAGTTTAAGGTTTTTTTCTCAAGAATATAAATGCAAGACCGTAACAATAGGGCTTAAAGGGGAAAAGAAAGGAAAATATATCTGGGAATTTTTAAAAGAGATAGAATAAAAGTTACTTTTAACGAGTTATTTACTTACCTTCACAACTTTTTTTGGATTCCAACCTTTTTCTTTATCAGCATAAAATTTATCAATAATTTCCTTAATTTTTTTATCTTCTCCTGGTTGAATCCCTTTTTCTTTATACATATCTCTCAACAAAAACATTTAAATATATATTTTCAGTTCAAGTTTAAAGAGGAAAAGAGGAAAATATGAATGCGATATTATTGGCAGGAATTCTCGGCGGAGTCGGCGGCTTGACAAGAGGCTTTGTCGGCCTGCTGAAAGCATTGTCATTAAGAAGAAAAATTCTCTGGCTTTATTACTTCATAACAGTTCTTGTAGCATTGGTAATAGGAATTTTTACAGGCATAATATTCAACTTTGACCCGCGCCTGTCATTGCTCGCAGGTTATGCAGGAACTGATATTTTAGAGGGAATTTACAAATCATTTAAAGTTGAAAAAGTATACCTTCAAAAGAAAAAATAAAAATGAAAAACAAGTCAATTTTCAGCAGGCTTTTTCTGCTTACATGGAAAAAAACAGCAATTGTTCTGATTATAGGCGCAGCATGCATATTTCTCCACAATGTTTTTTCAGGATTATTCAATGTTGAAGAAGCAGTATTTTTCATAATAGCATTTCCGGTAATTCCAATTTACTTTCTGGTCGCAGTAATTTATACAATTATAAAAAGAGCTTTCAAAAAATCCGGAAAATGAACATAGAAAAAATAACCCTTAATTTTATAATTGAGGCGAGAAAACGCGGTTTCTCAGATTTTCAAATCAGGCAGGAGCTGAATAAAAAAAATTATCCTGAAAATCTTATCACAAAATCATTTGAATCTCTGCAGCCGAAGTTCAAAATAAAAAACCAAGTCTGCATTTTTCTTTCTGATGAGGTTTTGCATGCGCTTGAAAAGCGGGCAAAGAAAAACATGCTGACAATGGAAGAGCAGATTGAGGATATTTTAAGAAGAAGCTCAATAAGAAAGAACACCGCAATAAGCCAGGAAAAGCTTGACGATATGCTTGTTGCATGCTTTTCAAGAAAAAAAAGAGTGAAAAAATAATTTTTTCAGGGCAGCATTAATTACCCGCAAAACCTCGGTGGTTGAGCAGAACAAGATATGCTTTTAGCTTACTAACCTTTTGCACTGAAAATCGCGATTTAAAGGAGCCCTAAACCATCCTAAAAATTTTCCCTAAAAGCGGATACCGAGTAATGAGCTTCAGCGCTGGAAAATTTTTGAGTGACGAGGAATTTGAGTGCGAGGTTGAAAAAATAGTTTAACAGATTTATTTAATAAAAGAAAGTAAAGAGAAAAGGTACAGATTAGTATAGGTATTATATAAACCCTCAAAAAAGAAATTATAAAAAAAGGAATTGCAGTCGCAGGAATATTCAATCCGACCATTCTCATTGAATCAGTTAAATTTGAATTGCTCATCGAAATTAATCCCCATACAAAATTAATTAAAATAAATACTAAGAAAAGTAGTGATAAAATTATTATCATTATTCTAGCCCAATTTTTTAAGAATAACAATCCGATACCTGGAATAACGAAAGCCAAGAGTAGAATAAAAAACATCCAAAGAATAAAATCAAGGCTATCAGGGCCACACCCCTGAGCGCAGAATCCCATCACACCATAAACTAAAAAAAGCCCGGAGAGTATAAAGATTATTGCGATAATTCTTATCAAAATCTTCACATTTTTATCATCCATCTTCATCATTATTTATGATTTAAGGTTTAAAAAGATTCGTATCAACCAGCACCGCTTTTTAAACTTTAAGCAGCCCGTTTCCCCACTTGTAATCACTATATAGATACAACTAAACGCAAAAGTTTAAAAAACCCCGGCATATATGGTTTTCATGAATTAAATAAAAACATCAAGCAAAACTCTTTAATTTACACAATTCCTGAGATGCGAGATGCCTCTCCTGTCTCTCCCCTTCGTTCTTTTTCCGCTTCTCTTGGCTTTCTAACAGAGATAATAGGCGAAAATCTCTCATACCACTTCCCGCCTGCCTGATAATTAATAAACCCAAACTGAGTTCCCTCAGCATCCTCTCCGCAATAATTAAATACAAGCCCTCTTTGATTTCCATATAACTCTCCAACTAATGTCACAAGCCCGGAAACACAGCCTTTTGCTTTTCCCTGAATATAGTTAATCGCTGCTCCTGCCCTTCCTGTTAAATTGCCCAAAATTAAATTTAAAACACCAGCATAAGCAGAGCCATTCACATCTTTCTCAACAATATTTCCTCCAATAGCTTTAACAGAGCCATTCACATTTCCTTTAACACCATTAATTCCAATAGTATAAGCAGAGCCATTCACATCTTTCTTAACATCATTGAACAACCCAGCATAAGCAGAGCCATTCACATCTTTCTTAACATCATTGAACAACCCAGCATAAACAGAGCCATTCACATCTCCATCAACACCATTGAACAACCCAGCATAAGCAGAGCCATTCACATCTCCATCAACAGCATTTAAAAAACCAGCATAAACAGAGCCATTCACATCTTTCTCAACAATATTTCCTGCAAAAGCAACTGATGTTCCTGTAAAATTTTCAAATGAATTAATCCACGGAGAAAATGAAAACCCCACAAAATTACCTGTATTTTTATTGTCTATTAAACCTATTTCTAATCCTGAAAAGTCATTTTTCTTATTTCTAAGCCCAAATTTAATATCCATGCGAAAACAGGGAAACTATCATTTATAAATCTTTTTATTGTTGTAATTATTAAGTTACACTGTTTCTTAAATTTTAAATAGCCACATGCCCAAACAAAAACTTCCTGACTTTTCCTATTGCCCTTCTTTCATTTTGTATTACTCCCCACTTTGATAATCCCAAAATTTCCCCAATCTCTGCATAATTTTTCCCGCCCATTCTTAATTCAAAAATAGCCCTCTCGCGAGCGCTGGAATATTTCATAGCTTCTTTTAACAGCCTTCTTTTCTCATCATCAACAGCGCGCTCATAACCCCCCTCAGAATTCCTGTCAATTAATAAATCCTGCGAATTAGGATTTAAAATATCACTCCTGCCTGAAAAAAATTCATGATATTTTCTCGCTTTCCTTATTGTACGCATCATCTCGTTTATTATCAGGCGATAAGCAAAAGTGTCAAATCTGACAAATTTCCCCCCTTTCCCTGCATGATAAGGATTAAACCTGTCAACAGCTTTTCTCAATCCATCTAAAATGCCCTGCTGGATAAGTTCGTCAATATCAACTCCATATCTTCCCAGAACTCCAAATCTGTCCAGTCTTTTAGCAATAGATATAACCAAAGGAAAATTCTCCAAGGTCATTTTGTCTAATGACTGCCCTGCATCTTCAGTCCTGCACTCAATCTGCCTTGCTCTTAATCTCCCTCCTGAACTATATTTTTCCAAAAGACCCAATCTTCCGTTTCCCGCCTGCAAAACAATTTTTTCAGAAGAGGAGTATCTCCTTAAAATTCCCAATGTTCTCATATGCTGGGCAATATCATCAAATGCCCCTCTTAGTTGCCCATTTCCGCCTGACACTTCAATTCTTTTTCTTTCTCTGTAAAAATGAAAATCCTCCCCATTTGCAGGCACCTCAGTTATATAGCTCCCTGAATGGACTCTTAAAACAAGCTCTGTTTCCTGCTCCCTGCTCAGCCCTTCTCTCGTGTAGCTTATTCTTGCAAAATCTGCTGTTTTCATGTATTTTCAATATAAGCTAAAGATTATAAATTTATGTGCGGTGTTTTATTTTAATCTATTAACAGGAAATTGAAATGTGCAAAAAATCAGAAAAATATTTAAGCTGATTTTATTTCAATGAAAAATGAAAATTTTTGATTATTTCTCAGAACAAGGGAGATTGCAAAAATCCCGCCAAGAACAAAGCCAAAGAAGAGCAGACTATGATAGCATAATGGCAATAGCATATCCTTATCTTTCTGCATTAAGAAACTTCTCTCTTGCCAGCTTGTCAGGAACGTTGAATATGAACTACAGCTTTTTAAGGCATTTTAAGGGCGCGAGATATATTATCCAGCAGGGCATGGAAGTTGATCCAAGAAAGCCCTCTCTTGCATTAATTTTCGGAAACGAATGCGAATTGAAAGGCATTGAATTTAAACTAATGTCTGAACAAGATAAATCTGAAATAAAACAATTTCTTTCAGGGCTTCCTGTCCATGAATGCGGGAAGGAGGATTTGAACCCCCGCAAGCACTAAGCTACTAGCACCTGAAGCTAGCCCGTTTGACCGCTCCGGCATTCCCGCAAGCCACTAGAGGGATTTAAACCCCCGACCCCTGCTTGTCTCGATTGCCCACCGCAATTGTAAGCACACCCAAAAATAGTGATTTTTAGTTTTACGAAAGCAGTGCTCTATCAACTGAGCTATAGTGGCAAACAAAATTAACAGCGTAATAATATTTATATATTTATTTATTGAACTGCCTGAAAGTTTATATCTTCTTGCCCTTAAATAGAAATCAAATTTTATTCAACATCAAAACTTATTGGATAGGAGATTGAATTTCCTGCCTTGTCTTTTATCTCAACATTAATATCCCAGTGCCCGCGGGCAAATGCTTTTTTTGCCTCGCATTTTCCCTCTTTTAATCTTGAACAGAGCCCCATTTCCCTTAATTTGCCCCGGCTGTCAGTGTAAGTATAAACAATTTCATCAAAATTTTCTTCATCAACTTGAAAGTTAAAATAAAGATATTTTGCATATCTTCCTTCGCCTTGTTTGTAAAAATGGGGGTTATTCAAAAGTTTCGGAAATATTGTGTCTATCTTAATTTTCTTGACTGTTTTTGAATATGAATTTCCTGCAATATCAACTACTGTGAAAGTATATGGAATTTCTTGGTTTTCATATTTTGAAACATCAGCACTTATATCGCAGTGATATTTCTTTTTGTCGAGGTAGCATGAATTTTTAATATATTCAGAATCAAATACCAAAGTGTCATCGCCATAGTCAAATATAATTTCTTTTGGGTTTTCCTCAATGAACTCAACATAAAAATTTCCGTTTGAATACCCGCTTCGCGGGTCTGTGCGGGAAATTCTCGGCTTTTTGCTGTCAATATAAAAATGTTTTTCAACTTCAACTGAATTTCCATTTCTGTCTGTTGCTTTTATTGATATGTTATTTTCGCCTTCTTTCAGCCTCAATTTATTTGAAAAAGAATTTTCACAATTGCTGCATACTCTTTTCCAGACACCTCTGCCATTTATATTGTCAAGCCAGTAAATTGAAGCAGGCTCATTAAAAGTCATGTCAAACAAAACAGATGTTGAGCCGTAAACTTCTTCATTGATAGGAGAATTAACAACAAGTTTCGGCGGAGTTATGTCAAGCTCAGGTTCGCCTAAAACTTCGCATGAAGTCTGGCCATAGCAATAGTCCGGATTTGTTGGGTATAATGAATCAGTTGTGCAGATATTTATACACTGTGTGTGCCAGCAAGTGTATCTTGGATTCTGGCTTTCTGGAGGAAGTGTCTGCCCGTAAGTTAAGCATACTAATTTATATGCAGAAACATTACCAATTAATATTAAGACTGCAAGTATCAACATAATCATCATAATTTTTTTCTTTACCATTTTCTTTTCCTTTTTATTTAATGTATTATTTTAATTATCATCTCTTTTTCCCAAATAAAAGAAAAGCTTGCAAGAAAATAAATGCAAGCAAAATAAAAATTAAAATTTGGCTTTATATGGCTTCTCCCCAGAAGAATATGCTTCCAGTATCGAAGTCACCATTACATGGTTCCGGCAAGTCAAGCTGGAATGTAATTGCCATTTCAGCGCCTGGTGCAAGGAAGTTTCTAAAATCTGGTGTTGTTGTTCCAAAAATAGCATGATCCATCATTCTTCCTGCTTGGGCAATAGTATTCCCTGGCAAGATGGACATATCATCAGACATGAACTCCCCATTAACAACATCATAACTGAATGCTGAAAGAGCAAGCTTATTTGTATCAGGGCACATAGCGCCGCTTGATGTTGAGTCATAGAAGTCTGTTCCAGATATATACATATCAAGAAGAACTCCTGAACTATCATCAGCATCATTTCCAACCAACAAGGTGCTTGATATTGCTCTTGAACCTGGTCTTACATTATCAAATGTCAAATCACCATCAATGCTTAAAGCAATTGTTGGATTAAGATACCAGTATTCATTGTTAGCCATTGTTCCTGTCAGGCCGTCATTATCAACAGCTTCAACAGTTGCCCAATATTCACCATACATTGATTCAGATGTTTCAACAGTTAGAGTGCATTCATAAACTGCCATAAGGGCTGCATTCCATTTGACATTTTCCTCTCCAATTGTAGCTTCACAATTTTTATAGGGGTCAATAGATCTAGAAACTCTTACGCAATTTGCTTCAATGTCATTTCCTTCTCCCTGAACATCCCCAATTGTTGCAAAAACATCAGAGATTTTTTCTTTTCCATTCTTGTCCATTACAAGAACAGTCCAAGTGATAGATTCACCTTCAAAAGCGTAGTTATTGAATCTTGGAGCACCATATAATTGGGGTTCAACCAAATCATCTGCAACACTTCTGTTGCACATCCATACTCTTGGGACAAAATCTTCTGTATTGATTTCAGGTGTAACACTTGAACCGACATTTACAGCCAAAACAGCTGGCATAACTCCGAGAACCAAAATAGCCAAAGTTAAAAGGCTAAATATTTTTCTCATTTTTCAAAACCTCCTTTCAATTGATAAAGCATAAAAATAAAATCAGCATTCATGATGCTCATATTAAAACCTCCAGCTCTTTTTGAACCATATTAAAACACATTAGATTTTCTATTTAAACACTCTTGCAATAGAAAATATATTTTTTAAAATACATATTCACTGAAAAATTTCGCACTGGAAAAAATTTTCCCGTCGGAAAATTTTGATTTCATTTTGTATAAGTAGTGATTTTAGAGGCGGAATTTCTCGTTTTTTTTCAGCTAACCAAATCTAACAGGAAGATATGTAAGCACAAATCAGATAGGGCGGCGCAGAACAAGTCCAGACAAAATAGGCAAAACCAGTTATTCTTTGCGTTACTAACCTCTCTAATATGGCAGAGGATTAGTAAGTACAAAACTGATGTAAGAAGCGCACTAAACAGCATCAGTTAAAGGCAACCACAAAATCGCAGGGGCAGCACAACTTATGCCCCGCTTTACTGAAACAGCTCTAAAAAATAAAAAACAATGAAAAGAGCATCACACAAATTTTTATAAATCGCAATTATGTCTTTAAATCATGGCGTTGAGAGTGAAGGAAAAAACAATAAGCGAGATTCAGGGCAGAATTAATGAGATGAATACTGAATTGAACAAAATAGCTTATCTTGAAAGTGCGCTGAAATCAGATTTTACATTTGAAATAAAAAGGTTCATCCTGCAAAATCTCGCTGAGCTTTATGAATCCAGAATGATGTTTGAAAAAGCAGCAAGGGCAATGTTTGTAAAAGCAGGGGTTGAGATTTCCTCAAATGACAAGGTTGAAAGCTACCTGAAGGCGGGGGAATTATATGCCAAAGCAGGGAAAATTGATGATTCTGAATCAATGTTTATCAAGGCTGCGAGAGATTTTGAAATGCAGAGATCAAGAATATTTCTTACTATGAAAAACATATTTCTCGTTTCTGCTGGAAATCTTGAGAAAAAAGGCAAAAAAGCAAGTGCATTAAAATTTTATGAAAAGCTGATTAGAGCCCCCCTTGATGAGTCTGAGAAGGAGGAAATAAAGAAAAAACTGGCAGAAGAATACAAATCACTTGGGAAATTCAGAGAAGCTAAATTATTAGAAGGAATTTAAAATTCCAGCCAATTATTATCTCTATGTCGTAGGCGTAATCAGTAACAATAAATCCTGCAGTGGCAGGTTAAACAATAAGAAGTATGGCATCATCAGCACTAATATCAGCAAGAACAAATGGAGAATAATATAACAAAATAAAATAAAACAATATATAAAAAATATTATAAAATAAATCAAATATTAATATCACCAGTCTTCCTCATCCTCTTCATCATTAAATTCCTCATCCTCTTCTATTTCTTCCTCATCCATTTTTATATAAACACTCCCCCTTTCATCAGTTGGTTTTTTAATTTCTAAGGAGTTTATAAATATTTTGCTGAAGTTTTTGTAAGTATAAAGTAACAACAAGATTTATAAACTTTAAAAATCATTAAGTACTGTTCAGAAAAGGAATGAGGTAAAATTATCATTATCACTTCACATTCACAAGCAAGCTTATCAGCTTGATTCATTTAGTGGAAAAACTTTTTCTGAATTAACTAAATAAAAAGGAAAAACATGGCAAAAATTAGTCCAGTTTCAATAAAGTACACAATCAGCGCGAGCTTTGCTGCTGAAGGTCCTCTGGAAAAGCCTGATGTAATCGGCGCCCTTTTCGGGCAGACAGAAGGGCTTTTAGGAAGTGACATGGAATTAAGAGAACTTCAGAAAGAGGGCAAAATCGGCAGAATTGATGTTGAAATTGAGAGAGATAATGGAAAGACAAAGGGAGAGATTATAATCCCTTCTGCAATGGACAAGACAGAAACTACAATTATAGCAGCAGCTATTGAGACAATTGACAAGATAGGCCCGACAGATGCAAAGATAACCATAAATGAAATCGAAGATGTCCGGGGAAGCAAAAGAGATTACATAATGGAGAGGGCAAAACAGCTTCTTGGAAATATAAAAGGAGTTGGCATGGAATCTCAGGAAATCGGCCAGGAATTAAGAGAGTCAGCGCGAATTTCAAAAATTTCAGAATATGGAGAAGAAAGACTGCCTTCAGGAGATATTTCTGGAAATGAGATTATTGTCACTGAAGGAAGAGCTGATGTTGTCAATCTCCTAAAGCATGGGATAAAAAATGCAATAGGAATGAATGGCTCAAAACTTCCTGCTGAAATCGCAAAAATCAGCAAAGAGAAAGAGATTACATTATTTGTTGACGGCGACAGGGGCGGGGAACTGATAGCAAAAAATGTGTGCGACAATGCAGACATAAAATATATTGCTGTTGCTCCTGATGGAAAAGAAGTTGAAGAATTGTCAGGGAAAGAGCTCCATCAATCTCTTAGAAGAAAAATTCCTGTGAAGGAATTTTTAAAGCAGATTGAGAAGCAGAGGAACGGAAAGAGTGAAGCACAAAGGCCTGCAAAACAAGAGAGCAGGATTCCAATGTCAAAAGAGCAGAAAGAAAAATTAAAAGGACTTGCTTCTGAAATTAAAGGCAAAAATGTCCTTGTTCTCAACAAAGAAATGGAGATTTTGAAAAATGTCCCTGCCTCAAGGCTTGATTTTTTAAAGCTTCCTGATGCGTTTGTCTTAATGGCAGGCACAGCAACAAGCTCAATTATCTCCTCTGCTAAAAAGCTCAACATTAATTATGTTGCTGCAAAAAACTTCGGCAAGATTGAAGAAACAGGCATTGAATTGATTTCATTGTAAAGCAGGAAATAAATCTCCTGCATTTTTTATTTTTATATGATACTGCGGGGTAGATTTATGGCTGCTTAAAAATATATAAAATTATATTACAAAAAATAAAAACCTCTAAAAAGATTTATATAGTATTTTTTATTATTAAACTTTAATAAAAGAGGGTTGCCTTACAAAAGTTGACTTACCAAGGTTGCCTTACAGAATGTAAATGGTTTATAGGAAGTATATAAAAAGAGATGGAAAATTCTTTGGCCCTTATTACTATGAGAGCTACAGAGATGAATTTGGAAATGTAAAAACAAGATATCTTGAGAATTACAGGCCAAAAAGAAAG
>Ga0172363_10003824_pt1 | contig 12200 bp, 6 predicted proteins | sample LakKivs2_kivu2a2_FD_114541 | JGI IMG/M metagenome (GOLD analysis project Ga0172363, IMG submission 114541) | Sediment microbial communities from Lake Kivu, Rwanda - Sediment s2_kivu2a2 | ecosystem: Environmental > Aquatic > Freshwater > Lake > Sediment | place: Rwanda: Western Province, Lake... | reverse complement strand
TGTTGCCGCCGGCGGGCACGCTGAACCCCGATATGCTGTAGCTCACCTGGATGTTCGCGACTGGCATCTGCAGGCCGTTCGGCGGGTTCGTGATGGCGACGGCAGGCATGTTCTGGTCGGCGACCGTGAAGTTGACGAACGCCGGACTCCCCGCCTCCGCCCCGCTGGTGTCCTCAAGGTAGAACTTCAACGAGTGCGGGCCGGACGACAGCCCGCCGATGTACACCGACCTCGTCGGGCCGTTCTCGTGGACGACTACGACCGGACTGCCTCCGTCGAGGGAGTACAGGAGCTGCCCGTCCGTCGCCGTGCTAAACCCGCTGACGCCGACGACGACGGTCACGAAGTCGTGCACGAGAGTGGTGCCGGACGGGGGATATGTGACGGAGACCGAGGGGCCGCTGGTCGACGCCGCGCTCGAGAAGACGACCTGCCTGAAGCAGTCGACCTCGGACAGCGGCCTCCTGTTTGCGTCGGTGAGGAACGCGGTCAGGAGATGCATCCCGGACGGCACGCCCTCGAACGTGTATGTGCCGAGCGAGGAGTAGATGGTGGTCCCGGAGTCCAGCGCCAGGGCCAGGAAGCCGGAGACTCCTATCTGGAAAGACGTGGTGGAGACCATCACGCCCACCGACGACCCGCTCACCGACCCGTTAGGCTGCGGCGACATGACCGTGAGGCTCGGGGCGATGGAGTCGCGGACGAGGATGCGGCTGCCGACGAGGGAGTCCGCCCCGACTCGCCGGTTGAGGCTGCACGACACCAGCCCGTCGGACCCGTCGCCGACGAGCGACAGCACGGTGCCCTCGATGCCGACGCCGGTCACGACGGCGCTGTCGTTCACGCCGGTCACGACCCCCCGCGGCGCGGCGCTGGACAGGTATGTCTTCCTGTCGTTGAACAGCCCTCCGGCGGTGCCGACGATCACCTTCCCGTCGGACCCCACGACCACCGAGCGCACGCCGTGGGGCATGACCCCCAGCGTCGCCCCTGCGACGACCTTGCCCGCCATGTCCTGCCCCTTCAGCGTCAGAGACGACCCGTCGTTGGCTGCCACCTGCCATCGCCCCTCGCCGCAGACGACGGTCGCCCCGACGAGGCTGTTCTGTCTGACCACTCCCGAGGGAGGGTGGTCGAGCCGAAGGTCGACCAGCGTGTTGCCGCGGGCCGTCACGCGGACGCCGGACACGACCCCGTGAACGGCCGGCCAGGTCGAGATCGACGACCATGGTCCGACCTCCCCCGCCGTTGATGCCAAGAAGGAGTCGGCGGCCGTCGTCAGCGACGACACGCCGACGATCGCCGACCCGTTGGGCATCGCCGCGAAGCAGCCGACCTCGTGGTCGGGGTCGACGAGCCCAGTGACCGACTCCCACGCCGACCCGGCGGACTGGCTGACGACCAGGTAGCCGGCCCCGCCGACGACAAACGAGTTCAGCAGGTCGGGGTCGACGGCATTCGTCCAGCCGTCGTCCTCCCAGGAGTCCCACCATTCACCGCGGCTGCCGCGGATCCATCGCATCGCGGCGAAGGCGGCCGCCCGTCCCTCGGTCAGCACCTCTCCCGAGACCGCCCACCTGCCGATGTCGCCAGCGACCGACCTATAGATTCCGGACGACGTTGCGGCGACGAGATGATCGCCTATCTGGGAGACGGCGTTCACGGCGACCCCGAGGAAGGTCGGCACTGGAACCCAGTTGGTGCGCATGGCGTCCGACGCAGTGCCGTAGAACAGTCCCGCGTCCGACGCAGCGAAGACCACTCCGTCGAACGCCCCGCTGCCGAAGAACAGACCGCGCACCACGCCGCGGGATGGCGGGGACATCCACGAAAACGCCCCGGACGAGTAGCGCTCGCTGGACATGATGTCGATGAACCTCCGATGTGGTTGTCGTCCAGCGGGTTCCTGCTGTACGACATCGTGTATGGCGACCATCCGACGAGGTAGTCGTCGACGCTCGGCAGGGCGTGCTTCACGGCGAGCACCATCTGCGAGAGGTTCGCCCTTGCGACATCAGCCATGCGCATCGGCAGTCCGTCCGCCTCCACGGCGAAGGCGTCCTCGACCTCGTCGTGGCGCCTCGTGCCGATGTCCGCCAGCGCGCTGTCGTACAGGTTCGCAACGACGCTTGACACCTCCGCGCCGACGAGCTTGACGACCTTGGAGTTGGCAGCCGCATCGACGGCAAGAGGAGGGCTGATCGAGACCACCCCGTTGGAAGACGACACAACGGTGAACGTCGAGGCCTTCGACGCAGCCTTGTCCGGGACCACGACGACATGGTCGTCGGCAAGCAGCTTGCTCGAGTCGGCGACGACGATGGTCGAGTCCCCAGCCCGCGCCATGGTCGACGTCGTGGTGGAGAACGACATGTCGACGCGGCCGGACTCGGGCGACACGAAGCAGCCGTGCGCGAGCGACGACCTCGTGTCCGTCCCGTCCCTCGTCGACATCACGACATGGCCGTTGATGAACAGCTCCTGCTGGCAGGCGGCGTCCCACGCCCCGTTCGGCGCCGTCCACGAGTTGCGATGGGTCTCGAACCTGACGGACTCGGGGCTCGCCACGCCGCGCAGCGGATAGCCTCCGACCCCGTTCCTGAAGACGAACGACAGCGGCGCGGCCGCACCGCCGACGTGTGCGATGGGGATAGGTCCGCCCTTGATCGAGAGCCTCGCTGAGAACGACGGCAGGTCATAGACGGCGTTCACCCCTCCTGCGAACGACTCTCCGAAGAAGCAGTGGATCGTCTGGGTCGACGCAACCTCCCACTCCTCGCCGGTCGAACTCTTCACAACGCCCTCTCCGGTCGCAAGATACATCGAGCCACCAACCAATGACGCCCTGCCGATTTCCCCCATGTCCGCCGGTATCTGCGACTTGGGTGGCGACCAAGACTCCCCTCCGTCCGAGCTGACCACGACGTTCCTCTCGGAGTCGACGGCGAACACCCTTCCGTCGCCCGAGACCGGCGAGAGCGACACGAACGACCCAGTGGCTACCTGCGTGCACGCCCCGTCGGCGTCGACCATGTGGATGCCGCCAGACCACGCCACGAGCACGCCGTCGGCAGCCGCCACGACATCCGAGACCGACGAGCCGCCGGGTCCGCTCGACGGATGCCTGGAGAACGCAGTCCCGGCAGTGTCCTGCATCCTGGCGACCAGGAGGCCGTCGTTGGAGGCGAGCCACATGTTGCCGTCCGAGTCTTGCGCGGCGGCATGGATCCTGGTGGCCGACGCCGGCCTGGGGACGTCAACCCAGCCGGCGCCGGTCTTGAGGACGACATGGGTCGGAGACACGTATGTCAGACATCCCCTCCAGTCGAGGAGGGCGGTCGCCGGGGCGGCGTCGAGCCTGCGCCTGACCTTGTAGATCTTGTCGGCGGACTGCCTCTCGACCATCCTGTCGACCTCGCTCATGTTGGCGATGTCGTAGTAGGCGTCTGACTCTTCCTGGGTGAGCTCGCGCAGGATGGTCTCGTCGTAGGCGACCTCCTCCGCCGTGCGGACGGAGTCGATGTACATGTCGTCGACCAGCGAGTTGTCGACTGGCTTGACGACGATGGGTACCTTGCCCTGCCGCAAGTACGACACGTGCGTCACGACGACCGCAGTGGCTGCCTGCGCCGCCGCCGCTATCTCCGCCTCGGTCATGCCGACCCCCTTGCCGCTGTCGTCCTCGTAGCGCCTGATCGCCCTGGTCAGCATCTCCGTCATTTCACCTTCGGTGGTGAGTATCCCCGTCCTGAAGTCGTGGTAGGACATCCCGCCGACGACGAACACATAGGCGGAGATAGAGTTGCCCACGCCCTGCGGCACCAGCAGCCCTTCGGAGGTTCCAAGGTAAGTGATGCCGCCCCATCTGCACATGGAGTAGACCAGCGCGGCGTTGCCGAACGCAGGGATGTCGACCGAGTGCGAGTGGGTCGCCTCTTCCGGAGCCTGGGATGCGATGTTCAGGCCCTTGCAGACCCTCGATGTCGCCTCCCATCCCTTGATCGGATGGGAGTGCTCGATGTTGTACAGCTTGCCGTCCCTGCCCTCCTGCCAGACGACGATGGACCCGGCCCTCATGACCGCCAGCGTCGACCCGTTCCCGTTCCCGTCGACGAACGACCTGTGGTAGTGGCCGCTGGACGACTGGGTCTCCGACGCCGATGGCGAGTACAGCACCCCGTCTCCGGTGGTCGTGGCGAAGGTCGTCGGAAGGAACTCCTCCGCCAGCCTCCCAGCGTGGCTCAGGAACGGGATGACCTCCGGGCGCAGCACGCCGGAGGCGATGGTCTCCGCCCTGACGAACAGGATGTTGCTGGGCGACAGGCTGCCGGAGACCTCGACGTCGCGCAGTATCTCGACCCTGACGGAGTTGACGCTCGCCCCCTTCTTCAGGGAGATCGTGACGAACCTCCCGATGTACGGGGTGAGGACGTACGTGTCGCCGGGCCTCAGGAGCGCTGCGGCCGCCATCGACACCTGCTCCCACAGCCCGTCCAGCCCCCGCGACTCGAGGTCGCCCGGGGCGGCGTCTAGCTTCGCCGACTGCGGCAGCACCTGGTCGACCGGGATTGGCGCCGTGGCGTAGAACTCGTCATGGCTGCCGTAGTCGACGTACTCGAGGTTGGTCCTGGGGCTGCTGGTCGTCGTGTAGAAGACGAACGGGTTGCGCAGGCCCGGGATCGCATTCCCGTCGGCGTCGGTGGACCTGGAAACGTAGTCGGCCATCAGGTGGAGAATGAACGATGCGAGGCTGTAGGTGACCATCGAGAACGTGACCGACCGCCCGTCGGACATCAGATAGGTCGACTCGTATGTCGGTGGCGACATGTCGACGACTCCGGGGACGAACCTCACCGTCCTGCCGGCAGCCGACAGGGAGTACTTGGACGGGTCGACCTCGTCGCCGTTCAGGAAGACCTTGACCCTGTCGCCGTCCTGCCAAGCCCTCTCCTCGGGGTTCAGGATGTGCGCATGGTCGCCCACCGACGACCCCGGCGGAGCGATCACCTCCTCGACGGCCCTGTTGCGGATCGCATGCCCGTGGCTGTCGCCTCCCCCGAAGAATCCCATGGTGGAGCCGTTGCCCTCGGCGTCGACCTGGTACTCGTGGTAGTGCCCGTCCGTGGTGGACGTCTTGTCGTTGCCGGCAGCCTTGTACGTCGCCGAGCCGGCGGAGAAGTTCAGCAGGTAGCACCTGCGGGAGTCTGTCATCAGGTTTATCTTCGGGGGGTCGTAGATCGAACCGCCGCCGTGCCTGTGAGCCGCGACGACGTCCTTGGCGTACCTCGACGCGACGCCGATGATCCCTTCGGCCCGCTGCTGGTCAGACGAGTCGACCTTGGTCACCACGCCGGACCTGACCACCACCTTCGCCAGGACGAGCTTATTGGACGACCTCGGCTTGGAGGTCGACGCCCCGACCTCCACCGACGTCTTGTCAGGGTCGTCCGACGTCCGCTCGACATAGACATAGCTGTCGGCGTTGTCGGCGAGCACCAGCGACCCCCACGACCCGTCGACCGCCTTCACGAACGGGTCGTCGAGGTAACCGGCTGGCGGCTCCTTGTAGGTCGGCTCCAGCACCCCGTCGACGGTCCCGTCGAAGTTCTTGTCCTCCCCCTCCGGGCCGAGCCCGTTGAAGACCATGACGTCCGCCGGGTCGTTCCCTCCCTGAGCATAGAAGCCGCCCTCGAACGACCCGGACGGGCTCGACCAGCCCGGGATCTCCTCGACGACTGCGTATCCGGCCGCAATGGCATCCGAGAGGCGGACGGGGGCTCCGGTGGACTGGTCGGTCACCCACGGCGTCTCGGAGTACATGCCGTTGATCACGCCCGTCCCCGGGGTCACCCTGACCGTCCTGCCGGCGACCACGCCGACCCTCCAGCCGGTTGCCACGCTCGAGCCGACGATGCCGACGTACCTCACGAGGTTGTAGTCGAGGGAGACGAACCTCTGGGCGTCCCACTCCGCCCTGTAAAGGTCGCCCGTCACCATCCTCGGGAACTGATATGTGTTCGTCCTGATCATGTGTCGATGTTCCTCTGCCCGTCGCCGGAGACCGAGAAGGCGACCTCGTCGACGACGAACGGCACCGTCCTCGACCCGAAGCCCCTGACCATGACCTTGACGGCCCTCGAGAGGATCGAGATTCCGTCCAGCTCCTCGAGGGAGTTCGCGCTGATCTCCTGATACTCAGCGGGGTCCGCCGTGTCGACGCCCGATACGGCGAAGCGCAGCACCGACCCCGAGGGGGCGTTGCAGGTGAGGAGTATGTGGGTCGGCCGGAAGCCGAGCTCGAACGCCCTCGTGTAGAACTCCTCCGCCTCCGTCGGCAGCATGCACGACGCCGAGACCCTGTCGACCACCGGCGTCGAGACCGCCCCAGAGCACTTCCCGGCGACGATCACGACCATGATCTGCAGCACCCCGCCGCCGAGCGCCGATGCGTCGCCGGACCCCCGCAGGAACGGCCCGCGCCAGGCCGCCGCAGGGATCCCGGCGGTCGTCGCCGCCGACCTGGCGTACAGGCAGACTCTGGCGCACTCGGCGTCCGTGCCGTCCCAGGATATCGTTCTCCATTCGACCGCCGCGAGACCTGTCTCGATCGGCTCCGCCACGAGGCAGGCGACCATCGTTTGCACCCTCTCCGCCGAGAAGACCTTCGACGGCGCCCGTCGGAAGAACACCCCGTGCCATGTCTGCCCGAGCTTGGCGTCGGCGACCATCCCCATGTCGACCATCCCGAGGTCAACGACCGACTGCGACGACGACGAGGTCGACGAAGACCCGTTCGTCGCTGACGACACAACCATCATCGACGACGAGCTCCTCGATCTGCGTGAACTGTTCGACGACTGGCTGCTCGAAGTCCTCGACCAGGTCGACCGGCTGCTCGGAGTGTGGGACGAGGTTGACGAGTTCATGACGGTCTGAGCATGAAGTTGATGTTGTCGTATGCGTGCATGATGTTCCTGCGCGCCTTGAAGTATCCGGTGATCGGGTTCGCAAGGGGCTTCGTCGGCGAGGTCCACGAGTATAGGAAATCGGAGCCGACATGCGTGTAGAGGTCGGTGAAATACCCGCAGAATACGGGGAGGCTGCCCGGCGTCGGATGATAGAAAAGGTAAAGCCAGCATTGGCCGTCAGGATATTGGTACATCCGGCCATACACGGTGCAGCCAGCCTCCGTGTTGTAGTTGTTGGCCCCCTGCACGCGGGCCTCGACGACATAGCGAGTCCCGTCGCCGCGCGGGTTCCAGCCTAGAGCCGGAGGGAGTCCGAACGGATAGTCGTGGACGACGGTCGGCTGCGGCGAACACGGGACGATGTTGAGACCCCCCTCGTCGGAGCATAGGTACAGCCTGACGACCATCACCTCTCCGCCAGTGGTTTGAAAGGAGGCGGACGCCTTCACGATCTCGATCAAGTACTGCTGGTATTTCCTCGACGGAGGGTTCTGCCACGGGACATAGCCGGTCGTCGCCGTCGTGGTCGACGACATGTATGGCGAGTACCGCACCGCAACATCCTCGTGCAGCAGATGCCACGCCGTCCCTGGGTAGTCGCCCGCCCAGATCCTGATGTGGGAGGGAACCCTCTTCGCCATGGCGAAGCCGCTCCACGGCACCAGCATCGTGTGGCCGAAGTAGTTGACCGCCCCGGATGAGTGCAACAGGGAAATCTGGATCGGCGGAGTCAGCACCTGCTGCTGCCGGGCGTCGTTCGGGTAGCCGGTGTCTGGGCAGACGAATATCTCGGTCTCCAGCGGGTCCCTGATGTCCCATCCCCGCCCGAAGATCTTCCAGGGCGAGGCGACGGGCCCGCCAGCGGTCTCCAGCCTCAAGGAGTACGGCGCAGGGGTGGTCATGCTGGACATCGGCGGAGGGAGGTTGCAGAGCACCTCGCTCTGGGAACTGAGGCTCGACGCCGACTCGGCCAGCGACTGGGAGCTCGGCGACTCGCCGCTGACGCTCGACGAGACGGACGAGAGGCTGCTCTCCGTCGACCACCGCCTGGCGCTGCTGCTCGACTGCGTCGACTCCGACGACGGGGACGACACGGACGACGACGACATGGACGACGACGAACTCCACTCGTAGCCGGGGACGAGCTCCACGGCGCCGCCCTTCAGCCCGGAGTAGAAGAACCCGACGAACTCGGATCCGACCACCCTGCCCTCGGACTTGTACTTGTCGCAGATCATGTCTTGTTCAGCAGGTTGTCCTTCTCGCCCCCGATCATCACCGCGAACTCGTCGACCTCGGGCACCGCCACGGCGTCGTAGGGGACCAGGCGTATTCCGACCTTCACGCTGTCGACGCCCGGCGACGGCACGTCGAACGCCTGGCCGACCGGCACCTCCACGTAGTCCCTCCAGTCGCCGGAGTTGGACTTCGACACACCGAAGCTGATCTCCGAGTTCTGGGGCTTCGTCATGCCGCAGGTCAGAAGCCCCCTTCTGGCGTCGGTTCCCTTCTCGAGCGAGAACTTGGTCGTGAAGAAGTATGCCGCCCTGAGCTTATGATACCCCAGCGACAGGCTTCCCATCGAGGTCGACGCCGCGGACGAGGACAGCATCTCGACGCGTGCCTGGATCATCCTGCCCGTCGGGTTGAAGGCGTCGAGGGAGAACGACGCATCGGCGTCATCCGTGGTCCACGAGACCCACGGCGCCGCCGACACCGCGCCCGAGTCGGCCCCGCACCTCACGGAAACCACCACGGACCCGCCTGACACGACGTCCTGCCTCCATGCCACCGTGTCCCATCTCACGAAGTCCCTGCCGGCGTCCAGCACCGGCGTCAGGAAGGTCGCCCGGATGTCCTGCACCCTCTCCGCCGAGAACGGCCTCGAGACGGACTTCCAGGCCAGCAGCCTCTTTGACGCGGCCACCTCGAGGATGGCGTCGCACAGCCCGAACACCATCTTCTCGACGCCCCTGTGCGACGGGTTGCCGAAGTAGTCTGTCGCGACGGCGGAGACGTCCCTGGATCCGGTCAGGAAGGCGTTGTCGGTCAACCCCCTGCCCATCACAATCCGCCCGTCTGATAACCCGACGAGGAGAGCGTTGGTGTCGGCGTCGAAGAACGTCGCCGTGATCCGCTCCCATGGATGTGTCTTCAAGACTGGGGTGGAATGCATCGGTCACCTGTGGGGAATGCGTCAGCGGTCCGCCAGAAGGTCGTTCTCGTCCAAGGCGGAGTCCCATATCGTTATTTCGTCCAGTTCTCCGGAGAACCCTTGAGCCACATACGGCGGATACGCCCTTGCCGTCCCTCCGCAGATCATCATCTCCGGCGGCGACGACGAGTAGAACAGCGACGAGAACCATCTGTCCGCCGAGGCACCGACCGTCTCGCAGACCACCTCGGAGCCGCTGATGAACATCCTCGGGGCCGTCCCGTCGTGCACCAGCGACAGGTATATCCATTCGCCCGGCGGGATTGAGCCGACCGGCGACCTGATGTTCCACGACAGCTGGTTCTTGACCATCAGCCAAGCCTCGGCACGGCAGGCACCGGGCGTCGGGTCGATCTTGATGGCGAACTCGTACTTCGACGCGACGAACCCGTTGGTCAGGGCGAAGACGACGCCAGGCTGGTTGCCGGGCGACTGCTTCAGCCACATCGAGATCGTCCCCGCATCCATCCTCGACATTCCCTCCATCGTCTTGCAGACGACATAGTCGGAGTTCCATGCGTCAGCCGAGAACGAGAGGCTTCCGTCTTGATGTGCGCCGCCGGACGGCAGCCATGTCGGAGGACCCATGCCAGGGCTGACGGAGGCCATGCGGAACCTGTTCCCGTACCCCGACAGGTCGTCGATCCACCCCGTGTCGTCCGGCCCGTTGTCGAGGTCCATGCGAAGCACGACATGGGACGCCACGCTCGTGCTCGTCAACGACAGCATCGTGCTGGATGATGACGGGCTGCTGTGTGACTCTATGACCGAGCTGGACGACTCAGAGGAGACGCTTTCCTTGACCCATGTGCTTGATGACGAGGATGTTGACACGGTCGAAATGGACGACCCTTGCGACGACGACTGGGACGACGTCGACCTCGTCGAACTGGATCCAGTCGACGCCGATGACGTTGAACTCGTTGAGATCGTCGATCTGCTGGTGCTCATGGTCTGCGAGCTGGTGCTCCTCTCCATCGTGGTGCTGCTGGTCGAGCTGGACGACGACGACGAGAACTCTATGTCTGGAAGCATGTTCTCGATCAGGTATGAGGCGACCGGCACCCCGCCCTGCATCGGATACCCGCCGTCCGACACCTCTATCCCGGAATGTTCCACGTGGAACAACTCCCCTGCGGCCCCCGCCCAGCACCACGCCGACACCAGCCCGTCGCCGAACGACCTCGCGACCGACGACGGATACACGCCGTCAACGGACGCCGCCGTGCCGAGCGACGTCTCGACGGACAGGGCGAACGCCTGCGGCTTCGACACGAACAGTCGCACCCCGAACACCCACGACCTTGATCCAGTCGGCACGACCGCCGACGGAACGTTCCTCTCCCTGTCGTCGAACCACATGGTCCCAACCTCGCACAGCATGTCCAGCACGCCGTGCGACCCTCCTGGGGCCACTATGCGCGCCGTCGCCGGAGCCTTGACGGGCATCGACAGCACGGGCCACGCCATCGACTGGTCGTCAAGGTGCGACATGAACGAGACCGCCATGTACAGCGCTGGCCAATACAGCGCCGACTCGAACTCCACTTGGTCGAACCCGTATGTGGCCGATGCCATCTCGAACACGTAGCTGATGTCCGCGGCGAACATCGGCTGTCTCACATGTACGACCTCTCCGTCACCGGTCGACCTCCATCCTCCCGAGGTCTCCTCGACCCTCAGGACGACGTTCGCATTGGCGTAGTCCCTCCTGTCGGCGTAGAGGTTCACCGTCCTTTGCACTCCGGACGGAACCTGCACCACCGACGACCCGTCGTTGATGTCCCTGTCGACCAGGAAGAGGTCCGACTGCCTTGCCGCGAAACCCTTGAACACGGCCGTCCTCGGAGACCGCGACAGGCTGAACGACAGCGGCGCCCATATCGGGGCGAACCTGATCCCAGACTCGTCGTCGGGGAGGAAGACGACAGGGAAGTCCTTCGGATCGTCTATCCTCGACATGTTGATCGTTTCCGTCATGTTCATTGCCCTGAAGACCTCGACGACTCGGACGACCTTTGTTCAACCCCCTCGATGTCGACCAGGTAGACGACGCCTTCGTGCGCGACGACAAGCCCGTCAACCCCTGCCGAGACCACCGAGACCACGGGGCCGTCGTCTGCGGCGTGCACCGTGTGGAATCCCGAGTCGCACGACATGACGCGGCCGGTCGCCCCTCCGACGAACGTCGTCCCCTCGTGGACGCATGCCGCCGTCAGGCTGGTCTCTGGCGCCGTCGGAATAGCCATTTCCGCCGCGGAGCGAGACAGCCGCCCGGACGAGACCTCCTCATCCAGGTCGATGATCGCCGACGCATCGACCCCGCCAGACGCCGTCGACCGTGACGATGCGACCGTCCCGCGCTGCGGCCTTGACGTCGTCGTGGACAGCGACCACGACCCGTTCGACAGCATGATCGGGCTCTCGACGCTGCGGACGCAGACGTGCAGCACGCCTCCGTCCGAGACCATCGCCGTGATGCCCTGTCCTGCGTTCTTCAGTTCGGCCCTCCACACCCTTCCGTCGAAGCTGTAGACCACTCCCCTCGGGCTCGTTCCGGCGTACAGCATCCCTCCATGCTCGGCGAAGCACGTCACGGCGTGGTCCTCGGTCTGCACCATGCAGTATTCCTTGCCGGTGGAGAAGTTGTGCACGTATATCCTGCCGCTTGGCTCGGTTCCGGCAAACAGGCAGTTGGCCCATGCGACCAGCGACCTGACATGGCAGTCTCCGACCCTCATGAAGGTCGACCATGACCGCCCTCCGACGCTGCAGATCACGTCGCCGTCTGGTCCCGTCCCGGCGTAAGTCGTTTCGCCGAGCTTTGCGAAGCACCAGACCGGGGCGTTTCTGACCACCTCTGCGGACATCCTGAAGCACATGTGCCCGCAGTCCAGGCTGGACGGGCTGCTGATCGAGGATGACGGGCTGCTGATAGAGGACGGACTGCTGATCGAGGACGACGGGCTGCTGATAGAGGACGGACTGCTGATCGAGGACGACGGGCTCGACACGCT
>Ga0172363_10003822_pt1 | contig 12203 bp, 8 predicted proteins | sample LakKivs2_kivu2a2_FD_114541 | JGI IMG/M metagenome (GOLD analysis project Ga0172363, IMG submission 114541) | Sediment microbial communities from Lake Kivu, Rwanda - Sediment s2_kivu2a2 | ecosystem: Environmental > Aquatic > Freshwater > Lake > Sediment | place: Rwanda: Western Province, Lake... | reverse complement strand
TCACCGCGTGAAAGGCGGCTCGCCGGATGCTCGCCTGCTCCTCGGCCAGCATGACGATGACCTCTCGCGCGCGCCCGGCGCGAAGATCCGCCGCGATCCCCGGCTCCACCTTGGGCTCGGTCGCCGCCCCTGCGGTCGGCTCCGGGGTCGCGCTCCACTCCTCCAGAGCCGTGTCGGACTCACAGCCTGCCCCAGCCAAGGGCAGCAAAGCGGCCGCAGCCAAGATCGGCGCAAACGTCATGCGCCCTGTCGACTTCTCCGAGCCCGCGCCGCGGACAAGGAAGACATTGTGGCAAGATCTTTTGTGCATATACAAGGTGTAATGTCACTTACTCCTTCTGTAAACAAACAAAATGTGACTACACGGCGACCGCGCGCGTCATCGGAAACCGGATAACGCGGACGGGTATTTGCAAATGCGTTTGGTGCGATGGTCACGGCAATTCCCACGCCGTCGGCGTCGGCGCGTGCTCGCCGCTCGGTCCCCGTCAGCGCCGAAGAGGCACGAGCGTGCCACGCCCCGGAGGGACAACGCGGGGCAGCGGGGGCGATGATTGCGGCACGGCGGCCGCGGGCTGTGCGGGTGGGGCTGGCAGCGCGGGCAGAGCCGGCAGCGGGGGCGAAGTCGCCGGCGCGGGCGGCGGCGGATCCGGCACCACAGGAACGGGTTTTCTGCGCAAGGCGACCCACGTCCCCGAGCGGGCAACCAGATCGACCATGCGGTGGTAGCCCCGGAAGGGATCCGCGCGGGGAGGCATGCTGCGTATGAAGAAGGTGTCGAAGATGGGCAGCATCTTGGCCGCGACGAAGCTGTCCGGAAGCCACGGCGAGGGGAAGGACTCCGCGGCGGGCTTGAGACGACACGGCATGTGGCGCAGATGGCAGTAGGCCGGCGGCACCATGCTCCCCGGCGCCGGCCGTAAGGCCGGGTAGTAGGCCGGCAACCCGAGCAGCGCCGACTCGACACTCATCACGCGCGACCTGCGGTCGTACACGAAGCCGAGGGTTTTGCCGCCGGGGGGCGTCTTCTCCGCGACCGCGACGAAGTCCGCCACCTCATCCGCGTAGGCGCGGTAGTGCACGAAGAGCAGCCGGCCGTAGAACACGCCGAGGGCCAGGGCCGGTACCGGCAAAAGCAGGGCAAGAAAGCCACGAAAGCGCAGAAGCCCGGCCGGCACGAAGAGCAGGAACATGAGCAGCACCAGCACGGAAAAGCGCGGGAAGAAGGTCATGAGCTGCAGTTCCTGGAGGTGGTGCGGCAGCGCCAGATAGGCGCCGAGCGCCCCCAGAAATCCGACCAACCCGGCCAGGCGCATGCGCCCGCGGCGGGATTCATGCGACGGCCCGCCCATGCCAGGTGCCGGCCAAGCCACAAGCCCGATGAGGACATAGGCCACCATGATCAAGACAAGCCACTTGCACGCCGGCACGTTGCTCTCGTCGGCAAAGGCGCGCATGGCATGCGAGGGGATGAGCAGGATCCGGTTTCCCAGGTCGTCGAGCAGGTTGCCCCGCCCGAGATCCTCGAGACGACGGATCTTGAGATATCTCCAGGCCAGGCTGGGCGTGATCTCGGCCTGGGCGCTGATAGGCGGCGTGGCGAGCTGCCAATACAAAAGGCCGGCAAGGGCAGGGCCGAGCGACGCCAAGGCGAGAAGCTTGCGCCGAAAAGGGGCCGCGGCGAGCAGTGCGAACGCAGCCGCGGCGCACACGCCGAAGAGGAAATTCTGCAGGTGACACAGAAACAGCAGGCTCGCGACCAGGGCGGTGCGACACCAGCGCACCGTGAACGCGCGCCGCTCTTCGGCGTGGGCCAGCCGGGTGGTTTCGGCGAGAAGCCAGAGCAGCACCGGGAGCGACAGGGCGAAGGTGACGAACCCGTAGTGCAGGGCCAGGTTGTAGGCGAGGGGAAAGGCCAGCAGGGCCGGGATGCGGCTGCGGCGGCAAGCCGCGAGCAGTGACGCCGTGGCCAGCGGCAGCCCGGCTACGTAGAGGACGATGACCAGCTTGTGCGCCGTCAGGAGATTCATCACCTTGCCGAGCGCGGCCAGGGCCAAGAAGTGCGCGGCGTAGGGGGCGATGTGCAACCCACCCTCGTAGTAGGGGGCGTAGGGCGAATCGGCACGGCCGAGCTTGGCGAGCATGTCGGCCGCGGCCAGGTGGAAGGGCAGGTCAAGGCCGGGCAGGAGCCGGGTGGCGAAGAGCGGCGCCAGAAAGAAGGGCAGAAGCAACGCGTAGGCGACGCCGAAGCACCAGACATCGGAAACCCTGCCGCCCAGCAGCCAGGACCCGACCCTGGCGAGCAAGCCCGGCCAAAGCCCGGGGCCCTGGTGCTTGCCCACGACGTGCTGGCCCGTTTCCGGGCTGCGTGATTCGTTGCTCTTCGTGTCCACGAGGAAGGCCGCGTGCCAAGGCGCGTCTGACAGAGAGCTGCCAGGCCGGCCGCAGGCGCGACCGCCCCTGTATACAACGGGTGATGGGATCCATGGTATAGACTCCGCGAACTCGCCATGGGCTTGTTCGACATCTTTTCCAAAGAGAAGCGCGAGGAGCGCGCGCGTGCTGGAAACATCCAGCGCACGGTCAACAAGTACGCCCAGTCCGGGGATCGCTACCGGGCCATGGAAGCCCTGGCCACCGAGGGATCGGACGAAGCGCTCTACGGTCTCTGCCGCCGCTTCGGCATGATGTACGACAAGTCGATCGAGGACGAGCAGGAGAAGAAATGGGTCTGCGACACCCTGATAAGCAAGGGCGAATCGGCGCTGCCGGCGGTCAAGCGCTACCTCTTCGCCGCGAATTCCGTGTCGTGGCCCTTGCGCGTGCTGCAGAAGATCGCGCCCAGCAAAGACGCCGAAATCGAGATGCTGGCCGAGGTACTGGCCCGCCACGAACCCGGCTACGAGCGCGACCCCACCAAGAAGATCCAGCTCATCCGCCACCTCGGTCTCATGAAGCACCCCAAGGGACCGCCCCTGGTCGTCCCCTACCTCGAGGACATGGATGAAGGCGTGCGCTTCGCCACCATCGAAGCGCTGCTCGCCCTCAAGAACGAGGAGGCCGCGCGCGAGAGACTGCTCGCGCTTTTCGTTTCCGAAAGCGAGGAGAGCCTGCGTTTGCGTATCCGCATCGCCGAGGGCTTCGCCGACCTGGGCTGGCTCGTGCAAGGCTTTCGCGGCGGGGTCGAGAAGAAACTGCCCGACGGTTTCCATCTCGACCGGGAAGGTCACGTCGTGAAGCTGAAGAAGCCCGAGTAATGCCCCGACGTACCGACATCGAAAGCATCCTCCTCGTCGGATCCGGCCCCATCGTCATCGGTCAAGCCTGCGAGTTCGACTACTCGGGCACCCAAGGCGTGAAGGCCCTGCGCGAAGAAGGCTTCCGGGTGGTGCTGGTGAACTCCAACCCCGCCACCATCATGACCGACCCCGAGCTGGCCGACCGCACCTACGTCGAGCCTTTGACCGTGGACATCCTCGCCAAGATCATCGAGCGCGAACGGCCGGATGCGCTTCTGCCCACCCTCGGCGGGCAGACCGCGCTCAACCTGACCGTCGCGTTGGCCAAGGCGGGCGTGCTGGAGAAGTTCGGGGTCAAGCTCATCGGCGCGCAGGTCGCCGCCATCGAGAAGGCCGAGGATCGTGACCTCTTCAAGCGGGCCATGTGCAACATCGGCCTGCGCGTGCCGCTCTCGGGCTACGCCCACGCCCTCGGGGAGGCGCGGGCCATCCAGGCCGAGATGGCGAGCCAGACCGGGGTCGGCTTCCCGGTCATCCTTCGGCCCTCGTTCACCCTCGGCGGCTCGGGCGCGGCGGTGGCGTGGAACGTCGAGGAGTTCGACGCCAAGGTGAGCTGGGGCCTGGAGCAGAGCCCACGCGGCGAGGTGCTGGTGGAAGAGTCGGTGCTGGGCTGGAAGGAATACGAGCTCGAGGTGATGCGCGACGGAAAAGACAATGCCGTCATCATCTGCTCCATCGAGAACCTCGACCCCATGGGCATCCACACCGGCGACTCCATCACCGTCGCGCCGGCCATGACCCTGACCGACAAGGAATACCAGGTCATGCGCGACGCGGCCCTGGCCGTGATCCGCGAGATCGGCGTGGATACGGGCGGGTCGAACATCCAGTTCGCGATCAACCCGCGAAACGGCGAGATGGTGGTCATCGAGATGAACCCGCGCGTCTCGCGCAGCTCGGCCCTGGCGTCCAAGGCCACCGGCTTCCCCATCGCCAAGATCGCGACCAAGCTGGCCGTCGGCTACACCCTCGACGAGATCCCCAACGACATCACCCGCGAAACCCAGGCCTGTTTCGAGCCCACCATCGACTACGTGGTGACCAAGGTTCCGCGCTTCGCCTTCGAGAAGTTCCCGGGCGCGGATTCCACGCTGGGACCGCAGATGAAGTCGGTGGGCGAGGTCATGGCCATCGGCCGCACCTTCCGCGAGTCGCTCGGCAAGGCCCTGCGCTCGCTGGAGATCGGTCGCTCGGGTTTCGACCTCGACCGTGTGCCGCCGCTCGACGAGCTTCGCCGCCTGATCCACGAGCCCGGCCCCGACCGCCTGTGGCAGCTCGCCGAGGCGCTGCGCATGGGCATGTCGATCGACGAAGCCTTCGCCCTGACTGCCATCGACCCCTGGTTCCTGGAGCACATCCAGGCGCTCGTGAATGAGGACGAGGCGGCCAAGAACGACGGCGCCGCGCTGCTTGACGATCCCGTGTCACTGACCAGGCGCAAGCGTATGGGCATGTCGGATCGACGCCTGATGAAGCTGGCGGGTGTGAAGGAAGAAGACGTGCGCCAGGCCCGCCTGCGCCACGGCATCCGTCCGGTCTTGAAACGCGTCGACACCTGCGCCGCCGAGTTCGAGGCGCACACGCCCTACCTCTATAGTAGCTACGAGACCGGCAACGACGCCGAACCCGAGGCGGAATCCGAGGCGCGGCCCACCGGAAAGAAGAAGATCGTGATTCTCGGCGGCGGGCCCAACCGCATCGGCCAGGGCATCGAGTTCGACTACTGCTGCGTGCACGCGGTCATGGCCCTGCGCGAGGACGGCTACGAGACCATCATGGTCAACTGCAATCCCGAGACGGTCTCCACCGACTACGACACCGCCGACCGCCTCTACTTCGAACCGCTCACCCGCGAGGACGTGCTCGAAATCATCGACGCGGAAAAACCCGAGGGCGTGATCGTCCAGTTCGGCGGCCAGACCCCCCTGCGCCTGGCGGTGCCGCTGCAGAAGGCGGGCGTCAAGCTGCTCGGCACCGGCGCCGACGCCATCGACCGCGCCGAGGATCGCCAACGCTTCGGCGAGCTGGTGGCCAAGCTCGGCCTGCGCGCGCCCGCCTGGGGCACGGCCCACGGGCTCGACGAGGCGCGCGCCATCGCGGAACGCATCGACTACCCCGTGATGGTGCGGCCCTCCTACGTGCTCGGCGGACGGGCGATGGAGATCGTCCACGACGAAAGCGGCCTCGAAACCTTCGTGGGCCGCGCCATCGAGGCGGCCCTGCGCGAGAGCCTGGCCACGGGCGGCGGCCGCGGCGACGAATCGGCCCCGATTCTCGTCGATCAGTTCCTGAGCGACGCCATCGAGGTCGACGTGGACGTGGTGGCCGACGGTGCGGACGCGGTCATCGGCGGCGTGATGGAGCACATCGAAGAAGCCGGCATCCACTCCGGCGACTCGGCCTGCTCCTTGCCTCCCTTCTCGTTGCCCAAGGCAACGGTCGAGGCCATCAAAGAACAGTCGCGCGCCTTGGCCCGCGAGCTCGAGGTGCGCGGCCTCATGAACGTGCAGTTCGCGGTGCCGCGCGACGGCCGCGGCATCTTCATCCTGGAAGTCAACCCGCGCGCCTCGCGCACCGTCCCCTTCGTGTCCAAGGTCATCGGTGTTCCCCTGGCCAAGGTGGCCGCCAGAATTGCCGCCGGCCGCACCCTGCGCGAGCTGGGGATCCGCGAGGTCGAGCCGTCGCACATCGCGGTCAAGGAGGCGGTCTTCCCCTTCGTGAAGTTCGGCGGGGTCGACGTGCTCCTCGGTCCCGAGATGCGCTCGACCGGCGAGGTCATGGGCATCGACCGCAGCTTCGCTGCCGCCTTCGCCAAGAGCCAGCTCGCGGCCTCGATGCGCCTGCCGGTTCCGAGCGGCAAGCCCATGACCGCGTTCATCGCGGTCAAGGACAGCGACAAGGAGCTGGCCACGCAGGTGACACGCACCCTGGTCGGCCTCGGCTTCCGCATCATGGCCACGGGCGGCACCCACGCCCGGCTCTCGGCCGCGGGCGTGGCCTCCGAGCGGGTCAACAAGGTCCACGAAGGTCGCCCCAACTGCGTCGACCGAATTCTCGACGGCGACGTGCACCTCGTGGTCAACACCACCGCAGGCGCGGCGTCGATCCGCGATTCCTTCTCCATCCGGCGGACCACGCTCATGCGCGGCCTGCCCTACTACACCACCATGTCCGCCGCCCGCGCCGCCGCCGACGCCATCGCCCGGCTCAAGACCGGCAGCATCTCGGTGTGCTCGCTCCAGGAATACCAACATGGCTGAACACATTCCCATGACCCCGCGCGGTCAGAAGAAGCTGCGCGACGAATTGAGGCGCCTGCGCGAAATCGAGCGCCCCAAGAACGTGCACGACATCGAGGTCGCCCGTGGCCACGGCGATCTGTCGGAAAACGCCGAGTATCATGCGGCCAAGGAGCGGCAGAGCTTCATCGAGGGCCGCATCCGCGAGCTGGAAGGCACCATCGCCTTGAGCGAGGTCATCGATCCCGGCAGGCTCTCGGGCTCGCGCGTGGTCTTCGGCGCCACGGTCCGTTTGGCCGACACCGAAACCGGCGAGGAGACCGTCTACAGCATCGTGGGCGACCACGAGGGCGACATCAAGGAGGGCCGCATCGCCATCTCGGCGCCGCTGGCACGCGCCCTCATCGGCCGCGAGACCGGCGACACCGTGAACCTGCGCACCGCCAAGGGATCGCGCGAATACCAGATCCGGGAAGTGAAGTTCATCCCCGTCGACGAGCCATGACCGCCGCGGCGCAGGCGGCTGCCGGCCACCTGCGCGCAGGCCCGCCCCACTTGCCATGTCTGCCATCGAAGCCGTCTTTCTCGATCTGGGCAACGTCCTTGCCTTTCACGACGATCCCGTCCTCTTCCGCCGCATGTCCGCCTGGGGCGGCGCGGACCCGGAAGTCATCCGCGAGCGCATGCTGCAACTGTGGGAGCCCATCAACCGCGGCACCCTGAAAGGCGACGACCTCCGCCACGCGATATGCCGGGTGGCGGGCTCGCAGGTGCCCATGGACCCCGAGTCCTTCTTCGCGATGTGGACTTGCCACTTCCGCGTCAACCACGACCTTCTGCCCGCCGTCGAGGCTCTCCTCGCCCAGGTGAAAGTGGTGCTGCTCTCCAACACCAACGAGCTGCACTGGCAGTTCGTCCGGCCGCTCATCCCGCAGTTCTCGCGCTTCTGCGCCCTCGTGCTCTCGTGCCGACTCCTTCTGGCCAAGCCCGACCCGGAGATCTTCCAGCTTGCACTCGCACATGCCGGCGTGCCTGCTGCCAAGGTCGCCTACTTCGACGACGTCCCCCGCTTCGTCGATGCCGCCTGTGCTCTCGGACTCCACGGCCGCGTGTTCAAGGACGTGCCGACCTTCCGCGCCCAGCTCGCCGAGCTGGGGATCGCGATCTGATGCACCCGAATGGTTCGGGCGGCCGCGCCGGAGGCGACCCGGTCACCCCTCGGAAGCGTCGACGAGGTCGCCGTCCACGGCCGCCCCGGCCGCTTCCCCTCCCGCCTCGACGCTCGCCGATCCCGCCTCCTCACTCCCCGCGTCCACGCCCGCACCTGCCGCCGCCTCCTCCGCCTCCGCCGCATCCACGGCCCCCGCGTCGTGGGCCGACGTGGGTGTGGTCGTACTCGTGGCCGTGCTCGTCCCGCTGGTCGTAGTTGTCCCGGTGTTCGTCCCCGTCCCCGTCCCCGCGGTACCCGCCGGCCTGCAGATCCCGTTCCCGGTCGTGCTATCGAAGCACACGAGCCCGCTCGCGCAGTCGGAGTTGATCTGGCAGCGTCCGCCTTCGCTCTGGCCGCAACCCGCGGCCAGAAGAAGGCAAACCGCCGCCCCGAGGAGGCTCGAACGTGGGCCCGTGGTCGGTTGCAAGGGCTGCATCGACGGCTGACTTACCATTCCGGCTTGCGTTCGTAAAGGGCGCTCCGTGGTAGCCTCGGTGCATGTCGCGCCGTATCCCCTTCGCCGTCACCGTTTCCGCCTCTGCCGCGCTTCTTCTCGCCGCCTTCGGACTTCATGCGAAAGCCGGCAAGAAGGTCGGCCCCGAAGAGCGCGAAGCCCGCGCCTTCCTCCAGCTCATCGCCGGGGTGCTCCAGCCCCTCCAGACCGTTGCCAACAAGGCCGCTTGGAGCGCCGCCACCGACGTCAGGCCCGAGCACACCGCGGCCCGCATCGCCGCGGACAAGGCCTTGGCCGCGGTCGGCGGCTCGAAGCTGGTCATCGAGCGAACCTCGGCCCTGCTCAAAGCCAGAAGCGCCCTCGACCCGCTCTCCGCGCGCCAGCTCGACAAGCTCTTGCTGGCCGCCGCCGACGCTCCCGCCACGATTCCCGAGGTGGTGGCGAAGCGCCTGGAAGCCGAGGCCCGCCAGTCGGCGATTCTCGACAGCCACGTCTTCTGCCTGCGGACCCGACCCGACGGAACCTGCCCTCGCCCGGTTTCGGCCAACGACATCGACGGCCTCTTGCGCAAGTCGCGCAACCTGAAAGAGCGCGAGCAGGCCTGGACCGCCGCCAAGGACATCGGGCGCAAGCTCAAGCCGGGCCTCGACGAGCTGCGCGGGCTGCGCAACCAGGTGGCGCGTGCGCTGGGGCATTCGTCCTTCTTCGCGCTCCAGGTGGCCGACTACGGCATGACGGTGGCCGAGATGATGGCTCTCATGGACAGCACGCTGGCCGCCATCGCGCCCGTCTACGAGCATCTCCTCTGCTTCGCCAAGCACAACCTGGCCGAGCGCTACAAGCAGCCGGTGCCCCGCCTCGTGCCGGCACACTGGATCGGCAACCGCTGGGCGCAGTCGTGGCCGGGCCTCATCGAGAGCGCCAGCCTGGATCCGTTCTTCAAGAACAAGAGCCGCGAGTTCATCGTGCGCACCGCCGAGGACTTCTACGTCTCGCTGGGCTTTCCCCGCCTGCCCGACAGCTTCTGGCAGAACTCCGACCTCTATCCCGTCGACCGGGCTTCGCCGCGCAAGAAGAACGCCCACGCCTCGGCCTGGCACATCGACGGCGAAAGCGACGTGCGTTCGCTCATGAGCGTCGAGCCCAACCAGCAATGGTTCGGCACCGCCCACCACGAGCTTGGCCACATCTACTACTACCTCTCGTATTCGCGGCCCGAGGTCCCGTTCCTCCTGCGCACCGGCGCCAACCGCGCCTTTCACGAGGCGGTGGGCGAGCTCGCGCGCCTGGCCAGCGAGCAGATGCCCTACCTGCGTCGGCTGGGTCTGGTACGCCCGGGCCAAGAGCCGGAGCCTTCGGGTTCGCTCTTGCAGAGCGCCCTCGATTCCATCGTCTTTCTTCCCTTCGCCGCCGGCACCATGACCCACTTCGAGCACGACCTCTACGAGAACGAACTGCCGGCCACGGAATGGCAAAGCCGCTGGTGGCAGTACGTCAACCGCTACCAGGGCGTGCAAGCGCCCAGGGCACGTGGTGGCGCCGATCTATGCGATGCCTGCACCAAGACCCACCTCAACGACGATCCCGGCCAGTACTACGACTACGCCATGGCCAGCCTGATCAAGTTCCAGCTCCACCGCCACATCTGCGAGAAGATCCTGAAGCAAGATGTGCGCGCTTGCGACTACGGCGGCAGCCAGGAGGTCGGCCGCTTTCTGCGCACGCTCCTCGCCCCGGGCGCCACGCGCGACTGGCGCGAGATCATGCGCGAGGCCACCGGAGAAGACATCGGCGCGGCCGCGCTGCTCGCGTACTACCAGCCCCTCATCGCCGAGCTCGAGAAGCGCAACCTGGGGCTCGACTGCTCACGCTGATTCGGGAGCGCCTGCGTTGGGAGGCTGCAGGCTGCAGGCTGCAGGCTTCAGGCTGCAGGCTTCAGGCTGCAGGCTGCAGGCTGCAGGCTTTGGGCTTCAGGCTTTGGGCTTCAGGGGGCTGGGCGAAGTGCTGGGGTGTGAGCCGGGATCCCCCTCGAGGCATACCAGGGTGACGTCGTTCGCGCCGCGTCCAAGCTCAACGCGGATCTCAACCAAAGAAGCTGAAGCCTGACGCCTGCAGCCTGAAGCCCTCTTCGGTTGCTGGCGGAGCCTGCGCTGTGAGGCAGAGCCGGCTACTGGCAGCGATTGCCGCCGTAGGCGGCCAGGCACTCGCCGACAGCGCAGTAGCTGCCTGCGCAGCAAGGCTGGCCACTGCCTCCGCACGCGATGCAGAAGGAGCCGAGGAAACCCAGCGGCGTGCACGCCATGCCGGAGTTGCAGGTGCCGGTGCTGTTGTTCGTGGCAGCGCAACACGGCTGGTTGCCGCCGCCGCACGCCACGCAGGTCCACTGCGCGCCAAACGAGGACTGGCAGGTCGTGCCGGACTGCGTGCAGCGTCGGTTGTTGCCGCAGCATGCCCCTCCGAGTCCGCCGCAGGTGCCACAGCTTCCATCCGTGCAAGCGCCGGCAAGGCCGCTGCCGCAGGTGGCGCCGGCCGCGACGCAGGTCGGGGCAGCGGTGCCGGTCTGCGGCCCTACGCAGCAGCCACCGTTCGCGCAGTAGCTGCCTGGACAGCAGGGCTGTCCGGCCCCGCCGCACGCGGTGCAAGTCCCGACGCCGCTTCCGGGACGGGAGCAGGCCGTGAGGGGTGCCGTGCAGAAGGAGTCTGCGCAGCACGGATTGCTCAGGCCCCCGCAGGTCGCGCAAGCGCCATCGCTGCAAGTCCCGCCGATGGGAACCGGACAGGCGGCCGCGTTGGCCGTGCACCGGCCGTTCACGCAACAGCCGCCCCCGGCGCAGGTGTTGCCGACGCAGCAGCTCTGGCCGGCCAAGCCGCAGGCCGGAGCCGTAGCGCCGCCCGTTCCGAGCGCACCACCCGTAGCAACAACGCCGCCGGTGCCGACCGCGCCGCCCGTGCCAACAAGGCCTCCGCTGCCCACCGCGCCGCCCGTGCCCGGCCCCCCGCCCGGGCCCGGGGCGCCCCCTGTGCCAAGCACTCCGCCGCTGCCCGCGATACCACCCACGCCGACCACGCCGCCCGTCCCGACCACGCCGCCCACGCCGGGTGCGCCTCCGACCCCGGCGCCGGCCGCACCGCCCGCGTTCACCGGCAGCCCGTCTTCGGACCCCAAAGGCGCGTCGGCAGCGGCATCGCCCGCACCCGAGGCTCCGCCGGATCCCCACGGTGTTCCACCCGTACCGCCGTTCGCCGCCACCCTCCCGCCGGCTCCGTTCGCATCTCTCGCCGCTGTCCCGCCGGTTCCGTCACTTCTCTTGGTATCGCTCCCGCCTTCCGAGACGCCGGCTTCCCGCCAAGATCCTCCCCCGTCGTGCGTGCTGTTGTTCTCGCCCGGCAGCCCCCTGGTGTTGGTCGAGCAGGCGACCCACGCGACCATGGCCAATACGGCAATCAGCCCTGACCCCGGCCTGCAAACGGGGCCTTCCTTCCACCTGTGCATGCGCCTTCCTCTCCTCGCGGAGATCCTATGGGTCGCCTTATGACATCCTAGGCTCCATAGAATCTACGTCCTTAAATTGTAACATAGATAACAATGGAAATCGAGATGTGAAGCGGCCCCGTAGCCCCGCGATTGCCGCGGAAGGTCGTGGTCGCAGCCGTGGTCGTGGCCGGAGTGATTTCCGTCGGCCACGACCACGGAGACGACCGCGTCAACGACCACGACCACCTCCCGCCGGTCCCGTTGGGTGAAAAAGTCCGTCGCGGAAAGGTGTCTCCTTCTGCGGCGTTCCGCGACGTCGCTGTACTTAGGGCTCGTCAGAGAATATCTGCAACGATTTGGACGCCGATCCATCCCGGCTGGCTTCGTTGCTCGTCGTCGCAACACGTCGAGTATTCCTCCTCCTCGCGCCTTGCCAGCCGGGCGCCTCGTCGCCCAACTCGTAGCATCTATTCTCTGACGAGCCCTTAGGGCCCGCAAGAAGATGGATGTGTGAATTGGGGCGGTC
>Ga0172363_10003821_pt1 | contig 12208 bp, 15 predicted proteins | sample LakKivs2_kivu2a2_FD_114541 | JGI IMG/M metagenome (GOLD analysis project Ga0172363, IMG submission 114541) | Sediment microbial communities from Lake Kivu, Rwanda - Sediment s2_kivu2a2 | ecosystem: Environmental > Aquatic > Freshwater > Lake > Sediment | place: Rwanda: Western Province, Lake... | reverse complement strand
CTTCTTGCATGATTTGGTTGTCTTCGATTTGAATCCTTTTCATTATTTGCCCTTTAGGTTAAGTTTAGGGCAAAGATAATAAATTTATTTAATACTGCAATATATATGACGCTATGTATAGTTTAATAAAAGGGTACTTTTCAGACAATGAAACCTTGACAACTGCTTCGACCAAAGCGGAAGCTGATACTGTTAATTTTATTGTTCATGTTAATGATGCGTCATTTTTTGTTAATCAGGCACTACAGCCTGAACTGTCTTTCTTTCTCAAGTCTTGAAGTCAGAACCATATCTCTGATTTCCGGCGGTAAATTATCATTCTGGTGTTTCTTTTCTTCCACTGCTGATCCTCCTGCATTCCTGACAGCTTTTAACGCATATAATGATGCTCCCAATGAATGGTCAGCCATATGAGCTGTTGCTGCTGCATGACCAACAGCCCGGGCAACTGCTACCGATACCGGATCAGTAAATTCTCTCGCAACAGCATGTGCACTAGCAGATGCTTTCATTGCCTCGCCAGCTGTTGTGTTTCCGTCTGCCCAATCTCTGGCGACTATTAAGGCATTAATTAGCCTGTCGTCTGTAGTCGCACCTGTAAGCGGCAAAACATGCCCGGCACAACCACAAGCCCATATCATTAATTCCTGGTGATGCCTTTTCGTTAATAATCCTCCCCTGTGTTCAGCTATGAATCTTATGTCCCGCATTAATAATCTTTAAGAAGTATTTTATCTTCTGTAATTTGACAGAAATCCTGAAATAAAGGTTATTTTATCGAAATCTTTCAACCGGCAGAAAACATCATTACACATTTTAGCCGTATGTTCAAGATTTATTTGCTTGAATAAAAACAACTTTTAATGTTTGTTATTTCAGAAACTTTATTTCAATACCTGAGCCAGAAAGGTTTCTAATTTCTTAAATTCCTGCTCGGTATATCCCATGCTTTGAAATAGTATCATGCCATCTTTGCCAATGATTATATTTCTCGGAATATTTTGTGTTGCATAAAGTTTAAATATCTCGCGGTTCGGATCCGGAGCAAAGGGCATCGTGAATTTTTTACTTGTGACAAATGCCCTGACTTCCTCTTCACTGTGTTCTCTGCCGAGAATTATCAGGATAAAATCGGATCTGTCTTTGTACTTATCCCAGATGTTCTTCTGCAATATCGGGAGCTCGGTATTGCATGGTCCGCACCACGTTGCAAAAAAGTTTATCATTATTATCTTGCCTTGTGACCTGCTTATGTCAATAGTTTTGCCGTCAATTGTTTTGCAAATGAAGGCAGGCGCTTTGGATCCGACTTTGATTAATGTCGTCGGATCAGTCTGAGCAATTGAGACACTGATTGAGATTAAGAGAAGTGATAGAGTAATAGATAATTTTTCCATTTTCTTGAGTCTATGTTTCAGGTGATTGTGAAATATAGTTGCAAGATAATTATTTTTATTTTGGTAATTATGCGGTGCCGCGACTGTGCAATCTAGGGAATATGAAATGATCTTTATTTCCGGTGTCAGGGGACAGATTAAATTCTTAAATTTATGTGATTTTTAAACCCGCAGAACTCAGATGAAAGAATGAAAATAAAGTTCATATTCTCACTGCTGCTGATATTGATTGCCAAAAGTTCTTTTTCACAGACAGAAAAGGCTGAATTTAGAACAACGATGATATTCAAAACACTGGAAGCAAGGCAGGGTGTGGCTGTTGATGCCAATTATTTTTATACGGTTAATTCGGGTGGAATTGGCAAATACGACAAGAAAACCGGTAGTCTCATTCTCGAGCGGGAAGATACTACAGGGAAAATAATTCATCTCGATGGAGGTGTGGTAATAAAGGATAAAATCTATTGTGCTCATTCGAATTATCCGGGAATTCCTATGACAAGCTCAATTGAAATATTTTCTGTAAAAGATCTCAAACATACTGGCTCACATAGTTTTGGGATCAAATACGGTTCGTGTGTCTGGGCTGATTTCTATAATAATTATTGGTGGGTTTGCTTTGCGAATTATGAACAGTTCAAGAAAGACACAGGCAAAGGAACTGAATGGACAGTACTTGTCAGGTTTGACAGCGACTGGAATGATTTAGAATCATGGGTATTCCCTCAGGATGTTATCTCTGAGATTAAGCCCATGAGCGCTTCAGGGGGATCCTGGGGTCCGGATGGTAAACTCTATGTTACAGGTCACGACAGTGCAAAGGTTTATATCCTGAAATTGCCTCTGTCAGGTTCAATTCTTGAATATATACAGACTGCAAAAATTGACTCACATGGACAGGGAATTGCGTGGGACAGGACACAAAAAAATATGCTTTATGGGATTATCAGAAAGGATAATTCTGTTGTTGTATCGGAATTGATTCCGGGAATGTAATGATTTATAATCTGGAAGCAATGTTTTTCCGGATTAATTCCAGATTGTCTCTTGATGCAGGATCGAATTTAAAATGTTTTTCAAGTTTATCACAGGTAAAATCACTGCAATATGCACAATTTTCCAGTTTTTTTGTTTTGGCACATTTCCTGATCTCACAATCAATGCAACCTGTAAAAAGCCTCCCGTTATTAATTTTACAGCCATCACAATCAGAGACTATTTCAGGTTTAGGAGTGGTGCCATAGATTTTTGCCAGATGATCAGCTATGTCTTTCCTCATTTCTGTTTGCCTGACAATGTTTTTTTCAAGGGTTGCCACATGAATCGGACAAGAGTCACAGGTCAAACCACAAAAAGCTGTCATTGAATACATTAATTTGATAGTTTATTGTTTAAAGCTTGATAAGGAAGCACAAGTATATTATTTTAATTCAGGTTATTGGATAGTCCAAGTAATGATCCTAATTTTTTCAGTTCAGCTTGTGCTGACTCTAAAGTTTTAAATTTCATTACCGGCATTATTTGTTTGTCATTAGAATCATAGAGAATTATTCTGATATCTTCATACTGAATGTCTATCGGTTGTGTTCCTCTGATATAACCCAGGTAACCTCTTTTGACCTTACGAAGTCCAAGCCTCATATTGCTATGAATATCAATCCATTTACCAAATGGCAGTAATCCAAATAAAAAGTCAGCGTGTTTGATTCTTTTGTTTTCTGTATCGATGATAGTGCTTGTGGAAGTAAAGGCAACAAATGCGCCAATGAGGGCTATGATTAATCCGGATAGACTAAAAAATACCAGTATTAATCCGCCAATTAACAGGAAGAATCCGGTCGATGAACCAAAAGGACCAAATGATCTGTTCTCCAGCCTGTTCACAATTATCATTGTTATATTAAGTTAAAGATTCAAAGGTTATAAATTTGTCAGATTGCAGGTATTAATACTATTTGCATAACGGCGGTATTCGTGCTAACAGCCTGCCGGTAAAATTAATAAGGCGAGTCCATAATTATGCTGTCCGCGTCAGGAGAGGCCGTATTTTTATTCCTTTATGATTGAGAACTTATATCATTTGATGATGTCTTTTCTTTCTTTTTAAAAGCTCTGATTAGTAATAGGATTACTGTTAAAAGCCATCCAACAGGATATGGAAGAACTAGTAATCCCCACCACCATGATAAAGATGAGGTTCCTCCAAAACCTCCCAGAGACGAAAAATAGAAAAGAAAAAATACTCCCGGTACAATCATTAAAAGTGAAAGCAGGAATATTTTCCAGTGTCTGTCTTTAATTAGAAATGTCGAAATTGAAATGCATGCAATCCCGGCAAGTATGACAACGGATCCTTCAAGAGGATCCACAGCTCCAATTAAGAATGCAACAATCCCGATGATGTACAAAATCTTTAACAGTCGATTTTTTTGCCACATATTCTCAAGTTTTGATAAGTAAACTTATGCTGAGGTTAAGTTGATAATTTGGTTACAGATGACTCACGGTTACGCCTAACCTTTATGGTTCAGTTTTTTTCAGCCACAATAAAGATGATAGTCATCCCATTTAAAAATAACTTTTCAGCTTTAATGATATTAAAATTTTGCCTGTTTATTAAATGTTCTATATCAGAAGACTTAAACATATTAAGATGTAAAGGAAAAATTCCAAGTCGTTTCATGAAACGATATGCAGTAAATTCCAATCTGGTTTTACAATCCATCTTGTCCTTAAAACAGGCTGTTTCAGAAACAAATAAACCACCAGGCTTCAATAATTCGTGTATTCTTTGAATTACTTTTTCGCTGTCTTCCAGTAAGTGAATTAATGAATAAGCGACAATCTTATCGAATGATGCTTTCTCCAAATCATCATGAAAAATCGTTCCTTGTGAAAAGGAGACATTCGCAACATTTAATCTGTTTTTCTTTTTTATTGCTTCGCTGATCATCTCAGTTGAAATATCAAGTCCATGGATATGTTTAATCCCACCAGCCAGTTCTAATGTTTTAATACCTGTTGCACATCCAAAGTCAAGAACTTTATCGTTTGAATTGAGATATTCTTTTGTCCTGGAAATTATTTCCTGAGACGCAGGTTGGAATTGTTTCTGGTTATCGTCAAATCTTTTTGCCTGTTTATCCCAAAATTGTTGTGCTTTGTTTATCATGATTTATATTACAGTATCTTTTATGCGACTACGGTAAAAAATTACTCGTTGTTAGCGTTTCGTTGTTTTGTTTTTCTTTATTATCCTGTTATTTTCAAATTCTTCCTGGTATTCAACTTTATCGTTTCTGTCATATCGAATCCAGGATCCATGTTTCTTATTATTCTTAAAATTGGCGATCTGCCATAATTGTCCTGTCTCCCGGTAAAAAATCCATTCACCTTCCATAAGATTATTTATAAAGGGTCCTTTGGCTTTTATCTTACCGTTTTTGTAGTAATAGACAAGTGTGTCACCAATCATCTCATGGACTTGTTGTCCGTTTGCATAAAGTTTCTTTTCAAGCATATTTCATAAAATTATCATAGGTACGACGGGTTGAAAATGGACGCTAACTTGTTTTAATGTTTCGTTGGATTCATCAAACCCTGTTGTGTCAAATCAGCAGAAATGTCATTTTTTTAGTCTCTTATACAACGCACTGAAAATCCATTTGTAAAATCAGAATAATTTCTATTTACTGTACGATTTGTAGAACTCATACTCCTGTACCAGCCATTATAATAAGCATCTGATCCTGTATATGTCCACCAATATCCAATTTTCCTTATAGTAAAAAACAGTCCATTCGTATAACGGGTTCCTCTTGGAAGAGCAGTAAATCCGCTTTCATTTGTTGCACCAGCATTTGGCTCCAGCCAATGGGTTATTCCGGATTCTTTTAGTTTTCCGCCAGCTATCTTTTCCCCACCTAAGAATTTAATCAATGTTATCCATTCACCATCGGTTGATATATGCCAGCCTTCAGGACATAATTTATTTGTACTAACTGCATAACCATTGTAAAGGGCTCCATATAAATTTTTGTAGGTAGTATCATTATTGTACCAACAAAAGGCCGGCGTCGATAATATTTTCCAGGCTCTCTTATCAGTAACTAATTGTATTACAGTTCCATCATTGTATTTTGTTGTTCTTAGGTTTTCTGCCAGCCAGATTTGATTTCCGATCGTAATAGTATTATAATTGTTACCATCCAGATCAATAACCGGCTCAAAATCTTGGGCAATTGTTGTTTTCTCAAATGATGCAACAATTAATAAAAACACAAAAAATAATAAAAGATATTTATTGATTCTTTCCAAATTAAAAGGATTGAATATTCCTGTGTGTATCGAATTTGTGTCCTCTAAGATAGCAGAATGTTGTGAATAAACTCTTACAGCCTGACAATAAAGTCCAACCTGTCCCGCAATGCGTGAAACAAATGAACTTAATTGTCCGTGTCAGCATTTGGTAATTTTGGATTTTTCTTCCTGGTCAGGAGCTTTTTTGCTGAGGGCCCTGATGAAAACATCAGGGATAGGCTCTTATATAAATAAAAATCAAAGACACTCTAAAATTCAAAGTCCGGATTTAAACCCTTAATGAGCCACGGAAACCCCTTACAGCATAGTATGAAGACGCACCATTGTGATACACAAAGACATGATTGTAACGACGATCGGCAAAGATAGCCCCACCGAGATTTCTGATTTCAGAAGGTGTTTTCAGCCAGCTCGATGTTTTCGTATCGAAGTTTCCAAATTTCTGCAACTCCCGATATTGTTCTTCTGTTAAAATCTCGATGCCCATGGCATCTGCCATATCGCAAGCGGTATCTTTTGGTTTAGATTCTCTCCTTGACTCCAGGGCTTCGCGGTCGTAACAAACACTTCTGCGCCCTTCAGGACTTTCCGCTGAACAATCATAAAAAATATATTCATTTGTTTTTCTATCATAACCAACTATATCAGGTTCACCACCGGTTCTTTCCATTTCATTGAGTGACCACAGTTTTTTAGATTTAGTTTGCAGTTTTTCTTGCACTTTAGCCCATACAAGCCCTTTATGGCGGTTCATGTTTTTTTCAAAACGGGTCTTCAATACCCAGAGTAGTTCTTCACGTTGTTTTTGTGACAACTCTTTTTTAATTTCTACGTCTGACATAATTTTTATGTTAAAAACAAAGTATCTTATGTTACTCTATTTAACAATGAAGCTCGTCAAATGTTCAAACTGTAAAATCCTCAAATGTGATAGAAAACCTGACTTAATGGAGATGTCCTGATGGTAGGATTAGTTAGCGTCGTGTCAAAGGCGGGGGAAAAATGAGTTTTATTGTCCGATTCTCGGTAGTCTCCTTTATAATTTCCCTTCTTTTGACACCCTTTTGCCAGAACATGGCTTTGTTTGGTTCATTTATCCAGTGAAAAACCTCTTCCGGAGTACAGTTAATATTGATTGTGGTTGAGATCTTCATCGTTCAGGTATTATTTTATTCAGGATGATACGACTTAAAACGGTTTGTCGGTTTACAAACATGCCATACAACTGTCATTATACCAGAAACTAATTGTAAAAAATGTGACGAAGCTATTAATTTTATAGTCCGTGTTATGTTTAGACCTTTATTGAATATGATTATCAGAGATATATTATAATATTAATCCTCGCCACCATTTTTTGTTTTAATGATATTGATCTGATTATCTCGATCTCTTCCAACAGCGAATCCAATATTCTCATTGATAAAGAAAACAGAATACAATTCTTTAACAATTGATCTTTTAGATGTCCAATTTGTTCCGCCATCAGTTGTCTTATAGATTGCTGCTTTAACAGTAGGAATAATGCCACTTATTACAAAGCCGACATTCTTATTTACGAAATGGAGTGATCGATATAGATTGAAATCAGATTTAACTTCTGTCCAATTATTTCCTCCATCTGTCGTTTTTAGTATAATATCATCATCAGAAAAATCTTTTTTTGTTCCAACGACATATCCTATATCAGATTCAGGAAAGCAAACTGAGATTAAGTTTTTATTTATGGATTCAATTATATCAGATTCCCAGATGGAACCTCCATCAGTTGTCTTTAAGATCGTTCCATTATCTCCTACTATATAACCAATGTTTGAGTCTGGGAACCAGATGGAGTTAAGATTATTCACAGTGCCGGATTTTTGCGATATCCAATTATTCCCGCTGTCGGTTGTTTTTAGAATTGTTCCTGAGTTTCCTATTGCAAATCCAGTTGTTTCACTTATAAAATAAACTGAAGAAAGATTGTTTGTGGTCCCGGATGTTCTTATTATCCAGGTTGCTCCACCATCATTTGTGGTCAGAATAGTACCTGCATTACCGACTGCGGAACCAATATTTTCATTTATAAAAAATACAGATCTTAAAAAGGTAGTCGATATATTAGAGGTCTGCTGTGTCCACTTTAATCCACAATTATTCGTTCTAACTATCAATCCGTTTTCACCGACAATATAACCAGTATCTTCGTTTAAAAAATACACAGAGCAAAGAGTATATGAACTATATTCAGAAGTCAGGGTATACCAGCCATTTTTTTCCTCAATTTCTTCTGTTGTTTCTTTATTACAACCATTGGAAATGAATAAAGAAAAAACTATCAGTAGAATTAACATGCTTGTTTTTGTCATATTACATCCTTTTAAAACGAGATTATCTTCATAAAGATAATACTATTATTCATGAAAAATTCTTCTATCAGACCGATGTTGGCTTAAAAATAACAGCCCGGCAGGAAAGAGTGTTTCCCGTTTCAGGCGGGAAACCTATTAATTTTTTGTCCGTGTTATAATGAGTTATTATTTACTGCATTCAGTAGAATAATAAACATTGGGACTGTCAGATTTGTACAATAATACCTGAGAAGGCGGAAATGGCATCACCCAGACACAGACCTTGTAAAGAGTAGGCATTCCTTTAATATCTATCCATTCCAATCTGGTATTATGAGAAATATCCAGCGTTGAGAGTTTATTATTGCTGCATGATAAATTTTTAAGTACGTTATTATTTATTAAGTTCAGACTTGTCAACTGATTATCTTGGCACCAGAGATATAATAAAGCACTATTATCAGAAATATTAAGCCTCGTTAAATGATTATCATTGCAGTATAATTCTTTTAAGTTTGTATTTACAGATAGATCCAACTCGGATAAATAGTTATTATAACATCTTAACCACCATAATAAACGATTATTTGACAGATCTAAAGATTCAATTTTATTAAAGCCGCAGTCCAATATTTCTAATATTTCATTACTTGATACATTTAAACTTGTAATATTATTTTCAGAACAATTTAGATTTTTTAATAATTTGTTATTAGAAATATTTAAGGTATTTATACCATTGCGCCAACATGATAATATCACCAATGAATAGTTATTTGAAATATCTATGTTTCCGATAGAATTGTTACCGCATTCCAGGGTTATCAAATTACCATTATGTGAAACGTCCAGAGAAGTTAAACTATTAATGCTGCAATCAAGGTATATTAATGAAATATTGTTGGAGATATCAATACTTGACAATCCGCATCTGGAACAATTTAATTGTTCCAAATTAATGAAAGCTTCAATACCAGATAAATCAGATATGTTTTTATGACTGATATCTAGTGATTTTACACCTTCAGCTTCTTTATGATTTATTTTTCCGTCTCCATCTCTATCAATACCTGAACTTATAAGAGCATCTAAAAACTTGCTGTCACCAATTAGTATTGAATCTTCCTTTTTACAACAACTGACGCATACAACAATCACTAACAAAACACAGACTATCAGTGGTTTACTCATTTGATTAAAAAGATTGTCATATATATGCGAATCAAAGTTAAACATTAAAACGATTCGCTGAATTATTTAAATAATTAATTAGTAAATAGTCAGAAAGCCCGTATTGCACGAACGTAGCATTCTGAATACTTGTAATAGCTGGTTTGATTGCCATTATAGAAGTTCACAGCCCACGAGATGCTGATAGTCTTCTCAGTAGAATTCCAATAGCCGTCATCTACAAAACCGCCGACTACATCTTTTTGCGAGTACAATAAACTTAACTCAAATTTTGAAGGTAAATACCAATCGTCATAATATTCATTATTTACAGTAACTGCATAATCATTGCAAACTTGTGCAGCATAACTACCTGCCCCTTGCTTGTTTATAATTAAACTGGTATTTGCTTTTCCTGCATATATTCCATCAAGGGTTGCATCTGTAATAATATCAGTACCATTATACCATTGTATTCCTGTACTTTGGTCGGTTGTAGCTGCGATTAAACCGTGCTGACCAGAAGCATCTAACCAGAATATTATTCCTCCGCCATAGCTTTCTCCAATGGAGTGCGCTCCTGTAAAAGTTTTAGCATAGAGAGCATAAGGAACACTAAGTAACTGACTCGTACCGGTTATTGTATAAGTTGTCAAGGGCGCTTCGGTAGCGGTTTCGGTTTTAATATAATAAGGCCCGGCAGACCAATCAATGGCTGCAAAAGCACCAGGGTCGCCACTGCCTATTTCTATGGTTACCAGGCCGTTGGCATTTGGTGTCGGAGTCTGGGTTTCGGTATAAACTTCTGTACCGTCTGTCGCACCTTGCAAAATACTTATTCTCATTCCTATCTGAGTTGTAACAAGCTGGTCACTTGCATTACGAATTACTGCCTGGTAACTCATTTTCTGAGGTGATTGGGGAAACAGGCTTGATGTTAATAATATTGCGGCTAAGATTGCATATACTCTTTTCATAGTTATTGGTTTTTTATGATTTTGAATGTTTTAATTTCTTTTTGATTGTCGGTGACTTTCAGAAAATAAAGGTTGGGAAGCAGATATGCCATTGAGATAATAATTTCATTACCAGTTACTTTATCACTTGCCAGAAGCTTCCCGTTGGCATCAAAAAGTTTATAGGATAAACTCTTGTTGTCATAATTCTCAGTTTCTAGCGTAAGGAAGTCACTTGCAGGATTTGGGTAAACAGAACAAACAAGTGTAATGTCTTTAGCCTCTTCAGTTCCTGTTATAACCGAGATTTCGAAAGGCTGCTGAACTCCCTGGGCTACTGAACCGTAAGTTATTGATGTATTGGTTGTATAAACAACCTGTCCGATGGAATAGCTCACAGAACCTCCGCTGCCCGAAGCATTACCGCCTGAGGTAGGAATAGAATTCTGTGCCTGAAATGTTGTTTCAAATCCAAACAATAAAAATACAACGATTGCAATATTGAATTTTTTCATGTTTCTCTTATTTCAGATTTATAGAATATCCCTATCAAAGTTATACTCTATTATTATTAAAGTCAACTTTATTTTACAACGAACATAATCAACATGATGATGTAGTTATAATATTCGATAGTATTATGGAGGTCAGCGTTAATAGTGTCTTGCTCGATCTATCTCTTAAATATCGGGGAAAGTCATGTCACATCATTTGAATTGAAGCTTTTTGTTATGGCGTAATTGTCTGTGTGTACCATGACAAACAACTTACCCATATTGTCCGTGTTAGGACAAGTAGTGTGTCCTGAGTTACTGCAGGGTACAAAGTTGTTCTTTGAAGTAGTAACGTAGCTGTAAACATGATGATAGTCAAGGAGAAACTTATTTGTCTATGGGAAACGAGCCAGTCTAGAGGCTGGAGGTCTCACAGGACAAAGACTATACTCTAATCCTTGTGTTGGCCTATTGGTCAGGGTGTTCAGGCACAGTGGCCAAAACGCCATGTGGTGCTTACCTTTCAAGGGTGGAGTACTGTTAGCATCATGGTCAATGGCTTGATGGATCTGAAGAGCTGATGAAGCTTTTGGATCAATATCAAGTCCTGGTGAGGGTAGGGGAGCTGAACGAAAGTAAACCATTGAGGAAGTGTCGAAAATAACTTTTACGGTATCGAAATCGAGTGGTTGACGGCTGCGAGAGAGCAAAGTGCAAGGTATAACCTGATTATTGCTTGCATGGTACCCGGCATTAAGATGGCAGGAACCCTATCTGGGCGTGTTTACGGAACAGGAGAACCTGACTGTTGATGTTAAGTGAAAAGGCCGAGAACCCGTAGGGAAAGGCTGAAATAGCAATGCAACTTTCAGGGGCGGACTGACTCGTAGTAGCGAAAAAATACCCATGAGATATTTGGCGAAAGTCATTTGTAGCGAAGGGGTCAGCGGACTCAAGGCAATCTGGGCCAACTGGTTTTACTAGGATGAGCCTAATTTCTTATGCCTGTCTTCCTTAACTGGTTGCGCGAGTTCGAGGAGCTGTATGAGTCGAGAGGTTCACGTACGGTTCTGAGGGAGGTTTGGGGGTGTAATTCCCCCTTACCTACCCGACCATTTATATAATTATCTTGCTGTCAGGGTTTTGTCTGCAGTCCCAGATCGTGTGGATTATGATTTTGTCCTCTGTAATTTGATAATAGATTATATAATCTTCTATAATGAGTCCCCTGGTGGTTTCCTCTGTAGTTTTTAATCCGATCTCTGGGAATCTGAGTAGGACTTTTACTTGTCTCTGAAGAAGTTGCTGTAACTTTTTGGAATAGGTCTTAGACTTATTACGATGATCATAGAACTCAAGAATGCCATAGAGTCGCTTGATAGCTCTATTGGACCAGACTATTTTACGCTTAGCCATTGACGCACTTGCTTATCGAGGACACTATTTTCAACGAACATTCCTTTTTCGATCTCCTTTTTTGATTCAATGATATCATCAAGTTGATCTTGTGTTAATTGAATAACACCAGATTCAGTTTT
>Ga0172363_10003820_pt1 | contig 12209 bp, 12 predicted proteins | sample LakKivs2_kivu2a2_FD_114541 | JGI IMG/M metagenome (GOLD analysis project Ga0172363, IMG submission 114541) | Sediment microbial communities from Lake Kivu, Rwanda - Sediment s2_kivu2a2 | ecosystem: Environmental > Aquatic > Freshwater > Lake > Sediment | place: Rwanda: Western Province, Lake... | reverse complement strand
AGCCTTCAGAGTGCTGAAAAACCGACCTCTGCGGGTTGCAGCACGCGAGCTGGAGCGTCCGCCGATGCCGCCGCCGGCCGAAATCGGCTGCAACGCAAATGGCTCGTAACCCAAAAATCGCTTGAATTCCGCCACCGATTTGTTATAATAGGAATATCCTTGGGGAGCAGGGCACACATCCCAGCATATCCCACTGGGGGATAGTGTAATGGTAACACGCCTGACTCTGGATCAGGTAAGTGGAGGTTCGAGCCCTCCTCCCCCAGCCAGCATTCGGCATCCTGCAACGCCCCCGTCGTCTAGCGGCTAGGACACAGGGTTCTCAGTCCTGTTACAAGGGTTCGAGTCCCTTCGGGGGTACCAGCAACGCGCGACATCGGCAGGCCAGGCTGGCCTGCCGATGTCACATTATTACCAAGCTTGGCCCCCAGTTGGCCCATCCGCGGCAGGGCCGACACGGCCTCCCAAGCGCCCGTAGCTCAATTGGATAGAGTCGCGGCCTACGAAGCCGAAGGTTGGAGGTTCGAGCCCTCCCGGGCGCGCCACGCACTGCTGAGCTGAAGGAAAAAGGCAAAAGGCAAAAAGGCCAATAGGCCTCTTCTTTTTTCCTTTTCCCTTTTTCCTTTTGCCTTTACGCGCGAGGCCCGTGCACGCCGCCGCACGGAGGGGCCAGCCCCTCCGCGGCCACACCTCGCACAACGAATCCAACGGCGCATCCCTACTCCCAGGCACGAATGAAACCGGATAAGGTCTTGCTACCTCAAACCGATCACGATGTTTTCATGAACGTGGCACTGCAGGAAGCACTCACCGCTTCCGACAACGACGAAGTGCCAGTCGGCGCCGTCATCGTCTGCGGCGGCCGGATCATCGCCCGCGCCCACAACCAGCGCGAGTTGCTCAAGGACCCCACCGCCCACGCCGAGATGATCGCAATCACCCAAGCGGCAGCGGCCATGAACAACTGGCGGCTCACCGGCGCCACCATGTACGTCACCCTCGAGCCCTGCGCGATGTGCGCCGGAGCGATAGTCCTCTCGCGCATCGACAGGCTCGTTTTCGGTGCCGCCGACCCCAAGGCCGGCGCCTGCGGCACCCTGTTCAACATCGTGCAAGACAGCCGCCTGAACCATCGCGTCGAGATCGTTTCGGGCATTCTGGCGGCCGAATGTGCCGAGACTCTCAAAAGCTTCTTCGCAAAACGCCGCGAAAAATGATCCCGGGCCCCCGCACGTGGCCGGACCATCCCTCACGGAGAGTTGCCAGAGCGGTCGAATGGGTCGGTCTCGAAAACCGATGACCGGTTTTCCGGTCCGGGGGTTCGAATCCCTCACTCTCCGCCAGCTCACTTAGCGTCCCTGTAAGTGCTTGTATTTCAGGCACTTGCGGCGAAGTCTCGATTTCTGACTCGGCTTCTGCCCTCAATCTGTCCTCAGACGGAGAATCCGGCTCGGGGGCTTTTCCCTGCTCGCCGTTCTTGTCGTCCTCGTCCTGTTCGCCGTCGTCCGACACGCCAGCCAACGCCATCATCGCCTGCCGGCTGTCCTCATCGTGCAAGTGGTAATAGAGGTCGAGGATTTCGGATGAGCTGTGGCCGAGCCACGCGAGCGCCTTGCGGTAGGCGACCTGGTGGTTCGCGCACAGGCTGGCGAAGTGATGCCGGAACGAATGCAGCTTGTACTGTTCCGGGTTCTCGAAGCCGCACGACTTGCACAGCACCTTCAGACGCTTCAGCAGGTCGCGCTCGGTGATGTCGTGGAAGACCTGTCCCGAATCCTTCCGCATCGGTTCGAGCACCGCAGCCACCTTGGGATGCACCGGAACAAACCGCTCGTCCTTGTCCTTTGTCGTGCCGTTCGACCCGCCGCGACGGACGTGGATCATTGACAACTTGCTTTCACGCGTCCGGAAATCCTCCCATCGAAGCTGCTCCACCTCGCCGATCCTCAGCCCCGCGTAGCCCATCAGAGCGAATGCTGCTTTCTCTTCGCCCACGCCGGTGTCAATGAGCCGATCCACTTGTTGCGAGGTGTAGCACGGCTGCGGCCTTGCCTTGGCTTTGGGGAATGACGCCGCGGCAAGCCGGTAATCCCTGAGCACCCGCTGCCGCCAGGCCCATTTGAAGACCTGCTTGGCGAGCACGATGGCGCACTGAACAGTCTTGTCCGCGTGGCCTCGGGCGGACAACCACTGCCGGTAACAATACAGGTCGGTCTCGGAGAACTGCCTCGCCAGCACGATGTCGGCGGTCTGGCAAAATTCCTTGAGTTTGGCGAGGTCGGCTCTGTATTTCCACTCGGTTTTCGGCGCGATGCCCTTCGCCTTTACCGCTTCGTAATAGGCATCCGCGACGTCCTGCATCGAAATGTTGCTCTCTCTGACAGGCTCCGCCCCAGAATCAAGGCGTTGCTGGATCTCTATCGCCTTGCGCCTGGCCACGGCTCGGTTGGTCGTTTCGAGCTTCTCGCACGCTTGGCGCCGGTCGATGCCGCGGTACTCGGCGACATACCGGCGGCTCGTCCGTTCCTTGCCGTTGTGATGGAAGATGCGGTGGCCGATGGTGACGCAGGTGCCGTCGACGCGCTCCCTGTCTGCAAGTTTCATCGCATGAATTCCTGAACAAGCCGGTCGCGCCAGAAGCGCAGGGGCTTGCCTCGCTTGACCGCGCCGCCGTATCGGCCTTCGCTCACGTGCCGGTAGAGCGTGGTGGTCTTGATCCTCAATAATCTGGCTGCTTCTTGAGGGGTCAGCAGGGGAGGCAGGCCGTTCAGGGCCGCCTCCAACTCGGGAATGGTTAGCTTGCGATCCATTGTAGTACCTCCGCGCACATTGTTCAACGGTTTTCCGCACTAACTGCTTTCAACTCTCGTCGGCCACCGCGATGAGAAGTGATCACTCTTCTATGTGCTCGCCACGAACGTCTTCCTGATGGGATTCCTCAGCTCGCTGCTCTTCATTCCAGTCGTGCAGACACTGCCGCGACTCGGCCTGCGAGCCATCGGACCAGTCGCGGAACTTGTCGCAGGAATCGCATTGGCTCAGCGGGACGATGTCCTGGGTGTCGTAGCAGTAACGGTGCTGCCCGCTCGGCCTTGTGTACCGCGAGCGCTTGCGGCTGGTCTTTGGCATGTGGAACGTACGCCTTGGCGGAGAGCCAGTTCGGCGCAAGTCAATGCGAGGGTTCGGCGGCCAGCCCTTGACTCGCCGCGTCTGTGGGGCGTCGTTCGCTTTCGGCGACGCGCCCCGCTGCGGCACGAATGCGGGATGCTCGGCGGTCGGCTCGGCTTCATGCCTGCTCGACTCGGCAGCGAGATCCTTTCGGATCTGCCAGAGGACGTCGTTGATGATGAGCCCGAAGGTCTCGATGAGCTGGCTCTGAAACCGGCTCCGAGCGGAGGTCAGCTGCCTCTCACGATCCATGCTGGCTTTCATCTGGGCGAACTGGTGGTTCAATGCTTTCCGGAGCTCGTCGCCGTCGCTTCCTTGTCGGCTCTCGATGTGGTCCTCCGCGATCCGCGTCACTCTCTGCCGAACGATATCCAGCATCAGGTCCGGCGACGCCAGAGCCAGGAAGCCCTCGACTTCCTTCGCAACCTCACCGAGTTGCCGGATTGATTCGATGGCAGGCCCGGCCGCGCTCGAGCTGGCGGCGTTGCTCTCGATCTCTCTCTCAAGTGACTCCAGGAGCACCGAGAGGCGGTCGCCATCGGGGGAGAACGCGTCCGGCTGGACAGCCTCGATCCTGTCTTCGAGGATATCCATCAAGCGGGCCGGTGCTTCGGGCGGAGGAACTGGCGCCGCCGGAAAGCCGGCATCATTGGCAGGAAAAGGGCCGATGGGCGCATCACCAAGCGGTCCGTGCCCGGGGGGCGCCGGGGCGGGACTGAGAACGCTCCGCTCGACTGCCTCCAGTATCGATCCGCTCCCTAGCGCCAGACTGTGATCAAGACACGGCTGCCGCCCCACGATGCTGCCCTCGACGGCGTCCGGCATCGGATCGCCTCCTGAAGCGAAGCCAGCATCGCGGAACGGCCTGGGGCCAACGATACTTCGCTCAACGGCATCCAGCATTGGATCGTCCATGGGATCGGATGGGCCGGCTGGGGGCAACTGATCATTCATTAGAATTCTCCTTTGGATCGAACAATGGGGTAGCACTCCCGGCGGCCATGACACTCCGCCAGTCGAACTCCGCATCAAGACATTTGGCCGCAAAAAGGGTGATGATCGACGCGCTCCCCTGTGGGGCGGGAGATGAACCGGCAGCCTTGGCTAGCGCCTTGTTGAGGGAGCCAAGCGTTTTCGCATCCGGCGTGATCGCGATGACGCGGTCCACGCCCGGAAGGGCCGCCTCGGCCTGGACATTGCGAGCGTCGTACGCGACATTCGAGCAGACGATCTCAACAATGAGCCTCCGGCCGTCCGGTGCAAGCACAAGGAGATCCGGCTGCAGGCCCTGGTCGCGGCCGATGGAGCTCGTTCTCTGGAAGCGCCATTTCGGACCAAGCGCTCCCATCTGCCTCTCGGCTTGCGACAGGATGTGCTCATGGACACTTCCCGATTTCGGCTTGTGGATACGCAAATGGAGTCGATTCGCTTCGGCGATGCCCTTCTCGCTCAGGCAGAAGAACACGACCTGGCCCATGGCCTGCTCTTCCTTGATGATGAGTCCTCTATCATCCAGTTCCCCGCGAGCGCGATTCTCGCGCGAACGATCCATCCGCAAGGCTTCGCAGCGCTCATCGATCGTCTCCGCCGCATGCTCGCATATCCGGGTGAAAACGAGAAGGGCATCACTCGAGAGACCATCCGGTGCAGGCGCAGGTTTCGGTGCATGTTCACGCTGAGCCTGCGACCGCTCCTCGGCCCAGTGGCTTTGCGCAAGGAAAGCCTGAGCCTGGCTCCTCAGCTCATCTTCCGACGGCTTCGGCGGGAACTCCAGGTGCGGCACCTCGATCTTGAAAGGCCTGGAATAGAGCGAGTAATGCACCACTGCCTCTCGCTTCTCGAGGGCCGGCAGCAGATCCGCCTGTTCGCGGCTGAGGCCCATCGACGTCTGGAGCGACCAGACGGAACGGGCGGTGCCGAGTTGCATTACGACCTTGCAGGCGAGATTGGCGAGGACAGGCTGCGGCAGTTCGCCGGGTACCTGATCGCAGATGACCAGGGAAAGGCCGCGCTTGCGGGCGGTTCTGAAGGTGCGGCAGAGCGTGCTTTCTCCCACGTCGAGCCGTGCTTTCTCCGATCCGAGCATGTGCGCCTCTTCGATCACCACGAAGATCAACCTGTCGCTAATCGCTGTGCCTTCTTTGTACCGGCACAGCCAGAGCAGCAGGTAGCTCACAAGGAACTGCAGCGGTATGCCGGCCAGGCGAGGGAGGCGGAGAATGACCGAACGCTTCGCAAGGTCTTCCAGCATCGAGCTGCCGGTAACGCGCGACGTTTGATCAAAGTTGGCCGCCAGGGACCGGAGGCGATTGAGCAGGCTTTCCATGTATCCGGCGTTCCGTGTTTTCGGTCCGAGTTTCTTCGCATCGAAGAATGCGATCACCTCCGATAGCGACGGCCAGTTCGTGCCACCACGGGTGACGCCTGTGCGGTCGAGAAGCTCCGGCATTTCGATGGCGAACAGGTTAAGACTCCCATCTCGCAGGAAACAGTTTTCGCGAAGCAGCAGGCAGAACTCCTCCAGCCAGTTCTGGATGCTGACCCACGGCCCCGGCACCTGAAGAAAGTTGACACGGAGGTCGGTATAGTGGATGGGGAGCAGCGAACCCGGTGGAAGCAGCGGGAGGAGCCGGCTGAACTCATCTTCGACATCGATGACCCAGACCACGTCTCCCCGCTCCACGAGCTGCTTTACGATATACATGTCGAGGAAGCTTTTCCCGCTCCCACTCTGGCCGAAGATCCCGACGTGCTCGTTGGCCGCATCTTTCGGCAGACAGAATTCCGGGCCGGGTATTGAGCCTTGGGCTACGCGCCCGAGGTGCACGATACCCGGCGGAAGCAATCGGATCGGCCAGAACGGCGGGGGATCATCAGGATTGAAGCCCGCGGCCAGACAGCGCCGCGCGAGCATCCGGCGAACCGTTGTGGCCATCTGCGTGTTGCGGAGGCAGACCTTGACCAACCTCTGGACCGCCGGGTTATCTTTCCCGAGGAAATCCGCCATGGCCTGGATATCGTCCGGTAACATCCGCTACTCCTTTCCATCATTGTCGATCTTGCGCAATATGCTTGGACCCACGCTACCCAACTCCCAGGCGCCGACGACGGCTCCGAGAAGGGGCAGGAACGTCAACGAGCCACAGAACCGCATGATGACACAGCCTAGGACCCACCCCGACAAGGCGCCCAGGCCGATCGATGCAAGGAACGCCCAATGCCGCGCCGACCACGGCCTTAGGGGCCCGAGCAGAAGAACGAGCACAATCAAAAGCAGTATCAGCATCATGGAAGCACCCCCATCTTGCCTCGTGCCGCGAACTCGCCATCAGCCCGCCAGCGGTGACCCACGTGGCTGAACCCGGAGCGTGCAGAAGGCTTAGTCAAGGCGCCAGAACAACCGCCAATAGTACAGCCACCGGCAGCTCGGGCTCGAGCAGTACGCCTTATCGCCGGAGACGATACTGTGCCGGCGGCAGCATACAGCTCCGCAACGGCTGCACACAAAAAGGCAGCCCGCCGTGGAGCAAAGCACGGCGTTACAGCCGGGCATCTGGCAGGTTCCGGCCACGCGGACCTTGTCATCGATCGTGTGCCCGAACGAACACAGATTCGTTTCAACGACGTCGACGACCCTCGGACCGTGCGCATCCTCGAACTCAAGATGTTCCTTTCGGAAGGCTGGTCCGTGCCGGTCGAGCGTGTCTCCCAGGACGCGCACTACGGACTGCCGCGCGCCCCCGCCCCGGCGATGATGTTCTCTGATAAAGTCCTCGGCGCGATACCGCTTGCCCATGTGTCCGACTCCTTTCATTGCTCGACGCAGACAGCCAGATCTCCGAGAGCAGTACAACCTTAATAAGTGCGCTCGACGAACAATCCTGTCATGGACACGGATACCCTTCCCGAGATCAGAATCCTTCCGGATGGTTGGCGCTATGGCCGGTACTGTGCGGCACTGACCGCAGAGCTTCCCGTCGGGCTGAGCGCTGCGGACGAAGCCTTGGGCGCCATCGGCTACAGCGTGAATGACGCCGATCAATGGGGCCGATCGTACTGCGATCCCGCGGGCGGCCAGTTCGTGGAACTCGACGAGCAGGAGAGTCCTTACTATCCCGTACTGCTCTCCATACGGACCGAGGACCTTTCCGCGGACGACATCGACCGTGCCAAAGAGCAACTGCGGCAGGTGCACGGCCGCATCCGAGAAGAACTGGATGCCGAGTACGGCGAGCCACTGGTACACCCGGGATGTTACCTCGCCGGCACGACTGGCCCAGGCGCCGAACCGGATGAGACACCCGCGGCCCCGCGCTATCAAGCGTGTGCAAACTGCCCCTACGCGGCTTTCCACGAATGAAGAGGCAACGGCTCACGTGATCCCTCCGCAGAGATGGCATCCTGGCAGCCGTTCGATCCGCGTCGCCGCGCCTGGCATATAGCCCGCCATGTGAAAGTCGCAGTAATTCCAGGCGACGGGCCGTTCCATGAAGAGCGTGTCGATCGCGTAGACTGCAATGCCGCTGACAACCATCAGGATGTCCTTGATCGCCGGCGTTCCTGGACAGGGGGCGCGGTAGCTGTCGAGGTCGTCACGGATTCTCCGTCCACGAGGGAAAGCGCACCCCCAGCAGCTTTCCCCGGGCTTCTGAACATGCACGTAGCCGCCGTCGCCGTCCCCGCTGACGGCCACCGTGATGAGCGGGAGGCCGGAAGCCAAAGCGTAGTCTGACAGTTCCTCGCGGGTCAGGTCGTTGTCGACCGAGCTCACGATGCAGTCGACGCGTGGGACCAGCCCGGAACGAAGCGCCTCCATAACGTTCGCGGGAACGCCGGTGAACGTTGTCCCGAGAAAGCTTTCTCGCGCGAGGTTCTTGGCGGATCGCACCGCCTTGTTCCGCCACAGGTCCCGTTTGTAGAACAGTTGGCGGTTCAAGTTGGAGGGTTCAACCGTGTCCCTGTCGGCAAGGAAGAGATGCCCCACACCCTTGCGGGCGAGAGCCTGGCCGATGGTGGTACCGAGGCCCCCTGCTCCTGCACACAGGATGACCGCGTCCGAAAGCTTCGCCTGCGAGAATCCGAGGATCTTCGACTGCCGATCATCCACACCGGGCAGCAGACGTGAGCGATAGGTCTTTGTCTTACTGAAGCAGTTGGTAAACATTCGTGTCAAGCTCCTTGGCGCGCTCGCCGATTACTCTTACCTGTGGTTGCCACTGATTCGCATAGAAACGGACGTATCCATCGCGGGAGAATATGGCGCCGATGATGGCGCTTTTCGAGCTTTCCAAACGAGACTGCGTATCCCGGTCCTTCGGGCTGGGCAAGGTTGCCGATGGCCCGGAACCAGGATGGCTGTGAAAATAGGCCAGGGGAAACAGGCCGAACTCGTACAGGCCGATGAACTGCTCAGCGGACGAGGCGGCGTCGGCTTCGGCGCCTGTGATGCTCTGGACGCCGAGTTCCAAGGGAACGATCCTTTCGAGGAAGCGCGTCCTCCCGACTACAGGCCCGGTCACAACGTGAAGGCTTTCGGCCTCTGTCTGCGTCAGCTGTTGATGGCAGTCGTGAAGCAGCAAGCTGCTCACGACAAAGAGCGGGTCCCGGTCCGCAGGGGAGACGTCGTGCACCGTTTCGCCAGTGGGTGCCGGATCCTGCAACCCTGACTCGCGGCGCGAACGGAAGGCAAGAAATCGCCGTCCGAACAGGGTGATGGCAAACGAACGTTCTCGATAGTCAACCATGCGCTTGTGCCTCCGTCAGCAGAGTCTCAACATAGAAGATACCGGAATTCACATCCCTGGGGGCGATGGTAAAGTGGATTTCGAACTTGTTGGGCCTGACCGGCCTGAAACAAGCGCCCTTCGGCCCGCTCAAGATTGCTCGCGGTGCGCCCTCGATATAGAATGCAAAGTTGTACCGCGAGACAAACTTGATGGTGCCGCGATGTCTCCCGAAAGGGGTCCTGAAGTGGCCCACGTAGAGCCCGTCCCCTTTCTGCCTCCAGCCCCTCAGTTGCCAGTAGGGAACGGCATGGTCGCCGCGCCGGGTTCGCAGCACCTGCACCCTTCCCGAACGCGCCGGAAGGCTTCCCCGGTGGAGAACGGACGATATGTCGGAGGCAAGGCCGGCATCGGCAGCAAGGATCCGCTGCCGCAGGTCATCCCAGGGCGGCTCTTCAGCCGCCCTGGTTCTTGTTGCCATACGGTCTATGCTCCTGATGAGTCGAGCCAGAGAGCGAAAGAAGCCCCTGTTTCCTACTTCAATGGTCATGAAGGCGTAAAGATGCTCTCCGTCATGAACCATCGGGGCCAACTGCCGCTCCCGTGGCAGGAGCTGCCGTCCCCTCACGCGCGCAAGCTGGTGGTTCCCGAGACCGACCGAGTGGAGGACATCCTGCGGCGTCGCGCCTTCGCACAACTTGACCGGCGTTTGAGTCCCAGTCATTCCGTTGACGATCATCACTTTCTTCTCAAACATCTCTGATCTCCTTGTCCAAACCTGCAACCGGCGAGACCGCGGAAACATGCACTCGGAAACAGCTCCGAATCGTCCCGCGAAGGAAAATGCGACGAACGAGCCGGCGGCACCTTCGCCGCACGGGCGTACGAGGTCGTGTTATGTTCTTGACAAGAGGCCGGAGATCGGGTAGTATGAAAAAGGAAAGGCCAGCAAGGGCGCAAAAACGCCCACTGCAAGCTACCCGGCTTGGAGGAGATCAAACCGCCGCAAACCCGCAAAGTAAACCGCGGTTGATCTGCTGGCCTTTCTCAATTTCGCCCGCCCGCACCTCCTATGTCATGGCTTCTCCTTTGCCGCCAACTGTGCTCCCCGTGAAAGCAGAGCGTCAACAACGGCCTCGGCATCCTTCTCGGGATCGCCCGCAACGTGCATCAAGGCCTTGATTACTCGCTTCGGGCGGTTCATGTAGGCAGAGTGGACTGCATCAAAGAGATGCAGGCACGCGATGCTCTCGTTCGGTTCAAGGCCGACCAGGCGGACAAGAGCCTTCACCAGCGATGGCTGGCTCGCGGCCCTACGGTTCAGCAACAGCCCGTGGATAATGTGCTGACGCATCTTCTCCGAGCGAGCCGAGACGAGAACCGATTCCTCCGACACGATCGTGAGAAAGCGCTTCCATGGCTCGACGTCAAAATCCGCTTCCGACAGCTCGAGATTCGGTTCCACGAGGCTTTGAGCGAGGAGCTTCGAGCAACGCTTCCTGTAGAGCTCGCCCTGGCCGCGCTGATCGTGGCGTTCGTGGTTCCTGTGCAGGGACAAGGCCGTAGCATCCTGGTCCCACTGATAGAAACGAGGGATCCTGGCCGCATCCGGGCCAAGAAGCCCATGCGCAAAGTACAACTGCCGATAGGGATTCTTCAACAGCTCCTGGTCTCCGAAACGCTCCTCGGCGATGACGAGTCCGGAAGTCTGGCTGTAGACGTGAACCCTTGCGGCGCCTGCTGTGTAGATCGTCGCACCCTGCGAGTAGAGGGTCAGGCTGTGCGGGAGCATCGTGAAGAGCTCGTTGAAGCTCCGTCGTAGTTGGACAACCGCCCTCTTGAGCAGCCGCAGTCCCTCCCGGGCATCGGCCTCAGGGAGGCCTCTTTCGGGGGACACGAGGTCGACGGACATGTCCAGCCCATACTGCTGGATGATCCTATCGGCGAAGAGACGGAAGAAGAACGGGCCCGCGATGAGGTTGGCAAGGTGAGCAAGTGGGACGGTTATGTTGGGCCTAACGTCCACGCTCGGCTTCGGAGCATTCAAGTAGCCCAGTGTGACCCCCTTCTTTCGCACGCCGTACAGGCCGCCGAAGAAGAGCGCCGCCAAGGCAGGATCTGAACACAGGTTCGAAGCTGTCACCATGCTATCGCCCAGCTTCATACCGTCAAGCTGAACGGTCGGGAACTGCTCGAAGGCTTTCACCAGATCCTCCGCGATAAGCTCCACTGACGCAGAACCATCCGCCAGCTCTCGGATCTGCCTCTCCAGGCTCTGAAGCGAAGCGGCAAAGATGCCTTCCCGAAGGCTTCTTGCCTTGTCGACGGTGCCGGCGTAAAGGTCGATGAGCATGCTGATGGCGTCAACCTGCTTCTCCGTCACAATCCCATCGCGTTTCATCGCTACGAGGAAGGCGATGAGTTCGGCCACGTCATTTCCGGCCTCCCTGAGGTGCGGGGCCCTGAGCAGCAGGTCAGAGCCGAATCTGATCACGTCTACCTCGCCGTCATGATTCGTCTCAAGTTCCATGCCTAGGCCCTCAAGTCGGTAGAGGCCATTCCTGATCGGGTGCTCGTCCGGCCCGATCAGAATGAGCTTGGCCTTCTCGCCGGGCTGCTGCGAATTGGCGGCGGTCGAAAGCTGCTGATCGGCCATTCTGCTGGCGGCATCGAGCCTCTTCCCTTGCTGTCGCAAGTCAAGCATGAGCTGCAGCTTCTTTGCGTCTCGCTCAGAGAAGTCGTAGGAGATCTTTCCTGCCTCGCGTTTCTCAACGGGGCGGAGGTAACCGCGTTTGATCAGGAAGTAGACTTGGGAGCGTTTGGCACCGCGAACGGCGTCCAATAGTTCTCCAATCTGCATGCGTGTCGCTCCTTACTGTATGTCCACTAAAATTATACACAGACCAACAGTGGATGTCAAGAGAAAAAATGAATCCCGAAAAAAATCCCCAGCCAACGCAATCCGATGGTTTAAGGCATTGGAGCACAATGACTTACAACTATTCCAAGTAGGCTTGGAGAGCTTGTTCGCTTTCAGGGAAATGAACAAGATGGTTTCTTCCGTCCAAAAAGTCGCCGGAATGCAGCCTGTGGCGTCTTGCCGTGGCCACCTCACGGCTTCCCAGAGCCTCAGCTTCAGTATTTCCCAGAAACTTGTAAGAAAAGGTCCGTCGCGTGACTCTACTCATTAGGGGATAATGGCATTGACTTAAGCCACGATGACCGCCTCCGCCTTGAACGATTCACGGGGCCGGGTCATGAAATCGAAGTCCTTGTGCCGGCGTTTCAGTGTGCGTGACTCGTGGCGGCCGGGGCGGT
>Ga0172363_10003819_pt1 | contig 12212 bp, 12 predicted proteins | sample LakKivs2_kivu2a2_FD_114541 | JGI IMG/M metagenome (GOLD analysis project Ga0172363, IMG submission 114541) | Sediment microbial communities from Lake Kivu, Rwanda - Sediment s2_kivu2a2 | ecosystem: Environmental > Aquatic > Freshwater > Lake > Sediment | place: Rwanda: Western Province, Lake... | reverse complement strand
TTGATTATTTATTCTTTTTGAGCCAATATATTTCATGCTTTTCAAGAGACTTTTCTCCAAGAAAAAAGAACCAGAGCAGGAAGCGTTAGAAATAAAGCTCGAAGAGGTGGAGGAATGGCTAAGAAAGGAGAACCTCGGGTTCATGGAGAATCTGGAAAAGGAAATAAATCAAGGTTTCGGCATTCTGGAAGAGAGATTCTCAGGCATGAGGCAGTCTTTCGAAGTTTTCAGGGCAGTTGAGATACATCCGGAAGTCATGGAGAGGCTGAAAAAGGCCGCCCAGACAAACAAGACAGTGATAGAGAAAAGCCTGCAGAATTTCATAGAGTCCTTTTCCATACCGCAGGAAAAGGATTTCAAGAGCGCTTACAACTTCTGTGAAAACGTTTCCGGGAAAATAGCGGAACTGGGAAAGAAAAATAGGAGGGGGTTTCTCATAGTTTCCGAGGCCATGAGGGAAGACACGAAAAACCTCAAGAAAGGAGTCGGGGATTTCGAGGAAGAGCTTCTGAAACTCTGGAGCACCCTGAAAGAGAAAGGCAAGAGGGTAAACTCCATAGAGGAGGCTGTGAACCTGAGCAAGAGCATAAAATCTAAAATAGATAGACGACCGAAAATAGAGAAAGAAATCAAAAATCTTGAGGATGCCCTAGATTTTCAGAACCAGAAGATGAAAAAAGCAAGAAAGGAGCTGGACGAATTTGGAAAAAACAAGGAAATGATTAAACTAAAGGAAATGGAAAGGGAAAAAGAAGAGCTGCAGTCAAAGAAAAGCAAAGTGGAGGAAAGGATTGTCGAGGAAATTTTAAGGTTTGAGAAGGCTTTCAAGAAGATATATCACGGCAATAAGTCCAAAGTCAATGATTACATGGAATCTCCCCTGGAAACCCTTATGGAGCAGGATGGCCTGAAAAAATTCAAGGAAATCATATCCTCCGTGAAGAATTCCATCCAGAAAAACGAGTTCGACCTTTCGGAAAAGGTAAGGGATAAGACGATTCTGGAAATAGAAAGAGTGGAATCGGGCGTTCTGGACTGGATTTTGAAGGAACATAAAGACTTAACGGACAAGATCTCCGACCTGTCCAAGAAAATCGAGAAAAACAAGGCCGTTGCGGAAAGGGAAGCGATAGAAAAAGATTATGACGTATGGAAACAAGCGGTTTCCATAACTGAAAAAAAGATAATGGACCTGAGGAGAGAAGCGGAAGGAATCAGGAGTAAAATAGATTCCGAGAGGGAACTGCTTGAAAGAAAATTAAAAATCTTTTCAGATAGGGAAGTTCACCTGAAAGAGTCAAGCCTGCTCTGAATTCCCCTATCCCTGAGTTTTTCAAGGGTGCTTTCAACCCTTTCCTCGGAGAAGTCGTGCTCATCGTACAGGATTTTCTTTATTTTCTCCTCATCAGGATTTTTCCATTCCAGTTTGTAGTCTCTTGTGACAGGAGGATTCATAAAGAAGTCAAATATCTCTTCAGGCGCTGTTTCAAACTTCCATTCTTCGTTTTTAATTTTTTTTAGTAAAACAGAGACGTTTTCTTCGTTTTTAACCATACTTAAAGCCGTTTTAGGCCCTGTACCGCTTAATCCGCCAGGATTGTAGTCCGTCCCTACCCCAATTCCCAACACAACAAGTTGTTCTCTACTTATACCGAGTTTTTCCAAGACCTCCTTTAGTCTTATCATTTCAGGCTTTATTTCCACGAAAGCCTCTTTTCTGGGAAGTTTTTTCTTTCCTGACAGGGTTACGTTCCTGAGCAGCAGGGGTGTCCCAAAAAGCAGGGAATCGAAGTCCTGCGAAGAAGAAGCCCATACATCTCCGTTCTGAGCCATAAAAGCCGCCTGAGCCTCTCCTTCAGAAGGAGCTTGAATACAGGGGATTCCCATGGCAAAAAGAAGCTCTTTGGAGTCTTTTATTATATTTTCATCCACTTTAACTCCTTGCTGGGCCCATTTTCTTGCTTCCTCTATATCACCCTTTTCTAATGCTTCTTCATACTTAAGACGGGCTAAATCCCTTCTTTCGCGCCTTTCCAGGTTCGTAGTTTCTTTAAATTTGGGAGGCTTACCGTCAAACACGTAACAAATCTTTATTCCCGCTTTAAGAAGCTTTACATTCCTGTATAACAACCCGGAAAAATGGGACGTTATGCGACCTTTGGAATCCTTAAGTGGAGTGCCGTCTGGCTGCCTGATTATGGAAATGAACTGATAAAGCACGTTAAGGGCGTCTACTGCTATTTTACGGCCTGTAAGGGCTTCTATTTCTATAGGTTTCTTGCATTCCCCCACAAGCTCTCCTATGTTTACGCCCATAGTAAAGAATTAGTTGAGATAGCTTATAAATTTTGATTACTTCTTCAGATTCACTTTTATATGCCTGAAAGTCAGCAGTTCGGTTCCTTTGTCCACAACCTGCTTTACTAATTCCGTGTCCTTTCCCAGTTCTTTCGCAAGCCCTTCTATGGAATAAGGAGTTATTACAACACTGTTTCCTGACTTTTCTATTATATAGTATTCATCCTTGAAAGTGTAACCTTCAGGGAATATTATAGAAGGAGTCGGCCCCTTTTTTATGAATTTTCCTATATAGCATTCTGTCATACATAAATAACGCAGAAAAAGAATTTAAGTTTAATCCCTGAACATCCCGTGCCACAGGTCGTCCTTCATCTTCCTTCCAGTCTTCTCTTCCCATTCCTTTATCGGAAGGGAATACTTGGCCCTCATTTTCTCTCCGATTCCGAGGCCGTTGTATGCGCAGAACGGGACTATGCCCTCTTCCGTTACATAGTGGATAACGCACCTGTTCAGCCTTTCCACGTTCAAGTTCCACGCATCCTGGAACCACATTGAACCTATATAAAGGCTTCTGTAGTGGAATTCCTCCAGTGCATTATAATCTCCAGTAAGGGCGTTTACCAGAAGCTTGCCCATTTTCAGTTCCTTTGGGGCTTTTTCCTTGTCTATAAACTTATTGACGTTGACCAAGAAGGATGAAGCCATTTTCAATTTCTTCAATTTGCCCGATTTCTGAGAAAGTTCCTTTATGAATTCCATAAGGCCTTCCACGTCTATGAATCTGGTTATGGGCGTTATCTTCCCCTTGTCAACGTAAACGTAAGTGGCTCCTCCGCACAAAGGACTTGCCGTGAATTCAACCTGCTTCTCCCCCTCAAGGTTTTCCACGAGTTTTGATATTGGATAAACGAAGGGTACGGGATAGAAATCGTCCTTCTTTATCTGGCCGTTCAAATCCCTTTCCAAAACCTCTATCATCTCTGCGTAATCCACCCTGTCCCTGCTTATATGTTCCCTTGTAACATTTTCCAGCCTTCCGCAGAAAGAAACGGGCTGGAAGTTCACCCCCCTTACAACATCTATGTTCTCGATTGCAAATTTTATTATATCCCCCAACTGGTGAAGATTTTTCTTGGTGACGACTGGAACGAGAACAACGCTTTTTAATCCGGCTTCCCTGAGGTTTTTTATGGCTTTTCTGTTAGGCTCTATCCACGGATTTGTCTCTAGGGAAACGCCGTCAAAGCTCATGTAAATCGTGTTGACGCCGGCTTCCTTTATTTTCCTGCAGTATTCCACGCTTTCCGAGAGCTTTATTCCGTTCGTATTCAGCTGGATGTGGTGGAAGTCCAAATCCTTTGCCATTTTTATGATTTCAAACAGGTCCTCCCTTATCGTAGGCTCCCCTCCAGTGAGCTGGATGGCCTTGGAGGGAACAGGTTCTTCTTCCCTGACCTGTTCCATCATTTTCTTTAACTGCTCCAGAGAAGGCTCGTAGACGTTTCCGCTAGCCCCCGCGTTCATGAAGCAGTAGCTGCACCTGAGGTCGCACCTGTTCGTAAGAAGCAGATTCGTCAGGACGGACTGGGAGTGGTGTTTTTCGTAAAGCTTTCCTTCCGGTGAAATGTAATGCTTAATCTCCTTGTTGCTTATTCCGTCTCCCGTGACTCCATACTTGACCCATTTGTGGTAAAGCTTGGAATCGCTGAAAACAGTATCCCTGAAAGCGCCGTGCTTCTCACATTTCTTGTCCATGTAAACCTTCCCGGCCTCCTCGACGATTTCGGCCGGAATCTTCTTTATCTTCCCTTCCTTAAGGCACTCCGGGCAGACGCTTTCCGTTTTTTCCAGAACTTTCATCCTATCCCCACACGACAACTTTTAAAACTTTTTAAAACTTGTAAATATTTATATCTCCTTTCTATATAAATTTAACTATGAATCAGCTTCATAAACCAGTTTCTATTATCTTCTCTGCGCCTCTTATAGCGGCTTATGTGACTGTCATTTTTTCCATTTTATCCCCTATAGGATTAGGTTCTATGAACTTGCTTACTAGCATACTTTTGGGAATATTGTTTTTAACCATATTGCCTGTTATGACGCTGTATACAAAATCCAAGAGTTTTGCGGGTTGGGACCTTTTTGACAGGAAAAAAAGGAATGCACCTTACGTTATCTGTATAACCAGTTATGTGATAGTTTCCATAATTTTCTGGTTTTTCGGGAACCACATAATGTTCCTGATTTCCCTTTCCTATGTGACAGTCACAACCACCTGTTTTTTGATAAACCTTTTCTGGAAAATCAGTGCCCACACGGCAGGTATGGCTGGTCCTGTAACAGCCTTGATTTATGTCTTTGGCTTCAGCCTTGCATCCCTTTACCTCCTCTTGGTTCCTCTTGCATACTCAAGATACAAACTGGGCTCGCACGACAGGACGCAACTGGTAGCGGGTGCTTTGGTAGCAATATTTATAACATATCTGACATATTTTATGTTGTGGTAGGTGTGTATAATGGACGCTGAAAAAGAAATTTATTCCCTGTTTTCAAACGTGGCTTCGTCCCTCGGTTACTCGGAGGTCCACGGGAGGATTATAGCGGCCCTGCTGGTTGCCAGGAAACCGATTTCCCTTGACGAGCTGAGAAGCAAGATAGGCTATTCGGCCTCTTCAGTTTCCCTCAGCCTCGATTTTTTGGAAATGTTAGGGGTAATAAGGAGAATCAAGAAACCCACGGACAAGAAGCTTTATATTGAACTGCAGGGCGACCTTCTTGAATGTCTGAGGAAGGCAATAATTTTCAAGGCTGAAAAATCCGTAGAATCCACCCTGAAGGAATTTGAGAAATACAAGTCCAACGGCGAAACAGAGGAAGTGGTAAGGATTCTGGAAAAAGAGATAAAGCGCCTCCAGAAGTACATGGACCTTCTTTCCAAGGTCAAGCTTCCCTGAAATTTTCAGGTTTTTAAATTCGAGCGAGAAAATTATAATATGAACTTGCAAAAGAATAAACTTCTAATATTCTATATAGTTTTCCTATTTTCTTTGTCCATCACCTTTGCTACATATTCTTTATTTGCCGCGGCTTCCGGAAATTATTACGTGGCCACCAACGGCAACGATGCCAACCCAGGGACTCTTTCCCAGCCTTGGAGGACCATACAAAAAGCGGCAAACTCCGTTTCGGCTGGAGATACGGTCTACATCAGGGCCGGGACGTACAACGAGAAAGTGACCTTCCAGAACAAAGAGGGCACTTCCGGTGCGTGGATAACTTTCATGCCCTACAACAACGAGCAGGTCATAGTGGACGGAACGGGAAAATCATCCGGATACGACGGGGTAATACATTTTAACGCCGCAACAAAGTACATCAGGATAACCGACTTGGAAATAAAAAATGCGGGTTACGCCGGTGTGATGCTGTACGGCGGCTCCATTGAACATATAAGGATAGACCATTGTACCATCCATAATTGCGCGGGTGCCGGGATTTATGCCTATTGTTACAGCTCCGGTTCAGGACCCTATGTGCAATATATAGAATTTGATAATAACATAGTTCATGATGTGCATTTAGGGAGTTTATCCCAAGAAGCCATTTCGTTTCACAGTGTTATCGGGTTTGAAATACATCACAACTATCTATATAATTATGGGAAAGAAGGGCTTTCTGTTAAGGGTACAAGCAGTAACGGGTTTGTACATCATAACATAGTTGATACTACACAAAGGGCTGGAATTCCAAACTATAACCATATCGGCTGTTATGTTGGCGGTTATGATATGGTGACAAAAAATATAGAAGTGTATAATAATTATATTTATGGAGATCATGGACAAGGAATTGGAGTGCGTAGTGAACAACCAACTGGCGAGACAAATAATATAACAATTTATAATAATATTGTTGATATAACCAGTTATTCCTCCGGGGATGGTATATTTGTTGAGTGTGATTTATCAAACTCCGGTACCGTTAAAGATATCATAATTCATTCCAATACTATACGTGCAGTCAGAAATCCTCTCAGGTTTGCAACTTATGCTTCTTCTAATTTTGTTAATGCAATACAGGTCAGAAACAATATTGCGACATCTACCGGTTCATATTGTTTAAATGTTATAGGGCTATCTATTTCAGATAATAAAATCTCTTTATATAATAATTGTTTCTATAGATATGGTGGTACTACCCAAAGCTCATGGAACGGGGTTGTTGGTACTTCGTTTGGCAATAATGCGATTGTTAATAATCCAAATTTTGTTTCTGTTGGAACTGATTTTCATCTTCAAAGTTCATCCCCTTGTATAGATGCGGGTTCTTCTGTTAATACCCCAAATTTTGATTATGACGGAAACAGCCGTCCGCAAGGAAGCGGGTTTGACATTGGCGCGTTTGAATATGTTGGCGGTGGTTCGACCACCACAACTGCCTATACTACAACAACTGCACAAACCACTTCTACAATTCATACCACTACGTCCCAGCAAACGACTACAACCCAGTATACAACCACGACTGTGCACACAACTACTTCCCAGAGCACCACAACGACTATACATACAACGACTTCGCTCAAAACCACTTCCACTGCAACAACCACAATCAAGACCACTACAACAACCAGCGGTGGCGGAGGTGGTGGAGGCGGTGGTGGTGGCGGAGTGGTTTCAGAAAAAAAAGAAGACCCGTTTGAAGAGTTCTTTAATGCGATAGCCAGTCTTTTCACGAAAACAACGCAAAGAACCACAACCACAATCAGCCGTTCCACAAAGAGTTACAACCCGCTGGATGAGTGGTACAATTCGATTGTTAATTTTTTCAAAGGACTTCATGTTTTTTAAAGAGCGATGAGAAAAAATAATTATGAACCAAGAAAAGTACAAGCTTTTGGTGCCAGTACTGGTTTTTCTGCTATCTTTATCCGTTACCTTTGCCACATATTCTATATTTGCAACGGCAGAAGGAGGCGGAATACAAAAAATGTCAATATGTTATAGCGGGAGGATATACAAATCAGATGTAAAATCATATATAGCCCAGCATTTCGACTTGGTCGACACGGAAATCAGTTCTGGTGCTTCCTCCCATGTTCAATGGATAAAGGACAACGCGGTCAGTCCTGATTTCAAAGTAATCGGTTATTACGAATCCATATTTTCTGATGAAAGTGCTTCCAATTGGGGTGAAATAAATCCGCACGAAGATTGGTTTATTCATAGCGCAACAACCGCAAATCGTGTTGAGCGTGATTCATCCACCGGTTATTTGGGTCAATACCTGATGAATCCGAATTCAGGATGGAGCGATTACATGGCCACGCGCTGCCAAAACGCACTAACGAGCTATCCAATGTACGACGGAGTCTTTATGGACGACTACGCCGGCGATTTAGAGTCAACGGCGTATGGCCCGTATTATTTCATGGATGCAAACACACACGTAAGTTTTTCTCTGCCATATCAAGGAAAGTTCGACGAAGGCTACACCAGAACCAACTGGGGAACATGGATGACCGCATATACAACTAATTTAAGGAATACCCTTGGCAGCGACATGATTATGACCAATAACCACATAGACACGTATCTTGGCAACATAGCCGGAGCCATGCTTTGGGAAGGGTTCGTTCATTCAAGGAGTTCCAGCTATTCTTCGAATGGTTATTATCCTTCAAATATAATTCTAGCGGTGGACAAGCTCCACGAGCAGGCTTTGCAGGAAAAAATAATAGCAACTAATAGCGGCTGCTCCGGCGGTTCTGCTTCACAAAAGGAAGAATGGGCAAAGTTTGTATACGTATGCCTTTCTTTCGCGGTCGAAGACCCGGCAAAAGCATATTTCTCATGGGAATTCATGCCTTCGGACCCGACAACTTTGCCAACATGGTACTCCTTTATGGACACGGAACTGGGATTTCCAGAAGACGATTATCACAAAATCGCAGACCCTTACGTTTACGAAAGAACATTCAGCAATTATTACGCTATAGCAAACCTTGATAACTTGGGAAATTTTAAAACATTCACCTTCAACGGAGTGAACTATAATCTGGAAGGAAAGCACGCATTATTAATAGAAAAATCGCCTTCTTCCACAACCACAACCCAACAAACTACTTCAACCCAATATACAACCACGACTGTGCACACAACCACTTCCCAGAGCACCACAACGACTATACATACAACGACTTCGCTCAAAACCACTTCCACTGCAACAACCACAATCAAGACCACTACAACAACTAGTGGAGGAGGCGGTGGTGGTGGTGGCGGAGTGGTTTCAGAAAAAAAAGAAGACCCTTTCGAGGAGCTTTTCAAAGCCTTGGCAAGCCTCTTCACCCAAACGACCCAGAAGCCCACAACCACGATATACAGCTCTAAAAAGAGTTACAATCCTCTGGACGAATTCTATAACTCGGTTGTCAATTTTTTCAAAGGAATTAGATTAAAATAAGCGGTTAACTCACAGCCTAATTTTAAATATATTAGATTCTCTATTAAATTAGTCGGCTAAGGGGCTGTAGTCTAACCTGGCAGGACAGCTGGCTCCAGAGCAAATCCCTTTTCAAAAAAGGTCTTTGCAAACCCCAAAACTTGGAAATGCTTCGCATTTCCCAAAAACGAAAATGTTTATCTGGAGCGTTGAGAAGCCGCTCCGCGGTTTTCGTGAGAAAAAAGAGCTGTCAAGGAGATACCAGCAGACCAGAGTTCAAAAAGACCCTTTTTCATAAAAAGGTCCTTTATCCCCAAAAACTTGGAAATCCTTCGGATTTCCCAGAGGGATTGAGAATCTCTGCGGCCCCACCAAACTTTATTTGACTTTGAAAAATAAAGTTAATATTGAAAGTCAGATAAAGTTCAACAAAGCCTTTCTTCAAAAGAAAGCCTTCAGGGAAAGAACGTGAAAATGCTTCGCATTTCCCTAAAAGAAAAAGAATATCTAAAGATTTTCCAAAAGTGTGATTTCTGTGTTTAGGACGAAAATAAAAACCAAAGATGGAAGAGAAATATTAGTCAGGGAGCCTAGAAAAAAAGACCTGAATGAAATCTGGAAGTTTATTTCCGCACAGATAAAGGATGAGACCGCAGACGGTCTCGGAATGACCAAGGCACCTTCCTTGAAAGAGGAGAAAGATTGGCTTGAAAATAAATTGAAGGATATCAAAAAGAAAAAAACCATATACCTTCTTCTGGAAAGAAACGGAAGGGTGGTGGGTTCGTCTGATATAGAAAGGAAAACAGGAAGGCAGGAACATACCGCCAATTTCGGCATAGTTATTGACAGGGAATATAGGGGGCAGGGGCTGGGAACCAAGCTAATGAGTATTGTTTTAAAACTTGCCAAGGAAAGGATGAAAGGCCTGAAAATAATCTATCTGGACTGCATTTCTTACAACAGGGGGGCCCAAAAACTTTACAAAAAAGTCGGTTTCAAAAGAGTTGCCACGATTCCGAGTGCCTGCATGAACAAGGGAAAGCTTTATAACAAAATTGTAATGATTTATTATTTGAGGGGTGGTTAAAAGTGGAAATAAAAACAATTGACGTGGAAGTTCCTGAAGGTTGCAACGTTATTCTAGGTCAGTCCCACTTCATCAAAACCGTGGAAGACTTGCACGAGGCAATCGTGGAAACGGTCCCAGGCGCCAAATTCGGACTTGCCTTCTGCGAGGCCTCAGGTCCGTGCCTTGTGAGGAGGACCGGAACGGACCCGGAGCTGGAAAAGCTTGCAGTCAAGGCCGCCCAGAAAATCGGGGCGGGCCACGCTTTCGTTATTTACTTAAAAGACATGTTTCCCGTGAACGTCTTGAACAGGATAAAAAACGTCTCCGAAGTATGCTCAGTTTTCTGCGCCACCGCTAACCAACTACAGGTCGTGGTCGCCCAGACCGAGAAAGGACGGGGAATACTTGGGGTCATAGATGGAGCCAGTCCAAAAGGTGTGGAAGGAAACGAAGACATAGATTTCCGCAAGATTTTTTTGAGGAAGATAGGATATAAAGCCAAGTGATAAAATGACAAAAGCTCTTGTAGTCATAGACGTTCAGAAATATTTTATTGATGAAAACACAAAGAAAATCCCGCAAAAAATCGCAGATTACATAAAGAAAAACAAGTTTGACCAGATTGTCTTTTTCAGGTTTATTAACAATAAGGACACGCCTTTTTACAAATTCTGCCAATGGAAGGACATGATGGGTCCGCCTGAGACAGACTTCTGTCCGGAAATAGAGAAAATAAGCCACAAAGAATTTTCAAGGTCAATCCGCTCCTGCATGAGCGAAGATTTCAGGAAGTTTCTGGAAGAAAAGGGGGTTGACGAACTTTTTCTATGCGGGTTCAACACAGATGAGTGCGTACTAACGACGGCTTTTGACGCTTTTGACCGCGGTTTCAAAGTGAGCATAATAGAAAAATTATGTTCAAGCCATAATAGCAAAGAAAGCCACAAGGCCGCCATGAAAGTGCTTGGCGGACAGTTTGAAATCATTTGAAATCCCTAAAGAAATTTAAACAGTCAAACCAATAATTTTCTATGGCATTGGAAATAATTTTGAATTTCGGTCTTCTCATAGCGAGCATAGCTGCTCTAGTTTTAATCGCCGACAAGCTCATCAACCATTCCATAAAGCTTGCAAAGATTGTGGGGGTTTCGGGAACTGTTATAGGGCTTACGCTTCTGGCCTACGGGACCTCCCTGCCGGAACTAGCCGTTTCAACCATCGCTTCCTTTCAGTCCCACAGCGAACTTTCTGTTTCCAATATTATAGGTTCCAACATATACAATATCGCGATTACCATGGGCGTCGTTGCGCTTTTTTTACCTTTCGCATGGAAAGAGAACTTACGTAGGGAAGGCCTGTTCATGGTTGCAAGCACGCTTGTGTTGATAGCACTAGCCTTCATCGGAGGAATTTCGTCCATGGTAGGAATAATCATGGTTCTCATCCTAGCCTTGCACACTTACTACGTGATAAAGATAGAAAAAAGGAGTTCCTGCGAAAAAGTGAAAAAGGGGAAGGGCTCTGCCAAAAAGGAATTTTTATGGTGCTGTCTGTTCCTGGCAGGCGTTCTTGTCGCGGGAAACTTCACGGTCCATTATGCAATACAGTCTGCAAAACTGGTCGGAGTGTCCGAATGGCTCATAGGTTCGACCATAGTCGCAGCCGGTACGTCGATGCCTGAAACAGTCGTAAGCGTAATTGCCGCAAGGAAGAAGCAGATGGGGATGTCACTTGGAAATATCATAGGTTCAAACTACTTCAACGTTTTCTGGATTCTCGGGATTTCCGCGGCCCTGAAGCCTTTTTCTTTCTCGATACAGGCGGTGTGGGCCGACTTGGTTTTCCTTTCCCTTATAACCGCGCTTTTCTTCATGGCGCTTCTGAAAAAAAGCATAAGCAGATACGAGGGCTTTGCTTACATAGGGATTTACGTTTTGTTCGTCTTCTACCTTCTGAAAATCCTGGCTTTCTGACAAATATAAGCTAAAATATCCGAATTTATAATAGAATGGTGTTTTTATGGAATGCCTTTTCTGCAAGATGATCCGCGGGGGAATAATGACAGACAAGGTCTATGAGGATAGCGACACGATGGCTTTCCTTGACGCCAACCCGAGCGCCCCTGGCCACACACTCGTTATTCCCAAGAAGCACAAGGAAAACATAATTGAAATGAACGAGGGTGAGATAGCCGACCTCTTCAGAACCGTGAAGAAAGTAACGGAAATGATAAAAAACAACCTGAAACCCGAAGGTTTCAACATAGGGATAAACCAGGGCCAGATAGCTGGCCAGCGCGTTCCGCATGTGCACGTCCACGTAATACCTAGGTTCCCGAACGACGGGGGCGGCATGGTTCAGATGGTCGTGAACAACAAGCCAAAGGAAGACC